>ULUS01021707.1_pt1 | contig 54254 bp, 42 predicted proteins | sample 1958761 | NCBI WGS metagenome assembly ULUS01 (sample SAMEA4835767, study PRJEB28245) | human gut metagenome | biome: gut microbiome; material: fecal sample | place: Denmark | collected 2008
TCTGCACGGCCTACTCCACAGGGTTTGTCGGGTGCGCCAACATATGAAGAAATTCAAATTCAAACAAGCAGATTTGGGCGAAGTGTTATCGCGCGAGGAACTGAAGCTAATTACTGGTGGAAGTGATGTTGATTCAAGTCAATACAGATGCAGTGGTATTTCTCCCGAACACGAGCATGTATGCGGTTCGAAATCATCAGGAGAACCTTGCAGCTACTCATACGCTTTCTTAGGAAGTGTAAAAACCGGTTCTGGTATTTGTTCGAAACGGGGAAGCTGTCCTGGAATGTTCTGCGATTAAGCCTGTGTGTAATAGATTTCCCATGAAAAGATTCATCCTTCTACTTTGCATGATGTTCTCGCTCTCGCTCATGGCGCGCGACATCATGAAAAAGTGAAAGGCCGCACACTCGACAATTTGACGGGCGAAAACATCGGTGATGTTACGCTTGTGCTGATGAACGCCGACAGCATACCGATCGACACGATGGTCTCCATCGGGCCGCCCAACCATCCGATACTTGTCGGCATGTTCGCTTTCAAGGTGGGCGAAGTGGGGAAATACATCATCCACGCGTCGGCTGTGGGGTACAAGGACGCGTACGTCAATTTCCGCGTCAGGTCGAGGCGCGAGTGGCTGGTTAGGGTAGGCGACATCCGCATGGTCAAGGCCGTCAAAGAGTTGCCTGAACTTTTGGTGAAGGCCACCAAGATCAAGATGATTTATAGTGGCGACACCATCGTCTACATCACCGATGCCTTCAAAATGGCCGACGGCTCCATGCTTGATGAGCTCATAAGGAGGCTTCCCGGCGCCACCCTGTCGGCCGATGGGCGAATCTACGTCAATGGGCACTATGTGGAGAACTTATTGGTCAACGGTAAGGATTTCTTTGGCGGTAATGCGCAAGTGGGCTCGAGAACCTGCCGGCCTACACCGTCGGCAAGATAAAGGTCTACAGCCGCTATGGCAAAGGAATGCCCGTTTCCGAGAGCGACATGAAGGACCAACCCTACACGATGGATGTGAGGCTCAAGAAAGAGTATAGCCACGGGCTTATGGCCAATGCGGAGGTAGGTGCGGGCACCGACAACCGCTACAGGTTGCGCGGGTTTGGAATGGACATGAAAGAGAGCTCGAGGGTTATAGCCTATGGCAACGCAAACAACGTGAGCGAGAGCCAAACGGCAAGCACCCTCGGCCGCTGGAAACCCGAAGATACGGGCAACGGTGTCAGCCATATCAAAAGTGCGGGCGTCGACATCTCGCACGATTTTGACCCTGGCGCCTTCGCTGCCTTCAGCACCGTCTATGAGCACAAAAACAACATAAGGGGAACGGAAAGCAACCAGCAGACTTACTTTCCCGGCGGCGATGAGATGAAGCGCGCCTGCGACAACTCGCGCGTAACGTCGGACAAGATCCACTTGAAGGGCAACATGTATATTCAGCGGAATGAATATTTCGTCATCAACGATGCTCAGTTGTCCTTCAAGGCCTTGCGCCAGAACAGGTCGCTACAGGAGAGGCGCTTCGCCAATGGTGCCACGCTCAACACGCTTAGTGACGAGACGAACATCAAGAACCGCCAATGGAGCTTCAAGATGACGTCGACAAACGGAATAAGCCTCGTGGCCGATCTTCTTCGCCTCAACGCCTCGCTGGCCTACAACAATTACGACGGCAAGCATTTCTCGCTTTACAACCTCCGCTACTCCGAACCATCGGCCTCCACCGACAGGCGCCATACGTACCTTAAGACGGGCAATCACGACTTCAATTTCCGTTTTAAGACGAGCTACGACTATCGTAGCTTTGGCAAGGTTCTCGCATCTTTCTATGAGGTGGCTTACGAGCGCCGCCATAACGACAATATGTTCTACCGATTGGACCAGTTGCAGCACGACACAGTCCGCATCTCCTGGCTACCGTCTACGGCCGATGCCCTGCGCAGGGTGCTCGACGCCAACAACAGTTATGTTTACGCGAGCACCAATGGCAACACCAAGTGGGTGTCTATTATTCGCAGACGTTTCAGAACGGCGAGCTTACCGTTACACTGCCTCTGCACCACATCCGCACGAACCTCTCAGCGTGGCGCACCACAGACCAAACCGTGGCAAAGCGACGCACGCTCTTTGAGCCTGCTGCCACCTTCAGGTGGAAAGCCAACCGCCACCACGTTGACTTCAGCTCGAAATACTATACGCGCCTCGCCGACCTCACGCAGATGATCGATTACCACGACGACAGCAATCCGCTATACGCCATTAACGGAAACAAACACCTCAAGGATACACGCATCCTTGAGGTCGGCGCCAACTACACCCACGACCTTAAGGCGCAGCAACGGTTGGGCGTGGCCGTGCAATGGAGCAGGCGCTATAACGATGTGGCGATGATGACCACCTTCGATCGCAACACAGGGCGCACCACCGCCACACCACAGAACGTGAACGGCAACTGGACCATCGCGTCCAACATCCATTTCACCACGCCTGTCCTCAAGAAGCAGAAGATGCTGCTCTCCTTCGCCCTGCAACCCTCCTACCAAAACAGCGTGGACCTCGCCTCGGAGATGGGGCAGGCGCATCCGGCAAGCATCGTCAGGAGCCTCGGCGCCGATGGGCAATGCAAGGCCGACTGGAACCCCTCGGAGCATGCGCAGCTCTCGCTGTTGGCAAACGCACGCTATCGTCACATTACGGGCGACCGACCCGACTTTGCCACCATCAACGCCGCCGACTTCGATTATGGCTTCAGCGCCATCGTCGACCTGCCGTTGTCGCTCCAGTTGTCCACCTCCCTTGTGGCCTACGCCCACAGGGGCTACGAGGCGCCGGAGATGAACACCACGCAATGCATATGGAACGCGGAGCTCTCGCGCAAGCTATGCCGAGGCCAACTGCTGCTGGCCATCAAGGCATTCGACATCCTGGGACAACTGAAAAACCAATCGTTCCACGTCGACGCGCAAGGACGAACCGAAACATGGCACAACGCCATACCGCGCTACGCCATGATTTCCCTCGCCTGGAGGTTCAACGCCAACCCGAAGAGGTAAACAATTGGAGAGCAGATAAGCCACGAAGGAACAGGGAGCGCATAAGGGCTACATGAGCGGCATGCGACCTGCTTTTCCCCTCTCTCTACCTTTCGTATGGCATTTTGACCACGATGACCTTAACGTGCTCTTGTTGTTTTCCGGTTTTAATTTTTGCGATGTGCCAATCGCATGGGAACATGATGCAGAAGGTGTTGGGTGCCATCTCGAACCGCTTGAGGCGTGTGGCGTCGTAGCGGTAATGCTCCACGTCGGGGGTGTAGTCGGCGAGGGGGGTGGCTGTGTCGTGGTCGATGAGGGCCAGTCCCTCCACGCCGTCTACCACGATCATGAAGTCGATGTTCGCTCTGTGGCTCTCCGATCCCTTCCCATTCCTGAGGTCGTGCTCCGAGCACCAGTTGGTTCCATCCTCCACGGAGGCCACGAGGCCCGTTTTGCCGATGGGCGTGCGCCCTGGCTTGAGCGCCTTGAGGTCGTTGTTCTGGAGCCATTGGAAGAGCTCGTCCCACAGCTTGGGGTTCCTGCTATACTGTATGCAAAACTCGGTGAGGTTGACCGTAGGGGCGGGAACGGCCTTGTTGAACGCTCCCCTCCATTGTCCCTGCTTCACCCATTTGGCGGCGGCGCGCTCCACAGCCTTGGGGTAATGGTGTGTGTAGGTTTGCGCCGTGGCTCCTGTTGCGAGGAGCGTGGCGACGATGGCCATGGTGGCCATTTTTCTCTTGCCTTGTTTCATGTTGTGCTGATTGTTTTTCTTATGCAGGTTCTACTTCGCCCTCACGATGCGTATGCCTATCTGCGAGGGGTGCTCGGCCATGTAGGTGGCCAGGAGCTTGGGCTCCTCCACCACCTTGCGGTGCAGCTGCGATGCGTTGAGCATGTGTAGCCCGTCGGCGTGCCACACGGCTATGCCGAGGTGACTGGTGTCGAGGCCCTTCTTGGAGGTGAGTATCACGATGATGTCGCCGTTGCGTATGGTGCTCCGCAGCAGTTTGCTGTTCCTCAGCTGTCCCTTGGGAATGTAGCGGTAGCGTCGGCCGCTGATGGCCCTCTCCATCTGCCGCAGGGGCGCCACCCATTGGGGATGGGCCGCAAGCATGGGGTAGAGGTGCGTGTGGGTGGTCATGTAGTTGGCCCGCACGGTCTGCACGGCGGTGAAGGGCGGCGTGGGGCCTTGCACGTCGGCCACGAGGCCCTTGCGCACGTTCTCCTCGATCCAATAGGTAAAATAGTGGAGGCGGTGCGTGTAGGCCACCTTGCCATCCTCGTAGCGCAGGCGCTGCAGGTTGCGGCAGAAGGCTTGGAAGGTGTGGGCCTTCTGCTTCATGCAGAGCGCGAGGGCCATCACCGTTTCTACGTAAGTGGTGCAGTCGAGCTGCCGCAGGTTGACCACCAGCCGCTCCTCGCGGTTCACCTCGAGTGTCTTGGCCACGTAGGGCAGTCCGCGCAGTTGGCGTGCGAACCACAGCGTGTGGTTGGTTTTTGGGGGTAGGGTTGCGGCTTTTTCCAATAGTCGCACCACCCTCACCGAGTCGCTTCGCCAATAGTGGGGCGTTGAGGCTTGGGAGCCCATGGCCGTTGTGGCGAGCAAGATCAAAAGCGTCAATATTTTCTTCATAGCGTAAAAGGGTGTTGGGGGCTACCTTCGTCCGAAGTTGTAGCCGAAATAGATGTTGACCGATCCAAAGATGTTGTTGGTCTTAAACTGATCCTTGCGGTAGTTATAGGCGTGGAACACGGCGCTGGCCCCGGCGTACCACCGTGTGTTGTTCCACACCAGTCCGAGGCGGAACAGGCCGTCGAGGTTGATGTTCTTGAAATCGAAGGTTCGGAAGAAATCCTTCTCCTCATTTTGCACGTCGCTTGTGGAGCGCTTATAGCTGAGCGAGGCCATGGCCGAGGCGTTGAAGAGCCAGTTGTAGGCAAACACCCAGTTGATGCCGTAGCCCCCTGAGATGGAGTAGTCGGTGTATTTCACCTTCGAGAAGCGCATCGACGAGTCGATGATGCCGTCGGCGTTGGTGGTCCCGAGGCGTTGCTCCACGAGGTCGGCCAGCTTGGCCCAGTCAACCTCGAGCGAGTGGCGCGTGTAGCCAATGCCCATCATGGGGCTTCCCGCCGTTCGCCGCTGCACGGTGCTCTGGCTGTAGGCGGCGGGATAGGAGAACTTGCGGTGGTTGAAGATGTAATAGAGGTTGCCGCCCGTGATGCTCGAGTGGAACCCGTCGAACGAGGCTCCGCGCATGCGGCTGGTGTCGTACTGCTTGCCGAGGTCCATGCGCGAGATGGTGTAGTCGTTTCCCGACTTTCGGTAGAACACGTCGATCCCTATCTGGTTGCTGTAAAGGCTGAGGTTGAGGTCCTGCTTGCGGTCGCCGTCGCTGAGGTGCGTGAGGTCGACGGTGTAGCCCAGGAACACCCATCGCCAGCCCACATAGGGTCCGAGCTTCACCGATGGCTTCGGCACGAACACTATTTCCTGCCCCGTCTTGTTGGCCAGGTGGTAGATCTCGTAGGTGTTGGTGTTTTGGAGCATCACGGTGAAGTTGTAGTGCTGCGGCTCCACATACAGCGTGTCGACACGCGAGAACTCCTTCACAAACTGGTAGGCGGCGTTGAGCAGCGGATTGCGCAATTCGTGGCCCGAGGTGCGGGCACGACGCCCTTTCCGCCCCACCTGTGTGGAGTCGGTAGGGTTGGCGCTGGCGTGGCAGGCCAGGGCGATGGCCACGAGGGCGAGCAACACACGCTTGGCCATGGCTCAGAACTTGCCCAATATGCGGTCCATGACCCAGTTGGTGGGTGTGGCGCTAACGCTTGTGCACTCGCACACGCCCACGCCCTGCAGATGCTCCACCACCGCCCGTATGAGGGGCAGCTGCACGTGCGTCGGGTTGGGGATGGCGAAGCGCTGGTGGCCCTCGCTGGTGATGAGGCTAATGGGGTCGTAGCTATACACCGAGAAGCCCAGCGTGCCCCTGTCGCCGATCACCATGATGCGGTCTTCCTTGGCGCTCTCGTGGCCCACGAAGCACCACGAGGCGCTGCCCGGTATGCCGCTCTGGAAGATAAACGATGCGCTGATGGTGTCTTCGGCCTGGTAGAGGTGCGCGCGGTTGGCAGGGTATCCGTGTGCGCGTATGATGAACCCGAAGAGCTGCTGCAGCAGGTCGAGCTGGTGGGGCGCCAGATCGTAGAAGTAGCCGCCGCCCGCTATGAGGGGCTGCACGCGCCACGGCTGGTTGCTGCCCTGCGCGTTGTCGAACTCGCGTGGCGGCGCCGAGAAGCGAATCTGCACGTTGAGAATCTTGCCCAGCGTGCCATCCTCCACCAGTTCCTTCACCTTCTGGAAGTAGGGCAGGTATCGGCGGTAATAGGCCACGAAGCACGGCACGCCCGTCTGCTCGGATATGCGGTTGATGCGCAGGCAGTCTTCGTAGCATGCCGCCAGCGGCTTCTCCACATAGCAGGGCTTGCCCGATCGCATGGCCATGATGGCGAAGGTGGCGTGGCTCGAGGGCGGCGTGGCGATGTAGATGGCGTCGACGTCGGGGTCGTCGACGAGCTCTTGCGCGTCGGTGTACCACTTGCGTATGTGGTGGCGCTCAGCGTAGAGGCGCGCCTTGTCGGCGTTGCGGCTCATCACCGCCACCACCTGCGACCCCGGCACCTCGCCGAAGGCCGGTCCCGACTTTTTCTCCGTGGCCTCGCCACAGCCTATAAAACCCCAGTTTATTCTCTTCATAGTGGACTGAAAAATATACGTTAATGGCGGTGCGGCCCTATCGCCGCCGCCTAACTTATGCAAAGTTAGGACAATTATTTGCAAATCCAAAGCAAAAACGCAATAAAACATATCCATTTCCAAACCAAAAACAGAGAAAAACGCAAGCATTTCCAAACCAAACGGAGCGAAACCGTGAGCATTTCCAAACCAAACGGAGCGAAACCGTGAGCATTTCCAAACCAAACGGAGCGAGAAAGGAGGGTATTTCCAAACCAAACGGAGCGAAACCGCAAGCGTTTCCAAACGAGGTGTGCCCTTAAACGCGCCCTTATAGAAACGCTCTCCGCATATCAAGCAAGCCTGTCATGTGGCATTCTTTTCATTCCTGTCAAACGAAGCGGGCTGAAAGCCCAATGACCTCCTCAGCCCAGGGCAAGCGAAGCGACACCCTGGGTAAACCGCCACACCCTATCACACCACGCCCTGTAAGGGTAAAAGTGTATCTAACGCGCTCTGTATCAACACTTTACTATTGCGTTGCGCTTGATAGCATTCCTTTTTTTCCCAAGGCTTTCTTGCTTAGTCAAGCGGCAAAGCCGAGCGACCGCGTCTGAGCGCAAATACACGTGTGTTCATTATCACCCCCAATGAAGGATAACCCTGAATTATGCCGACAATCTATATTGGAATCTACATTGTTTTTATCCACGACCGAAGCGTTGGGCGGAAATACGCCATTCTCAGCACTATAACGCAACCTGTTGGCGCACAGAGGGTTAGCGCAAGAAGAGAAATTTTTGGCGGCCGAACCATCCAAACCGCGTTGCGAAACATGCCTAACCGAGCTGCAATACATGGTCTTTCGCACCTCGTGACGTGGCCTTTCGAGGTGCGGATGGGTAGGTATCGCAACGCGAAACATGCCTAACGGTGAACGCACGGCGCAGATTTCTGTTGGCGAGCACGAGGAAACGTCCATCCCGTTGTCTGGTTCAACGAAAAACGCCGCACAACTTTTGCACCAAAATATCATACAGAACGTGTTGCGCTCCCCATGCCACATGACAAAACGCATTCTACAATATAAAATCCATTCCACTCTTCCACGATCCTCATTCCACATCCTCAAACCCGCATTGCAGGGATCGTCGAAGATGCCCGAAACGATTGGGGCCATTACTTTTAGCACCTCCCTGTGCCGCTTTTGCTTACGTTCGTCAAGTGTGGGGCGCCTTTAGATGACCGAAAGACATAATATAATAAGGTAAGACCGAAAGGACGAGGGTGGCGCGTTGTAAGGTTACGGAAAGAGGAATTGGAGCGTGTTTGTATTACAAAACGTTGTTATTACACTCGTTTTAGCGGTAAACTCTCATAAAATTGCACGAAAACAGAATAAATCTTCATATTTGTTTGCTCAAAACCGTTTATTCGATTACCTTTGCATCATATTTAAGATTATTCATAATCATTTGGGAAATTTATGAAAACACTAAAGTTACTCTTTCAGGGTAAGATGAGCAAGGCCTTGTTCATCATGATGATGCTTTTTGCAACCGCGCAGACCATCAGCGCCCAGTTGCCTTCGTTCAAGCTTAAGACCATTGACGGAAAGACCGTGTCGACCGACACGTTGCGCAACGACGGCAAGCCCTTCATCATTAGTTTCTTCGCCACCTGGTGCAAGCCCTGCAACCGTGAGCTCAGCGCCATCGCCGAGGTGTACGACGAGTGGCAGAAGGAGACCGGCGTGAAGCTCTACGCCGTGTCGATCGACAAGGCCCAGAACGCCAACAAGGTGAAGCCCCTGGTGAACCAGAACGGATGGCCCTACGAGGTGATGCTCGACCCCAACTCAGAGTTCCGCAAGTCGTTTGGCGGAGAGATGATACCGTTTGTCATCATCTGCGACGGCAACGGAAAGATCATTGAAAAGCACAACGGCTACACTGAAGGGTCGGAAGAAGAGATCATCGAGAAAGTGAGGGAGCTGACCAGCAAGTGAGCCCCGCACGGTAGCATACCGTCCCCACCAACACACGAACGGCCCCATGCCCTTGGCGTGGGCAACAAACGCAAGACATGAAACGAAAACTCATACTCACCCTTGCCGCCACGCTCGCCACAACGGCCCTGATGGCACAAGAGAACAACAACAACGACGACAAGATCACCCTGAGCGGAAGCATCCAGAGCGATGTCATCATACCCCAGGAGGACAAGAAGATCGGCACAGAGAAATATAGCGAGTGGGCGCTCACCAACACCTACGCCGACATTGCGGCGCGCAGCCGTCATATCGACGCCGGCCTGCGCTTCGAGTTTACCAAGCACCCATTGCCGGGCTATGCCGCCGCGCCCGAGGAGCGCTTCAAGGGCTATGGCGTGCCCAACTTCTACCTGAAGACACATTTCGACAACTGGGACCTGACGCTCGGAACCTTCTACGAGCAGTTTGGCTCGGGATTCATCCTCCGCACCTACGAGGAGCGAAGCCTCGGCATCGACAACTCGTTGCTCGGCGGACGCCTCGTGGTCCGACCCGTGAAGGGCGTGCAGGTGAAGGCCCTCGCCGGTAAGCAGCGCCACTATTGGAAGTGGAACGACGCATGGATCAGCGGCGGCGACCTCGAGCTCAGCGTCGACCAGTGGTTCCGCAGGATGCAGGAGGCCAACACCTACCTCACCCTCGGAGCGTCGTGGGTCAACAAGTATGAGTCGCCCAACGAAGACATCATGGTGGATCCCACCCACAAGCTTCGCCTGCCGGGCAACGTCAACGCCTTCGACCTACGCACCAACCTCCAAGCCGGCAACTTCAATGTGCTGGCCGAGTATGCCTGGAAGACCGACGACCCCTCTTACGACAGGCTCTATCCCTACATCTATCGCAACGGAACGGTGGCCATGCTCTCCACCTCTTATTCGAAGAGGGGCCTGAGCGTGCTGCTCCAAGCCAAGCGAAGCGACAACATGACGTTCCGAAGCGACCGCAATGTGTATGGATTGTCGTCGAACATCAACAACCTGCCCGCCTTCACCACCGAGCAGACCTACGCCCTCGCCGCACTCTACCCCTACGCCACACAGCCCAATGGCGAGTGGGCCTACCAAGCCGAGTTGGGCTATACCTTCAAGCGCAACACCCTGTTGGGCGGCAAGTATGGCACCAACCTAAAGGTCAACTTCTCGCATATCCACTCCATCAACCGCAACGACCATAGCGTAGACGGAAACCCACGGGGCACAAGCGGCTACGGGTCGGCCTTCTGGAAATGGGGCGACCAGACCTACTACCAGGACCTCAACATCCATCTCGACAAGAAGTTCTCTCGCGCGTTCTCGCTCAACCTCATGTATATGAACCAGTTCTACAACAAGAGCGTTGTGGAGGGAGAGGGCGGCATGGTCCACTCCGACATCATGGTGGCCGACGCCAAGTATCGCATCAACCGAAAGATGACGCTGCGCGGCGAGGCGCAATACCTGGCCACCGACGAGGATGAGGGCGACTGGATGTTTGGCCTGCTCGAGCTATCGATCCTCCCCAACTGGATGATCACCGTGTCGGACATGTATAACAACGGCGAGAGCAAGCTCCATTACTATCAGGGCCTCGTTACCTTCAACGCAGGAGCCCACCGCCTGCAGCTCGGGTATGGTCGCACGCGCGCTGGCTACAACTGCTCGGGTGGCGTGTGCCGATATGTTCCCGCAAGCAAGGGATTCACCATTTCTTACAACTATAATTTCTAAAAAGGAAGATGAACATATTTAAGTCGTTTAGCTTAGCCGCCATCCTGATGGCGCTCACCCTCACGTCGTGCTCAGAGATCGACGAGAACGAGCGCATCATCTATGTGAAGCCGGCTGAGGTGAAGAAGCATGTGCTCATAGAGGACTTCACCGGACAGCGCTGCGTGAACTGCCCCAACGCCGCCACCATGATCGAAAAACTGCAAGAGCAGTATGGCGAGGACAACATCATAGCCGTGGGCATCTACGGAGGCGACTTCGGTTACACCACCGTAGCCCAGGGCCATCAGCCGCTGTCGCTCACCACCGAGACGGGCAATTCCTATTACGCCACATGGGGTGTCAGGGCACAACCCAGCGGCATGGTCGACCGCTTTGGAGGCGTGCTCACCAACCTCGTCTATTGGGCTGCCTACGTAAATGGCATGATCAATAGGGAACCCACCGTGATGATAACACCCACCACTACCTACGATGAGGCTTCGCGCAACCTGAAGGTCAACGTCAATGTGGCCGGATTGAAAACGCTTAGCGGTGCCAAGTTGCAGGTGTGGCTCGTGGAGGACAACATCAAGGACATGCAGCTCATGCCCAATGGTAGCGTCAACAACGATTATATCCACAAGCATGTGTTCCGTGCGTCGGTCAACGATAAGGACGGAGAACTCATCAACGTGGTCAACGAGAAGTCGGTGAGCAAGACCTACAACATCAGCCTCGACAACAGTTGGAAGCCTGAGAACATGTCGGTCGTCGCCTTCGTGTTTACCGACGAGGGTGTGCAACAAACCGAGAAGACACCCGTCGTTAGCCAATAAAAGCTCATGGGGGTGGCCGTTCGCTTGCCTATGGCAAACCAGCCGCCCCTTGGAAACATCAAAACAAACAGTTGTAATCATTAAAATAAAGAAATAGAATATGAAAAGAGCATTTGTCTTCGCCTTCGCTGCTTTGCTCAGCATCGGAGCCTTCGCACAGGAAGAACTGCCTACATTCCAGTTGTTCGACAAGAACGACAATCCTGTCGCCGATGGTGCCACCTTGGTGCTCACGGAGGGAGAGAATTTGGGCGAATATCAAATTCCCAGTGGCCTTTACCTGAAAAACAATTCCGACGACACGCAAGGTGTGGGCATCGACGTCAAGCTGGTAAGCATCGACAACGGATCGTTCTCTTGCTGCTTCCCCATGAATTGCAAGACCATCTCAAGTCCAGGGGTATATGAGGATTACAACTCTCCCGCTACCATGGATGCCGGTGAGGAGAGGATTCTGCAAACCGAGTGGATACCCAGCAACTACGGCTCATGTACGGCCGAGCTTCAATTCAAGGTCTTCAATTTAGAGAAGCAGGATGTGTTCGGTACTACGGTCTACTCGCCTTCCGATTTCAAGGAGTATGGTCCCAAGGTTACGCTTCATTTTGTTTACGCCGACCCCACAAGCGTCGACGGTATTAAAGATAACACAAACACTACGGTCCTCGTCCGTTACAATGCCAATGGCATGAGCGTCAAGTCGGAAGTGAAGGGCTTGAACATCATTCGTCTCTCTAATGGTAAGACCATCAAGCAAATCAAAAAATAATTAGTTTCATTATGAGGAAAACTTTACTCTCTTTATTTGCACTCGTGCTGACATTAGGCGCGAGTGCACAGAAAGCCACACCCTTTAGTGGCCATCTCGACAGGAGCTTGGAGGCCGCTCAGCAGCGCGTCGTTACGTTGGCTCCGAAGAAAGTCGACTTGCAGGATAACCAGCGCCTCGTGGGATATTACACCACCGACGAGCTGGCGCAGTATGGATTGGGATTGGCAAGCTTTGGCGCCAACGACAATTGTAAGGCCGCCATCGACCTGACGCCCGATATGTTGGAGCCCTACGATGGCATGAAGGTGGTGGCCATCCGCTTCGGCCTTTGTTACAAACTGGATAAGTCGAGGGTGTTTATCACGCCTATCACCAACCAAGGCCTTGGCCTTGATGTGGTGTCGGAGAATGTGCCCTCCACGGTGAAAGGATGGAACACCGTAACGCTCAGCAAGCCTTACGTCATCTCCAAGAACCAGGAATTCTTCGTGGGCTTCGACTTCGCGCAGAAAGCCATCAAGAACGGACAGTATTACACGGAAGAATGTTATCCGCTCTCCGTCGTGGAAAGTGGTCGCACCGACATGCCGCTCCTGATGTTTACCAACATCTCCGAAGCCGATGGTGGCCAAGGCGAAGGTTGGTACAACTTTGGCACGGGTGAGGGAAACCTCAGCATCCAACTGGTGGTGGAAGGCAATTTCCCCGACTACAATGTCATTCCCAGCAACTTCAATCTGGTGTCGGCGCTTGTCGACACCGACGTGGAACTGTCGGTCGATTTCTTCAACAATAGTAAGGAGGCCGTGAGCCAACTCGACTATGTGGTGTCGGTCGATGGTGTGGCCACCGATGAGCAGCACGCCAACTTGGAGAAGGCTGTGGCAACAGGCGCCAACGGATCGTTCAGCGCCATCGTGCCGGGCATCGCAAAGGTGGGCAAGCACAACGTTACGGTTGAGGTGACCAAGGTGAATGGGCACGACAACCTGGCGACCAACAAGGTGGCTAAGGGCGTAGTGGCCGTGGCCAAGACTACCTATCCCAGCAATGTGCTCATCGAGGAGTTTACCTCTGAGGGTTGCGGCAACTGCCCGCCTGTGGCCGAATACCTTCACACCGCGCTCTCTATGGCCGACCAAGGCCGTGTGTATGCCGCTTGTCACCATTCGGGTTATCAAACCGATTGGCTCACGGCCAAATGGGATAACCTCACGGGGGTTGCGTTTGGCAACAGTGGGGGCACGTTCAACCCGGCCATGATGTTCAATCGCAATGAGGCGTGGGTTGAGGGCAACGTCAACAAGGCAGGTCTTGTGGGCATCCCTGCAAACGCTGCCGTCATCACCGCCACAACGCGTGCCGCCATGGCGCAGCCTGCCAACGCGCAACTCGCTATTCAGGTGGTGCCCAACGCCGATGGCTCCAAGGCCACGGTTACCGTGAGCGGCGTGTGCAACGAGGCTTACGACACCGACAACTCGCTCCTGACATTCTATCTCACCGAGGATAGCATCAAGCCTCATAGACAGTATGGAGCCAAGAGCTCTTTCCGCCACATGCACGTCATCCGCGCCAACAACAGCACTTGGGGCGAGCAGGTGCAATGGGAGGGTAACACCTTCACCACCACATTTGATGTTAACATCAAGGCTGCGTGGAAGAAGAAGGACCTGAAGTTCATCGCCTTCCTCAACAAGCACAACGAGTCGAACTACACCGACAACAAGATCGAGAACGTCATCGGCGTTACCTACAACGATGCCGTGACGGGCATTCATGGCGTTTACAACGATGCCGAGAACGCAACGGTCGTGGGGTATTACACCATCGACGGCATGAGGCTCAACGCTCCGCAGAAGGGCCTGAACATTGTGAAGATGTCTGATGGCCGAACTGTCAAGGTGATGAAGTAATCGGGGCTTCGACATTCCCCCAAACCCATACGTCCCCATGAACTCAAAGCTAATGATCGATTTTGGGTGGCGGGACCTCTTAACGCTGCGTCGCTCCGCAAGGTTTTCCTTGTTGGGCGACGCAGTTGTCGTTGGGGCGCATCCTGCATCACCCCAAACCCGATGCATCTTGTTTGCGCCTTGTGCCTGCCCCAAGCCGACGGCCATCGGTGGCTTCGCTGGTATGATTTGTGTAGTTCATTCAACAAAGACTCGGTGTTTTGCATACTAAAAAGAATATTATTCAGTAACTTTGCAGCATGATTTATCCCAGCAATTTCGAAAACAAGATACAGTTTGGCGAGATACGGTCGCTGCTGAAGGAACGTTGCCTGAGCCAATTGGGCAAGGACAAGGTGGAAAAGATGGCGTTCAACGACGATGTGGAGCGCATCAACACGTTGCTCAGGCAAACGCATGAGTTCCGTCGCTTGCAGGAGGAGGCCGACGAGTTCCCCCTGCAATATTTCTACGATATGCGCGCTTCCATCAAGCGCGTGCGACTGGAGGGCACCCATCTCGAAGAGAATGAGCTCTTCGACCTCCGCCGCTCGTTGGAGACCATTGGCGGCATCGTGAGGTTCCTGAGCCGGGGAAGCGACGAAGGGGTTTACGATTTCCCCACATTGCACGACCTCACCGAGGGGGTGCTCACCTTCCCCGACCTGTTGCGCCGCATCGATCAGATCCTCGACAAGTATGGTAAGATCAAGGACACGGCATCGCCCTTGCTGGCCGAAACCCGCGCACAGTTGCGGAAGGCGGAGGGTAGCGTGTCGCGAACGCTCAACAGCATCCTGCGAGCCGCCCAGAGCGAGGGATTGGTGGATAAGGACGCTACACCCACGCTTCGCGACGGACGTCTCGTGGTGCCCATCGCACCGGGCTTGAAGCGTAAGATAAAAGGTATCGTTCACGATGAGTCGTCTACAGGAAAGACGGTGTTTGTGGAGCCCGCCGAGGTGGTGGAGGCCAACAACCGCATACGCGAACTGGAGGCTGAGGAGCGCCGGGAGGTGGTGCGCATCCTTGTGGAGTTCTCCAAACTTGTCAGGCCCCATGTCAACGAACTGATGTATTCCTACCAACTGCTGGCCGAGGTCGATTTCATTCGCGCCCGCGCTGAGTTGGCAACGCTCATGGGAGCCATGGAGCCGCGGGTCGAAGCCGCACCTGTCATGGATTGGGTTTCGGCACGTCATCCGTTGCTTTGGCTCGCATTGAAGAAGCAAGACAAGACGGTGGTGCCTCTCGACATCACCCTGAAACCCCAACTGCACATACTGATCATATCGGGTCCTAACGCCGGTGGTAAGTCGGTTTGCCTCAAAACCGTGGGATTGTTGCAGTATATGTTGCAATGTGGACTGTCGGTTCCCATGAGCGAACGGTCCAAGGTGGGCATCTTCCAAAACCTGATGATTGACATCGGCGACGAGCAAAGCATCGAGAACGACCTCTCGACCTACTCGTCTCACTTGCTCAACATGAAGATCATGATGCGGCAGTCGAACGCTCGCACGTTGTTGCTCATCGACGAGTTTGGTACGGGCACCGAGCCGCAAATAGGTGGAGCCATGGCCGAGGCCGTGCTCAACCAGTTTGTGAAGAAGCAGGCGTGGGGTGTCATCACCACCCACTACCAGAACCTCAAGCACTATGCCGACTCGCACGAGGGCATTGCCAACGGTGCCATGCTCTACGACCGCCATGAGATGCGACCTCTTTTCCAGCTCGCCATAGGCCAACCCGGTAGCTCGTTCGCCATCGAGATCGCGCGCAAGACGGGCATTCCCGAGGAGGTGATACGTGAGGCTTCGGAGATTGTCGGGTCCGATTATATCCAGAGCGACAAGTATTTGCAGGACATTGTGCGCGACAAGCGCTATTGGGAGCAGAAACGACAGACCATCCATCAGCAGGAGAAGCGTTTGCAGGAACGCATCGACCATTACGAGCAAGACATCAACGCCGTGGAGCGCGACCGGCGCGACATCCTGGCGAAGGCCAAGCAGGAGGCAGAGGAACTTCTGCGCGAGAGCAACCGAAAGATCGAGAACACCATTCGTGAGATTCGTGAGCAGCAAGCCGAACGTGAGTCGACACGCCGCATCCGACAGGAGCTTGAGGGCTTTAAGCAGGATGTGGAGGCTTTCGACACCAAGGCCGAGGACGATAAGATTGCCCGTAAGATCGAGCAAATCAAGGCTCGCAAGGAGCGGCGCGAGGAACGAAAGAAGAAAAAGAAGGATGATGAGCAGAAGGCTGCCGAAGCCTTGCGATCTGCGGCTTTGCGTGACCAGAAGGTGCGCGACAACGTCATTGCCGTAGGCGATAGCGTCCGCATTCGTGGGGCGAAGTCGGAAGGCAAGGTGGAGAGCTTGAGCGGAAAGATGGCTACCGTCATCTTCGGCGATATGCGCACCAAGCTACCAGTGTCGCGCCTGCAACTATTGGCAGCGTCATCGGAACCCTCAGAGGACGACGCAAAGGCCGAAACGTCATCGCAACCCACCAAGATGGATGTGTTGCGCGAAGGACTCCAAAGCTACAAGATGTCGCACATGACGCAAGATACCATCGACGACCACCGCAAAAACTTCAAGCAAGACCTTGATGTTCGGGGCATGCGAGGCGATGAGGCGTTGCAAGCCGTGCAATATTTCATCGACGACGCCATCCTTGTGGGTATGCCGCGCGTTCGCATTCTCCACGGTAAGGGCAACGGCATCCTGCGACAACTCATTCGCCAATACCTGTCGGCGGAGCCCAATGTCACCCATGTGCGCGACGAACACGTGCAGTTTGGTGGCGCCGGAATCACCGTCGTGGATTTGGGATAAATCTAAGGAACTATTGGGTTTGCGCAATTATATGCATTTCCTTGCCATGCAAACAAACGGCATGGCAAGGAAATGAAAGGTTTTCTATAGTTTTCCGACGACGTGCTCCTCGGCGTATTGCAGGTCGCGCTCGTCGTCGATTTCGTACCAATGCACATCTTTCGCATTGAGAACAAACACCCGGCTTATTGCCTGCGACATGTGGAGCAACTCGTATTCGTAGCCCAACTTAGGCTTCTCGTCGACGATTTGCGCATAGTCGGCGCACATTTTCTGGTAGAACGAGGCCGAGAGCTTGTGGATTCCCACCAGTTCGCCCTTGGCGTCGATGGCATCGCGGTCGGTGGAGCATCGGGTCAGCGTTCCGTTGGCGTCATATTCCACGTAGTATTGGTCTTGGAATTTGGTGACCGGCGTGATGAGCATGATGTCGGGATGGGCATCGTCGATGAGCTCCGTCAGTGCGTTGCGGCTGAAGATGATGTCCGACTCGAGCAAAAGGAAGTCGTCGTTGCCAATGGCCTCACGGCAGTTCCATAATGTGAACATGCTGTTCGTCTCGGCATAACGGGGCGAGAACACACATTCGATCTGCGGAAAGCTACTTGCCAATTGCTCGTAAGCCTCTTTCTTATAGCCCGTTCCGATAATGATGCGCTCAATGCCACAAGCAATCAGCGCCTCGATGGAGCGCACCACCATCGCCTTTCCGCCACACTCGATGAAGCCCTTGGGCATGGTCTCGGTCATGTGGCCGAAGCGACTGCCTAAGCCGGCAGCCATGATGACAGCAGTCTTAATCATTGTAATGGGCGGGAATTTGAATGTTGTTCTTCACCAAAGCCTCCTTGAGAACCACAAAGAAGTCCTCGATATCCTTCACGTCGATGGTGCCGAGCGAGCAGAGACGGAAGGTGTTGGTGGTTGAAATCTTACCCGGATAGATGGTGAATCCGTGCTCGTAGCAGTAGTCGTGCACGCGGCCGAAGTCCCAGTTGGGATCGTCGGGGTACTTCACCGACACCACCAGCCCCGACTGGATGTCGCGTCGGATGACATCGCGCAGCCCCAACTCCTCCAGTCCACGATGGATGGCCTCGAAGGTGCGGTGGTGGCGTGCGAACTTAGCCTCCTCGCCCTCGGCCCAATACTCCTTGAAGGCTTGGATGGCTGCATACACCGTTTGCACTGGCGGGGTGAAGTGCATCTCGCCACTCTTCTCGAAGAAATCATACTGCAAGAAGAGGTTGCAGTAGTAAGAGCGCTTGGGATAGTCCTTTGATCGCTCAATGATCTCGCGGCTTCCAACGATAAAGCTCAGTCCCGACATGGCCATCAATCCTTTTTGTGCCGATGCCATGCAGAAGTCCACATTGTCCTGGTGCAGGTCGAAGGGCACCATGCCGAGGCTCGATGTGGTGTCGACCACAAAGATGGCGCCATGGGCGTGGGCCATTGCGCCAATTTCGCGGATGGGGTTGAGGATGCCCGTTCCCGTCTCGTGATGGGTGGTGTACACCAAGGCGATGTCGGGGTTGGCGTCGAGCGTGCGCTCCACCTCGTTGAGCGAGGGCTGCTCAAACACCGATGAGCGCAGGTCGATGTGGGGCAATCCGTAGTACTGACACACCTCAACGGCGCGCGATGAGTAGGCGCCGTTGTTCACGATGAGCGCTTTCTTTCCCTCTGGCAGGAGCGAGTTGAGGCAGATGTCGATGTTGATGGTTCCCGATCCGCAGAAGAGCACAGCCGTGTCTTTTTGCAAATCGCCATGCGCCATGCGCACGCAGTTCTCGCGCAGACCTTTCATCAGTCCGGCGAAGTCGTGCTCGCGCGGGCAGATGTCGGGCACCACCTGAGCCATTTTCACGGTGTCGGTGGTGGTGGCTGGGCCCGGATTGAGCAATATGTTACGTTTGATGTTCATCATTTTTCCGATGGTTTATAGTATTGGTTGTTATCGTTCGTGTTATCGCTTCAGGAAATCCATGAGCGCCTCCTTGTTCTCCACAGGCGTGGTGGTGGGGCGGCCGAGGTCGGCGCGCGCACCTTTCTTCACCTTGATCTCGAGGAACAGCGGTGCGTCGTTGTCGGTGAGGTCGGCCAACACGTCGCTCAGGTCGTCGGCGTTGTCAACGCTGAGCACCGTCTTATAGCCGCAAGCGGCAGCCACCTCGGGCAGGTCGATCTTGTAGCCTACGGTAGGCTGTCCGCCCACCGAGTCGTGCACGCCGTTGTTGAAGAGTATGTGGTAGAAGTTGGCGGGCTGCATACTGCCCGTGATGGCCAGTGCGCCCATGTGCATGAGCACCGCCCCGTCGCCGTCGAAGCAATAGATGTTGCGGTCGGGTTGGCTGAGGGCGATGCCGAGCGCGATCTGTGAGGCGTGACCCATGGATCCCACCGTGAGGAAGTCGCGCTCGTGGCCTTGTCCGCTTCCGGCACGATATTCGAAGAGCTCGCGACTGATCTTGCCCGTTGTCGATACTGCGGCGGCTCGGCTGTCCATTGCTTCGGCCACCATCTGTATGGCCTTCTCTCGTGTGAGCTGCGACTCGTCGGCCACGGTGTTGATCAGTTTGTAGTCGGCAAAGGTGCCCTTGCGAATCACCAGCGCATAAGCCTCGCCCGTCTCGCGCATGCGCTCTGCGGCGTGGCGCACCTGCTGCTCCGCCTCGTTCTCGTCGGCAGAGAGGGTGGTGTGCTCAATGCCCATGGCGTCGAGCAACGGCAGCGTCACCTTGCCCTGCTTTACATGTTGCGGCTCATCGTGCACACCGGGTTCTCCACGCCATCCGATGATGAGGAGCAGGGGCATGTGGTACACGTCCTTGTCGGTGAGCGACATGAGCGGGTTGACAACGTTTCCCTCGCCCGAGTTTTGCATATACACGGCAGGGATCTTGCCTGTGGCGAGATGGTAGCCTGCCGCCAGGCCTACGGCGCCGCCCTCATTGGCGGCGATGATGTTGTTGCGCGGGTCGGTGTGGTCGGTGATGTAGGCACACAGGTTCTTCAACAATGAGTCGGGCACGCCGGCGAAGAATGTGATGTCCTCGTTGGCGAGCGCTTGATAGAATTTCTCGGGTTGTATCATGGTGGTAATGCTATTAGCTTATTAGTATATGGTGAAATGCGGAAACGCTTACTTTTTCTTTCCCGTAAGTTTGCTGATGAGGCGTGTCAGGGCCGACATGCGGTATTGGCGCCTCACCTCGGGCAGCACCTCCTTGTAGCTGCGGTGAGTGTCGAACACCACTTGCCCATGCATGCTGGGCGCTTGTATGGGCGTCATGTAGTTGTCGCCAAACACGGCTCTCAGCACGGTGTCGGTGTCTTTGGGCGCTGGCACCTTGATGTTCTCAAAGGGAAGCCACACGGTTTCGTCGAAGAGGCTTCGGTCCCATTGCAGTTTGGGTCCCATGTTGACCACCTCTCCTACGCGCGTTCCGGGCAGGTCGGCCAATCGGCGCATCTCGTCGTCGGCCTTCTCGTAATAGTGGAGCCAACCGTTGCGACGCACGCAATGGCGCGCCTTGAGCTTCCGGAAGATGAGGCCCAGGCGTCCTGAACTGATGCAATGGGTGTTCTTGGCCTTGAGGAATTTCAACGTCTTCAGCGCGCTGCGGTAGGCGCGGTGGAGCGCTTCCTGGTCATCGGGCACGGCCTCCAAGGGGAAGATGTCGATGAAGATGCCTTGGTTGAAGGGTTGGAAACAATCGGATGGGCGAATGGCTGTGGTGTCGCTGCGTCGGAACTGCGCGTGGCCGCGATGATAATCCACGTCCGAATAGGCTGTTTGCAGGAAATAAGGGGCCTCAATGCCTTTGTTTCCAATGGTTTGGCACATGCGGTCGTAGTCTTCGCGTGGCATCATCAGGTCCACATCGTCGTCCCAGGGAATGAAGCCCTTGTGGCGAACGGCACCGAGCAGCGTGCCGCCCTCGGCCCAGCAACGCAGGTTGTTGGCTTGACAATACTCGAGAAAACGGCGGAGCAAATCGAGCTCTATGGCCTGCACCTCCTTCATTTCGGCGCTGGCTACGTACCCGTTGGTGGCCTCTTGGTTTGTTTGCGAGGCTTGTGTATTTTGATTAGACATTGTGCTTGTATGGTTGATGCAACATATCTTTCTGCAAAGTTATAAAAAAAAACGCCATCTCTTATCTTTTTATTCGAATTTATAATATGCGTTATATGGGTTTCGTGCGCCTTATATAAAAAGGTAAATTATAAGTTGTTTGCATATTGTGTAGGAAAACAGAAAGAAAAACGCATATTATTAAAACATTTTATAACTTTTTCTTTGTTGTTTGATGATAAAGTATTAAATTTGCAATCGAAAAAGGACGTAACAATGACCGAAGGCCGTCGACTGCGGCGTGGTAACGGCAGGGTGGGACGTCCCAGAAGAGAGAATTGACGAACTTTACATTAAAACATCAAGAATATGAGAAAAACTTTACTCACCATGGTTGCCATGCTGGCAACAAGTGGCGCTGTGATGGCGCAGAACGGTATTACTGAGGTCCCCGACGCTGGCATGCTGGGCACAATGGCTACTGCCATGTCGCCTAACGGCCGATATATTGGTGGATCGGTTTACGCCACAGGCGGTGGCTTCCTGTTTGATCGCGAGACCAAGAAGGTTCAGATGTACGACGCTTTGGACGTGAACACAGACCTGCAGATCAAGTCGATCTCCAACGATGGTCTGGCTGTGGGATGGAACGGTCCAGCCTGCACGTTCGACTTCAACACCAACACCGTCAAGTCGTTTGGTGCGGCCGACCAGTACCTGTTCATCGGCATCAGCCCCAACGGCAAGCTCATCGTAGGCGCCCGTTACGATGGTGATGATGCAGAAGGCACGCCTTGCTACTTCAGCAATGGCACACCGGTCGACCTGCCCCAGTCGTCGGATAAGTTCCTGGGCTACAATTCCGACGGCGCTTCGGCCCTGTCGGTGAGCGACGACTCGCTGATCTCGGGCTATTATGTTGACAACATGGCTACGCGCCCCGCTACGCTGTGGGCCCTCAACAAGGACGGCAAGACATTCTCAAGCTATCCCATCTCACGTCGATTCTTCGCTTCTTCGATGGAGTCGACCATGCCTTACGTCATCTTCAGCTGCGACCAGACGGTGATGAGCGCCAATGGCAAGTGGCTTGCTGTGAACTTCGAGAAGTACATTGGCCAATGGGAATCAGTGAAGGGCGTGGCCCGTTACAACACGGAGAACGACTCGGTCGACTTCTTCATTGCCAACGAAGACGATGACCGCTTTGCCGACGTAGGCACTGAGACTTACGCCTTCGCTGTGTCGAACGATGGCACCGTGGTAGGTTTCTATGGTAGCGCGTTTGAATCTCGTGTGGCATACAGATGGAAGAAGGGCGAGGCCGACATTGAGCGTCTTGCCACAGCTTTCCCTGGCGCTACTCGCTTGGCCGCTTACGATGAGGGCGGTTTCAACACACCGTCTGGCATCTCTGCCGATGGCCGTTACATCTCAGGTTTCGGTTATGCGGCCGATACCACCGCTGAGGTTGAGGATGGCGAGGAGCCCCAACGCAACTGGGTGTCATGGATTCTCGACACAGAGGATCCTGCCGCTTCGGTCGGCACCGGTGTTGAGAAGGTGCAGGTCAACAAGGCCAACGCAGCCAGCGTAAGAGCACGCTACGCCATCGACGGCACCAAGCGTCAGAGCAAGTTCAAGGGTTTGAACATCCTGCAGCTCACCAATGGCAAGGCCATCAAGACCATCGAAAAATAAACATAGCATAAGTTCATAACTACCGAGTGGAAGCGAACCACTTGGCACCAATAGCCCAGGGCGTGATGCCTTGGGCTATATTTTTGGTATGCTACCCACGGGTAGCGATATAGATTATTTGTTAAACATACTGGCAAAACCATTGGTGAGAGCACCATTATGGGCGCCTTGCCAGGGTTGTGGAGGAAGAATAGCACAAAGGCGTACAACCAATCTCGATGAGACTTTGGTTGTACGCCTTTGTCGTTTAGCGAATCCGCTGATGGGTGGTGTGGCCTTAGCGCTTGTTGCTGAGCGCGCCCACTTCGTCTTGGTTGAGTGCGCGGCTCCACTGTTGCAGGTTGGTGCTGAGGTTGCCACAACGAACGTTCTTGAGCTTCAGTCCCTTGCAGGGAATGTACAGCTCGAGCACCTCGTTGCGGTAAACGCGCAGGGTGGCGCCGTCGTAGGTGGTGGTCAGCATGGCGTCGGTGATGGGCGTAACGTGGGTGTCGCCCGATGTTCCGATAGAGTAGAACGCCCAGTTGTCGGCTGTTGCGAAGAGGTTGCCGCTCTTCACGCTCTTGGCCTTGCTACCCTTGCCCATGTTCACAAAGATGTAGTTGTCGGTTGTGATGCCCACCGTCAGTTGGTCGCTGGCGAAGAGCGTGGCGTCGCTGGTGCGCTTCCCGTCCTTCTCCTGATGGAACGTGGCGGCAACGCTAAACTTCTTGCAGCCCTTGGCCTGTGTCACCAGCCCGTTGCCGAGGTCCACCTTCTCTTCCGGCAGGTTGTAGTCGGCCACGATGCTTGTGGGGTAACCCTTCGGATAATGCTTGTTGACCATCCAGTAATAATAGTCGCCATGCATCCACGCCAGTCGCAACGCACTGTTCTTTGAGCCCGGCAACAGGTAGGGGCGCATGTTGTTCTTGTCCGAGTTGCGTGTCAGCTGCTCCGACGATTCCACCTTGCCATTGTCGGCCACGTTGTATTTCCAAATCTCGTAAACGCCCTCCTTATTGTATGCGCCCTCCTTGGTGGGAATGGAGAGGTAGAGCGTGTTGATGTTCTCGGGGTCGAGCGCCATGCCACCACTGTAGCAACGCTCCGTGCGGTTCCAGTTCTGGTGGAACGCGTGGCCTCCCAGCTGCACCCATGTGTCGCGCCATTCGCTGCCCGTCCAACGGCCGTAGTGGTAGGCATGCGTGGTCTTGGCGTTGTCGATATGGGTGTAGGCAATCACGGGGTTGGCGTCCTGGTCGAGCGCGATCTGCCACACCCAGTTGCGCACACCCGGCGTATGGTCTACCACGGTGAAGGGATACTGGTTGAGATACGCCTCACTCTTGTTGACGCGGAACACGCCGTCGGCCACCTGCTGCAACGTGTTTCCCTTGATGTCCTTGAGGATGGGACCGTTGCCGTGGTTGATGTCCACCACGTTGAAATACAACCAGTTGGGCATCTCGTTGTCGGGATGGCCCGTGGTGTAGGTGAGGTAAATCTTGTCCTTGCCGTTGCTGTGATACTTGGCGTAGGGACGTGCGCCCGTCGACTGCACGATCTGCTTCGGTCCGAAGTCCACCGTCACATTGTCGTTGGCGTCGGGCATGGTGATGCGCGCCATGGTGGGGTGCCAGTTGATGCCGCGCCAGCAGAGGTATATGTGGTTAGGGTCGTCGCTGAGGATGAAGGGCGACGGATAGGTGGTGTTGTTCTTTGTAGAGATGAATTTCTCCTCACCGAGCTGCGTGATGTCGCCCGGCTTCACCGACACGCGATACCAGATCTTCGGCTCGTCGGTATGGCGGGTGTAGAAAATCATGACACGCTCGTCGGGCAACACGATGAATGTGGGGTTGTTGTGGTCGTCGGGTTGGAACACCGAGCGTATCAACACCTCCGTGCGACGGTTGTTGCGGAAATCTATTTGCGTAGCCTTCACATTGCCATGAACATCGATGTAACCGATGTAGCTGGCGTTGATGGAGCCACTTGCGTTCTCGTAGTGGATGGCGCGCGGGTCGGCAAACCAGCACCAGGCGCCCTCGTGGGTCACGGTGTGCGAGGCCATCGCCGATACTATGGCCGCCATCGTCATGACCAGTGATAGTAGAATACGTTTCATTTGTTGATTGTATTAAGTTTGTTTGTATGTTTCAGATGTCGATACAGAAGCCAGAAGGCGGGCACGAGGAACACGTCGGCCGCCACCCACGCCACCGGGTCGCCCAGGCAAACGCCCGTGAAGGCCAGCGCCGGCACGAGCCACAGGCTTACGCCGCAGCGCGCTATCATCTCCATCACGCCCGAGAGCATCGAGAGGTTGCTGTAGCCCAGTCCCTGGATGGAGTAGCGCAGGATGGTGAGCACCCCCAGCATGGGGTAGAAATAGTTGGCTATGCGCATAAACTGGGCGGCGTTGTCGACGACAGCCTGCTCCGAGCCGTCTACAAACATCCGCATCATCTCGTCGGCGAAGGGATAGATGAGAAGGAACGTGAAGACAAAATACACCAGCATGATGCGCAGGGCGTCGAACACGCCACGCCGCACACGGTTGATCTCGCCGGCCCCGATGTTCTGTCCGCAATAGGTGGCCATGGCCACGCCGATGTTCTCAAACACGCAGGTGAAGAGATACTTGATGCGCACGGCGGCGGTGAACGACGCCACGTAAAGGGTGCCAAGGGCGTTGTTGGCGCTCTGCAACATGATGACGCCGACGGCCGTGATGGAGAATTGCAGGCCCATGGGCACCCCGTTGTTGAGCAGGATGGATATGCGCTTGTTGTCGTAGGCGCGCTCGTCGCCCTGCGGAATGAGCACGGTCATCCTCCTGCGGATGAAGCCATAGCATAGCGCCGACGAGAAAGCCTGTGCCAGCAGTGTGGCCACACCAGCGCCCAGCACTCCCATGCCGAGGCCGAAGATGAGCACTGCGTCGAGCGCAATGTTGAACAGCGACGAGAAGATGAGGAAATAGAATGGGTGCTTGCTGTCGCCCAAGGCGCGTATGAGACTGGCCTGAAGGTTGTAGGCTATGGTGAAAGGGATGGCCAGGAATTGCAGGAAGAGAAACGTCCATGCGTCGTCGAAGATGTCGGCGGGCGTGTTGACGAGGTGCAGGATCTTGGAGCAGAAGGCGCAGCTGAGCAGGGTGATGACCACGGCCAGCACCACGCCGATGCGCACGGCGTTGCTCACATACGACCGCATCTTGGCAAAATCCTTGGCGCCGAAGGCTTGCGCCACAGGTATGGCGAAGCCGGCGCACGAGCCGTTGCAGAAACCCATGATGAGAAACATGATGCTGCTCGACGCTCCCACAGCGGCCAGGGCGCCCACGCCGATCCATCGGCCAACGATGACGGCGTCGATCACTTGGTACATCTGTTGGAGAATATAGCCCAATACGAGCGGCACGGCAAAGCGGAGGATGCCGCGGGCGGGCGATCCCACAGTCATGTCGGTCATGCCGCCTTGGGTGCGAGGGCTATGGAGCGTGTTGGTGTTGTTGTCCATAAGGGTTAAACCATGATGTCGTCGAGGTTGAGGGCGGAGCCCAGCATACCCTTGATGGTGCTCATGCGGGCCTTGCGGGTGAGCGAGAAGTCGCAACTGTGGCGGTCTACATAGGCAAACAGCAGGAATGCCTTCTCGAGCAGCATGTCGCGCAGCGGCTTCTGCTTGTAGCTGCCTTCCACATAGAGCAGTTCGGCCAGCATCTCCAGTTTCTGCGTGCGTCGGTCGTCGCCCCACTCCTCACGTGCATAGTCGATGGCCTCGTGCGCGGTGAAGTTGCGTAGCGTCTCGTAGTCGCCCACATATTGGCGATAGAGGTCGCGCAGGTCGTCGTCGGTGCGCTTGTCGATGTCTTTCTCCAGGAAACGGCTGATGGCAGCCATAAACTCCTCGATGATGCGTATGAAATAGTCGCGTTGTAACATGGTGGTTGCTTATTCGATGTTGTCGGGTTGCGGCTCGCCGCAGGAGGTTGCGGTGGCCGCCTGTCCGTGGTGCAGGTCCTCGATGTATTGGTTGAGCTTCTTGTAGAACGGATGGCGCGTCATGGTCGATGCGTCGCCCAGGATGATGAGCTTCATGCGGGCCCGGGTGATGGCTACGTTCATGCGGCGCAGGTCGCGCAGGAAGCCGATTTGTCCGTCGTCGTTGGCCCTCACGAGCGATATGAGGATCACGTCGCGCTCCTGTCCTTGGAACCCGTCGACCGTGTTGACGGTGATGAGGCGTCGGAAGGGCTTGAAAAACTCGCGCTTCTTGATGAGGTGGCGCAGGTATTGCACCTGAGCGCGATAGGGCGATATGACCCCCACGTCGATCTGCTCGTCGAGCACTCGCTGCTTTCCAATCTTCGTGAAGTATTGCTCGAGCGTTTGCAGCGTGAGGTTGGCCTCGCCCTTGTTGACGCGCCCGAAGCTCTCGCCCACAAACTGCTCCTTGAAGGTGGGCTCGTCGGGCCCCACCTCCATCTGCGAGGTGTCGATCCAGTCGATGGGATAGTCGAGGTCGAGTATGCCGCGATGGCTAATCTGCGGTGCCGTTTTCACCTTGCCGCCATAAAACCAGTCGGAGCTGAAGCGCATGATGTCGTCGTTCATGCGATACTGCACCTGTAGGAGCGTCACACACTCGGGCTTTCGCTCCACAATGCGCTCCATGAGCGTCTTGCCCAGTCCGGCCTTGAGGGCGGCAATGCTCTTCACCGTGGGCGGCAACTGGCAGTGGTCGCCCGCCAGGATGACGCGCCCGGCGCGCCGTATGGCTATCCAGCAGGCCGCCTCAAGGGCTTGTGCGGCCTCGTCGATAAACAGGGTGGAGAATTTTTGGCCCTCCAGCAGGCGGTTGGCGGCGCCCACGAGCGTGGAGGCGATGACGCGCGCCTGCCCGAACAGTTCGGCGTTGATGCGTATCTCGAGTTCGGTGGCGCGACTCTTCAGCCGTTCCAACTTCTGGTGGTAACCGGCGTCGCGCCCCTTGCGCTTCTGCCTGAGCTCACGAATGGCCTTGCGGATGGCCCATAGCTGCGGATAGTCGGGGTGGCCCTCAAACTGTCGCTCGTAGGTGAATCCGAGCATCTTGTCGTTGACGCGCGAGGGGTTGCCGATGCGCAGCACGCTGATGCCACGGTCTACGAGCTTCTCGCATATCCAGTCGACGGCCATGTTGCTCTGTGCGCACACCAACACTTGGCTCTCGCGCATGAGTGTCTCGTTGATGGCCTCGACGAGCGTTGTGGTCTTACCCGTTCCTGGAGGTCCGTGCACCACCTCCACGTCCTTGGCCCTGAGCACCTCGTTGACGGCGTGCTCCTGCGTTGTGTTGAGCCAGGGGAAGCGCATGGGCTCGAAGGAGAGCGTCTGCGGCTTCATGTTGGTGTAGAAGAGGTCGCGCAGGTAGGCCAACCGCTCGTTCTTTGCCTTCATCACGCGGTCGAGCGCCTCAAACATGCAGCGGTAACTCGTCTCGTCGAAGAAGAGTTGCACGCCGATGGGCTTAGTGCTGCCCTGCAGGTCGAAGGCATGTCCCTCAGGGATGGTCACCACCATGCGGTCGCCATCCACATACGACACGGTGCCGGTGAAATTGAAATAGCGCACGCCACCCTGGGCCGCTGGTGTGGCGGTGGTGGGCACGTCGACGGTCCAAAACACCACAGGCTTGCCGTATTCGAAGTTGTGCTCAATGTCTTGGTCGGCGGTGCGTATCACCTCCACGCAATACTGGTTGAGCGAGTTGTAATAGGTGCGTCCAACGCTGAGGGGGAACCACGCGTCGCCGCGTTTCACCTTGCGGCCGAGGCCCACGCGCTCGGTCTGCTTGCGAAACGCCTCTTTCTCCACCTGATACTCCAACTGGAGCAACAGGCGTTGTTGTTGTAAGGCTTGTAAGGGCGATACTGCATTCATCACTGCAAAGTTATGAAAAAGAAATCAGATAGTGCGTGGTTTGTTTGGAATTTAGTGTCAGTAAGCCTTTCATTCGGCTTTTTCGTGGGGCAGTGGCGGCTTTTCGGGCAAATCCGAGCGACACCGTTTGAGGCCAAGACGAAGAGCAATGGAACGCGCCGCCAATCATTTCCAATGAGAGATGCTCCTGGGAAAAACGCCAACAAACCTTTCCTCAATTTAACATTTGTTCTTCACCGCAGGTACATTCGCTCGTAAATACGCCATTCTTGATGATTTTTGCAACGGTCAGATAATCAGTGAGTTGCAATCAAGTGTACGTATTTTGGGTTTCGCTCTTCCCATTTCGCCCTCCCATCTCTGCCTAATGGCGTGGCGAAAGACCATGTATCGCATTGCCATCTCTTAGCTTTCGCGTCTCGATAGATGGTCTTTCGCGTCTCGATAGATGCCTAACCGCAAGCCGACGACTCATTTTTCGTGCTTTCGTGGCGTAAAAACGGTCCCTCCGTCCTCTGTTTCACGCAAAATCGCAACACCACTTTCTAACCAAAAAACCTTACGAACCACACCCCGCTCATCGCCTCATCGCCCACCCCGGCAGCAGCGGTTGGCGGCCATTGGGGCGCTGGCTACGGCAGACTAACACATGAAGAAGCCGGCTATTCGCTCGAACGGCCGGCTCCACGAGAACTAAGTATAACTAAAAACTCGCGTGATGAATTACAATCTTCTTACTAAGTGTTTTCCATAATACCCCCTCGGCCCATGGCCATTTGGGGCGATACCTATGAGTTGTCAGGGTTGCAGTGTAAATCCTACCACAAGATAGGCCTTCTCGGTGCTGGGGTTGGCGGCCACCTGGGCAAACACCGGAACGCTGAACGCATCGGTGATCTTCAGGTCCTTGGTGGCCTTCAGGCCTACGTGGGTAACAGCAAAGCCGTGGGCGTCGCCGTAGAACGATGTGGCGTAGGGCACGGCGCCGATGCTGGCCTGCCAATCGCATCCGCCCAGTTTGAAGGGCGCTGAGGCCTCCACGTAGGATGAGTAGGCGCGGTCGCCATTGTTGTTCACGCCGTCGTTGCCGGCAAAGTTGGTGTACCAGTTGAAGGCCACCGGACCGAAGTCGTAACCCACGTTGGCCTCAAACACGTGCGATGTCTCGTGGGCGGCATAGGCGAAGTAGCGCTCGTTGGGACTGTTGAACCAATAATCGGTTACGCCAATGTGGAACCCACCGGTGGAGTAGGCCGCCGTGAGGTCAAACTCCTTGGTATCGGAAGGCTCGGAGATGCCCACACTTCCCCAGGCTGTCAGCGAGAAACCCTTGTAGCCGATGCCCAGCGTGGGCTGCAAGGAGATGGCGCCCAGCTCCTGACCACGCCAATAGTACTGGCTCACTACGTCGGCGGCGATGGTGGTCTCTACCTTGTCCTGGGCGTTGGCGGCAGTGGCGAAGGCTGTTAGGCCGAGTGCCATGGCGCCCACCATGCGGATGTTCAACTTGTCGGCTAATCTTCTCAAATCTTTCATAATGATTAGGGATTAAGACCCAGCCGGCCTCCCACATAACAATGGAGAAAAGGTTAAGTGTCGAGGCCGACGTGGGTGCGGTTTTTTGAATCGTGTTAGTTGTTCGCTTGGGAGGCTTAGTTGTAGCAGCTCTCTCCGTGCTCGTAGATGTCGAGGCCTTCCTCCTCAATACGCTTGTCGACACGCAGGCCAACCAACTTCTTGATGCCGTAGAAGAGCACGATGCCTGCTGCGATGGCCCATACGTCGATGCAGGCGATGCCCAGCACCTGTGCTCCGAAGAAGCCCCAGCCGTGACCGTAGAAGGCGCCAGAGTCGACAGCCAGCAGACCGGTCATGAGCGTTCCGAAGATACCGCACACACCATGTACGGAACTGGCACCCACAGGGTCGTCGATGTGCAGCTTGACGTCGATAAACTCGATGGAGAACACCAAGATGATACCTGCCAAGAGGCCAATGATGAGGGCGCCCAGCGGACTAACGAGGTCGCAACCTGCGGTGATGGCAACCAAACCAGCCAAGATGCCGTTCAGCGTCAGCGAGAACGAGGGCTTGCCATACTTGATCCAAGAGGTGAACATGGTGCCCAATCCACCTGCCACAGCGGCGAGGTTGGTGGTGAGGAACACATGACTGATGGCTACGCGGTTCACCTCGCCTGAGGCTGCCAGCTGCGAACCGGGGTTGAAGCCGAACCAACCGAACCAAAGGATAAACACACCCAGGGCGGCGGCCATCAGGTTGTGGCCAGGAATGGCGGTGCTCTTGCCGTTGCGATACTTGCCCAAACGGGGACCTAAGCAGATGGCGCCCACCAAGGCCAGCACACCACCTACGGAGTGGACAATGGCCGAGCCGGCGAAATCGTGGAACGTGGCGCCAAACGTGCTCATCATGAACGATGAGGGATCGGCGTTGCAGAGCCAGCCGCCACCCCAGGTCCAGTGACCCTCAATGGGGTAGATTAGCAGTGAGATAAAGAACGAATAAACGCAATACATGGAGAACTTTGTGCGCTCAGCCATGGCACCCGACACGATGGTGGCGCTGGTGGCGCAGAACACGGTCTCGAAAATCAGGAAGCCCTCGGTGGGGAGGTCGCCTTTGTAGAACGACAGGTCGCCGAAGTTGGGCATGCCGATGAAGCCGGCGCCGTCGCTGCCAAACATGAATCCGAAGCCCACAAACCAGAAGAGGACGGAGCCTACCATGAAATCGACGAAGTTTTTGAACAATATGTTTGCCGTGTTTTTGCCACGTGTGAAGCCCGCTTCGCACAGCGCAAAGCCTGGCTGCATGAAAAAGACCAGCATGGCTGCAAGCAACATCCATACGGTATCAACTGATAATGCTAAATCCTGTACACTCATATTCTTTACCTTAAAAGTTCAACAATCGGTAATTCTTTTTCTCTCGCTTGAGCCAATTACTTCTCCTGTTCGGCGTTGTAGAGGGCAATGTCGCCGCGCTCGCCTGTGCGGATGCGCACCGTGTCCTCCACGGGAATCACAAAGATGCGGCCGTCGCCAATCTCGCCCGTGCGGGCCGCCTTCTCGATGGCGGCAATGGTCTTCTCCACGTTCTTGTCGCGAACCACAATGTTGAGCAGCATGCGCTCAATGCTGCTGGTGTCGTACATCACGCCACGGTAGATGCGTGCCTGTCGCATCTTGCCTTCGCCTCTCACATCATAGTAAGAGAACCATTCGATGTCGGCGGCCAAAAGAGCCTCTTTCACATCCTCGAACTTCGTCTTGCGGATGATTGCTTCGATCTTCTTCATGTTTAATCTCTCCTTATTTAATATGAATACTCTGTTAATTCTCTCTCATGAACACAAGGAAGCAAAATGACTGAAAACAATCCATTTGCCTTGAAGGATGGTACTTTGACTTTCCTTTTGTCTCTTTTCGAGTGCAAAGGTATATCAAAAAGTAAACTTAGGGATATGTTTGCTTACGTTTTGTTCTATTAAATATCAACTTGTTTTAATATGGTTAGTGATTTGATTGAAAATGTATCAAACTGTAATGTTTCAACTTTTCTATGCTTACAGTTTGTAAATTGAGGGCTTGTTGAAGGCACGTTTGTGATTGGCTACTGCGCTTCGGTGTGTCAACCCCAAATCGGTATAATGGCAGATTGGGGTTAAAACGACCCACCACAAAGCGCCCACCTAACGGCTTGGTGCATGTTTTTTCGCACGAAAACGCTCTATGGCTTGCCATATTCAAATCAAATTCGTAATTTTGCAGAATACAACTAAAAATCGAACTAACGTACATCCTACCTAATTATGCGTCAAATCTTATTGGCTCTCATGCTGATGGTCGGTGTTCACACTGCCTCAGCGCAACGCCCCTTGCAAGTTCGCTTCAACCAACCCGCGCCCGAACCCGGCGAGTTCCAGCCCTATGGCGGTGTAGATCCGCAGTGGGAACGGCGGTCGTTGCCTATCGGAAACGGCAACATCGGAGCGTCGCTCTTTGGCTCTGTGGCCACCGAACGCCTCTCGCTCAACGAGATCACGTTGTGGAATGGTGGACCAGGCACCAGCAAGGGACCGGCACATTATTGGAACGTCAACAAGAAATCGACCGACGCCTTGCGACAGATACGCGAGGCGTTTGCTGCCGGCGACTCGGCCCTCGCCGCCCAGCTCACGGCCGATAACATGAACGGTGTGGCCGCCTACGAGCGTGGCGCCGAGCCCGAATGGCGTTTCGGCAACTACACCACGCTGGGCGAGCTGCGTGTGGCGACGGGCATCGACGCCTGCGATGAGGGCTCCTACAGTCGCACCCTCTCACTCGACTCGGCCTTGGCGCGTGTCAGTTTTACGGCCGGTGGTGTGCGCTATGTGCGCGAAACGTTCTGCTCGCATCCCGAGAATGTGCTCGTTGTGCGCTTCACCGCCAGCAAGAAGGGCAAGCAAAACCTCCTGCTCAAATATGTGCCCAGCATGGAGGCCAAGGGCACCACAAGCAATGTCGACGCCAATGAGTTGCTCTATGTGGGCAATCTTACCAACAATGGCATGAAGGTGGTGGTGCGTATCGCCATGCGGCACAAAGGTGGCAAGGTGGTGCGCGACGGCCATGAGGGCCTCCAGGTGAAGGGCGCCGATGAGGTGGAGTTTATCCTCACGGCCGACACCGACTACAAGATGAACTTCGATCCCGATTTCAACGACCCGAAGACCTATGTGGGCGTGGAGCCTATGGAGACCACCGCCAGTTGGCTGAAGGCCGCCAAGGCCTTGAACTACAAGCGCTTGATGAGGCGCCATCTGGCCGATTATCGTCCTATCTTCACGCGTGTCAGCCTGTTGCTGGGCGCCGACGCCAACAAGGCGCTGACGAGGACGGAGCTGGAGAAGGCCACTCCCGACCGTCTGGCCGACTATCGCCGTGGCGTGGCCGACCCCTATCTGGAGGCGCTCTACTACCAGTTTGGCCGTTACCTGCTCATCTCTTCGTCGCGCGCCGGCAACCTGCCCGCCAACCTGCAGGGACTGTGGCTGGCCAACTCGGACGCTCCTTGGCACGCCGACTACCATAACAACATCAATATCCAGATGAATTACTGGCCTGTGATGCAGGGCGGTCTGCAAGAGTGCGCGAAGCCTTTTGTCGACTATGTGCGCACATTGGTCAAGCCGGGTGCCGTAACGGCACGCGATTACTTTGGCGCAAGGGGATGGACGGCCTCCATCTCGGCCAATCCCTTCGGCTTCACAGCACCGTTGCGCGACCGCGATATGTCGTGGAACCTCTCGCCCGTGGCGGGGCCGTGGCTGGCCGCCCAGGTCTATGATATCTACACCTTCAGCCGCGACAAGGAATGGCTCAGGAACGAGGCGTACCCCATCATCAAGGGTGCAGCGCTGTTCTGTCAGGACTTCCTGTGGCGTAAGCCCAACGGAAACTACACCGTGGCACCCAGCACATCGCCCGAGCATGGCATCGTCGACGATGGCGTGACGTTCTGCCAGGCCGTGGTGCGCGAACTGCTCACCGACGCTGTGGAGGCCGCCAACATCCTGGGAGTGGACCAAGCGGAATCGGCTCAGTGGCAGGATGTGTTGCGCCATTTGCCTCCTTACCGCATTGGCCGCTACGGACAGCTCATGGAGTGGAGCCGCGACATCGATGATCCGAAGGATGAGCATCGCCATGTAAACCATCTCTTTGGCCTCCATCCTGGCCACACCGTGAGTTGGACCCACACGCCCGAGTTGGCCAAGGCCGCGCGGGTGGTGCTCGAGCATCGTGGCGATGGCGCCACAGGCTGGAGCATGGGATGGAAGCTCAACCTATGGGCACGTCTGCTCGATGGCAACCATGCCTACAAGCTCTATGGCAACCTGCTGAAGAATGGCACCGCCGACAACCTATGGGACCTGCACCCGCCTTTCCAAATAGATGGTAATTTCGGAGGAACGGCTGGCGTTACAGAGATGCTGCTGCAAAGCCAAGATGGCGACATCCATCTCTTGCCTGCCCTGCCCGACGCATGGGCCGACGGCGAGGTGAAGGGATTGTGTGCCCGCGGCAACTTCGTGGTGGACATTACGTGGCGCGGCGGACAGCTTGCCGAGGCGCGCGTCCGCTCCAACAGTGGCGAGGCCGGCGTGGTGCGCTACAAGGGCCAGACGCTCCCCGTCGACGTGAAGCAGGGCGAAACGCTCGTCGTTACATGGGAAAAGGGTAAGTTGCAGGCCGAGAAAGCGCGCTAAAAAACGCGTCCGTCGACCTTCGAGGGTCAACGGGGCGTTGATCGATAACTAACAGATAGACATTCCAATAATAAAAAATACATGATCAAGAAAACCATTATTGCGGTGTGTTGCCTCATGGCAGCCTTTGCGCCGCATCACGCTTCGGCCGTTAACGACAAACCGTTTGTCATTCCTGAACTGAAAGTGTGGAAGGGAGGCGAGGGCCTGTTGACCTTCACCGCAGCCGATGGACAGCAGGCTGCGGCGCCTGCCATTGTTGTGAAGAAAGACGCTAACAGTGCCAAGGTCAAGGAGGTGGCGCAGATTCTCGCCGCCGACCTGAAGAAATCGCTGGGCGCAGAGGCCCAACTGCCTGCACGCAACAAGGCACAGGCGGGCGACATCTACCTGGAGATTAAGAAAGACAAGGCGTTGGGCGAGGAGGGTTACACGCTCACGGTTACCGACCGCGTGTTGATCAGCGCTCCCACGGTGAAGGGTCTTTACTGGGGCACCCGAACGCTCTTGCAGATGCTCGACAACAGCAAGGGAAAGAGCCTGCCCAAGGGCGTGGTGCGCGACTGGCCCGATTACAGCTATCGCGGTGCGTTCCTCGACTGTGGACGTAAGTTCCTGCCCATGTCGATGTTGCGCGATTATGTGCGTATCCTCTCTTATTATAAGATGAACGCGTTGCAGATCCACCTCAACGACAACGGTTTCAAGCAATTCTTCGACAACGACTGGAAGAAGACTTACGCTGCCTTCCGTATGGAATGTGACACCTATCCCGGCCTCACGGCACGCGATGGTTACTACACCAAGCGCGAGTTTGTGGATCTCCAATTGCTCGCCGACAGCCTCGGCGTGGAGATAATCCCAGAGATTGACATGCCCGCCCATGTGCTCGCCTTCACCCAGTATAAGCCGGAGATTGCCAGTGAGAAGTATGGCATGGACCACCTCGACCTCTTCAAGCCTGAGACCTACACGTTCCTCGACGCCCTGCTCAAGGAGTATCTCGATGGTCCGAACCCGGTGTTCCGCGGCAAATACATGCATATCGGCACCGACGAGTATTCGAATGCCGACCGGGAGGTGGTGGAGAAGTTCCGCGAGCTCACCGACCGTTACATCCGTACCGTGGAGGGCTACGGCAAGAAAGCCAAGGTGTGGGGCGCACTGACCCATGCGCGCGGCACCACACCCGTTAAGGTGAAGGATGTGCTGATGGACCTGTGGTACACGGGATATGCCAACCCCGACTCGATGCTCCAGTTGGGTTACAACCTCGTTTCGATCCCCGACGGATATGTTTACATCGTTCCGAAGGCTGGCTACTACTACGATTACCTCAACTGCAAGTGGCTCTACGAGGACTGGACTCCCGCCAACCTCGGTGGCAACAAGAAGTTCCCTGAGCGCCATCCGCAAATCAAGGGTGGAGCGTTTGCCGTGTGGAACGACATCGTGGGCAACGGCATCACCGACCAGGACATACACTATCGTTGCATGCCGGCTATCCGCACGATGGCCACGAAGATGTGGACCGCGTCGGCCACCAAGCTGCCTTGGGCCGACTTTGAGCGCCAATCGCAGGACGTGCGCGAGGCACCGGGTGTCAACTACGCCGGTTATCATCCCACGGGCAAGTTGCAGGTGGCGCAGGTGAAGCCGGGCGACACGCTGCCGATCGACAACATCGGTTGGAACTATGAGGTGAGCTTCGACATCGACGCGCAGCCTGAGGCACGAGGCACGGTGCTCTTTACCGATGGCGGCACCACGTTCTACCTCTCCGATCCCGTGGCGGGCTTGCTGGGATACGGTCGCGATGGTTACATGCATCATTTCAACTACCAGTTCTATCCTGGCGAGAAGGCCCATGTGGCTATCCGTGGCGACAAGGAGCAGACAACCCTTCTGGTCAACGGCAAGGTCGTGGAGACGCTCGGGGTGAAGAAGGTGAACTTTGGCGAGCGTGGCGACATGTACTACATTCGCACCTTGGTGTTCCCGCTGAAGAAGGCCGGACAGTTCCGCAGTCGTATCACCAACTTCACGGCTGAGGCTGCCAAGTAAGAACGATCATTACGAGACGCTCATGGGGTATGTGCGTTGCGCCATGGCCCATGGGCATTTTTTTTGCTTTCAACCCCCATGGGTCATTAGGTCATCATTGTTGATGGCGTTTGGCCCAAATCGGTCGTTGGATAGGAAAAGAAACTATGGCATCCTAACCATCAACCCGGTTCGGTCTAACGACCTATGGGGCTTAGGGTTACAAACAAATCAAAAGACAGAAAGATATGGCACTTATTCAAACGGTGAAGGGCAAGACTCCCCAGTGGGGCGAGCGCTGCTTTCTCGCCGAGAACGCCACATTGGCGGGCGATATCACGATGGGCGACGACTGCTCGGTGTGGTTTGGAGCCGTTGTCAGGGCCGACGTCGACGCCGTGGTGGTGGGCAACCGAGTGAACATTCAGGATTGCGCTTGCATCCATCAGACAGCGGGAGCGCCCGTGGTGCTCGAAGACGATGTGTCGATAGGCCACGGGGCGGTGGTGCATGCCTGCACTGTGAGGCGTGGAGCGCTCATCGGCATGAACGCCGTGGTGCTCGACAAGGCCGACATTGGCGAACAGGCCATCATTGCCGCTGGCGCCGTGGTGCTGGCCGGTTCACAGGTGGGACCACGCGAGATATGGGCTGGCGTCCCTGCGCATAAGGTGAAGACCGCGCCCGAAGGGCAGGCTCTGGAGTATGCAGAACATTACATGTACATAAAAGAATGGTACAGAGAACCATGAAGACAAAACTGTTATTTGTTTGCCACGGCAACATTTGTCGCAGTCCGATGGCCGAGTTCTTGATGAAGAAACTGGTGAAGGATGCGGGCCGGGAGGCCGAGTTTGAGATTGATAGTATGGCAACGTCGACCGAGGAGATAGGCAACGACATGTATCCGCCGGCCAAGCGTTGCCTGCGCAACCATGGTGTGCCTTTCCAACGGCGCGAGGCACGCCAGCTGACACAGGCCGATTATGATTATTATGACCGCATCTTCGTGATGGATCGCAACAACCTCAGGTGGCTGAAGATGTTGGGCATCAACGACACCGAGGGCAAGGTGAGCCTGCTCATGACGCTCGTAGGCGAGCACCGCGACGTGGCCGACCCTTGGTACACTGGCGATTTTGAGAAGACTTTCTGCGACCTCAGCGAGGCGTTGCCCACATTGCTCTAACGCACGAGGCGCCAGCCGCAGTGGGGCATGGAAAATATCGCTGCGTAACGCGGTGAGTTTCGCCGATCCCATGCCACTCGCATAGCGTCACATTCCCTAAAAAACAAAGGGCTTGTCCGTGCGAATCGTCACATGGTGTCGTTCCGCGGATAAGCCCTTCTCGCTAAACAACTATTTTTCTAACTAAAGCCTAATATTGTCTTTGGACTGCTATCGGGACGGCGCCAAGTGGTTCTCGTTCCATAGGCGCTGTGGGCGAATGGAGCGTTGTGCGCCCTTAGCCCTCTTGTAGGGGTGTGGGGTTGCTGTTTCCCGTTACACATAAATAATACGCATGATTGCGAAGATGCACCCAAGAAAATCGACACGAAACGACATTTTCTTGCTGATGGAAGGGGAAGCGGACGTGAGCCGAGGATGTTTTGCCGTGATATTGAATGGGGAGGGATAAATATTTGTGGTTTTCTTTTTGGTCAGTTGGCAGATTGTTTGTACTTTTGTGGATGTAGAAACCAAACAAACCAATGCTATGGAAGGATTGTTTAGAGAAGAAATAGAGACCCGGCAAGTCGACATGTTTTTTGCCAACGAGATGGGGCGGCAGATCCATCGTTACATCAAGGCCATGCATGGCTCGCTGGCGATGCTCGAGAAGTTTGAGGCCCGCATGAAGACCCTCACCGTGCCGCAGCGCGAGGAGGCTATGGCCCGTTACATCGATCTCAACAGAAAGGTTGTCAAGGACCTCTCGTGGCGCATGCTTGTGGCGCGCGCCATCGCCAACTATTGCGACACGTTCCATTACTTTATCAGCATGATTGGCGATGATGAGACCATGTCATTCTACGTAACACGCATGAAGGACAAGTACCTCAAGTATCATGAGGTGTTCGAGAAGGATGGCAAGTATGGCATCAAGGACTATGAGGGCAATGTGCTTTTGTCGCCCGAATATGAGTTCCTGCGCACGCCCTACGTCTATGTCGACGACATGATGACCATGCCTATCATTGCGCAGAAGAACGGTAAGATGGGACTGGTGCTTCCCGATGGCAGCCAAACGGTTGTCGCTCCTTTCGAATACGACGACATTTCGCTGCGCGATGTGGAGCCGTGGTTCGAATGCACCAAAGGCAACGAAGTTGAACTCAGATAAACGACCTTGAAGCACAAGATATTTCTGATTGTCGCCACCTTTGTGGCTTGGACATTGCTTTTCATACTGCAAAAACCGGTGTTCCTCCTCGTTTATGATGGAGGATTAACTGATTTGTGGCCCGTGGTGGGCCATGGCTTGCCGCTCGACCTGTCGATGGCCGGATACCTCACGGTGATTCCGGCCCTCGTGCTGTTGCTGAGCGACTTGCCGCTGGCCGTGTTTCGCCGACCGTCGGCCGACCGATGGTGGCGACTTGCGTTAGCCGCCTATTTCGGGGTGGCCTCGGTGGCCGTGGCCCTGAGCTTCGTGGCCAATATGGGATTGTATGGTTATTGGCGCTTTCCGCTCGATAGCACCCCTGTGTTTTTCCTCACCTCGTCGCCCGCCGACGCCTTGGCCAGCATCAGTTGGGGCCAAGGCTTGATGGCGCTGGTGGGCTTGGTGCTGGTCGTGGCCCTCATCAGCCTGGTGTTCCACCTGCTCTATCTTAAGGCCTTCCGACAGAAAGGTAAGCGTAAGGTGTGGCCTGTGGTGGTAGAACTGTTGCTGCTGGCATCCCTCTTCGTGCCCATCCGCGGTGGCGTTACGGTGTCGTCGATGAACACGGGCAAGGTGTATTTTTCCCACCACTCGGTGCTCAACCATGCCGCCGTGAACCCGCTCTTCTCGTTTATGGAGAGCATGAGTCACCAAGAAGACTTCGCCTCGCAATACCGTTTCATGGACGATGCGGAGGCCCATCGCATCGTGGCAGACTTGAACCGACCCGTGGGATCCGCCAACCATACCCAAGTGCTGCGCTGTGAGCAGCCCGATGTGTATGTCGTCATTCTCGAGAGCTTCTCTGACACGGTGATGCATACCCTCGCAGAAGGCATGGATGGCCGTAAGTGCCCTGTCACGCCGAACCTTAATAAGCTTAGCGAAGAGGGCATCTTCTTCCGCAATTTCTATGCCAACAGTTTCCGCACCGACCGCGGCCTGTTGTCGATCCTCATGGGCTATCCCGCTCCGTCGGTGGTGAGCCTGATGAAATATCCCAAGAAAACCGCTGCCCTGCCGTCGATAGCGAGCCATTTGGCCAAGGCGGGCTATGGCTTGGAGTATTATTATGGTGGCGATGCCGACTTCACAAACATGCGCTCGTTCTTGGTGAACCAGGGGTTCTCGTCGATCATTTCTGATGTCGACTTCCCCGTTTCAGCCCGCCTCAGCAAGTGGGGTGTGCCCGACAACTTGCTGTTTCAGCGTGTGGAGAAGGAGTTGAAAGTGGAACGCCCGTCGCGGCCTATGATGCGTGTCATACAAACTTCGAGCTCCCACGAGCCTTTTGATGTGCCGCCTGGGTATATGCAAGACAAGACGCTCAATGCGTTTGCCTTTGTCGACAGTTATTTGGGTGATTTTGTGAAGAGTCTTCGCAAGACCGATCGCTGGGATCGTTCGCTCGTTGTCATTGTGCCCGATCATCTTGGCGCATGGCCTGAGGAAATCGATAATTTTAAGCCGTGGCGCTTCCATTGTCCTATGATTTGGACGGGTGGAGCCATCGAGAAGCCGATGGTTGTAGATACATACGCATCGCAGCAGGACATTGCCGCTACGTTGCTCGCACAGTTGGGCTTGCCCCACAACGACCTACTATTCAGCAAGGACATCTTCGATGCGTCGATACCCCATTACGCCTTCTTCCTGATGAACGATGGCATTGGATTCATCGACACCGACAACACGATGATTTACGATAACAAACTGGGTCGTACGGTCATCGATGAGGGCCGACAAAAGGGTAAGAACCTCCAGCGGGGCAAGGCGCTTCTGCAAGTGTTGTTCGACGATATCGCCCGGCGCTGATCTTCATCGGCGCCATGCTCTATCCGCTATGCGCCCCGTCTCATGGGGCGTGGGTGAGCAATGAACCATTCAAAACGTAACTATGACAGACTTGTTATTATCTACCGTCATTCAGACCCTTGTTGACTGGGACACCCAAATATTCCTGGCCATCAATGGTTTGCACAATGATTATTGGGACAATTTCATGCAGATGTTCAGCGGTCGGTTCATCTGGTTGCCGTTCTACCTGAGCATCGCCTATGTCATGTTTCGTTGTTTCCCGTGGCGAGTGAATGTCACTTGCCTCATTGTATTGGCCTTGCTCATCACCATCAACGACCAGATGAGTGGTTCTCTCATACGCTCTTTCGTGGGACGCTTGCGCCCCGCCAACACCGATAATCCCATATCGCCCCTCGTGCATATTGTGGATGGCTATCGTGGTGGGCGCTATGGGTTCCCGTCGGCCCATTCGGCCAACTGTTGGGGATTGGCGTTCTTCATCTATTATGTGTTCCGACGCCACCTGCTCACCACCACGCTCATGGCGTGGGCCTTCATCACTTGTTGGTCGCGCATGTACTTGGGGGTCCATTATTTCGGCGACATCATTGTGGGCATGCTGGTGGGCGTGGTCACCGCCTCGCTGGTCTATTATGTTTTCCAACGGTCGCTCCATCGCATGACAGAGACCTATAAGCCTTACCAACCCGATGCGCCGCATATGTATATCCCGGTTATGGTGTGTTGGTTGGAGATTCTGCTGATGCTGATTCTGTCGTTTGGCTACAATGCGCATACCGACACGTTCTGATAAACGCTTGTTTTACCCGTCATGACCATCACTCCCATAGCCCATTTCCATTCACCGTTTGCCTCCAAGTTTGGCGTTCCCAAGCAGAGCGGCTTGGCTCCCGACTTGCGTGGCACCATTGTCTTTGAGCCCGAATGGCGCAATGCCGATGCGTTGCGTGGCATCGAGGAGTTCGATTATCTCTGGCTGATTTGGGCCTTCTCGGCCAACCGCCACCAGGCCGTCAGTCCTGTGGTACGCCCGCCGGTGTTGGGGGGCAATGTGCGCATGGGCGTGTTTGCCACGCGCTCACCGTTCCGCCCCAATCCGCTGGGGCTCTCTTCGGTGAAACTCGACCATGTGGAGTGGGCCACGTCGAAAGGGCCGGTCATCCACGTCATGGGCGCCGATCTCATGGATGGCACTCCCATTTTCGACATCAAGCCGTATGTGGCTTATGCCGATTGCCATGAGGGTGTGCGGTCGGGCTTCGTCGACAGTCATCCCATGCAACGCCTCACGGTGGTCGTGCCTCCCGAGATGGAGGCTGCGTTGGGTGCCGACGCCACCGCCGTGTTGCGCCAGGTGCTGGCCCTCGACCCACGTCCCCATTATCAGAACGACGCCAACAAGACGTATGGCATGCCGTTTGAGGGCCGCGATGTGCGTTTCACGGTCCAGGGCAATGTGCTCACCGTGGTTGAGATCGTGTGAGCCGCATTGCACAATAGAAAGTCGCTTAGATGCGATGCGTTCTTTCGCCCATCCCCCTTAGGTGTCTTTTCTTCCCTAAGGTTTGAGGAAAGCCTTCACCTTATTGAGTGGAATGCCGAAGTTGAAGTTGTCGCTTGCGGCCAACTTGGCGAAGTTTACCGCCACCAATCGGCCCTGGCTGTCGATGACAGGGCTACCGCTTGACCCCTGCACGGTGGGTATGCTGTAGAGCAAACGGTCGCCGTCGGGCAGTTGGGTCACCTTTCCGCTGGTCATCTGCACCTGTATGCCTTGCTTGGTGTTGGCCAATAGCGGACCTGCGTTGTAACCAATCATGTACAACTGTTGGTCGATTTGCAGAATCTCATCGTTGTGCGAGGAAAATAGGTCTTTCACCTTGGCCACCAGGCCCACGTCGGCCTTGCCGTCGGTATTGAACACGTATGCCCCTTCGGGTGTGGTCTTGTTCTTCAGTTGGATGAGCGCCAGGTCGGTGTCTTCCTTGCCCGACACCTTCGTCACCACACACGGGTTCTTGTCGAGAAAATCGCTGCTCGAGGTCACGTAAGTGTTGTTGTAAGCAATGCCCACCTCGCAAACCACCGCTATTTGCAACTCGTCTAACGACACATGGTCGTTCATCGACTCGCGCACATCGCGCAGTTGGTTGAACTGTTCCTCCAGTTCGCCCTGTTGGGTGGTAATGGCTTGCAGTTTCTCCTCGTCCTGATAGGCGTTTCCGTAGAAGTCGAAGCTCACACAGTCGCTCTTCTGGTTCTCCAGCGTGCGGTACTGATCGGCCAGTTCTTCCATTTGGGCGCCGAAATAAGCCTTGAGGGATGCCACCAAACTGTTGTAGCTCTCCTTCACGGCTTTCTTGTCGATGGCGGGCTGGGCCACATGGCGATTGGTCATGATGGTGCCCTGTTTGTCGATGAAGAAGCCCGTGCCACTGAGCGTTTGGCGCTTGCCCTTGATGTCGTTGTAGTCCGCCGACAGGTTCTCAAGGCTGCCATCATTGTCTATTCCTGTGAAATACAGGGTGTTGCCGTTGGGCAGCTTCATGGTGTAGTAATACTCGTTGAGGATCAATACGACCCCCGACTTGTCCTCGTCGAACAGGTCTTGTGGGGTGCGTTCGCTGCAACTCACCAATGCGAGGAGCGTGGTAATGAGGAGAATCGCTTTTTTCATGGTATTATTTCTCCTATTTTGGTTTAATGACTGATTGGGGTTGAAGAAATGAGCAAGCGGTTGTGTCATCAAGATGAAGGCCAGATGCCGGATGTTGTTTTATGGTTTGATTACACCAAAGGCTCGCAGAGGGTGGCTATGCGCTCCAGGCCTTCTTGGTCGATGGTGTCGAAGGAGTTGAGCTGCTCACTGTCCACGTCGATGACGCCCACCACGTTGCCGTTGCGCAGGATGGGCACCACGATCTCCGAGCGGGAGCGTGAGGAACAGGCGATGTGGCCGGGAAATTGCTCTACATCGGGCACAATGAGTGTCTGGACCTGTGCCCACGACGTGCCGCATACGCCGCGTCCCTTGCCAATGGTGTAGCATGCCACGGGACCTTGGAACGGTCCCAGTTCCAGTTGGTCGTCTTTCACGAGATAGAATCCCACCCAGAAGTAATAGGGGAAGGCCTCTTTGAGCAGGGCCGTGATGTTGGCAAGTGCTCCCACATGGTTGGTTACGCCGTCCACCAGGCATTGGACTTGGGCCACCACGGTGTCGTATGTCCTCTTTTTGTCGTCCATGATGATATGGGGTTTTATGGGTTTTAATTGTTGTTGGGTTGCGTTTGCTCTTCTGTCGCCTCGGTGTCGCTCTCGATGAACATCGATTCGTCCATCTCGTCGAGCGTTTTTTTCTTCTTGTTCTCCTTGGCGCCCGCCATCAGCAACTTCTTGGCGGCGGTGATGATGCTGGGCCCATTGTCGGCCGTGGTAATCTTCAGCTTGGTCATCTTTTTGAGGGTGTCGTTCATGCTCGACTCCACATCCATGAAGCGCATGCCGAAATCCTGCACGCGGTCGATGATGGTGTTGGCCGCATCGATCATCGTTTGCTGGTTTTTCAATTGTCGCACCTGGGTCCACATCATCTCCAGCACGCGCAGGTTCATATACATGGTCTGTGGGCCGAGAATGAGCACGCCCTGGTCGTAAGCCTCGCGCCACAGCGAACCGTCGTTGAGCAGGGCCAGGTTGAGCGCGCCCTCAATGGGCACATACATGATGGCGAAGTTCAGGCGGTTGTAGCCGCTGGGCAGATACTTGGTGTATTCTTTCTTCGCCAGGCGCTTCACCTGCGCCCTGACGCTGGCTATGTGGGCCTTGAGATAGTCGGTTTTCTCCGCGCTGCCGTCCTCGGCGTTCATGTAACGCTCATAGTCGGTGAGCGACATCTTCGAGTCGACCACCACGTGCCGGTTGTTGGGGAAATGCAAGATGAAGTCGGGAATGAGGCCCTTGCCGTCGTCGCCCTTGGCCGAGCGTCCCACCTTGTCGCGCAACGTCTCTTGCGTGTCAAACTGTTCGCCTTCCTTGAGGTCCATGTCCTCGAGCAACTGTTTGAGCTTCAGCTCACCGAAGTTGCCTTGCACCTTCACCTCGCCCGTCAGGGCGCGTGTCAGGCGGTCAGCCGTCTCGCCCAGTTCGGCGCTCTTCTGCATGTTGATCTTGATGGTCTCGTCGAGACGGGTCAGCGCCTCGCTCTGCTGGCTCTTCGAGAGGTTGAATGCCTCCTGCATCTCCTTCAGGCTCTGTTGCAGCGGGTCGATGATCTTCGACACCTGCTCCTTGTTGCGCTCGCCCAACTCGTCTTGGCGTCGTTTCAGCACCTCCTCGGAAGTGGTTTGCATCTGCTCGCGGATGAGTTTCATCTGGCTGTCAACCTGCTCCTTGTTCATCAGGCGCAGCGCCTCTATCTGTTTCTCCGTGCCGTCCTTGGTCTGTGCCAACTGTTTTTCGTAGGCGTCCTTGAGCTCCGCCAGTTGTTTGTCGTAACCCTCGCGCAACTCGTTGTGGCGTCGTTGCTGCTCCTCACGCTCGCTCTTGAGGGTGGCGTCGGCCTGTTCCTTTTGCGAGCGTAAGCGCTGTTCGTAGTCGTCTTTCTGTGAGGTGAGCTGTTCGCGGAAGCTGTCGGCGTGTGCCTTTTGCACATCGCGCTCGGCCGTCAGGTTACGGATGGTTTCTTGCTGTGCGGACAACGTCTGTTCCTGCTGCTTCATCTTTTGGTCCTGATTGGCCAGTTGGGAGCGCAGGTTGTCGAGCAGCACGGCGTTGTCGCCCTGCTGACCACTCTTCCCACGGGTTCCAAGGATGAAACCCACAGCGACCATGAGGATGGCCGCCACAATGCTGATGATGATAGTTGTAGTCATTTCGTTACAAAAATACACATTATTGTTGAATGTGACGAGCCTCCAGGGCAAGTTTTTTGGCTTCGCCTTAAAATAATCGGTTGTAGTGATACGTTATTATAAAAATGATTTGTAGCGTGAAGCACTATTCTGTTTCCTCCTTCCAACCCTCACGACCTGCTGGACAACGGTCGGTGGTGGGACTTGCCGCACAGCCGATGGAGCGTGTGCGGGTGGGCTTTGTGGGCTTGGGCCAACGTGGACGCGAGGCCGTGATGCGTTGGTGCCACTTGGAACGCACCGACATTGTGGCCGTGTGCGACCTGTCGGCCGATAGCGTGGCCGATGTTCAGCAACTGTTGCGCGACAATGGGCGACCCGCTGCGCTGGCCTTCTCGTCGGCGGAGCAACTGTGCGACATGCCCAACCTCGACCTCGTATATGTGTGTACCGATTGGGCCAGCCATTTCTCCATGGCTTGTTGTGCCTTGGAGCATGGTCATCATGTGGCGGTGGAGGTGCCGGCGGTGATGACCATCCGTGAGGCGTGGCAGTTGGTGGATTTGGCCGAACGCCAGCAGCTCCATTGCATGATGCTCGAGAACTGTTGCTACGACTATTTTGAACTGGCCACGGTGGCCATGGCGCAACAGGGCTTGTTGGGCGAGGTGGTGCATGGTGAGGGTGGTTATTGCCACAACCTGGGCGACCGGTGGGAGCCTTGGCGACTGCGTTACAACGCTGTTCACCGGGGCGACGTTTATCCCACCCATGGGCTGGGGCCTGTGTGCCTGGCCATGGGCGTGCATCGTGGCGACACGCTACGTACTTTGGTGAGCATGGACACCATGCCGTCGCCCGCCGTATGCCAGCACCACGCCAGCATCGTGGCTGATGAGGCGGGATCAGCATCGACCGCGCCCAACGGCTTTGCCAATGGCGCTGTAACTACCACGTTGATGCGCACCGCCTTGGGGCGCACCATACAGCTTAGCCACGATGTGCAGACACCGCGACCCTATAGTCGTGGCTACCGACTGGTGGGAACGAAGGGTTATGCTGATAAGTACCCTGTGGAGCAACTTTGGGTAGGAGAGAAGGAGGTGAAGCGCGATGAGGTGGAAGCTATGATCGAGCGTTTTCTGCCCGACGACATTCGCAGCTTGCGCCACACGGCTGAGCAATACGACAACCGCGGCGGCATATCCTACATCATGGATTATCGTCTCGTAGACAGCCTGGTCAAGGGCCGACCGCTCGACATGGATGTGTACGACTTGGCCGAATGGTGCGCCGTGGTTGAGCTCTCGGAACTGTCGATCAGCCAAGGGTCGGTGCCGGTAGCCGTTCCCGACTTCTGCCGCAAGTAATAAATGAGGGGCATTCCCATATTAGGAATGTCCCTAAATCTTAACCTTACTCGTCCGCAACCACATTGCGGTATTCTGCGGGAGTCATGCCAAACTTCTTGGAGAACAGGCGATAGAAGGTTTGGCGGATGGGAACGCCACACTCGTTGGCGATGGCCTCGATGGTGTAGTTCGACTTGTCCTTCAGCAACTTGGCGGCATGCTCCATGCGCAGGTCGTTGATGAAGTTGGTGAACGACTGGTCGGAGAACCTTGCAAACAGTTCGTTGAAATGGCTGGTGGAAATGCCCATTTCCTTCGCCACATCCGAGCGCTCCAACTTAGGTTGGAGGAACAGGCCCCTGTCAATAACCATTTTCTCCATCCTCAGGAACTCGTCGTACTGCTGTTGCTTGTCGTCGTTGGCCTCGAGGGTCTTGCGATTGTTTTTCGCGTTGTTGGCTTCGTCGGCAGCCAAGTGGTCCATGAGCTGCTTCTTGTATAGCAGCAGTTCGTTGACGAGCGTGGAGGCCGCTTGGTTCTTGGCCTTCAACTTCTTGTTGATGCGGAAGCCGATAATCATCAGGCCGATGCAAATCACGAGCAGGGCGCCAATGACGATGTTGGCGATGTGGTTGATTCTCAGAAGGGTGTCTTGTCGCTCAATGTGTTTCTTAAGCATCTTCTTGCCCAGTTGCTCCGACACCCTGAGCGCGTTTTGGGCCTTGATGCGCCTGTTGAGCGAGTCGTTGAGGTCGTAGGCGCGTATGCCCGTCTCCAAGCTTTCCTTGTAGCGGCCCAGCGCCTGCAATGTCTTGGCTTTGTTGGCCAAGATGTTATGGATATAGTTGTAGTCGATGGTGTCCTTGCCGCTACGGGTCCACACGCTTTCCATCTCGTTCACTTTGCTCAGGGCCTCGTTGTAATGCTTGGTCAGCATGAGGTAGGGCACAACAAATGTGGCGCCCTCGGGCGTGTTGGCGGCGCGCGTCACGATGAGCTTGTCGTAGAGGGCGCTGCCCTGGGCGTGGTTGCCCGTCTCCTCGTAGCCGATGGCGTAGATGGAGTAAAAGGTGGCGTTGGCCAGGTCGTTCACGCCGCTGATGCCCTCAGGCAGGGTGTTCAGCTTATTCAGCGTGCCCTCATATTCGGGCTTCATCTGGAAGAGTTCCTGGTATTGTTTCATCTCCAGGTAGGTGTTGGCCTTCAGCGCGTTGCTGGTGGTCAGCGCGTAATAGAGGTTCCAATTGGGCGACTTCTTCACTTCGTCCTTGAAGATGATGATGCTTCGGTCGAAGCAGTTGATGGCATGGCCCACATTGCCTATCTCGCTGTGACACTGGCCCATCGTGGTGAGCACCTTGCCCACGAGCTGGCGGTTGTCGTATTTGTAGCCGGTAGTGATGGCGCGGTCGGCCATGTTGAGGCACTTGGCGTAGTTGCCACAGTTGTAATACTCCAGCGCGGCCAGGTACAGCAGGCTCATCAGCTGCTCAGGGCGGTTGTTGATGTCCGGGTCGTTGAGCGCGGCCTCGGCGTAAAAAGTGGCTTTCTTGTAGTCGAGCATCGAGTTGTAATACACCATGCTCCTGAGGATGTTGATGTCGATGGGCGACATCAACTTATGTTCTTCGGCGTGCTGCAACACCTGCAACGCCATCTTAGGCTGTGTGACGCTGATTTTCTTAACGTATTCGTACGAATAGCGTTTGTCGGTATTCGTCTGTGTGGCTCTCTGCGATGCGTTCTTGTTTGTGCAAGCGGCCATGACCGATAGTAAGGCCATGAGAAAGAGAGCGATCTTAATAGGTAGTTTCATAAGCGACTCCTTTCTTATTAGGCTGTGCCTACCGCATGGGTGAGGCTACTGCCATTTCATAGTAGTGATGCAAACGAATTTCTTGATTTTCTAATTTCCCCCAGTCCGTATGCTAACTGTCTGTTTGCAAAGATAGCGCATTTTTGTAACAAAACAAGGGATGTAACACCTTTTTTTTCATCGAAAATGTTACAAAACGATGATTTTATGCCTATTGTCTCATTTTAGAGAAATGTTACAAAAGGTGGATTCCTTACAACGTCAGTCTGTAATTGGTTGATTTTAAGTGGGTTCCGTCTTCTGAGGTTTGTAACATTTTCGCATGGGGCCTCCCTGGGCGATCTTTGCGGTGTCACATTTTCACTTTTGTGGGAATGAAACTGTAGCATTGCGAAATGCTACAAAAATGCGACTTTCAAATGTTACAATGTAACACTCCAGATGTTACATCTATGAAAGAAATTGTAAGGTTCTTGATGATTTTTTACGCTATCTTTGTAACGACAAAATTCAGGGAGGCGCACGGCGACCCAACCGTGAAACCATAACCGAAACGCCTCATAGCCGTAAAACAGAAAACAAGGCGTAGATGAAATGCAAAGGTCGACACCTATTATATAATGTTTAACCTCTTGATCAGTTGGTCGAGGCTGCGCTCAAGAACAACATTCGATTGCTATATGGAAAAGTTAAAATTATTGATTTCAAGTTGCCGGGGCATGATCAGATGCGCCGCAACTGCAGTTCTGTTGACGGTGGGAATGGCGGCAGCCGCCCAGACAGTCAGCATCAGCCCAAAGACGGGTAATGTCATTTCGGCTGCAAGTTATGGTACTGAATCTCACGTGCAAAATTATGGTGGCGTATGGATACATAACCAGTTGCCCATGACCCTCATCACCTCCGATGAGGCAACCATCACTGCTGCCGGTTTGATGAAGGTACATGCCAACAACGTTTCTGCTGTGGGCGACAAGTTGACTTTCATCTCTGGACAGGGAAGTACAGTCAACCACATGTCGTTGTCATTGCCTAAGGGTTACCGATTCACGAGTTACAAGATGGTCATCAACTCTAATAAAGCTTCGGTAGTGGCAACAACCTTGAGAGAAATGGATGCATCGTTCACCACGGAGCACACGTCCGTATCGATTGCACGCACTGGGAGTGAGGGGGTTACCATGCAAAGAACTTCGATGAACAATTCGGACATGGGCAACATCCTTTATTTCAAGCAGGAACATCCATATGCAGATAGAGGAAACTCCACAATTGATGTAGTGTCTTTCGTTGTTACCTTCGAATGTACCGATAAGTTCAACGAGTCGCTTCACGCTGGCGTGACAGGGCTTGCTAATCCGGTGAGTTGCATCGCATTGCCGTTCCAAACCCACCGTACGGACCTCGGTGAGATTGAGGAAACAACAAAACAAGGATACACATCTTATAAGTACAATTACCAAAACGTAAAAGACCTTTCGGCTGACTTCCTGTTGTACGATCAGGCTGGTGTCGTTGGTGGAAAGGCAGTAGCTGGTACGGCAGGTGATGGTGCTATTTCTTCCGTTTATTATATCGGACAACTTACCTTCGTAGGTCTGAAGAACAACACCTATTGGTTGGAGACGCCAACCGATGCGATCACGCAAAATGGCACACGCACTCCTGTGGGTTATCGCATCGTGGGAGCGCGCTTGTTGTATGCAAACAATGCCCAAAGCATAGATTTCCAAAAAGGTGATAACATCTATATCACGGATGGTGATGGCAAATATATGAACTCATCATTGAAGTTCACCAATACTAAGGTTGAGTGGACTTACGGTGCAGACGGCAAGGTGTCGACGAAGAGCGGAAACAAAACATATTACCTGCGTCATTACAATTCTACCTTGACTACAACGACTTACAGTAACCGAGCTTCCGTCTATAATACTAAGGGCTTGTATTTGTTCTATGGAAGTGGGGCTAATGCTTACATCATTTCGCATGATGCCTCAGGCAATGCGGTGTATGATAAAGATTATAAGAACAATGCGGTGGTTGTCAACGCTAATCCTACGACGGGAACATCCACAGGATTTACCATCAAGCTGTTTGACAAGACCGGTGAGCGTGTAGCGCATCAGGCACAGGTGGACGCTAACCATGCGGAGGGCGAACTCCTGTTGACGAAGATCAACAACGACGCCATCAAACTGCAGATCGAGGGTCTGGAGGAAGGGCAAGAGGCATTTGTGTGCTTCCAGGTGCAGCTCGAGGCGCTCAATCCTTACATCGATAAGATGGACATTACGTGCACGCAGCCCTCAGGAGAGCAGGCACTGAAGAAACAGTATCTTGCCGACGACTTCACCATTGGCACTGATGGTAAGGTGGACTTCGGCGTGCCGACAAACTTTGGCACAACAGGTCTGAGGTTTGCGTTCGACGGATTGCACTCCAAGAGCGCCGACGAGACGTATCCTGCTGGACAGGTGGGTAAGTATTCGCGCTATCACTTCGTGAAGTCTGATTATTACAACCTTATTGATGAGAACCTGCAGGCACATCGCAGCGAGGCTGCCAATTACGACTATACCAAGAAGGTGAGAGTGGATGTGGCTGGCGACAAGGCCTTCTACTGCAACAACTCTGATAAGTTTAAGGCGGGCACAACAGGTTCGGGCACCTTCTATTATGAGGAGTACCGTTACACGAACGCCGCATACAACACCCAGGGCGGACAGTGGAAGGAGATGGTTGCCAACAATGGCGACAACTATGTGAAGCGTTACATCGTGGTTTGCGACGAGACGCGTTACAACATCGCACCCACCACCACACCGCGCCATGCCATCTACGCCTACTATTCAACCGACCTCAAGTTGACCACCGTCGACTACACACCTGAAATCACTTACACTAAGGTCTACGACGACGCAGTCATTCCTACAGGTCCCGACAAGAACTATTACGTGGGCGCTACCCTCCGACTGAGGGATAAGACAGGTTCATTGCTCCCCGAGGGGACGGGTTATGCTTTCACCAAGCAGATTATCGACCAGATCAACGCCGACATCGCAGCGCATAAGACCAACGCACCGGTCGACGCCAACCATATCCTCTACTTCGACGCCAGCAAGGTCAACTCATTGCTCTTCAGTAGCAACAATGCGGCGTGGGGTCAGCTCGAGGACCTGAAGAGTAAGCTCGGTATGAACGCACTGATCTTCTTGCCTACGGGTGTTACCGACAACCACGACAACGTGGCCTCGAAGTCGCTCTCTGGCGACGACTTCATCGCTGAGAACAACATCGTGCTCGAGGACCAGTGGCCCTTCTTCTCACCTTACGACATCCGTATCAACGCAGCCAACGAGGTGAGCTACAAACGATTCGTGGCGAATAACAACGACACGAAGAAGTGGGTGTCAATCGTGATGCCGTTCACCGTGGCTATCAACGCCGAGACCGGTCAGTACACCAATGAGGACGACAAGTGCGACTTCACTTTCTACAAGATGAACGCCACCAATGCCTTCAGCAAGCCTAACCCAAGCGGTGAGCTGATCTTCACCGATATCGACGGCCACTTCTCACCCTATGCGGGAGTGTCGACAACCCAACCGAACGACGCCTACATTGTGCGCATCGACAGGGCTGCGATGACGGAGAAGGAAGCGAAGCTGATGTTTATCCTGCGTCAGCGGGGTTCTACCATCGTGAAGACACCAGTGGGTCGTACCATCCAGGGGGCTGCCTCTTCAGGCACTGTCGATGGCCAGAACATGGATCTCATACCGCAGGCCACCTTCTCTGGTGCCGAGGTCGATAGGACGCAGGGCATCTTCTACTTCAACAAGGATAAGTTTGTGTCATCATTGGCACTCGAGATGTCCAACACGGTCAAGGTGCTGCCGTTCCGCTCTTACTACGATTGCACGGGCACGGGCACACGCAACATCCGTTACATCAACATCTCGCTCGAGCCTAACAATGACCCGACCGACATCCAGGAGGTGACAAGCAAGGCCACTAACGCGGGATTCGTGTTCTCTGCTCAGGCAGGACAACTCACCGTCAAGGCTACCAAGGATCTGCGCGTCAGTGTGCGCAACGTCAGCGGTCAGACCATCGATGTGAAGGCCCTCAAGGCTGGCGAGTCCCACTCTGTGAAGCTGCCAAGCGGCATCTATGTGGTGAATGGAACAAAGGTGATGGTTCGATAACAACGAACCGGCAACCTGATTACTAACGATTTAACACCGAGCATTATGAAAAAGAAGAAATATATTAGCCCCACCACAGAGGTGGTGAATGTGCAGGCGAGGTGCTCCATGTTGTCAGCATCTGTTACCGATTGGGCTGATGCCAAGCCCAACAACCCAAGCCGTAATCTGTGGGCAGATGAGGAGGAGTACAGTGCGCCTCAAGAGAAGAGCACCAACTGGGCTGGCTACCAAAAAGACATGAGTCTGTGGTAATCGCTTCGCTTCAACCCATTTCGGTCTCATGACCGATAGGGGTTGAATAGGCCAAAATCATATAGCAACCCATGGTTTTGGGGTGAATACCGTTGGGGTGGAAGCCTTTAGGCAACCAACTATCGGCAAATTCCTTCAGGAACCGCCACATGGCGATACTTCTCGGAAGGCACCCTTAGGCAAATACCTCTCAGTACACGCCTAAAGGAACCCACCTCTGGTAACGCACCTCAATTCCATGGAAGGCCTTTCAACGCTGAATGGCCATCGGCTTATGATAGGCCATTTGCCTACGCACTCCCCAGGCTGCGGGAAGATTTGATCGAAGCACTCCCCAACTGCGCGAGTCATTGGTTTTGCAATCCCCAAGCAACGAGAAGAGTTGCCTTAATTAGTTTCTGATAATATGCGCCCTCCCCATCGATAATAAGATAGGGGAGGGCGCTTTGGTTTTTCTCCTTCCCTTTTCCTGCTTTCGTCTTTTGGTGTTCAGCGCATAAAGAGGTCCTCTTTCATCCGGTTGTTTCTGGCTTACGATTGCCAGTGGATGTTGGGCTGGCAGTCCACGCATCATGCTTTGTTATGCTTTTTGGTTAAAAAGTTGTGTCG
>ULUS01029450.1_pt1 | contig 53665 bp, 42 predicted proteins | sample 1958761 | NCBI WGS metagenome assembly ULUS01 (sample SAMEA4835767, study PRJEB28245) | human gut metagenome | biome: gut microbiome; material: fecal sample | place: Denmark | collected 2008
TAAAGCCGCTTAGCCGTTATCTCAAATTTTTAACGAACTATTGCCATAAGGAATAAGTCATAAATTCCAAAATTAGAGGGCAGATTCCTAACACAGGAACCTGCCCTCACGTTTACAAGGAACTTTATGAATTTATTTATTCAGGAACTTGTCAACTTTTTCTGCTGCTGCATGGCCACTTGCCATGGCGCGAACAACCAAGGATGCACCGCTGGCGGCATCTCCGGCAAGGAACACGTTGTCTGGAAGTTCTGCGTGTTCAGGACGAAGGAATCCCATGGCAAGCAAAACCATTTCTGCCTTGATGATTTCCGGTTTGCCTACAGGTTCCATCAATGGACGACCACCTTCGGGGTTGGGTTTCCATGTGATTTCCTGTACTTTTACGCCAGTCAGTTTTCCGTCTTTGCCAAGGAATTCCAAAGAGTTGATGTTCCAACGGCGTGTGCACCCCTCTTCATGCGAAGAGGTAGTCTTGAGTGTGCGGGGCCAATTGGGCCAAGGGTTCTTTGGATCATCAGGTCCTTCTACGGGTTTGGGCATAATTTCAATTTGTGTCACACTCTTGCAACCTTGGCGGTGGGCTGTGCCGATACAGTCAGAACCCGTGTCACCGCCACCGATGACAAGCACATCTTTGCCTTTGGCATTCACCAGCTCGTCCTTTTTGAATTCCATTCCGGCTAGTACGCGGTTCTGCTGTGAGAGCATTTCAAGGGCAAAATACACTCCTTTCAGTTCTCTGCCGGGAATCTTGAGGTCACGGGCTTGTGGTGTTCCTGTGGCGATGACATAAGCGTCAAATCCTTCGGGTAGTTTTGTTTCGTCAATGGTCTCACCATAACGGAATTCGATGCCTTCGGCTTCCAGTACTTTCAAACGGCGATCTATGACAGCCTTGTTGAGTTTGAAGTTGGGAATACCGTAACGGAGCAAACCTCCAGCATTCTCGTTTTTGTCGTACACAGTGACCTTGTATCCTTTGTGGTTGAGTTGGTTTGCCGTGGCAAGTCCGGCAGGTCCGGCACCGATAACGGCAACCTTTTTCCCGTTGCGCTCGGGAATCTCCACATGAACGAAATCCTCTTGGAAAGCATGCTCTGTGATAGCCGCCTCGTCTTCGCGGTTAGTGGTCGGCTCATGTTCCATAAGGTTGAGCACGCATGCCTTCTCGCAGAGTGCGGGACAGATGCGGCCCGTAAATTCGGGGAAGTCGTTGGTGGCATTGAGCAAGCGGTAAGCCAACTCCCAATCGCCCTTGTATAGGGCGTCGTTCCACTCTGGTGGCTTGTTGCCCAACGGACATGCCCAGTGACAGAATGGAACACCGCAGTCCATACATCTGGAAGCCTGTTGGCGACGGTCATTACTGTTGAGCGTCTGTTCCACTTCGCCGAAATCTCTTATACGGTCGTGGATAGGACGGTAGCCCGCATCCTTGCGGGGTATGGTCAAAAAAGCTTTTGGATTTCCCATTTTCTTCTGTTTCTTAAATGTTGAACATTAATAATCTCTCTGCATATCAGCTATTTTCTGTTGCAACTTCTTGACTTGCTCTTCCTGTAGAACCCGTTTGTATTCAATAGGTACCACTTGGATGAAGTCTTCCACGTAGTGGTTCCAATCGTCGAGCATGGTGCGCGCCAGTTTGGAACCCGTATAGAGATAGTGTTGGCGGATAAGTTCGTGCAGTTCCTTGCGGTAGTTGCTGTCTTCCACGAGATTGATTTCCACCATGTCCATATTACAGAAGTAGTCGAAGTTATGATTCTTGTCCCACACATATGCCACGCCACCACTCATACCGGCAGCGAAGTTGCGTCCTGTCTCGCCCAGTACGACTACTCGACCTCCGGTCATGTATTCACAGCAGTGGTCTCCTGCGCCCTCGATAACAGCGACGGCACCTGAGTTGCGCACACCGAAACGTTCTCCGACTTTGCCATTTACATACAATTCACCGCTTGTAGCACCATATAGACCGGTGTTGCCGGCAATGATGTTGTCCTCAGCACTGAAGTTGGAGCGGATAGGAGGCAAGATGGATATGCGTCCACCGCTCAGTCCCTTGGCAAAGTAGTCGTTGGTCTCGCCTTCAAGTTTGAAGTCGATGCCTTTGACAAGGAATGCTCCGAAACTTTGGCCTGCTGAGCCTTTGAATTTCACGTTGATGGTCTTGTCGGGAAGACCATCTTCGCCATACTTGCTGGCCACCATGCCGCTGAGCATAGTTCCGCATGCGCGGTCTGTATTCTTGATGGCAAAATCAAGATTTACTTCGTCACCATTAGTGATGGCAGCTTGCGCGCCACGAATGAGTTGCTGGTCAAGTACATTGCTCAAGTCGTGATTCTGCTGCTTGGTGTGGTACAGTGTGCAGTTGCCCTCTTCCTTGTGGAGCAGTCTGTGGAAGTCAAGCATAGAACCCTTGGAACCTTTTTCTGTGTCTTTGGGAACAATGAGTTCAGTGTGTCCTACAATGTCGTTGAGACTTGTATAGCCCATTTCAGCCAGATACTCTCGAACCTCTTGTGCGAGGAAAGTGAAATAGTTGACCACATATTGATAGTGACCGCGGAAATGTGCACGAAGTTTCGGGTCTTGCGTGGCAACGCCCATAGGACAGGTGTTCAGATTGCATTTGCGCATCATTACGCAGCCCAATACAATAAGTGGCAATGTGCCGAACGAGAACTCCTCGGCACCGAGTAGAGCCATCATGATAACATCTCGTCCGTCTTTCAATTGTCCGTCCACTTGAACGCGAACTTGTCCACGAAGTCCATTCTTTACAAGTGTCTGTTGTGTCTCTGAGAGTCCAATTTCTGGTGAGATACCGGCAAATCGCATGCTGGATGCAGGCGATGCTCCCGTTCCACCTTCGGCTCCGGAAATGACGATGAGGTCGCCTTTTGCCTTGGCAACACCTGCAGCAATGGTTCCCACGCCGCTTTCGGCTACGAGCTTCACGCTGATGGCTGCCTTGGGGTTCACGTTCTTCAAGTCGAAGATGAGCTGTGCCAAGTCTTCGATAGAGTAAATGTCGTGATGAGGTGGTGGCGAAATGAGCGAGATGCCAGGGATAGAGTGGCGAGTCTTGGCGATGATCTCGTTCACCTTGAATCCGGGCAACTGTCCACCCTCACCAGGCTTGGCACCTTGTGCCACCTTGATTTGTATTTCTTCGGCATTGACCAGATATTCTGTCGTTACGCCAAAACGTCCTGATGCTACCTGCTTGGTCTTGCTTGACAGGGAGATTCCGTCCACTGTGGAGTTAAAACGTTCGCTGTCTTCACCGCCTTCACCAGTATTGCTTCTTGCTCCGAGTTTGTTCATGGCAAGTGCAAGAGCCTCATGGGCTTCCTTGGAAAGCGCTCCGAAACTCATGGCTCCTGTGACGAAGTGCTTCACGATTGACTCGACGGGTTCCACCTTGTCGATGGATATAGGGTTGCGCTTGAAATCGAAGAAGTCGCGGAGGAAGATTGGTTCATCCTTCTCGTCAACCAACCGGGTGAACTCTTTGTATTTTTCGTAATTGCCCGTACGGGTTGCAAGTTGCAGGGTGGCGATGGTCTCTGGATTCCAGGCATGCTTGATGCCGTCCTTGCGCCAGTGGAACTGACCACGGTTTGGCAGGAAGTCAGTCTTGATATCCTTGGCAAATGCTTTGTCGTGAAGAGCAATGGCATCACGGGCAATAGTCTCAAGTCCGATGCCTCCTACAGTGGATACCTCAGTTCCAAAGTAAGTCTTCAGCAAACTCTCGGAGAGCCCGATGCTTTCGAATATCTTGGCGCCACGGTAGGAGCGGATTGTGGAGATGCCCATCTTGGCCATAATCTTGAAAAGTCCTTTCTTGACGGCCTTGATATAGTTTGCTTCAGCTGTTTCATAGTTTTCTTGAATCTTACCCTTCTTCACCAAGTCATCAAGTATAGCGTAGGTGAGATAAGGACAAAGTGCAGAAGCTCCATAGCCGAGCAGCAGAGCTGCGTGCATAACCTCTCTGATTTCACCGCTTTCTACAATGAGTGCGGTCTGAACTCGCTTACCTACGGAAATGAGGTAGTGGTGAACAGCACTGACTGCGAGCAGTGAAGGAATGGCAGCATGTTTCTTGTCTATGTCACGGTCGGTGAGAATGATGTAGTTATATCCGTCGTCTACACTCTTCTCTGCTTGTTTGCATAAATCGTCAAGTGCTTCACGGAGTCCTTCTTCTCCTTTACTACATTCAAAGACGATAGGCAGTTTTACGGTGTTGAAACCCTTATATCGGATGTTGCACAGAATGTCAAGCTGTGTATTGGTCAAAATAGGATGAGGCAAGCGCACCATCTTGCAGTTCGTCTCGTCCGGAGTCAGAATTCCTGTTCCCACGCGTCCGATGTATTCACTGAGTGACATTACCAGGTTCTCACGGATAGAGTCGATGGCAGGGTTTGTCACCTGTGCGAATTGCTGGCGGAAATAGTTGAAGAATATCTGAGGCTTGTCTGACAATACTGCCAATGGTGTGTCGTTACCCATGGAAGCAGTCGGCTCTTGTCCTTTCGTGCTCATGGGAACTATGGTGCCGTCAACATCCTCCTCACCGAATCCGAATTCTATTTCGTGGCGGAGCAAATTGTCTATTCCATTGTCCACCTTGCGTCCGCTTTTCAGTTTTTCCAACTGTATGCGGTTCGTGGAGAGCCACTGACGATAGGGGTGAGCCTTGGCAAGCTGGTCCTTGATTTCTCCGTCGTAGTATATCTTTCCCTCCTGTGTGTCGATGAGCAGAATCTTTCCGGGCTGCAGTCTTCCTTTTTCTGCAATCTCTGTCGGGTCGAAGTCCATTACGCCCACTTCGGAAGCCACCACCATCATGTCGTTCTTGGTGATGGTATAGCGTGCCGGGCGCAGTCCGTTTCTGTCGAGCATACCTCCGGCAAAACGGCCGTCGCTGAACAGCAGGGCTGCCGGTCCGTCCCATGGCTCCATAAGGATGGAATGATACTCGTAGAAGGCCTTGAGGTCTTCGGGAATAGGATTCTTGTCGTTGAAACTCTCAGGCACCATCACTGCCATGGCGTGGGGCAACGAAAGGCCGCTCATAACAAAGAACTCGAACACATTGTCAAGACTGGCTGAGTCGCTCATGTTGGGCTGGATGATAGGTGATATTTCCCGAATGTCACCCAATGCCTCACTGCTCAGCACGCTTTCGCGGGCTTTCATCCAACTGCGGTTTCCACGGATGGTGTTGATCTCGCCATTGTGTGCCAAAAGGCGGAATGGCTGTGCCAAACTCCATGTGGGGAATGTATTGGTGGAGAAGCGGGAATGTACCAGGGCCAAACCACTGGTGAAGTAGTTGTTTGTCAGATCGGGGAAGTACTGGCGTACTTGCATGCTTGAGAGCATGCCCTTGTATACAATACTTTGGCTTGACAGTGAGCAGATATAGAAGTCCTTGTCGTTTACTCGGCGTTCTATTTTCTTTCTTATGATATATAAGGTGCGTTCAAAGGTTGGCACTTTGTCGTCAGTCACTCCTGTAACAAACACCTGTTTGATGTCGGGTTCTGTACTCAACGCAGCTTCGCCAAGACATTCCTTGTTGGTGGGCACGTTGCGCAGGTGCATCAATTGCAAGCCCTCACGTTCGATTTCCTCGATCATGATGCTCAGAATTTCCTGTTGGCGTTTCTCGTCCTTGGGCAAGAACACAAGACCAGTACCATATTTTCCCTTTTCGGGTACAGGGATACCTTGAAGCAAAATAAACTCGTGAGGTATCTGAAGCATGATACCGGCACCGTCACCGGTCCTTCCGTCTGCACCCTCAGCACCACGATGGCGCATGTTCTCGAGCACCTTCAGGGCGTTGTCGACCAATTCATGGCTCTTGTTTCCGTGGATATTCACCACCATGCCGACACCGCACGCATCGTGCTCGTACTCGGCATTATACAATCCATTTCCCATCATTAAGTTGCATTTAATTAATAAAATTCATAAATTCCTTTCAAAGTGACTGCAAAATTAATTACTTTCTTCCAATTTGTCTGTATGTTAATGGCTGTTTTTTACTCTGTTTTATCTATAAATGGAGCGCTTGTTTCAATTATTAATAATTTGTAGTGTAATTTGTTTCGATATGTAATGTTCGTTTTGTGGATTGCTTACACATTGCTGTTTTGTGGAGATTTGTTGATTTCTCCGTGCTTATTTGGGTATGAATAAGGCCGCCAAAAGCTTGTCATCAAAGCTTTTGGCGGCCGGAATATCAAGGTGAGGTGTCTTTGGGGATGGGGTTATCATGTGGCTACATATAGCCTAACCAACGCAGAATATCGTTGAGGTTAGCCACTATCATGAGGAGCATCAGGATGCCGATGCCGGCATATTCAGCGTAGATCATGAATTTTTCGCTAGGCTTGCGGCGTGTGATGATTTCATAAAGCAGGAAAAGCACGTGGCCGCCGTCGAGGGCCGGAATGGGCAAGATGTTCATGAATGCCAGAATGATACTCAGGAAAGCTGTCATCTTCCAGAACATATACCAGTCCCAGGTCGGTGGGAACAGGCTTCCGATGGCTCCGAATCCACCGAGAGACTTGGCTCCGTCTGCAGTGAACACGTATTTCATGTCGCTTACATAGCCGCTCAGCACGTTCCAACCGTATTTGCATCCGGCAGGGAAACTTTCAAGGAAACCATAGTTGACTTTGGTTGCCTTGTACATCGTGGCATAATTGCTGTTGTAGTAGCCCAGTTTCAAGTCTGGCGTGAGTATCGCCTTGGCACTGATGGTGTCTTTCTTTCCGGAAACATTTCGGGTGTAAGCCACGGTCACGGTTCTGATTTTCAGACTGTCTGTTTTCGTGGAAGCCGCGGCAAGCATGTCGTTGAGTTTACCTAACTCATAAGTGAAATCGTTGTAGGAGTCTATTTCCTTGCCGTTTACCGCCACAATGACGTCACCGCCTTTGAGTCCTATTTTATCGGCAGGAGAACCTTGCATGACACTGTCTACCCGTGAAGGCATCAGTGGCCAGACAAATTTGGGATCGTCCTTGATCATGTCGAGCAGATTCAAGTCGCCGGGCATGTTAATGCTCATCCGTTTCCCGTCGCGGATGATGTCGGCCCGGTGTGCCTCGGAAAGGTCGCGGAACACGTCGGTGTCGAACGATTTGAAGGTCTTGGTGTCGGTGCCCAATAAAATGTCGCCGTCCTTGAATCCCAATTTCTTCGCTTCCGTGTTGAACTTCATTCCCAGACTCATGTCTTTCATCTGTATGTATGAGTCGCCCCAGGCAAACAGAATCATGGAGTAGATGAACAGGGCAAGCAGGAAGTTGACAAGCACACCACCGATCATGATGAGCAACCGTTGCCATGCCGGCTTTGAACGGAACTCCCACGATTGTGCAGGCTGTTTCATTTGTTCCGTGTCGAACGATTCGTCTATCATGCCGGCTATTTTGCAGTATCCTCCCAACGGCAGCCATCCCACACCATAGGTGGTGTCGCTCTTCTTGGGCTTCCACTCGAACAGGTGGAACCACGGGTCAAAGAAAAGATAGAACTTCTCGACTCTTACGCCGAAAAGCTTTGAGAAAAAGAAGTGTCCGCCTTCATGCAGAAGAACCAGTATTGAGATTGCCAGCATGAACTGCAACACTCTTATCAGAAAAATTTCCATTGCTTATGTTTGTATGTGTTTCAGATGTTATTGCTTCTTTTTCAGAATCTCTTGGGCTATGCGCCGTGCCTCTGCATCCGTCTGCAAGTAGGTGTCGAGCGATGGGTTGGCATCGAAAGTTGTCTTTTCCATCGTGTGTTCCACGATGTCTGCCATGGCAAGGAACGAACACTCTCCTTTGCGGAAGGCAAGGTTGACCACCTCATTGGCTGCATTGAGAATGCACGGCATGTTGCCGCCGCGTCGGATGGCCTCGTATGCCATAGCGAGGCAGCGGAACTTCCTCATGTCGGGCTCGAAGAACTCGAGTGGTTGCTTGAATAGGTCGAGTCGGTCCTCGCTCAAGCTGATGCGCTTTGGGAAGGTAAAGGCATACTGTATGGGCAACCGCATGTCGGGCACACCCAATTGCGCCTTGACTGCACCGTCGTGGAACTGCACAGCGCTATGCACGATAGACTGGGGGTGAACGAGCACCTGAATCTTGTCTGCCGGCACTCCGAACAGCCATTTAGCCTCAATGACCTCGAATCCTTTGTTCATCATCGAAGCCGAATCAATGGTGATTTTGGCACCCATGTCCCAGGTGGGGTGTCTCAAGGCGTCTGCCACTGTCACGGTTTCCAGCTGCTCGTGGGAGAATTTGCGGAAGGGGCCGCCCGATGCTGTGAGCAGTATTTTTTCTATGGGGTTATCGTCTTCTCCTACCAAACTTTGGAAAATGGCAGAGTGTTCGCTGTCTACCGGAAGAATCGGGGCATGGTATTGTTGTGCCAGCTGGCAGATTAACTCTCCTGCCACGACCAAAGTTTCTTTGTTGGCAAGACAAATCTTCTTGTGTGCCTTGATGGCGGCGATGGTCGGCTCGAGTCCGGCAAAACCAACCATGGCGGTGAGCACCATGTCGATAGGTCCGGCTTCCACCACTTGGCAGAGTGCGTCACGGCCGGCATACACCTTGATGTCCGGTTCGTCTGCCAGGGCTTGCTTCAATGTTTCGTAGTGCTCGTCGTTGGCGATGACCACGGCTGCAGGATGAAACTTGCGGGCTTGTTCAGCCAGCAACTGCCATTGGTTGTTGGCTGTGAGGCAATAGGCTTCATACAGGTCTGCATGCTCTTCAATCACTTGCAGGGCCTGTGTGCCTATACTGCCTGTGGAGCCCAATATGCATATTTGTTTCTTCATGTTGTGTCTTTTATAGGTCGAGCAGACCTTCCGGTATGCTCATGGTGATGGTGCGTTCTTGCTTGTCGACATCTGTAATCAGGTCGTCTGAAGCCGGAATGAGGATTTCTTCTCCTGTGGGTGTTTCCACGCTGAAGAGGATGTTGAGTGTGGCATCGTCCACATGCACGATGGTTCCCACTTTCTTGCCCGAAGTTTCGTCGGCAAGGGTGAATCCGATGATTTCTGCCCACGACACATTGTCTTCGTCGCTGTCGGCAATATGGCGTGGAAAATACACGTCGCATCCCGTCAGATTGGCTGCCTGTTCCTGCGAGTCAATGTCGCAGAACTTCATGATGGCGGTTTCGCTACCTTTGAAACGATACTCCTCCATGAAGAAAGGCACGAGAATGCCGTCGATGTCGAGCACCAGATAGTCGGCGTCGGAGCGGTCGAACACATCGTCGTCGAACATGAACGATATCTCTCCCTGTACACCGTGCGGCTTGCCGAGTCTACCTATTCTATAAACGTCTTCTTTCTTGATCATGTCGTCACGTTTGCGTTATGCTTCCACACGTCTGATTTTGGCGCCCAGCTTGTTGAGTCTGTGCTCTATGTCCTGGTAGCCTCGGTCTATCTGGGCTATGTTGTCTATCCTGCTGGTGCCGTTGGCACTGAGGGCGGCGATGAGCAGGGCTATGCCGGCACGGATGTCGGGGCTGGTCATGCGGCCTGCCCTGAGTCGTATTTTGTGGTCGTGTCCCACTACCACGGCACGGTGTGGGTCGCAGAGGATAATCTGTGCCCCCATGTCGATGAGCTTGTCCACGAAGAACAGGCGGCTTTCAAACATCTTTTGGTGAAAGAGTACGCTTCCTCTGGCTTGAGTGGCCACTACGAGCAGCACCGATATGAGGTCGGGAGTGAGCCCCGGCCACGGTGCGTCGCTCAGGGTCATGAACGATCCGTCGAGGAAGGAGTCTATTTCGTAATGGTTTTGGTGAGGAATGACGAGGTCGTCACCTTCTACCTTGATTTTCACGCCCAGCCGTCTGAAGGCTTCGGGTATGATGCCCAGGTCGCGTACCGACACGTTCTTGATGCGCACTCCGTCGCCCACCATGGCTGCCATGCCGATGAACGAACCCACTTCAATCATGTCGGGCAATATCTGGTGGTGAGCTCCGTGAAGCTCTTCCACACCCACGATGGTAATCAGGTTTGAACCAATGCCGCTGATGTTGGCGCCCATTTTGTTGAGCATGTGGCAGAGCTGCTGAATGTATGGTTCGCATGCCGCATTGTAGATGGTTGTAGTGCCTTTGGCCATCACTGCTGCCATAATGATGTTGGCAGTGCCCGTGATGGATGCCTCGTCGAGCAGCATGTAGCACCCCTTCAACTTTTTGGCGTTGATTTCATACACGTGGCGGTCGTCTACATACTCGAATTTTGCGCCGAGGTTCTTGAACCCTAAGAAATGAGTGTCAAGTCGGCGTCGGCCAATTTTGTCGCCTCCGGGCTGTGCCACGACAGCCTTGCCGAAGCGGCCGAGCAGCGGGCCTATCATCAGTACGCTGCCGCGCAGGGCGGCACACTTCTTGATGAAGTCTTCACTTTCAAGGTATTCCAGGTTGAGGTTGTCGGCCTGGAAACTGTATTCGTGGTGTGTCAGTTGCTTCACCTTCACGCCTATGTCGCGCAAAAGCTGTATGAGGTTGTTCACGTCGAGAATGTCGGGAATGTTCTTGATGCGCACCTCGCTGGCTGTGAGCAGTGTGGCGCAGATCACTTCCAGAGCTTCGTTCTTGGCTCCTTGTGGCTGGATAGTGCCGCTCAGCGGGTGTCCGCCCTCGATGATGAATGATTCCATAGCGTATGTCGGTGTTTGTTGGGGGTGATATCCTGTTATCTTTTCTTGCGCTTGTTGGGCTGCGTGTTGTTGTTGGCGGGTGCAATCTTGTCGAACACGAAGGTGTCGAGATCCAATTGTATTACTCCGTCTGTGAAGCGTGCCAGGTCGTCAGCCACCTTTTCGTCGTCGCTTGAGCCGTGTCCCCATTGTATGAGGTCGCGCTTCATTTGGTTGGCGGTGAGTCTGACCAGTTCGTCACGTTCCTCGCCGGGTTCCATCGCCTTGAGCTTGTCAAACATCTCGAAGAGCATTTTGCCGTAATGGCGCACGGGGATGTGCTGCATGGGGTAGGGCAACGGATCGGGTTTGGCAGAGAATTCTTCGGCCTGCTTGATGTCGTAGGGATAGTCGATGTCGAGCTTGAAGCCGCTCATAATGGCCAGATGGTCCCACAGCTTCTGCTGGAAATTGGTGTCGTTTTGGCTCTGCTGCATCATGCGGGCCATGATGCTGATGATGGCTTCGGCACATTTCTGCCTTTCCTCCTTGGTGGGCAGCGTGAGCGCATGGTCGACCATGCGCTGCACTTCCCGTCCGTATTCGGGGAGCACGAGTTTCTCTCTTGTGGTGTTGTAGTCTAAACCTTTGATGTCCATGTTGTGTTAAATAAGTTTTTTAGGCATCTTCGCCACATAACTTTTCAGATAGAAAGGCACGAAGTATGCCACGTCCTCGAACTTCTCTTCCGCCATTCGCTTTTCAGCCAGGGGGAACATGTTCTTGGCCAATGGTTCAATGTCGGTGATGAGATGCGCGTTAGGGTGGTTGATGGTCTCCATGCACTTGGCGGCTCCGTTGCCGAAGAAGTATACGGGCCGCTCGTCGAGCCACTGCTTGTAGGTCTCTCCGTCCACGATGTCGGCCTGTGTTGTCCTCACGGTATGCAGCGACCGGTCGTAGAGGGCAGCATACACTTCCATGCGTCTGGCGTCGAGCATTGGGCAGAGCAGTGCATTCTCTTCTGCGACATGCTCGTTCAGGAGCACAGGCACGGTGAGCAGTTCGAGTGTGGGCACGCTGATGAGCTTGGCTCCACGCCCATAGCAGATGCCTTTTGCCATGGACACGCCGATGCGTAGGCCCGTGTAGGAGCCTGGGCCGGAACTCACAGCAACGGCATCGAGTTTCATCTCGCGACTGTCGATATATGAAAGGGCTTCGTCAACAAACACGCCGAGCTTGACGGCATGGTTGGGGCCGCTGTGGTCTTCCTTTGTGAACACGCACTCGCCCCCAAAACTAACGGCTACCGAGCACACGTCGGTGCTCGTATCTATATTCAATATGCACGACATAAATAAATATTATTCTAAATAAAATGCAAATTTACTCTTTTTCCCGAAAAAATCTGTACTTTTGCAGAAAATTAACGTGAAAGAAACTATGATACAGTCAATGACGGGCTACGGCAAAGCTGTTGTGGCCTACAAGGAAAAGAAAATTAATGTTGAAATTAAATCACTTAATAGCAAGGCCTTGGACCTTTCTACACGCATAGCCCCCCTCTACCGTGAAAAGGAGATGGAAATACGCCAGAAGGTGGCTAAGGCTCTCGAACGGGGAAAGGTGGACTTCAGTATCTGGATTGAGAAGGATACCGTGGTAGACGCTACGCCTATCAATGGTGCACTTGTGGAGAATTATTACCGTCAGATAAAGGCTATTTCCGAGAAAACAGGCATTCCCGAACCTGCCGATTGGTTTGCCACCCTCTTGCGCATGCCCGATGTGACTGCCAAGATTGACGTGGAGGAACTGAGCGGCGAGGAATGGACGGCTGCTACCCGAGCCATTGATGAGGCTTTGCAGCACCTGGTGGACTTCCGGAAACAGGAGGGTGCAGCCCTCCAGAAGAAGTTCACGGAGAAGATAGACAACATTGCCGCTCTGCTTGCTTCCATAGAACCGTGGGAGAAGTCACGGGTCGAGAAGATCCGCGCCAAGATTGTGGACGGACTCAACAATATTCCGGAGGTGGAGTACGACAAGAACCGCCTCGAACAGGAACTTATCTACTACATTGAGAAGCTTGACATAAGCGAGGAAAAGCAGCGCCTTGCCAACCACTTGAAATATTTCCGCGAGACCATGGAGGATGGACATGCCCAAGGCAAGAAACTCGGTTTCATTGCCCAGGAAATGGGCCGCGAAATCAATACTACCGGTTCCAAAAGCAACCAGGCCGAGATGCAGAACATCGTGGTCAAGATGAAAGACGAACTCGAACAAATCAAGGAACAGGTGCTCAACGCCCTTTAAAATCACACTATGGCAGGAAAACTCATCATCTTCTCTGCGCCCAGTGGGAGCGGAAAGAGCACAATCATCAATTGGCTGATGCAGCATCCCGAGCTGAACATGGCGTTCAGCATTTCCTGCACCAGCAGGGCGCCGCGCGGCACCGAGCAGAACGGAGTGGAATATTTCTTCCTTACACCCGACGAATTTCGCCGGCGCATTGCTGCCGACGAGTTCCTGGAGTATGAAGAGGTCTATAAAGACCGCTTCTACGGCACGCTCAAGGCGCAGGTGGAAAGCCAGTTGGCCAAGGGCGAAAACGTGGTGTTCGACGTCGATGTGAAGGGCGGATGCAACATCAAGCGCTTCTACGGCGACAAGGCCATGAGTCTTTTCATCCAGCCACCTTCCATCGAAGCACTTCGCCAACGCCTGGTGGGACGCGCTACCGATACGCCTGAAGTCATTGAAGACCGCATTGCCAGGGCTTCCTATGAACTTACCTTTGCGCCCAAGTTCGACCATGTGGTGGTCAACGACGACCTTGAGACAGCCAAGGCCGAGGCTTATCGGTTGGTGAAAAGTTTTATCGAACAGTGATTCTTTATTCAGAGGTAGAGAGATACAATAGAAAATGAAGAGATGAAGCCAAATGCCCGCATCGTGTAGTGTGCCAGGGCGTTTGGCTTTTATGTTTCACTTTTGGGCGGAAAGGTCCGCCTTGCAAACAGGCAGATGACTTATGATTAGAACCGGAATTTATGGCGGGTCCTTCAACCCGATACATGTGGGACATGTGGAACTGGGCCGCCGCATGCTCGAGGTCGGCGGTTTGGATGAAATATGGTTCCTTGTTTCGCCCCAAAACCCGCTGAAACAAAATTCCGCACTCCTCGACGACGCCTTGCGGCTGCAGTTCGTGCGCCAGGCTCTCGGCTCCGAACGTCACCTGGTGGCCTCCGACTACGAGTTCCGCTTGCCTCGTCCTTCCTATACGTGGAACACCTTGCAGCACCTTGCCGCCGATTTCCCCGACCGGCAATTCCATCTTATTATAGGAGCCGACAACTGGGCTTGTTTTGACCGGTGGTGGCATGCCGACGACATCGTGGCTCATTTTCCTGTAGTTGTCTATCCCCGGGAAGATTCCCCCATTGACGAGTCCTGTCTGCCACCTACGGTCCGTGTGGTGCACACGCCATTGCTCCGTGTGAGCAGCACGCAGGTGCGCCGGTATATATCCGAAGGAAAGTCGGTTCATGGATTGGTGCCCGAATCTGTGGAAGATGCCATTGTGGAAGCCTACCGTAAACACTTCTCTGATTAAGATTCGCTCCTTACGCGCGCATGCGCACACGCGTAAGATTTTTCAAAAATATAGGACTATCTATCACTTTTTTGTAGCTAAGTTGCTGTAATTGAGAGAGTTCAGTGGGTGATAGATGCCTGAAATCCATCACTTATCTATCACTATCTATCACTAAACTGCCGATGGGCTGGTGGTAGATGGATTGCTCAACTTCAGCTACTCGTTTTGGGCACTCGTTGCCCACGCCGTGGGCAACGAGTGCCCAGGCAGAAGTACTGGGCGTAAACCTGCCATTAGCGGTGCTCAAGTCGGCGACTTCTGCCGGCCAACAGGCATGTTTGCCGGCGAAAAGAATAAGACCTACAGTTTGTTGAGTTGCTCCGTAGGAATCTTTTTCTGTTCCCTTGCCTTCTGCTTGATGCGGTCAAAACCTTCTCCGTAGACACCGATGACTGCACTTTGCGACACGAATGCCGAGGGGTCTATTTCCTGTATGAGCTGGAAAATGATGTTCGATTCACTTTGACGTGCCAGCACGAAGAGCATTTTCACGTCCTGTCCCGAATAGAAACCGGAAGCGTTGATGACCGTGCATCCGCGATGCGGGTCGCGGTTGATGCGCTGTCCTATTTCCTTATACTTCTTCGAGATGATGAAAAACTGAACCGAACGGCGTTTGGTGTTGACCACTTGGTCAATGCAAAACGCTGATATGTAGAGAACTACGTAGCCGTAGATAACCTTTTCCCAATCGTGCAACACCAGGTAACTGGAACTCACGATGAGCACGTCGCACAGCATGATGACCTTGCCCAGGCTCACGTCGCGATACTTGTTCACAATGGCGGCTATGATGTCTGTGCCGCCCGTGCTGCCGTTGTAGGCAAAGCCGAGTCCGATGCCGCATCCGCAGAACACGGCCCCCAACACACTCGCCATGAAGGGCTGGTCGTGGAGCAGGGATATGTTGGCGGTGTAGGCGTCGAGGCATGACGTGAACACCGTTACCACCATGACGGCATAGATGGTTTTGATGCAGAACTTGTAGCCAATGATGAACAGGGCGAGCACCAGCAGTCCGGCATTGATGGCAAAGTAGGTCCATTGGGCAGGAATGTTGGTGGCCCAATAGATGATGGACGCAATGCCTGGTACACCGCTTGAGGTAACGTTGTTGGGGAGAAGAAAGATTTTCCAACCGATACAATAAGAAATCATTCCTACTGTAATAAACAGATAGTCACGGAGTTCCTTCATGATGTTCGCCTTGTTGAGTTGCACGTGCTTACAGTTTTATAGTTATGTTCTGCAAAGGTAATGTTTGTGATTGAAACTGCAAAACAAAATCCGCAACAAGTATGCTATATTTCTTTTCAGACCTTCGGGTTGCCGTTTCCTGGGCCTCAATAGTGCCGATGGATTTTTCATTCCCTTCGTTTAATCAGAATTATCGCTGGCTTTTTAAATCGGTTAGACCGCCTCTCAACAATCAAAAATAAAACCAAACAAGTTTGCTTTTTATTTTGTATTGTCTTCGATTTGCACTAACTTTGCAGCCGTAATCATTATTTTATAATTAGGTGAAATATTATTTACTGCTGAAGCGATGCATGCGCATGGCGTTCCGCCCCATCGAACTCAATGCCGCGTTCTTCGTCTTTATGTATGTGTTGGGCGTGGTTTGCTCTTGGGTGACAGACCCCCATACACGCGGATTCCACTATTATGATTTGACCTATGTGGAATTGTTTCTCGACTTGTATGTATGCAGCATTGTGCTTGCCCTCATTCCCCGTAAGGTGAGAGTGTGGGTGAAGCGTGTGCTCTATGTGGTGCTCTATGCCACCGCCATAGCCGACGTGTTCTGTTTCGTCAAGTTTGAGTCTACGCTCAATCCCACTATGCTCCTGCTACTCGACGAGACAAACTCGCGCGAGGCGGGCGAATTCCTCCAGTCCTACCTCAGTGCCGATGTGCTTTTTTCCGGTCTTGGGTGGATATTGCTGCTTGCCGTGCTGCACGCCGTCTTCGCTTTGAAGCCTTGGCGACGCATTCACATCAACGCCAGCGAGCGGTTGCAGAACATGAAGGTGAAGCACTGCTACCGCCAGTGGAGCCCCCTGCTGGGGCTTGCCACGCTTGTGCTGTTCGTCTACTCGCTCTTTGCCTGTGCCAAGAACAAGCAGGCCACGCTACGTATCATGACCCTGCCCACCATCGGCGATGTGGAGCATGAACTGACGCGCCTCGACGATTGTGCCAACCTCTACATGCCCATCTATCGCCTGGCGTTCAGTGTCTATGCCAATTCGCTCGCCTCGCAGCAAATCAAGAAACTCATCCAGGCCAAGAACAATGTGGAGGTAGACAGCTGCACATTCCGCAGTCCCAACATTATCTTCATCATCGGCGAGAGCTACAACCGCCATCATGCCCAAATCTACGGCTATGACAAGCCGACCACACCGGAACAGGACAGGCTGGAACGCTCGGGTATGCTCAACAAGTTTACCGATGTGATAGCACCCTGGAACCTCACAAGCTATGTCTTCAAGAACGTCTTTTCGCTCCATGTGGTGGGCGAGAAAGGCGAGTGGTGCGACTATCCGCTTTTCCCGGAAGTGTTCCGCAAGGCTGGCTATCACGTGACTTTCCTCACCAACCAGTTCCTGCCCAAGGCCAAGGAGGCCGTCTACGACTTCAGCGGAGGCTTCTTCCTCAACAATCCGGAGCTAAGTGCAGCCCAGTTCGACACGCGCAACACCAGTCTGCACGCCTTCGACGAAGGTCTGCTCCGCGACTATGACCGCCTGAAGAGCCACAACACGGCGCATAACCTCATCATCTTCCACCTGGCCGGACAGCACGTGAGCTACAACACCCGGTGCCCCAAGGACCAGCGCAAGTTTGAGCCCGACGACTACGACCGGCCCGACCTCAATGCCCGCCAGCGCCGCATCCTGAGCGACTACGACAATGCCGTGCACTACAACGACTCCATCGTGAACCAGATAGTGAAACTCTTTGAAGACCAGGACGCCGTCGTCATCTACATGCCCGACCATGGCGAGGAGTGCTTCGACGGCAAGGTGAAGTTCTTCGGCCGCATGCACTCCGCACAGATCGACGCCCGGTTGGCACGCGAGGAGTTCGACATACCCTTCTGGATATGGTGCTCCCACAAGTATGCCGTGCGCCATCCCGAAGTCTTCGACGAGATTGTGCGCGCACGCAGCCGCCGGCTAATGACCGACGCCGTGCCCCACCTGCTGCTCTATCTGGCAGGTATCCACACCAAGAACTATCATCCCGAATACAACATACTGAGCGACCGCTACCACGAGAAACGCCCGCGCGTCATCAAGGCCACGGTCGACTATGACAAATTAGGAGTAGAAAAATGACAACACCACTGCTTTCCCGTGCGGAGAGTTCCGCCCTCAAGGGCATAGGCATCCTGTGCATCATGCTGCACAACTACTGCCATTTCCTTGACTTCGCCGTCAAGGAGAACGAGTATACCTTCGACCCAGCCAAGCCTATGATGCTTTGGGACAGGCTCGCCACACTCAACCACGACCTGTTTGTCCATCTGTTCTCGTTCTTCGGCCACTATGGTGTGCCCTTGTTCCTCTTCGTGAGCGGATTCGGACTCGTGATGAAATACGAACGTGAGCAGGCACCTCGCGTGGCTCCCCTGCCGTTTGTGCGGTTCCACTACCTCAAGTTGCTCCGCCTCATGTTCCTCGGCTACATAGCCTTTGCCGTGGTGAGCTACATGCACCCCCATGGCTACCATGGCTATACTGTGGGGCGCGTCGTGGCGCAACTGCTCATGTACATCAACTTCCTGCCCGACCCCGACCATATCATCAAGCCCGGTCCTTATTGGTATTTCTCGCTGATGATGCAGCTCTACATCCTCTATCGGCTCCTTTTCTACCGTGCTCCGTCGCGCTATGTGGCGGTGATGATAGCCGTGTGCTGGTTGCTGGAAGTGTGCTGCGAGCAGGATTTTGACTCTATGAACCGCGTGCGCTACAACTTTTTCGGTGCCGTGTTGCCCTTCGGCATGGGCATTCTCTATGCCCGTCACGGCCATGACGTGAGCCGTGCCACCTGGCTGGGCGTGCTCATCCTGTCGGTGTCGATGGTGTTCTTCCTCGGATTCAGCTTCCAGGGTTGGCTCTGGTGCCCGGCTTTTGTGGTGATGGGTGCCGTGGCAGCCGTGCGCCTGTTGCCTTCGGCAGCGCTTCGTCCCGTGGAGTGGGTGGGCGGCATTTCCGCCGCCATGTTCGTTGTGCATCCCATTACCCGCGAGATTATCATTCCCCTGTCGTTCCGTGGACATGTCTATACAGGCATTGCCATCTATGTGGTGGTGACGGTGTTGCTCTCCTGGGCGTTCCGCCACGCACTCCGGCTCATCCCCTCACCCAAGCTCTGAGCCTATGCTGAAGATTAAAGACATAGAACTTGCCAATATCAGCCGCTACCGCGGTGAACTGATGGGAGCCGCCATGCTCTTCATCATCCTGTTCCATGTGGGCCTTTCCCGCCACGATCCTTTCTACGGACTGCGTCGGTGCGGCAACGTGGGTGTCGACATGTTTCTCTTCCTGAGCGGTGTCGGCCTGTGGTTCTCGTGGACCAAGAACCCTTCGCTCCGCCATTTCTTCACCCGCCGTTTCGTGCGCATCTATCCGGCATGGCTCCTGGCAGCATGCGCCTTCTACATTCCCCTTTATGTGAACCACCATGGTGGCGGTTACAGCCGCAACGTGTTCGACCTCGTGGCAAACATCACCGTGGGGTGGAGCTTTTGGCGTATGGACGACCTCAACTTCTGGTACATCCCAGCCACCATGGCACTCTATCTCGTGGCACCTTTCTATATGAGGCTCATCATCCGCCATCCCATCTACCGTTGGCTGCCCATGGTGTGCATCCTGTGGTGCATCATCGTGCAGTGGGTGGCTCCCATACACCATGCCGTCGGCCATCTGGAGATATTCTGGAGCCGCGTGCCCATCTTCCTGATTGGCGTCAACTTCGGCGGTGCCGTGCAGCGCAAGGAACGGCTCGACGGGGCTTCCATCTGGATGATTATCCTCCTTTTCCTCTCTACCTTCGGCACCACGCTGTGGCTTGAGCAGGTTACGCACGGACGGTTCCCCCTCTACGTGGAACGGATGATCTACATACCGTTCACCGTGACCACCATCCTGATGCTCAACCGCGTGTTCCGCCGCACGCCGCAGTGGTTCAACCGTGGCTTCCGGCTGGTGGGTGCCCTGAGCCTGGAGGCCTATCTCATCCATCTTCACTTCGTGATGTGCTACATCGAGCCGCTCCATCTTGGCTACTGGCCCACGTTCCTGCTCACCGTGGCCATCACCTTGCTGCTGGCGTGGCTGCTGCACCATGCCATAGATTTCGTCGTTAAAAGAATGTTTAGAATATGAAACACCCGCTCTATAAACTCATCCGCCCCAAGCAGTGGGTGAAAAACGTGTTTGTGCTGCTGCCGCTTTTCTTCAGCGGCAACCTCTTCGACTGGCCGTTACTCAGTGGTGCGCTGCTCACCATGCTGGCATACTGCTTCATCGCCTCGTCGGTCTACTGCTACAATGACATCGTCGACGTGGAAGCCGATCGCCGTCACCCGGTGAAGTGCAAGCGTCCCATCGCCTCGGGCGCCATCTCCGTGCGCATGGGCTATGCGCTCATGGCACTGATGTTTCTGCTCTCCATGGGCATGGTGGCTTTGCTCTCCATCAACCGCCTGCAGGTAGGTGGCGTGTTCCTTTTCTATTATGTGATGAACCTTGGCTATTGTGCCAAGCTCAAGCAGTATGCCATCATTGACGTGTGCGTGGTGGCGTTTGGCTTTGTGCTCCGCATTGTGGCTGGCGGCGAGGCGTGCGACGTGTTGCTGAGCAAGTGGATTGTGCTGATGACCTTCCTGCTCACCCTCTTCCTCTCCTTTGCCAAGCGCCGCGACGACGTGCTGCGCATGAACAAGACTGGCGAGGCTCCGCGCAAGAACACCATCCGCTATAACCTGACGTTCATCAACCAGGCCATCACCATCACCGCGTCGGTCACGCTCGTGTGCTATATCATGTACACCGTGTCGCCCGAGGTGGCAGAGCATTTCAACAACGAGTATCTCTATCTCACCACGGTATTTGTCATCTTGGGTCTGCTGCGCTACATCCAGATTGCCGTGGTCGACGAGAAGAGCGGCGACCCCACTAAGGTGGTGCTCCACGACCGCTTCACCCAACTGATTATCGCGGGATGGGTGCTCACCTTTATGTTTATGATTTATTTAAGCTAAGAATGAGAGAAGTAAAAGTATTCGATTTCGACGGAACCCTGACCACTTGCGACACCTTGCTGGCGTTCATACAGTTTGCCTGCGGCACGCGCCGCTTCCTGTTGGGGTTCCTGCGTCATAGCCTGATGTTGGTGCTCATGAAACTGCACCTCTATTCCAACGGCGAAGCCAAGGAGCATATCTTTGCCTGGTTCTTCCGGGGCATGAGCGAGGAGCGGTTCAATGAGCTCTGCTTGCAGTTTGCCGCCCGCCACCGCACTATCATCCGCACCAAGGCCATACCGCTCATCAGCCATGCACTGCATGCCGGCGAGCAGGTGCTCATCATCACCGCCAGTGTGGAGAACTGGGTGCGCCCGTTCTTCAATATCTTCGGTGAAGACGCCAATACCACTGGCGGCGTGCGCATCGTAGGCACCCGCATCGAGGTGGAAAACGGCATGGTGACCGGACGTTTCCTCACCCCCAACTGCTATGGCGAGGAGAAAGTGCGCAGGCTGCTCGAGGTGTTGCCCGACCGCCGACTGTATCATCTCACAGCCTATGGCGACAGCCGTGGCGACCGTGCCTTGCTTGCCTATGCCGACGAGGCCCACTTTAAACCGTTCAGAGAATGAGGATGACCGACCGGATCAGTGCCCGGCAGCGTGAGCGGCTGGGCGAGGTGGTGCGTTTCGGCCTGGTGGGTGTCACGGCTACCGTGCTTCAGTATGCCATTTATTTCGTGGCGTCGCGCTGGATGCACCCGACCCTTGCCAACACCGTGGGCTACGGCATCAGTTTTGTCTACAACTACATAGCCTCTACCCGTTTCACCTTCAGGGTGAAGTCGAGTGCCCGCCGTGGAGCCGGATTCGCCCTGTCGCATGTGGTCAACTATCTGCTGCAGACCGCCTGCCTGTCGTTTTTCCTGTGGCTGGGCGTGTCGAAGACATGGGCGCCCCTGCCCATGTTCGCCATCTGTGTGCCAGTCAACTTTGTGTTAGTAAGATATTTTTTGAAGAAATGAAAAGTCTGTTGTCCATATTCCGTGTCCGCCGCGAGGAGCGTTGGCTGGCACTGTCCACCGTCTTGGTGTTTCTTTTGCTCAATGCCATGGTGGTCTACAAATATGTGGGAGTATTCACGCGCTTCCACAAATATTATTGGCCCGTGTTCATCAACCGTTTCCACGTGTCGGGCTTCGACCCCATCACCTACTATGTGGTGACGGAGTGGGATGTGTCGTATAATGTCTACCGCCATCCCTTGCTTGCCTTTTTCATGTATGTGCCCTATCTGCTCAACCAGGCCCTGATGTGGCTCACGGGCATGAACTGCGTGCAGTTTATCGTGGCAGCCCTGCTCATAGCCGCTGTGATGTATTCCGTGCTGTTCATCTACCGCATTTTCCGTGAGGTGATTGGGCTGTGCCGGATGGATGCCACCCTGTTGTCGGCGTTCATGTATTCCTTCGCCTATGTGATGCTGTCCTATACCGTGCCCGACCATTTCGGCCTGTCGCTTACCATGCTGTTGCTGGTGCTTTGGATTTCCGGGGTGAAGATGCAGCAGCACAAGCGGCTCACGATACTCGAGACAGTGGTACTCTTCTTCATCACGGCAGGCATCTCGCTCAACAACGGCATCAAGGTGTATCTTGCCAACCTCTTTTGCAACGGCAAGCACTGCTTCCATTGGCGCAACATGCTCTTTGCCATCCTGCTGCCCGCGGCACTTATCTGGTATGGCGCCCGCTTGCAGTACGACTACATTGTGTATCCGGAGAAGCAGGCCAAGAAAGAGGCTGTGGAGAAGAAACGGGCAGAGCTGAAGCAACGGGGCATTGACAACACGGCGAGCGAAAAGCGCCAGCGTACCAAGGTGAAGATGGCCGAGTCGCACACGGGCAAGCCCATCAAGAAGGGCGAGTTCTGGAGTTGGACCGACATAACCACCTCGCGCTGGGAAACGGCGGTGGAGAATCTTTTCGGCGAATCCATTCAGCTCCACCGCGACTATCTCCTCTGCGACACGCTGACCAAGCGGCCTGTCATCGTGAACTATCACAACCCGTTCAGCTACATCATTGAGGGCATCATCGTGCTGTTGTTCCTGGCTGGTATATGGTGTGGCAGAAAGAGCAAGTTCTTCTGGCTTGCCATGTCGTTCTTCCTGTTCGACATGTTCATCCACATGGCGATTGGCTTCGGCATCAACGAGGTCTACATCATGGGCGCCCACTGGCTTTTCATCATCCCTTTGGCGGTGGCCTACCTGTTCCGGTTTGTCCGTCTCAAGTGGCTCATGCCGTTACGCCTTGTCGTGCTGTTCCTTACGGTCTACCTGTGGGTGTATAACGTGTATTTGTACGGATTGTATCTGCTTTAGACTTCCTTGACTGCCGAAGGGCAACGCCCTGATAAAAAAGCGAATAGCTGCACATGCCTGCTTGATGGTATATGCAGCTATTCGCTTTTTTCCTTGTTGCTTTTCCGCTTGAACACATACGCCAGACATTCCTCCATAATCTGTGCGTGAGCCGCTTTCATGATGATGAAGTAGGCGAGGGCTGCCACTGCCATCTTGACCAGCATGGAGAGCCAGATGCCGGCGATGGCGAGGGCTGCCGTCCAGGCCAAGGCCATGGCGGCGACGGCGGCAAGCAGAAACGGCAGAATGTCGCGCAGAGCGTCGGTGAGACGGAGCGGGATGAGGCGGTGCGTGTAGTAGTGCCACACCAGCAGCCACAACACGTTGAACACTGTGTAGCCCGCTACCATCAGTTCAATGCCATGGCTGCCGAGCACTACCACCACCAGAATCTGGAGCGCCACCTGCACTATGGTTATCCACATGAACAGGTCGCTGCGGTTGCGGCTCACGATGAGGTTCTGGTAGGTCTGCTGCAGGGGCATGAAGGCACCGCTGATGCAGAGTATCTGGAGTAGCGCCACGCTGTCTGCCCATTTCGCCGAGATGGTGATAAGGATGAATTCGCGGGCAATGATGCACAGGCCGAACATCACGGGGAAGGCGAGAAACGCCGTGAAGCGTATCATCTTGCGTACCACGTTCGTGAGCCTTTGCGGGTCGTCCTGGATGGAGGCGAACACCGGTTGTGCCACTTGCGCTATGGTGCCCGACACGAGGCTCGAAGTCATGTTGTTCCACTTGAAGGCTTGGGTGAAGTTGCCCACGGTGCGCGCCGGGAACAGGCGGCCGAAGATAACGGTGAGTATGTTTTGGTTGATGGTGGTGACGATGGAGGTGAACATGATTTTGCAGCTGAACCCGAACATCTGTCTTACGGGGCCGAAGTCTACCCTCAGTGAGGGCCGCCACGGAATTAGCGCATACTTGCCCAGACTGGTGATGCCCACATAGCACAGTTGCTGCCACACCAGACTCCAGTATGCCATGCCGCGGAAGGCGAGCACAATGCCCACGATGCCCGATATGAGCAGTCCCGAGGTGCGCACCACGGTGGCCTCTTTCACCTTCAGGTTCTTGAACAGGTAGGCCTGAGGCACAATGCCGAGGGCTGCCAGCGGAATGCAGACGAACGCCAACCGGGAGAGCCGGGTGAGTTCGGGCTGGCCGAAATAGCGCGCTATCAGGGGCGCCGAGAGAAAGAGCAGGGCAAACAGTGTGGCACTTGCCAAGGACGAAAACCAGAACACCGAGTTGTAGTCGTTGTCGGAGATGTCTTTCTTGTTGACCAGAGCCGATGTGAACCCGCTCTCCTGAAGGGTGGCAGCAAGGGCGGTGAAGATGGCTATCATGCCCACCAGTCCGTAGTCGGCAGGCGAGAGCATGCGAGCCAGGAAGATGCCGAACACGATGTTCAGCAGCTGCATCAGTCCGTTGTTCATGGCACCCCAGAGCAGTCCTGAGGCGGTACGTTCCTTGAGTGAAGCCATTGCGAGATGTTAAGTTGAATGTTACAAAAGTAAGCATTAATTTTGTATTACCCAAGACTATTTGTTACTTTTGCAGTATGAAAGTCTACTATTACCACACCACCGACATTCAGACCATCCTCAGTGGATGGCAACGTGGTGACTACCCCGGGCATTTCCTTTACGGAGCCACCCATCTCGAAGCCAACGGCATCGGTGTGGTCTGGCACCGCTTCCGCTTTTTCCCCCGTAGGTGGCAGCAGTCGCTCTATGTGGCATGGCAGGTGCTCACTTGCCGGGACCATTTCGACGCCGTCTATGCCACCACTTTCCGCGGACTCGAAATCATCGTCTTTCTGCGTGCCCTCGGTCTCTATCGCAAGCCTCTCTATGTGTGGCACCATCAGCCTGTGGTGCCGGCCAAGAGCCGCCTGCGCGAACGTGTGGCACGACTCTTCTATCGGGGACTCGACGAAATGTTCTTCTTCTCCGGGAAAATAGTAGCCGACTCGCTGCTTTCTGCCAAGGCGCGTCGGGAGCACATGCACATCGTGAGGTGGGGAGCCGACCTTGACTATTACGATCGCCTGCTCTGCCGTTCTGCCGACGGTGCCGACATGCAGCCGCAAGCAGCCATTGCCCGTGTGCAGCAGTGCCGCCACGGATTCATTTCCACGGGCAAGGAACAGCGCGACATGCCCACATTGGTCAGTGCATTCCGCACCACGGAGGCACCGCTCGACATATACATCTGCCACGCCTATGGCGGTACCAACTACGAAGAGCTTTTCGCCCGACTGGGCACCGGCAAGAACACGCACGTCCACTTCATTGAGGGCTTGGCACATAGGGACATGAGCCTGAAGGTGAACAACGCTGCCTGTGTGGTGATTTGCTGCAAGCAGACCAACTACACGGTGGGGCTGACCACGGTGGTCGAGGCTCTGGCACTCGGCATACCGCTCATTTGCAGTCGCAATCCTCAGATGCCGGTAGATATCGACAAGGTGGGCTGTGGCATCACGGTGGACTACTACGATGAGGAAGGTTGGGTGAAGGCGGTGCGCTATGTGGCCGACCACCCGAAAGAGGCTGCCGAGATGGGCATGCGAGGCAGGCAGTATGCCGAGCAAGTGCTCAACCTGGAGAACTGCGCCAAGGACGTGGCGGCGGTCATCAAGCGTGGCTTGGCTTGAGAACAAGTGCTCGGAAGGGCCTTCCCTTGTGGCTGTTCGTCATGGCTTTGGGTAAGGTTTGTAATTATAAAATCCATGTATATAGATAGGTGAAAGAAGTGTCATGTGCAGTCTTTCGCCTTTTGTTTTGTCAAGGGTAATACCCGTAAAGACGTTCGGCAGACAAGTCGTGAAACAGGACAACGTTATGCTTGTTGGGCTGAAAAGAGTCTTCTTTTTTATCCATTACTGCAGTGGGCAATTGGTCAGTGTGCCGTTAGCTAATAGTTAGTGTGCCGTTAGCAGTTTATTAGTGTGCCGCCAACGAGCAGGAGAATTGTCGGGTGCCAATTCAGGGATGTACTATAAAAAGCCGCTTATGAACGATGTTCATAAGCGGCTTGAGGGGATTGGATTATTCAAAAATCAGGATGTCTATGTCTTTTGCACTTCCCGGTGCGCCTTTTTCCTGCCGAGGCAAGTATTCCAGGGCAGAGATGGTTTGTGACTTGCCGGTGTCTATGATGATGACATGAGGCAACTTGGCCTTGCCTTCAGTCTGCCAATAGGTGGATTCCTGAAGGTCGAAAGCCTTGTCGAGCGTATGGTTCCCCTGCTCGCTGTCGGCATATCGTGCCACCCAGTTGTCGCGGTTGATGCGTTGGCCCTGCGGGTCTTGTGCATAAAGTTCGGCAATGGCAGTGGCGTTCTTGCCGTCCTGGTTGCCGTTGATTTGCAGGGCAATGTAACGTCCCCGCAAGGGCTCCTTCAGCTTCACGGTTTGCCATCCGTTGCCGGGCTGCAGGGTGGTAGAGAGAGCAGGCTTCAGTTGGCCTTTCGGAAGTGCCATGCTTGGATCGTTGTGCTTGTTGGGCTTCTCCAGGTTCAGCTGGTCTATGACAGGATGGTCGAGCCCTTTTAGCGTGGCGTGAGCCTTGGGCCCCACCACGTCAAGCACGATGATTTCGTTTTTCCCCTTCTTCAGCCAGCATCCGGGCAAGTAGAGCGTCTGTTGCGGACCGATATGCCAGAATCGTCCCATGGCATGTCCGTTCACATAGACCTGTCCTTTGCCGAACGCTTCCATGTTGAGGAAAGTGTCGCCCACCTTCTTCAGCTCAAGCGAGTAACGGTAATATCCGGGTGCGCGTCCGTCGCTTGGTGCCGGCTCGGAAGCCGCAGCCAAGGCTTTCACGGCAGTGGCATAGTCGTCGGGCAGTGTGGCGCAGGTCCATTGCCGTGGCGTCCACACCCCCTTGTCCGAGGTCAGCGTCACGTCGCCCAGGATGCCCTTGCGGTCGTTAATGGCACGGCTGAAGTTGATGCGTCCCATACCTTCCACCACGATGCTCAGCTTTGCGTCCTTGCCGGCAGCCGGCAACACCACCTGTTTCTCGTTCAGCACCCGGTCTGTCTTGCCCACATACACACCGTTGAGATACACCTGGGCATAGTCGTGGGCATCCATGGTGAGCACGGTCTTGCCGTCGAGTTCGGGCAGGGTGGTGGTGTAGACCATGTTTCCCCATCCCATGTCCATCTCCTCAAAGGTGAGAGGCCGGTCGCTCTTGCGCTCGCTGGCTATGCCGTCCTTGAGCGGCGCCCATCCCGTGAGGCTTGCTTCCGGTGTGCCGACGATGGGCAGGGGAGCTTTGGGGACGGCTGGCAACTTGCCCTTGGCATATTGCTGGAGTAACGTTCTCAACTGCCAGTATTTAGGTGTAGGCAATCCGTATTCGTTGATGGGCGCATCATAGTCATAAGAAGTGACGTCGGGCTGGAATCCCGGGCTGTTGGCGCCAGCCCAGTGGCCGAACGATGTGCCTCCGTGGGTCATGTATAGTGAGAACGAGATGCCCTTGGAGAGCATTTCGCCGATGCCGTTCACCATGGCTTGGGCAGGCCGTGTCTCGTGGCGGGTGCCCCATTTGTCGAACCATCCGCTCCAGTACTCGGAGCACATCTTGGGCGCATCGGGACGCAACTCGCCCAGTTTGCGGAACTGCTGGTCAATGTTGGCACCCGTGCCGAAGTTCATGGTCCACACCAGGTCGTCGAGTCCGTTCTTGGTAAAGTTTGACGCCCAGTCGCACTGGAAGAGCGTCACGCCCTTTCCCCAGTTCTTGCGCAGCATGTCGCGGATGGCTGCCACGTAAGGCTTGTCCTCGCCGTAGCTGCCGTATTCGTTTTCCACTTGCACCATAATGATGGGCCCGCCATGGTCAATGCTGAGCGGAGCGAGCTGTTCGGCCACCTTCTCCTCGAAGAGGACCACACGCTCCATGAAATAAGGGTCCTGCTCACGCAGCCTGATGTCTTTCTTCTTGAGCAGCCACCAGGGCAGACCGCCCATTTCCCATTCGGCACAGACGTAAGGTCCGGGGCGCACAATGACATACATGCCGTGCTTCTGCGCCAGTCGGCAGAAGGCAGCCACGTCGTTGTTGCCGGTGAAGTCGAACACCCCTTCGCGCTGTTCGTGGATGTTCCAGAACACATAAAGGCAAAGCGTGTTCATGCCCAGCGCCTTGCACATGCGGATGCGGTGCTCCCAATAGGCGCGCGGAATGCGCGGGTAATGCACTTCGGCAGCCTTGACGACAAACGGTTTGCCGTCGAGCAGGAAGGTGCCCTTGCCTGCCGTGAATGAGTGTGAGGTCGTCTTGGCAGACGTTTGCTGCCAGCAACAGAGGGCGCACAGGATAACGGCTGTTCGCAATAAAAAATGAATAGTTGGTTTCATGCAGGCAAAGATAGACATTATTTCTTGAAAGCCAAGCCGTTTGTTCTGTAAAAATACGGCACGTATGCGTTAAAAGTTTTGCGGGTTCGGATTAATTATATAATTTTGCAAGCGACTAATCGTCTTATACACCTATTCCGTATTTAGGTATGAAAAGAACTAAAGGGAGCAAAATGGCCTGTGTGGCATTGCTGGCTTGGTTGGGCGTAGGCCACGTGGCAGCCCGCAAGGTGACCCTCACCGTCAGCAACAACGGTGACCTGCAACGGCAGGAAGTGGTCGGCTTCGACTTGAAAGAACTGCTGCAGCGCATGCAGGAAGCAGAGGGACAAACCTTCGTGATACGTAATATAAAAGGACAGGAAGTGGACTATCAGATAACCCACGACGGCAAAGTGCTCGTGGATGCCAGCGTGAGTCCACACTCCACGCTCAGCCTTACTGCCGAGAAAGGCACTCCCCGGCAGCCCAAGGTCTATGTCTGCGGCAAGCAGTATCCCATCCGCAAGGACGATATAGCCTGGGAAAACGACCGCGGAGCTTACCGCATCTATGGACCGGCACTGCAGCGCACAGGCGAAAAGTCGTACGGCACGGACATCTGGGTGAAGAACACGCCCGATCTGGTGGTGGAAGAACGCTACCTCAACGACCTCTACGGCAATGTGCTCGGCGATGCGCTGGACAAGGCACACCGCAAGGCAGAGGCTGATTCTGTGGACCTGGCTACCACGTTCCATCTCGATCACGGCTACGGCATGGACGGTTATGCCGTGGGACCCACGCTCGGCTGTGGAGCACCGGCACTCATTGTCGGCGGCAAACTCGTGTTGCCCTATTGCTATCAGTCCTTCCGCATACTCGACAACGGGCCGCTACGTTTCACCGTGGAGCTGACCTATGCACCCAATAGCCTCGGTATCACCGAACACCGCCGCATCTCGCTCGACAAAGGCAGCCACTTCAACAGATGGACAGTGTGGTATGACGGTGTGGGCGACGACGTGGAGTTTTGCTCGGGCGTGGTAGTCAACGGCAACGGGAAGCCCGACCTGAAGAAAAACCACGTGACCTACGCAGATCCTACCGACAATCCTCGGCTGCACAATTCGCAGATTTATGTGGCTGCAGTGTTCCCATATAATAAGGTGGAGACAAAACTCTCACCCGACAAGCGCAATGCCGTGGGAGTGGTGAAGAACTATCACGGCGAACCTGTCACCTACTATGCCGGTTCGGCATGGAGCGGCTACGACGTGCGCACCTATCCCCAGTGGCAACTTCTGGTGGAGGAGTTCGTGGCAGGCAAGGCGCAGCCATTGCAGGTGAAAATGGAATAGAAGAAGCGTGGCGATGCGTCACCGCCACTCCAGACAACGATTCATAGAGAATGACAAAGCAAACTAAACTTGACATCAACCCTAAAAGAATACTCCTGGCGGTAGCCTTCCTTGTGATGGCTGCCGTAGATCTCTGTGCACAAAACAATTCCTTCAAGATTCGCGACGACCTGTATGCCATCTATACCAAGGCTTATACGCACAGGCGCACGGCCAAAGGCCTGCATTTGGCAGACTCCATGCTGGTGATGGCCGACAAGGCGCACGACAGGAAGGCGCAGTGCCTGGCACTGACCATACCGGTGTACTACCATTTTGCCCGGTCGAATGAAGAGGCGTTTGATAAGGCCGGTAAGGCTTTGCAGGACAGGGCAATGAAGACAGGATGCGTGGAGTTCTACTACTTCGTCATGTCTAACAAGGTGGACTGGATGCTTCTCAACGGCAAGGAAAGCCAGGTGCTCTCGTACGTGAGGCAGATGCAGAAGTTTGCAGCCGAGCACCACCACACTTACGGCATCTACACCGGCTACCGCAGCCTGGCGGCTGTGCAGCTGCAGCGTGGCGATGCCATGCAGGCCATCGACGGATATAAAAAAGCATTGGAGTTCGGCGAGCAGTATTTGCCCGGGCAGGACATGGCACTGAATTACCTGGGCATGGTGGAGTGCTACCGCTATCTGGAGGATTACCAGCAGGTGCTCAACTGTGTGGACAAGGGACTTGCCGTTTCCAAGACACAGCAGTCGCGCATCTTACTCCTGCAGTCCAAGTGTTACGCTCTCTTCATGTTCAAGAAGGACGTGGAGTTTATGCAGCTGTTTCCCCAGGCGGAACGTTACACGGGCACGCTGGGCGGAACCGGCATCAATATGGTTGCCGAACTGTGTATATTCAAGAAAATCATCGAGGGCAACTATGAGTCGGCCCTGCACGATATAGACAACGTGAAGTCGCTGGCCAACAGGCTCCATCTGTACGTGGCTTTCTATAGCCGGCTGAACAATTATCAGTTGGCGCTGTCATACTATAAGCAGATTATCAGTCTGCGCGACAACATGGCTGTCACGATGGGACGCGAAGACCTGGCGGCGATGAACGCCCGCTACAACAACCAGCAACTGGAGATGGAGAAGCAGCAGATGGCCTTTCAAAAGACCAGGCTGCAACTTGCCAACACGCAGCTCACACTCGAAAACTCGTCGCTCGAACTCAACAGAGCCAAGGCCTCGGAACATCTCGCCAAGCTGAACTCCGACAACTTCCGCCTCTCGCTCAACAACAAACAGTTGGAGGCCAAGCGGCTGCGCGCCTCGCTCAATGCGGCGAAAGCCCTTAGGGAAGCGAGGGTGAAGGAGGTGGAACTGAACAATACCATCCTGCTCATCCTGCTCATCGTGACGGTTGTGGTGCTGGCGCTCACGGCCATCTATACCTATAACAGCCGGAAAATGTCGCGGCGGCTCAAGGATCTGAACGAGGATCTGCGCGAGACGGTGTCGGAGTTGTCGGTGGCCAAGGAGAAAGCCCAGCAGTCGGACCGCATGAAGACCATGTTCATCCAGAACATGAGTCACGAGATACGCACACCGCTCAATGCCATTGTCGGCTACTCCCAGGTGCTGATAGAAATGGGCGACCAGCTTGAGGAGGCTGACAAAATGGAAATGGGAAAGAACGTGGCGGACAGCGCAGAGCTGCTAAGCACGCTCATCAACGATATCCTCGACATGACTTCGCTCGAAAGCGGAAGGTATGTCATGAAGACAGAGCGTGTGGAGGTGGAAGACCTTTGCCGGCATGCGCTCAAGACGGTGGCACACCGCTGTGCACCGGGCGTGGAACTGAAGTGCTGCTCCGGCTTGCCCGAAGGCTACACGGTCGACACCGACGGCACACGTGTGAAGCAAGTGCTCATCAACCTGCTCACCAATGCCGAGAAAAACACGACACAGGGAAGCATCACTCTTGCCACGTCGCTTTCGGAGTATCCTGGCTATCTCACCTTCAGTGTGACAGACACGGGCATCGGTATTCCGCAAGACAAGGTGAACGAGATATTCGAACGCTTCAAGAAGCTGGACAAGTTCAAACAGGGTACCGGACTCGGCCTGAACATCTGCAAGATGATTGCCGAGAAGCTCGGCGGCCAAATCTTTGTAGACGAGCGCTACACTCATGGTGCCCGATTCGTGTTTACCGTGAAATTGTGAACGTTGGCATAGCCTGAAAAAGAGACTCGCCGGCAAGGCAGACTGCCGGATGAGGCTTGGGCAAGTGAACTCTTGAAAACCGGCGAGCATAGCGTGCCGCCGATGGCTGACGGAGAAGAAACTTGTGTGGTGGCTGCCAACTACGTGTGGGATGAAGGGGAAAGCTATTCATACGGTTCGTCCGGAATTGAAAGCGACACTTGATGCCGCTCGGCATCTGAATAAATGCAATTCTCTGCTGAACAGGATACAGCCCATACAAAGCCCTGTTACAGCTATCTTAGTGGCAGACTAACGATGTGTTAGTGGCAGACTTAGGCTTGGTCCCACTGCCTGGTCACTCATTGCCACGGCCGTGGGCAACGAATGTACAAACCACGAGACAGGTTGGAAACACTTCACTTGAACTTGGAAAACGATGGATTGGTGATAGAAGTGATAGATACAAACCCATCTATCACGCATCTGTCACTCTGTTTATGTGACTTATAGTCAGCGGAATAATGTCGGATATTAAGAAAAGTGATAGATAGTGGTGAAAAAATGGAAAACCTTTCCTGTGCGCGTGCGCGCGTAAGAAGCAACTATCCTTCAAGGGAGACAAGAGGGAATTATGAAATGGAAACCGTTTTTTCAGTCCGCTTTTATAACAATACAACCAAAGCCCATCGACAGGTATTTCCCCTTATTCTTTGCAAATATTTTCCTGCTGTCATGGCTGTAGGTGAGAAGTATGCCGAGACGTCTTTCCGCTTTGCGGAGGTCGTCATACTCGATGTTGAAGAATGAAGTGGCAAGACAAAACACACCAAGTGAAGTTTATGAAACAATTAACGCATAAATATAAACAATAGGCAAGGAAAATAAATGATAGGATAACAATTTTGACATTATTTTAGCCTTTCCTTTGGATGGTTCGTTTGAAAACGTTACATTTGCAAACGTATAGCTTTTGTAAATGCACTATTTATGAGAAAAGAACGGATCGTTGTGCTGATGGCTTCTGTTGTGATGGCCACAGCCACATGGGCACAAGCGGTTACTGACAAATCTACGGTTAACAACGGCAATGGTTCCCTTAAAGTTGAAAACGGCAAGGCCGGCAACGCAGGGCTGATGGCTCGGCAGGGCTATCGGGTTACTGGATGCGTGACGGATGCAAATGGCGAGGGATTGCCAGGGGTGACCGTGACAGTAAGAGGAACAAAGAAACGGACCTTGACAGACATTGACGGCAACTATACCATTGAGGTGGACAAGTCGCAAGCATTGGTCTTTACATATATCGGTATGCAGCAGCATACGGAATCGGTCAAAGGACGGACAGTGGTAAACGTGCGCCTTATGGACAATGCCCAGTCATTGGGCGACGTGGTGGTGATTGGTGCCTATGGCACGGCACAGAAACGTTCCGACCAAGTGGGCAGTGCCTATCAGGTGAATGCAAAAGACTTGCAGAACATGCCTCAAATGCGGCTGGATAAGATGCTCGACGGACTTGTGCCGGGCGTAAAGATAGACATCAACAGCGATTCTCCAGACAACAGTCGCCCCCGTTACAATGTGCGTGTCAGAGGCGACGCTTCCCTGTCGGCTTCCAACGAGCCGCTTTGGATTGTTGACGGTTCACCCCTTTACACAGGTGAGTCTACCAATCTGATGCCCGGTATTAGCTATACCATTAGCCCTTTGTCGTTTCTCAATCCGGAGGATATTGAGTCGATAACGGTCTTGAAAGACGCTACTCAAACATCCATATATGGAGCAGACGGAGCCAATGGCGTAATCCTGGTGACGACAAAGCACGGCAAGAAAGGAAAGATGAACGTGAGACTGAACGCCCAGTTCGGTATTGCGCAAATAGACAAGTCGACGGCCCCCAAAGTGCTGAATGCTTCACAATACCTGTCGTTGGCCCATGCCGCTTATGTCAATGCCGGCAGGAACCCTGCTGCATTCCCGTTTCTTGACAACGAACTGAATGTCTACAGCCAGACGGATACGGATTGGAGAGATGTGTTCTATGGCACAGGCAACACCTTCCTGACCGACCTTTCCATCAACGGCGGTTCTGACAAGACGGATTATTATCTGTCGGGTTCTTACTATGAGAACCAAGCCACGGTAAAGGGAAACCAGCAGCAGCGCTTCTCCATCCGTACGAATTTCAATTACCAGCTGCTGAAAGACTTGAAAGCCACATTCAACTTGTCATTGTCCTACAACAGGAACACGTTGTTCAACCCCGGACGTGACTACTATGAAATGCTGCCAATCATATCGCCTTATAATCCGGACGGCACGATGCGGCTGTATAACAGGCTGTTCGGCGGATATGCTTCGGACGGAAGTGAGATATGGAACGACGAGAAGTTCTTCAATTCTGTGGCAGAACGCGAGGAGAACATCAACAAGCAAAATGCGCTCTTTGTCAATACAAACTTCATGATTTCCTATACAATCATCAAGGGTTTGAAGTATACAGGCCAGTTTGGAGTTGATTTCCAGGAAACACATGAAGAGAAATACGATGCCATGAGCAACTGGTCTGCCAAGACTTCCGGTGGCTATGCCACTCGCAATAATCTCAGTTTGAGCAACTGGAACACCATCCATAGGTTGAACTATAACGCCACCTTTGGCAAGCATACCATTGGAGCCGTGGCTGGTTTCGAGGCCAATTCCCGCCAGTACACAGTTTTGGGCGCCACAGGTGAAGGTTTTATCAATGACAGAATCCAGGACATAAGCTATGCCAACGTGCGCACGGGCAGCAACAGTAGCAAGACAACCAGAAAAGCATCGCTGCTGGCACAGGCAAGTTATTCGTTTGACAAGCGCTATTACCTCACGGTCAATGCCCGTCGTGACGGCAATTCGCAGTTCGGTTCAGACGTGAGATGGGCGAACTTCAGTTCTGTGGGCGTGTCCTGGAATATACACAACGAGAAGTTCTTCCATGTTCCGTTTATCAATATCCTGAAACTGAAGACCAGTTACGGTGCCAACGGAAATTCCCGATTAGGCTCTCGGGAAGCCAAGGGACTCTATTCTTATGGCGACTCCTATTCGTATAATGGCGAGAATGGAGGCGTGCAGTCGGGAAGTGCCAACAGAACGCTGAGTTGGGAAACCACCTACAAGTTCAATGCCGGACTGCGTGTGAGAATGTTCAGCAGGGTAGACCTCGAGGTGGAAGTGTACAGAGACCGCACGAAAGACCTGATCAGCAACCTGGATGTATCGAGAACGACTGGCGACACACGCGTGTATCGCAATGTGGGCGAAATTGTTAACAAAGGTATTGAGGTGACACTGACCACCAATAACTTTGTGGCCAAGAAAGACGGTGACTTCTATTGGAATACAGACCTCAACTTGTCAAGCAACAACAATAAGCTGACTAAACTCTATAATGGCATTCAGAAGAATATGGGTACCACTGTCTGGAAAGAAGGTTACGATATCCATACCTACAACCTGGTGCGTTGGGCAGGTGTAGACCCCTACGATGGAGCTCCCCTGTGGCTTGACTTGAACGGCAATGTGACCCGAACCTACAGTGAGGCTAACCGGGTGCCGGGGAAGACTTCCAACCCGAGTCTTGCGGGTGGCATCACCAATACGTTAGGCTATAAAGGGTTTACGCTGCGCTTTCTCATCAATTACACGATAGGCGGTTATTCGTTCTCTTCGTTCGGACGTTCCATGATGTCTGACGGCCTCTATGCAGCAAGTGAGAATCAGGCCGTTGACCAGGTGGATTATTGGCAGAAATCGGGAGACATTGCAGGCAATCCGAAACCCTATTGGGGCATCAGCACCAAGTCGATCATGAACTCTACGCGATTCCTGTACAACCGTACTAATTTCCGCTTGCAGAATGTCGCACTTACATATCAGATACCGCGTGATGTGACCAAACGCTTGCATATTCACGATTGTACGGTGAATCTGGTGGGAGATAACCTGCTGATACTTTCTCCTTATTCGGGCAAGAACCGCAATTCCTACAAAACTTGCATGAGCGGTTATCCCAGCGAGCGTACCATATCATTGGGATTGAACGTGGGATTCTAAGAGAACAAAAGGTCGGTTGGCTCGTAAGGACATATCGACAAAAGAAAAACAACGAAAGATGAAAATTATGAAGTTCGGAAAGATAATATTCGCAGCATTCGTCACTTTAAGTGTCTCTTCGTGCTCGGGATTCCTTGAGGTGGAAGACAAAGGCAAGGCGACAATACCATCATTCCTGGCGGATCCGGATGGGCTTTATGCCGCTCTCGTGGGCTCCTATAATGAAACCTACGATTACTACGACAATGAATTCGGCAAATACGCGGATGCGGCAGGCAACATGATACAGATGAATACCACTGTTGCCGAAATGCTGGACATATATAACTACAACTCGGATGCCAGTAATGAGACCAGTTCGTCGTCTTATATTTGGCGCCGCATCTATGTGGCAATGGCCAATGTGAACAACATTCTGGAGTATGGACCGCAGGTCCGTGCCGATTATCCGGCACAACGCGACAAGGTTGACCGTACTATGGGCGAGGCTTATTTCCTTAGAGCCCTTTCGCATTTCGACTTGTGCCGTGTCTTTGCCCAGCCTTATAACTATATTGAGGGAGCTACTCACCTTGGTGTTCCCGTATTGAGAAAGACACCCGGACCGGATGATAACCCGGCACGCAAACCGGTGGCAGAGGTATATAAGTCTATAAACGAAGATCTTGATTCGGCGGCAAGTTGCTTGAAAACAAAGGCGCAGAGAGGCGAGAAGTATGTGTCTTTGCAGGCAGTCTACGCCTTGAAAAGTAGGGTGGCATTATATATGGAAGATTGGCAGTCGGCAATAGACAATGCCCAAAAGGCACTTACCGCCAATGCTACAGCGGCAGGAGTCGTTGCTGACCGTCTGGCCACGGCTGACGAATATGCCAAGCAGTTTGACAACCTCGGCTACACGGGCGAAATTATCTTCCGGCTGAGTGGTGCCGACAAGAAAGGGAAACTGAAGTCGTTCTATGAGTCTACGGGTATTCCTGCAGATACTCTCTGTTCTCTATACGATGCTGCAGACATTCGTACAGCCCTTCTTTACAATGCCGGGGTGAAGCAATGCAGAAAATATTCGGCCTCTACGAGCCCAGACAACAAGACGGATCGTGACGACCCTATCGTCCTTAGACTCTCTGAAGTGTACTTGAATATTGCCGAGGCGTCGGCCATGACTGGCGATTATCCCTCAGCCCGTCAATATCTGTTGCCCATTGTGCAGCGAGCCATTGGCGAAGTAAAAGGAAAGGCTCTTGTGGATGAATGTCCGGACAGCCAACTTCTCGACTTGGTGAAGAAAGAGCGGGTGAAAGAACTCTGCTTTGAGAACCATAACTTCTTCGATATAACAAGGTGGAAGCAGAATCTTGTGCGGCAAGCCAAGACTACGTCAACGGTCAAAATGCTCACGTATCCCAATGATCGCTTTGTGCAGCCCATCCCTTTGGCAGAACTCAATGCCAACAAGAATATGCAACCTAATCCAGGAGTGAATGACTGAGTATCAGCTAAGAATAAGAACATAACATAAAGAATGAAGATAATGAGATTTTTAACCATAGTCCTTACAATGTTAGTCTTTGTGTGCAGTTCGTGCGACAAGGATGAAACGGTGTATATGACAGACTCTTATGTCTGGCTCAAGAGTGAAACGGGCTTGTCGCATATAATTGTCAAGTCTGACGTGAAGAACATCAATACTTATAACATTGTGCTCAGTGCCGCCCAACAAACGGAGAACCTTACGGTGAATTATGAAATCACGGTCGGTGACGGATTGCAGCCGGGTGTTGACTTCAATCTGGTGACCGAAGGCAATGCCGTTACCTTTCTTCCCGGCATCTTTGACATGCCCATACGTATACAATGGTTGCCTCATCGGGTAGATCCATCAAAAGACAATACAGTGACAATCCGCATTACAGGCAACAGTAAGAACTATGGTGTCGGGATGCCAGGGCCCGATCATTTGAACAGTACACTGACAATTGAAAAACAGAATTGATGGAAAGAGCATTTCATATCGTATTGGGCGTATTGCTTCTGATGGGACTGGCCCGTGTGACCACGGCCTCTGCCCAGAAGATACCTTATGACAACAAACTTGTCGTGGGGCAACTTGAGAATGGCCTCACCTATTATGTCTATCCCAATGATAATCCGAAGGGACAAGCCATCTACCGCCTTTTTGTCAAGACGGGGTCGGTAGTGGAGGAGGATAATCAGCGGGGACTTGCCCATTTCCTTGAGCATTTGGCTTTTAATGGTACTCGCCGTTTCCCATCCAATTCCATTGTGAAGTTCCTCGAGACGTATGGAGCCAAATTCGGACAGGACATTAATGCCCACACGTCATTTTGTGAAACAGTCTATAAATTGCAGTTGCCAACGGCTTCACCCGCTCTTGTTGATTCGGCTCTTGCCATAATGGCAGATTGGGCTTCAGCTCTCACACTCGCGCCGGAAGAAATAGACAAGGAACGAGGCGTGATACTTTCAGAACGCCTTGCCCGGTCAACAGAACAGCAAAAGGTGAGCAATGTCTTGCTCGAAGAATTGCTTAATCATTCGGTCTATTCCCGCCGTATGACCATCGGCGATTCTGCTATAATTGCATCGGCCCAACGTGACGTGATTGCAGATTATTATCATAGATGGTATCAGCCGCAGATGATGGCTGTGGCTGTTGTCGGTGATGTCAATCCGGAAGATATAGTCCGAATGATCCGTCAGAATTTCGGTTCTATGCCCAAGGGTAAGTCAAAGGTGAATCCAATTCCGCGCATTCCTGAATATGCGGAAAGTCAGGCTCGAATCCGTACCTGGGAGAAGTGCAAGGAAAATACGCTTGATGTGATACAACTTGTAGCACCATTAAAATCAGTTGATAATGAAAAGGTATACAGGGAGTATATCATGCGGAAAATCATCAACAGAATGGCTCAATCCCGTTTCAACACCCTGTCGTTTGACAATCCGGCATACAATAGTGGAGAGGTGGAATTCTCGGAACTGTTGGGTGCGACAGGTGTGAACATTTCATCCGTGAAACTTGTCAAGGGGAAAGTAGCAGACGGCATAAGGGATTTCCTGGCTCATCGTCGGCAGTTGCTTGATTATGGTTTTACTTCGAGTGAAATCCGCAAAGCCCGAAAGTCCATGATAGGTTCGCTGAAAGCACGTATGGAAAGTGGACGGTCGCAGCGTTCGGAGTCTATCGTCGATGAAATCTATGCGGACTATTATCGTGGCAACAGACTTTGTTCGGCAGAAACAGAATTGCAGTTGACGGAGAAGTATCTTCCCCGAATTGATTCCGTTGCAGTTCTGAAGGCTATAAAGCGTATGACCGGCAAGGGACACATTCACTATCTGCTTCGTGGGGACAACGGCATTTTAAAGGAAGTTCCGGATTCCTTCAAGCTGATGCAGATGATTGCCGAAGATGAAAAAATGCCAGTTGAAAGATACAACAAGTATGTAGACGTGCCCGACTGTTTGTGCCAGGTGCCTTGGAAAAAGCATATTGTCAGCGAGACAACTATTCCTCAACTGGATGCTACGGACATTCGCCTGGACAATGGTGTCCGGGTGATTTACAAGCGCACCAGCAATGACAGAGGACGTATATATATGAGCGGATATCGAAAAGGCGGTCTTTATTCCGTTGATTCGGTTGATTATCACACGGCTCTTGTCGGCCCTAATGTTATCGCCCTGTCCGGGGTGGGGCAGATGAGCCGTGAAGCCTATAGCATGTATATGGCGGGCAAGCAGGCTTCCTCCCAAATGTTGGTAGACAAAATGCGTTGCGGCGTGTCTGGTTCTGCCAGTTTAAAGGATGCGGAGACCATGATGCAACAACTTTATGTGAAGTGGACGGAGCCGAGACTTGACACTGCTGTAGCACGCTTGACGAAAGACAAGATGATGGAGGCATGGCGCACAAAGATTCCTACCCGCAAGGATAAGTTCGTACAAAAGGTGAGCTGGATGATTAATGGCCGCAACTATACGAACGGTGAACTTACCGACACGGTGATTCGCCAAGAAGTCAACACCTCACGAATGTTGCCTATGTATCATCGTTTGTTCGGTTCCGCACGCGACTTCACGTTCATTGTGATGGCGGATAGCCCGTTGGATAGTCTGCGTTCTTTGATAGAACAATATATTGGTGCCTTGCCGGGTGGAGAGACCGACTGCCGGTGGAGAATCAATGGCAGACAGATATGTCGCCATGACACAACACTTGTCTCAACAGCTGCTGCTGGCGTGTCGAGGGCTACGGTGCAGATGGTGTGGCAACAAGACCATCTGTCTGATAGCTTGCCATCTTGTCACAGTCGTAACCAGATGATGGCAACTGCTCTGAAGTCGGTGCTCCGCACAGCACTTCTCAAACGCTTGCGTGAGGATATGGGAAAGGTGTATAGCGTGTCGGTGTCTTCTTCTACAAGTCCATATCCCACTCCATTGTCCCGTACCATTGTCGCATTTGCGTGCAAGCCCCAGGATGTAGACTTGCTGATGGCGGAGACGGAGCGTGTCATAGCAGACTTTGTCAAACATCCCGGACAGTACTCTTCTGTCCTGGAGGACGTGCGGCAGTCCATGCTCAAGGACTATGGCATTGCACGACAGAAAACGACTTTCTGGTTAGGCGGCATACGTAACAATCTGTTTATGGGAAATGACGACTGGACGTGGCTCACTGACTATGACGCACACATCCGTCAGCTCACTATAGACGATCTTTCCCAATATGCAGAGAAGGTCATATCCAAAGGAATAAAGTTGAGGGCTGTTTATGAAGAATAGGCAGACTCATTCCATATCTACAAACATAAGTTATTTTTAAACATTCAGTATTATGAAAAAGTTTAGATTCGTATTATGGGCGTTATTCGCCTGTGTCCTGTCGTTGGGCATTACCTCTTGCTCTGACGACGACAACAATGGTGGGGGCGAGGAAGTGAAGGCTCCGGAACTGCTGACTTTCGGATTCTATGCCGAAGACAATGCAGGAGTGCTTTCGAAGGACTATGTGGCAACTATTGGCACAGACAAAAATGTGAGCATCAGTATGCCTGCCACCATCGACAAGAGTACCCTTGTGGCTCGTTTCACGACCAATGATGGAAATACTGTTATGGTAGAAGGTGTTACTCAGGAGAGTGGAAAGAGCAAGAACAACTACTCTAAACCTGTAGACGTTATTGTGGCCAACAGCAACGGAACAACTAATGCCAAGTACACCATCAACATTACGAAGGCTACAGCACAGACCTGGAAGTCGCTTGCCGACTTTGCCGACACCCAGTGCTATGCAGGCTCAGTGCTCAAGGTCAACCCTGTCGACAATGTTCCTTACGTGGCCTTTGCAGAACGAGGCGATACCGAGGAGAAAATGTGGGTGCTGAAACTTGATGGAAACAAGTGGGTAAATGTTGGCGACAAGGCATTCAGTGGTGTTGTGAATGGCTCTTATTACGATTTCGACATTGACGCAACGGGCACTCCCTACGTGGCTTATGGCGATAAAGCCACAACACCTATTGCCAGCGCCGTGTCTGTGATGAAGTATGCCAATGGCGCATGGTCTCTTGTGGGAGATGCCGGCTTTGCTTCCACACAGGCCAACAGTGTATCCGTATCGGCTTTCGGTCCAGACAAACTCGTTGTGGCCCAGAAGAACAACAGCAAAATGTCTTCGTTCGCGCGCCGAGCTCTTGTGGTTTCCAACTATGCAGGTTCCTGGAACAATTCGGATGCGCTGCTTAGCGGTAAAACAGCTTACGCCACAAAACTTGCCGACAATGGCAGCGTTGCTTACATGCTTGTCATCACAGCAGGTACCTATGATGGCGTGAAATACGGTCATTATGTGTTCAAGTCGGAAGACGGTGCCACCTGGACAGCTCTTCGCAGCAACTATGTAATGGCAGGTGCTACACAGACGAGCATTGTCGGTTATGGAATCACTACCTCTCGTGACGGACAAGTTTATCTCTGGACAGCCGACGATTCAGAAACACCAGGTTCTTACAACGTTCGTCTTGAAACCTATGTAGACGGTGAGTGGACAACCGTCGGAGGCAACGTCCTTCCTTTGGGCTTCGCCGTTTCCAACCACACCAATGTTCAGGTAGCCATTGCTCCCGACGGTACACCATTCGTGGCATACGTTGATGAGTCGGACAACAAATACCCGAAGGTTATCTATCTCGACAACGAAACAAAGCAATGGACGGCTCCTGTAACAATTGCTCAGGAGGAGGCCCAGGATTTGAACATATCCTTTACGTCTACAGGTATCGGCTACATTACATTTGTCAACGCCGACAACCATTTGCGTTCATTTGTCTATGAATAGAACACTCCTTTCCTTTATATTCCTGACGGCATTCCTTTTCGGTGGAATGCCGTCAGTTTCTGTTTTAGCAGCCAGCCCGGGTTCTGGAGACGAGTTTACACTCAATGCCATAGGTGATGTGCAGGTAGGTGACGACGAGGAACTCTCTTATGCCGTGCGCTCCCTTTGGCCCATGCTGCAGAATCAACCGTCCACTTCCTTGAACCTCTTTCTCGGAGACCTTGTCAACAACAATGTGGAACTCTATCTGGAGCTGTCTCGCCTTATCTCCTTGCTGCCGTCTCATAATTATGCCGTGGTGGGAAACCATGACAGGATACCGCTGCTTGCCAATCCCACCGATTGGGATTCGGCACGTGTGGTTCAGACGGAACCGTTCAGGAAAGCATTTGGTCCCGACTATTATTCTTTCGACTATCAGCGGCTTCACGTGATAGTGCTCAATAATGTCCTGGCAAAGGGCAAGCGTGGCTATACGGGAGCCATCACCCGTCGGCAGTTGGATTTTGTGGCCGACGACTTGCGTAAGGTCAAGAAGAACCGGCGCATACTCCTTGCCATGCACATACCATTGGCAAGGACCTCCAACAGAGACCAGCTGCTCAAGATGCTGGAGCATCGTGACCGCGTGATTGTCCTTACCGGACACATGCACCAGGTGGCACGCCACCGCTACAACATTCCCGGAACCCGCGTCGACGAACTTGTGGCTGGAGCCACTTGTGGTTTTTGGTGGGTGGGAGAGAAAAATTTCAGGGGCGTTCCTTCTGCACTGATGCAGTGTGGAACACCGAAAGGATACTTCCAGTTCCATTTCACACGCGGCGGATTGGCCCATACCTATCGGTTTGTGCCTACTGACAGCCGCTCGGAGGTGAATGTCTGGGTTGCCGGACGCGATACGCTGGACAGGCATGTGGCAGGCCTCGACACCATTGCTGATGGTCGTGTTCTCGTGACGGTCTATGGCGCATCCGACTCTACCCGTGTCCGGATACGTGTCGATGGCGGACCTTGGGTGACATGCACGCATGCCCTCTACCCAGACCCCAATGTGGCACGGCAACGGATGATGTATACCCAGCATGTCTATCCCACCAGTTACAGCAAGCGGAATCCACTTCGTGCAGTGCCGTCCCGTCAGGTTTGGACAACACTTCTGCCTCAAGACCAGCGTCACAAGGAACATGTCATACAGGTGGAGGCTGAGGACGATTCGGGCTTCCGAGCCCATTATTGATAGGAGAAACGAAAACTAAATAAACGCAAAAAGGATTTCCTGAGAGGGAAATCCTTTTTGCGTTGGTGACTCGCATGGGATGTTAAGCAGCCCTAAGCGTAATCATAAACCTTTATGTGTCAATTAGTTAATCACCACTTTTTTCGCTGGGTTTTGGTGGGAGCGACGTTTGGTAGCGATTCTGTGACTTCTATATCGACTGCAAAGTAAACAAAAATAATTGGAAAATACAAGCTTTTGAACACTTATTTTGTTAAAAACACCAAAATTGGCACTTTAAATGGTGCTTTGGTAGCATTTCCCCGTTTTTTGTGCTACTTTTTTGTTAATGATGCCTGTTTTGCCGTGGTAATTTTCCTTTGCACAATAAAAACATAGCGACAGTCGAAAAAGAAAAAAACTCTATGGTTCCATTCCACTTTGATTTTTGGGAAAACTCGTGAACTTACTCATGCTATGAATCTACATCACAGTTTCCTATAGACAAATCCTGCTTGAATGCACAAATGGTCACCTTATCTGAAAAGGCAGTCATTCTTGGTAAGGCATCAACTTTTATTTGCATCATCCCCTGTTTGGCTTCACATGTTGATGCATAGATGATTCTTCATGCATCCTTCTATGTATTTACTTAATTATACTTTAGCATATATCTATATATGCTAGCTGGTTTAAGTGTTACCATATTGCATCCTGCTACCTTCTTGTCAGTTGCAATGGGGAACCGTCTTGACCTTACGGGAGATAGAAACAATGCTGAAAAATCACTTTAGCATATATATTATATATGCTATTCAATTAAAGTAAAGTGACTGCTGTAATAACCCTTGTTTTCATAATCGATGGCTGCAAAATTAGTGGAATATTGCCACGATACTGATTCCATCAACGAGAATCTTCTGTCTGTGCCGTATTACATGATTTTTTCCTTTTTCGACTGTCTCTCTTTTCAACTCACATAGTCGTGTGACTCCCCATAGTCTTTCCCCTTATAAATGTGCCATACCCATTTAAGAGCAACCACATCATGCTTGACAAGAATTGTGTTGCAAAGGTACCCGTTATGGCATTCATTCTGCAAGGTCAGTGCAGGAGTTTGCTCGTGAAATCTCCACGCTCTGATTGCTTCAGAGGTAGTATTTGACGGCAAAACCTTGCATTGATGAGCCATAACACCTTTTGGGGCAACATAATTCTTTAATCAATCCCGATGGTAGTTGGTTCTACATAAGGGAAGAAAATAAAAATTTTATCTTATGGCTAACATTTGCGACACTCAGTACAAGGTGACAGGCTCACGCAAAGCCGTGGCAGACCTTTGGAACACACTCCAAGAGTTGGAGGTGAACAGTAAAGACGTGTATCTGTATCTCTTGGCAGAACACTATGGTATTGACTATGAGAAGAAAGGTATCTCGGTAAGAGGACACATCTATTGGGCAGAGTATGAGGAGAACCTGGAAGATGATTATGCTCTGTTGTCTTTTGACACCGAAAGTGCTTGGTCTTCCTGCGATTTGTTCTTTGAAGAGGTGAACAAGGCACTTGAAAACGAACTATCAATCAGTTGGCGAGAGGTTGAGCCAGGTTGCGACATTTTCTATACGCACGATGAGAACGACTTCTTCCCCGAAGAGTGCTACGTCACTGCATACGGAGAACTCTTTGAGGATTGTGAGGGTGCTTACTCCACCTTTAACGATGCCATCAAGTTGTGGTGTGAGAAGACAGGTGTCTCTCTGGAGGGAAGAATTGAACAGGACATGATGGACTTCATCAATGAATATGAGTATGAGGCAGAGGACACGAACTTCTGCATCAATCCAATCACGTTCGGCTAACACGGAGGAGAGGCTATGATAGACTTTGAGGATTTGGAAAGCATTGTCGGCAGTTTCTGCACCTTGCTTTACCCACACAAGGGACAGACAGAGGGAACGATAGTTGAGGATATGGGCAATGAACTGCTCATTCAACTCATCAACGGCAAAGAGGTGGTTGAGTATCGGGATGACGTGGTCATCTATGAATAGGTGAAAAAGAGTCTGTAGGCTTGGCAAGGTTTGCAGACTCTTTTTCTTTTTCGACCGTCTGTTGTACTTTTAACTTTATCCTTTGAAAGATTCAATTCCTGTTTTATTAGCTGCTCTCCGCAAGCTGCGCCGTATGCCCACTTGCTCCAATCCTGTTATAGAAGCAACGCTTCCACTCTTTTATATCCTTTTAGTTTTGAACCATTCGCCATTGTAAGCCACCAAAAGTCTGCCTTGTTATGAGGAATGTATTTCTTTACCTTGGTCGTCTGCATGGGCTTTACATCTGCTCCCCTTATCGGCATGAGGTTACTTGTCAGCATACCTTTCTATGGCTTTAACAACATTCTTGTCCGTCTTACATCTTGCCGATGCTCCGACCTGTATGCGCATCCTTCGTGATGACGCGTTTCATGTGCTTCTGTTCTTGCATTTTCCACATCCATGAGTCACTCAGGGTTTTCCGCGTTCTTGCGGCTGACAGAGAGAAAGCGACTTGCTCCTGTTTGCTGTTGGCTGACATCTGTTCCTGCATCCACATACCTATTTCCTTATCCTTTTTCTGAATAGTGTTATTTCAAAGCGACTTATTTTTTCCATGCAAAGGTAGCGTGATGCTGCGAAGGATCTCCTCCTTCTTGTGTGGCCGCTATCGCTGTGACCAATAAAATAGTGCGTAATCTTCCTTTTTCTTCCTCTCTGTCGTTCATCGCCAACAAGAAAAAGAGTATTGCGAACGATTTTCATGGTGCTTCCCACATGGTGCCACATCCCTGCTCTGTAATGCATGTAAAAATTAAGTCTCACTTTTAAATACAATTCAATATGAAAAAGGTAGAAAATTCTTTCGGTATCACTGGATTCGTAGGCTCAGACGCTAGCATCCACCAGTTTACAAACAACAGCGTAGCACGCTTCTCTTTGGCTATCAGCCGACAGGAAAAGAACGGCGAGGAAACACGCAGAGTGTCAGCTTTCATCAATGTGGAAACTTGGCGCAAGAACGGAAGCACCGACACGTTCGACATCATCACAAAAGGTGCCATGCTTACAGTTGAGGGTCGTTTCCGTCCAGATGAGTGGACAGACAAGGATGGTGTCAAGCACTCCAAAGTAGTACTCGTAGCCGACAAGGTTTACCTCACGCCAGACAAGGAGGAGACTCCTGAGGAAGAGCCTTCCAAGCCAGCAACCAAGAAGGGCAAGAAATAGCCTTTCCTCCTCATAAACAAGGCGACCTTCGGGTCGCTTTTGTTTTGCTCATGGGATAGTTTCTTGACTGCTGTAAGTTCTATCAACTGTTTTAGTCTTTTGTATATGACATTCTGTTGTCAATCATTCCGCTCACTTGTCGATGCCCATTTTTCGGTGCAAAGTTACTGCCTGGGCAAACATCAAGTACCGCACAGCTAACAGGCAGAGAACTTAACGACAGCTTTTCACGAATGTTCCATTAGTGGTATTTCATTTATTTCTCCGTCTGTTTACTTGCCTTATTGCCCTTATTCCGCAGTCTTTGATGCACGAAAAATAAGTTCCCGACAAGCGGAGCCGAAAGGCTTCGAACAAAGGGAAGCAAAAACAAGTTGAACATCCAAACATCAAATGACATGAGGACAAGAAGAATTACTAAAGAACAAGGCAAGCGGTGCGACATCAGCCGCTTCCCCAACTTCCACAGAAGTGGAAGCATCAAAGGCATGAAGCGCATCTATTATGGTATGGATGCCTTATTGGTGCGTTGCGGAGAGTATATCTACAATGTCAGCAGCGAACCGAGAATCTATTATCAGGCGAGTTATTAACATCAAATTCAAGAATACAATGGACAGCAAAAAATTATCAGAGAAAGAGCAGACTTTTGTCGAATGCTTCTCACGGTTTGTTAACGGTCAGATGGGTTCTGCCTCCAAGGTTGGAAATGCCCTTGCGAATGACCATCGTTATCTCGTCAATGAAAAGGGCAAGGTGGTGTTTGCCTTCTTGGAACGTCTTGCGGACGACTACCAAAAGGGACACTATGACCAGCGTGACGAATGGGCGTGCCGATTGGCAGCTGAAACCATCGAGCACCTTGAAGAGAAAAGAATGTATTGCAGAACACTTAACACCGATTGACTATGGCAAGCAGATTGATTACACCGACATTGGAGGAAAGGCTAAAGTCCTATCCCCTGTACTCACAGGATGGTAAGGGCAAGGATGCCGTTTGTGTGGCGGTTTTCTTCATCGGTAACATTAGATGGTTTGTACTCGAAGGGCAGCCCGAAGGAAGTGACACAACATTGTTCACCATCGTATGCGGTCTGCACGAAACGGAGTATGGCTATACTTCTGTGAATGAAATGGAGAGCGTAAAGGTAGACGGCTCCAAGTACGGAATGGACGAAGTGTTTGAAGTGGAGCAGTTGGACGGCTTTTCGCCAATAAAACTGAAAAACATTCCGGACGAGGATTTGCAGGCATTCCTTCACAAGATGGAATGACTCTAACACCAATCAGCCGCAGGGACATGACTCCTTGCGGCTGATTTCTGTCGTATCGCTTATTATCTGTCCCTCCTGTAATCACTTCGTCTGCTCGCATGAAAGAGTACCCTCAGCACGAACCACATGACTTTCATTAAGACAAATGCTCCTATTATAGCCAACAAATCTTCCATTATATTTATATATAATAATGTGTAAACGGCAAATCTGTTTTATTTGCTTTTCTTTCTCCCTCTTTTCTTCGGGACTTCAAGGTCTTTGATGGAAAGCGACTTGCCTCTCTTGACGACAAGAGGCTCTGAAACGACATTGTTTACAGTTTCCTCTTGAAGCTCATAACTTGCCACACCGTCCTCTTCGTCACCAAAGGGATCGTCATAGTAGTCAGGTTCCTCGCTGTCAAAACAGGTGGCTTCATTGTCCGTCTCATCCATCTCCGCAGGCTGTTTGTTCTCTGGCTTGCAAAGACACTCAATGCGCTGCGCCTCCACTTCCAGTACATACTGCCTTATCCCATTCTTGTCCGTGTAACTACGTTTCACGACCTTTCCTTCCACAGACACCGTCGCCCCCTTGCATAGCAGGTTCTTGGAGATGTAGGAAAGGCGGTTCCATAGGATAACAGTAATCCAGTTGGTCACCTTCTCCTTGTTGCCACTCGAATCATAGTCACAGTCATGAACTGCCACATTGATGCGTGACAGGGTGTTGTTCTTGTCAATGTGATGGAATGTGGGGTCAGCTCCCAGCCTCCCCACAAGATTTACCTTGTTTACTGCCATAGCATTATTCTATTTTTTTATTCTTCACTCTCGTCTGCATTGAGGTTCCTTCTTGCAGTCTTTACCTTGCTGCTCTCATCGGCTACAATCTGCGTTGCGTAGCGCACATTGCCGTCTCGGTCCTTCATCGAGCCAGTCACCAGATGTCCATAGATGTAAATTTTGTCCCCGGTGTGATAGTACTGCTGTGCAATGAGAGCAAGGCTGTCCCGCAGATAGACATCAATCCATTCGGTTGATTTATCTGAATTCTTTTCTGAGTTGATGGTCACGCCCAATGACAGTCGGGCTACCGTCGATCCATTGGTGTTGCGGACAACAGGCTCTGAGCCAAGCCGTCCCATGATTGTTACGTTGTTCATATTTCAAAATTTTCTTTGTGTTCTTTTCTTGCTTGATTCATTATCGTTTCATTAGTTGGGATAAGTGGTGTCTTGCCTAGGCAAACAACTCCCACCACACGAACCCCAAACGTGTGCAGTTCAGCTATATGCGCCCTTATGGACGAGCCGGTCGTACACACATCGTCCACCAGGATGCAGTTCTGCTTGCCCACGACGTTGGCATCAAGTACGATGTTGGACACAGCCGACACCTGATTTCTGTCCGCACTCTTATGTTTGCTCTTCCTTTCCGAAATATAGCGCATACTGTACAGTTCCGGTTCCAGTTCCCTGTATCTGTCTAATTGTACAGCGAGAGCCTTGAAGCGCATAAAATAGTTGCGTCTGCTGCTGCACGGCATGAAGAGGATGGTTAGCGGCCCCGAAAGCCCCAGTTTGGCAATGCATGTGAGGAAGTAGCCTGACGCATCTGCCTTTCCCTCCTTGAAGCGGTTGATTGTCCATGACAGTTCCTGCTGCCGCTCCGTCCCGAAGTTCCTGATGCGCATGGGCAGATAATAGTCATAGAAGATGAAAGGCACGGAATACCCAATCCCCGTGTCAAATGGCGAGGGTGTTAACGGCTTCACATCCTCAAACTGCTCCAAAGATGCGCACAAGTAGTACTTCAGGGCTTTTGCCTCTCCAGCCAGCAGGGCATTGCGGTAGCCCCATGAGCGTTCTTCGGGTGTCTCGCCGCGCTGCCCGACTATCATGTAGGCATACCTCGCACGCTTCTTCCAGCGGTTCCCCCACCAAAAGGCAATGCGCACAAGCAGGCCTGCCACCAAGGTAACCACTACCACATAATGCACTTCATCCATCGGCCTTATCGTCTATGGGAGCAGTCCGTACAATACGGACGTTTCCCTGCGATGACATGTTAGTTGATAACAGACAGGTCTTCGCTGTCGGTATCTACCCATTGTTCTATATCCACTGCCGTCACTTCTGCCTGCTTGTTGTTGATAGTGATGTTGAAGATGTATTTCTTACCCTTCTCAAACCTGATACTGTTTGTGGAACTTACCGTGGGGAACACGACTCCATTAACGGTAAACTCAAATGACAATTTGGATATTGAAGAACCGAACTTACTGAACACAAACCATTCATCCACAAGGGGTGCTTCGTCTGACACGGCTCCCGTGAATTGTATTTCCTGATCAGTATCTGATTCGGTCATTTTTTCAGTCACAAGGTCATATGAGCCATCCACAGAGAGCGAGGAGCCATATATTCTGCCTTGGGTGATATTACAGTCTCCCAGAAAATTACCCTTCTTGATATTTACAACCAGTTTGGCACGCATGTGCCCCATGCTCAGCGACACTGTATTGTTGCTTTTCGAGATTTTATCAACCTTGTCGAACAGATAGTCTTGGGCGTCATTTAACGACAATGAGATGACCTTATTGCTCATGTCTTCTCTATATGGGTATATGGCATACAACGTTCCAGGAGTTGAACTCAACAGGGCTTTTGTTTCCAGAGTCCATTCACTTTCCCCCTTGGTCAGCTTTATGCCATTATAGCTTGTTCCGTCGTAGGTGCCACTACCATCATCCAGACACAAACCAATCAGGTCGCCTTCGTCGAAAGCTGATTTCTCATTTGCAGCCCGTGTCAAGGCATAGCCGGCCTTCGTCACATCTGTCACTTGTAGAAGACAAGGATTGTCCTCCTTGTCGCATCCACATCCATACAAATACAGTTCGCTCTCTGAGCAGGATGCCATACATGCAACTATTGCACCCATGGCAATGATTCTTGTTGTTTTCTTCATTTTTGACTTGATATTTATAAATTATACAGCCGCGGAGTCTTCAAAACTCGCCATTTTTGAGTGCAAAGGTACTACCAGCGCATAAAAATCCATCATCATGACACTGACATGTCAGTGTTTTTCCTTCCCCTCACGTGTCAATTTCAACTTTTTGATGACTGCTCCGATTTTTGACATGCGTTCATCCATCAGCACGGCATGGATAGCTCCGTTGGCGGTTGACAGGTCACTTCTGTTCAAGTAGCCGTCTTTCTTGTATGCTCTCAAAAGACGGTGAGTGTAGATAGGCGATTGCCAGTTGTAAGTGATGAATCCGTAGGAAGCCAACGATGACAGCATAGCACATAGTATTCTCAGTTTTTTCACTTTTAACCCCGTCTGCTCCATTCTGAAAAAAGCGGCGAGAATACGAGGAGTGACTTGCCTTGGCTCAGCAAAAACTCCAAATTCGTTGGACAAATCAGCCAACTGCTTCAAATCATGTTCGTTCAATATGGAATTGAAAGAAGGTTTCTTTCTTATCTCTTGTTTGCATTTACCATATCCTTCAGGCATAGGCTCCAGGCAATACCCGATAGCATCCTTCTGAACACTGTTCATTTTCTGCAAGACTTCCCTGACATAATCATACAGGTCTGTCCTCTCTCTCTGTAATACCTCACAAAAAAACAAGGCATCAGCCTTGTTCCATTCTTGCAATGTCTTTACTTTGCCATTGTCGATGATGGCAATTTTTGCTTTTTTACTGTCCATAGAATTATTTGAAAATTATATTTATACCTTTTATATAAATATCAATCCACTATGAACTGTTAATCTACTCCGTCCCGCTCCATTTGCGAAGCGTCACCAAGCTTGTTGGTATACAGACATTCCTGGCTGATGACGACATGGTCGCTATTAGCCAAGAAAGACAGTATGCCAAGGTCTGAACGCGAGAGGACTGCCAATTGTCAATCCACTCGCCTTGATGTTCAGACTTGCAATCTTGCGACAGCTTCACAGCCCACCCGTACCTGTTCTACATTTATCTCCTTTTCGACACTGAATAGTCTCCTGATATATGCGGATTTCCGTCTATGATTTGAGTTATACCGCTTCGCCCCACACCTTCAGAACGACATTACTGTACGGACACCGCACGAATGCCCATATGACAGGCTGCCAACAATGGCACTATCAGAAACTGTCACTTCTGATAACTGCCTTTATTGTTGTCTGGCTGTCCCATTGAGGGCTTCGGCAATGACCGTGTAATGCCATTCTGCCCACCCATGCCACTTTTATCACTAATCATCTGTTTTACAACTTTTCTTCTGCTATACAAGAGACAGTTCTTGTCCACTCAGGCATATTGCATGTGGCAGACAAGTCTGCTACGTCCAATCTGCCTCAGTGTCCTGCGGCAAGGACAAGGCACATTTGTCATGCTGACAAGAGTGCCCGATTTGTCCGTTGCTCAATTGTCTCTTCTTACCTGATATACGTTACTATCTACCTCTAAATTATACTGCTACGCCCCACGCCATAGCGAAGCGTCACAAGGTCTGTTGTCATACAGACACCCTTGGCTGATGGCAACACGTTGCTATTAGCCAAAGCTGACAGTATGCCGAAGCACCGACGCGAGAGAATTGTCTGTCCGTGCTACAAGCTTTCAAGGCTGAAGCTTTGAAGACTTGCATCACGGACAGCCAACACACTCGCCTTTTGTCGGTACAGCAGACATACAAACGCTTCACTGCCCACCCGCTTCTGTTTCACTCATTCGCCTCACCTCTTTACATGCAATACATAACACCTCTTACAGACTATATCAAAGATCTGCTTCCAATCAGCGCAGTGGTAGGCATATTTCCTGCAAAGTTAGCCGCCTCTGAGACAATCGTCAAATTCTGCTTTCGGTCTTGTGACTGTGAACAATCTTCCTTTTCCTCAGAAAAGCGTATTCTTCACACACAATTTGTCTTTATGTCTTTTCTTGCGGCTTGTGGGAGCAGAAAATATCCCTCCACAGGCTGAATAGCCTCGAAAGGAGGGAAGAGAAACAAGTCCAGCGAGATGGGCGACAAACTTATTTGTATCACTAAAAATTGAAAGGCAATGAAGATTATCATCCTGCATGATGCTGACGCACGCATCGAGTATCTTGACGTAGCCGACCACCTTCTCGGCTCAGACATCGAGGAGTTCCTCACCAGACAGGGCTTCTCAGTGAACAACATCACATGGCTTGCCACATCGGCAGACCATATCCCAGTGGTTTACCACAAGTACGACATCGACCGCAAGACCGGCGAGGCGACTCACACCCAACGAGAGGCTGAACTGAAAGACCTCACCATCCACGGACAACTCCAGGCATTGCAGCACCGGGAGCAGAACGAGCTGAAAGCGGCTATTCGCAAGTACGGCACGGAGGTGGACGGAGGTTTTGAGGTGCATTTCGAGGGAGAGCAGCCCATCGTGGCAGGTT
>ULUS01027108.1_pt1 | contig 53417 bp, 51 predicted proteins | sample 1958761 | NCBI WGS metagenome assembly ULUS01 (sample SAMEA4835767, study PRJEB28245) | human gut metagenome | biome: gut microbiome; material: fecal sample | place: Denmark | collected 2008
ATAACTGTAATTGTCATAACTGTCATTTTGTTTCAAATTATTCTCCATTTTCCTTGCGATTCCGAAATTTTTCACTACCTTTGCAGAAGTATGTCAATTTTATCACGATGATATTTGACAAGACAAGAACTAAAAACAATCTAAATATGATGAACTTAGTAGCAATAAAACATCGAAATTCTTAGTGAGAAAGAATTCTTGAGCAGAATATAAACCAACATTAAATATAACTTGTTATTTGAGAATTAAAACTTTATATTAAGTCGATATGAAAAAATATTTTACGCCGACTATACGTGTTCATATCTGTGAAGCGTTAGTCTTGTCTTCGTCAGCCACATTTCCATCGAATATTAAAAATCAAGCCCCTCAAAGTGTCTTGGCTTTAAATTTCGTATTGAGGAAAGTGAAAAGAGGAAAAGACACTTTAGAGGTTCAAAGACTCCCTAAGAGAGTAATTTTATGCAAGCTAAATCTTAGGAAAATAGAGTATGCCGTATATATTGCAGAATCTGACTTTTCAAAGAGATGGAATGTATATGCAAAGGTTCCACAACTTACTTTTCTGAGAAAAGTATTTTTAAAAGAAACAAAAGGTTTATACAAGATAAAGTTTCCTAAGCTTTGGGCTGCTATTGAAAGCTCCAATAGCGAAAGCAATACATATCTTACTGATCATAGAACGAGCGGTATTAGCGAAGAATATTTCTTGGCACATTACTTCAAGAACTTTGATCATGTAACACTGATATCAACTGGCTGTCTATCTTCTCAAAATAAATATCATCTTAAAAGTTATGTAGAAGAATTCATAGAGGTATATAAAGACATCTTGAGATTTGCTGCGTCCAAAGATTTTGCTTTATTGTTGAGACAGATAAAGAATGGAAATACTGAAGACGATGATAAAAAGGCATTAATTGGTTTTGCAAAATTCGCTTTATACACGTTCAAGATTATCAATATGTGTTCAAGCGGTGATGGTAGTAGTTTTTCAAATGACGACCAATCTATTGATGCCTTTTTCAATGGCATCGGTAATTCTGATATAGATACAAATAACGTATCTATGTCAGACTTTAATTTCCAAGATTTTGGAATGTCTGGTGATTCGGAAATAGATGCCATATTGGCAAATTGGCAAGATTCTTCTTTAGAACAGTCAAATAGTGTTGATATTTCTTTTACAGGAGATAACAAAGCAAATACAGGAAATATGTATGATGACAGAGCTGTTGATTGGCTAAATGAAGCCAAAGAGAATGGAGTTGAACTAGATGATTCTTATGAGAGGGCGTGTGAAGGTGGGGTGATGCACAAGGAAAAGCATGATATGGCGGAAGCTGTAGAGAAAGCTTATGAGAGTGGTAAATGTTCTCAGGAAGAGCATGACAAACTATTAAGAAGGCTTAATCCCCTATAGTCTTATTGGGCTTACAATATAGCATTTCGCAATTCTTTAGCTTTCATTCTCATGGGATGAAACGGATATCACATCCAGCACAGGGACTAAACTTATTTTTCGAGCAAGAGAAAGGAAATAATCCTCTTTTCTCTTGCTTGTTTCATTTATTTTTCAAATAATTCCCCATTTCTCTTGCATATCCGAAAAATAAAATGTACTTTTGCAGCCGTGTGATGGTTATATCGCACGAACCCGATGATTAACAATTTAAAAGAAAGGAATATATGGGAAAACCATTGAAACCGGATGCTCGTAAGAGCACAACTGTCGAGCACGTCTCGAAAAACAAAGAAGAGAGTGAAAAGTCGGCTCGTGAATCTCTTAGCAAGTTTTTCTATGATATAGCAAAAGCTACATTCATAGCAATGGTGCTGGGAAACATGGCGACAGTCTTCGGAGTAGCTGAGTATGACGGCATCACGATTGTAGCGTTAATAACAGGATTCCTCGGAACAACGACTTTAGCTTATATGGGTAATAAAACTTTAAAAATGAGATAATTATGACTGGATTCGCAATAACAATGACTGGAATCGCAATCTTTGGTGTCGCACTTGTAATATGGAGCAATACCAAGAGCGGCGAGAAATGGCTTCGCGAGCTATAAGCGCTAAAAACAAGCAAGAGAAAAAGGGCACATATCTCCCCTATTCTCTTGCTTGTTTCATTTATTTTTCTAATTATTCCCGATTTCTCTTGCATATCCGAAAAATAAAATGTAACTTTGCCAACGAATTATAAACATAAAGCTTATGGTACACGTACAAGAAACTCTCGTAATCAAAAGTTCTTCCCCAAAACTAGCAGAATGGGTCAAGAAAATCAAGGCTCACAAGGCTGGGCAACTTGAAAAAATGCGCAAACTAGAAAAATGTGATTTTGAATTTCAATTGTAATGAAAGAAATTGTTTACTCTTTTTACAACACCTTGGGTGATAAGTTTTATCTCAGATTATTATGCGAAGGCGACATGTATCTTTCACAAGAAATAGTTTCTTACTTGAAAGAGAAAGACTTTGAGTTGTGGGGCATTTACTTAGATCGTCTTGGCAATGCCCAGAAAGTGACTCCGATGAAATTGTTGAATAAGATTTCCCAGACGATAGCTTCCTTCTTCATCGGTCATCCCAATGCCATCTTGTTCTATCAATGCGACGATATATCCGATGTTCCCATGAGTATCAAGAAGAAGGAAGATAGTTTGTCAGTACAAACCTATCGCAACAGGTTATTCACGAAATTGTTCGACAAAATAGTCAAGAAGTTGAGTTTATCTGTTGTTGATACCCCCATCTATATTGACGCTTGTGGTAATGATATCTATATCCACATCATTTCTCGTGAAATTCACATCGATGTGGTTGATAAGATTAAAAAAGATATCCACTTCGGATTTGATAAATAGTATTTGTCATACAAAGAAAAACAAGCAAGAGAAAAAGGGCACATATCTCCCCTTTTCTCTTGCTTGTTTCATTCTTTTTTCAAATTATTCCCCATTTTCCTTGCTCATTCCGTCATTTTTGTGTACCTGAAGGCTTGGCGATGCCGATAAGGCTCTTGACTGCAGGAGACAGTTCTTCTTCTTTCTTCAAGCGAAAATTCTCATTTTTACCTACAAACTTAAGAAGGGCTTTTTCTGCTAATTCGGTGATACTGATATTATGCATTTGCGCATAAATTTCAGCACCTCGGTAAATATTTGTATCAATAGATATTGTATTAAGAAAATTGCAAGTTTTTAGAAAAATAACTTACGAAATCCTTGGCGGTATCGAAATAAAAGCGTAACTTTGCAGAAGCAACCGTGTGATGATTTTATCGCACAAATATATTATTAACAATTTAAAAGAAAGGACAAAACATGGGAAAACCATTGGAACCAGCTTGGCGAGAGACCCCAATCTTGTATGGAGAAGACGCTCGCAGATTCATGAAGAGAATGGAGAATCCTCCAAAATGGAGCAAGGAAAAGAAAGAAGAATTTCATAAATGGTGTAAAGTCTTTGAGAAGACATTTGTACAATCTTAAAAAGAGCGAAAATGAGAATAACTTTAGGTGAGTTTCAAGATAATTTTAAATACGAAATCTTGAAACCAACAGATTGTGTGAAAACATTCCAATGTGGCGATGAAGATCTTGACAACTTCATTACCAAGGAATCTGCTGATTACACAAAATCTTTGCTGTCTGTTACATACATTGTAACCAATAAGTCTAAAAATAAAGTTGTGGCATATTTCAGTCTTGCCGCCGACAAACTATCCGTGAATGATTTTGCTAGCAATAGTGAGTTCAATCGTTTTCGCAAACGAAGGTTTGTTCATGAGAAGCGGTTGCGCAGTTATCCTGCAGTAAAACTATGCCGTCTTGGTGTCGATATATCAATGAAAGGGACGGGATTGGGCTCCATTATTCTCTCTCTAATCGAGTTCCTCTGTACGCAAGGAAATCGCATCGGCTGCCGTTTTATTACTGTCGATGCCTACAAAACTGCCACCCCATTCTATATAAAAAATGGCTTTCAACCGCTCTCAAAAGGAACATCGAATTGTTTTACCGAACCATTATTCATGGATTTACATTCGATGTTATAAAAACTAAGCCTTGCCATTGTCTACACAAGGCAAAAGCAAAAATTTCAAGCAAGAGAAAGGAAATATTTCGCTTTTCTCTTGCTTGTTTCGTTTATTTTGTGTACTTTTGCCATCAATATGTCAATCTTATCACGATGATATTTTGACAAGACAAAAACTAAAATCGAAATAACGATATGAGTATCAAGAAATTTACCCCCCCGAAACCGAAGATACAACGCTGAATGACACTTCTGCCGTAGTCAATATCAACCCACGAACAGAGGAACTGAAGAATGAGTTTTCCGCCATGATCTGGAAAATGGCCACCAATTTGGTGCATGGCGGAAAGGTCAACCCAGTACAGTTCATGGATTATACCCTCGGTGGTCTTTTCTATCGTTTTATTTCAGAAAACATCACCGACTATTGCAACCAACTGATGCGTGAGGCTGGTGTGGAGAACCCCGACTACATTCAGATGACCGATGAAATGGCAGAGAATGCTCGCACGCAAATCATCAATGCAAAAGGTTTCTTTATCCTCCCTTCTCAACTCTTTATCAACGTGGCGAATGCCGCCAAGAACAATACTGAGCTGAACACCACCCTCAGCAATAACTTCCGTGCCATCGAGAACAGCGCCATCGGCACTCCGAGCGAGAATGACGTGAAGGGACTCTTCAACAACTTCAATACCAACGACCAAGGCTTGGGCAGTACTGTGGCTGAGCGCAACGAACTCCTCACCACCCTCTTGGAAAGCATCCGTGACCTCAACTTCGAGAAATATATCGAGAGCGGACTCGACGTGTTTGGTCTCTGCTATGAGCATCTCATCAAAATGTACGCCCTCAACTCTGGCACCAAGGGAGGTGAGTTCTACACCCCAGGCGATGTGAGCTACCTCTTGGCGATGATAGCAGCAGCTGGCAGAACGAGCGTCAACAAGGTATATGACCCAGCTTGCGGCTCAGGCTCCTTGCTCCTCAACTTCATCCGTGTGGTGGGAGCCAAGAACGTGAAGGATGGTTTCTATGGTCAGGAAATCAATATCCGCACCTACAACCTCTGCCGCATGAACATGTTCTTGCACAACGTGAACTACGACCATTTCGACATTCAGAACGGCGACACCTTGAAGAATCCGCTGCACGAGACGGATGAGCCTTTCGATGCCATCGTGAGCAACCCACCTTATTCCGTGCCTTGGGATGGCGATAGCGATGCCACGCTCATCAACGACCCTCGCTTCTCCCCTGCTGGCGTTCTTGCTCCTCGCTCAAAGGCAGACTTTGCCTTCACCATGCACATGCTTTCTTGGCTCAGTGCAGAGGGAACGGCTGCCATCGTAGAGTTCCCTGGTGTGTTGTATCGCAGCGGTGCGGAGCAGAAAATCAGAAAATATCTGATTACCAACAACTTTGTGGATACCATCATCCAGTTGCCGCCTAACCTTTTCTTTGGAACGAGCATTGCCACTTGTCTCTTGATTTTGAAGAAGAACAAGTCAGACAACCGAGTTTGCTTCATTGATGCCAGCAACGAGTTTATCCATGAGGGCAACAAGAACAAGCTTTCCCCAGAGAACATTTCAAAGATTTACAATGCTCACATGGAGAAGAGCGAAATCGCTCATTTCAGCCATGTGGTAACGACTTCCGATATTGCCGAGGAGGATTACAACCTCTCCGTTTCTACTTATGTGGAGCAAGAGGACACTCGTGAGAAAATCGACATCGTGGAGTTGAACACTCGCATCGCCGAAATCGTAAGCCGTGAGGACCAACTTCGCAAGGATATTGATGCTATTGTCGCAGAACTGGAAGGAGGTGCGGCATGAAGAACTTGGAGACATTGATTAATGAACTTTGCCCTGATGGGGTGGAGTTTAAACCACTATGGCAAGTTACCGCTTGGGATAAGAAATTTAATGGCGTTGAAAAGAAATGGCAACAAAAAATAATTTCTTATCCTTATGTGTTGGCGAAAGTTTTTGATGAAATAGAAGAGCCATCAGGTAATGTAAAACTCTTATCTACCGGAATCAGTGATAAAGAAAGATGGACAACAGAAGAAAAAGCTGGTGAAAATCTGAGTGAGGGAGAAATTGTTGCAATTCCTTGGGGAGGTACACCTAATGTAAAATACTACAAAGGAAAATTTGTGACAGCTGATAATAGAATAGCAACCTCTTTAGATTGTAGCATTTTGAATAACAAATTTTTATATTATTGGCTGAACAATAACATAAAAAAGTTGGCAAAACTTTATAGAGGCGCAGGTATTCAGCATCCTTCCATGAAAGGAGTATTGTCTTTAGATATCCCTCTCCCACCCATCGAAGTCCAAAACGAGATAGTCCGTATTCTCGACAAATTCACAGAGCTGGAAGCAGAGCTGGAAGCAGAGCTGGATTGTCGCAAGCGACAATATGAGTACTATCGTGATAAGTTGCTCTCATTCGAGAATGTGGGGGGGCAAGATGTAGAGTGGAAGAAAATGAGTGAAGTAATTTATTCCATTAATACCGGACTCAATCCTCGACGTTTTTTCCGTTTGAACACTATAGATGCGCATAATTATTATGTGACAATCAAGGAAATGAAGAATGGAAATATCGTTTTTAATGACGATACGGATATGATAAATGACGATGCTTTGAAATTATGTAACAATCGTTCACATCTAGAGAAAGGAGACTTGATTTTCTCTGGAACTGGAACAATAGGTCAGATAGTTGTGCTAAAAGAAACTCCTACTAATTGGAACATAAAAGAAGGCTTGTATTCTTTAAAACCGATTAAGGAGAAGATTGACAGTAAGTATATGGCATATATTTTAAATGAAACATCTATCAGGAAAACTTATATGAAAAAAGCATTAGGAGGTACTGTTAAAAGTGTTCCTATGAAAGTTCTTACTAATATAAAAATTCCTATCCCCCCTCTCGCCGAGCAAGAGCGTATCGTCAGCATCCTCGACCGCTTCGAGTCTCTCACGACCTCCCTCACCGCTGGTCTCCCTGCTGAAATCGCTGCACGTCGCCAGCAATATGAGCATTACAGAGATAAACTCTTGACTTTCAAACGCAAGTCAGCATAAAACAACATATAAAAGCAAAAGCTTATGCAAACCGACATCGTATCAGAAAACACGCTCTCCACGGTGGTAGCCCAGTATGAGCGCACGACACCTCGTTCCGAGTCTTATCAGAGCGAGGCGGAACTGGAGGCAACCATGATAGCGCAGCTACAGCGTCAAGGCTATGAGTATGCGCACATTCATCAGGAAGAAGAATTGATTAGCAATCTCAGAAAGCAGTTGGAGAAGTTGAATGGTTTTGTCTTCACCGACAACGAGTGGCAACGATTCTTCAAGACCGAAATCGCCAACGAGGGCAAGGGCATCACGGAGAAAGCCGAGACCATTCAGCGTGACAACGTGAAGAGTTTCACCCTTGACAACGGCGAGGAGAAAAACATCTACCTCATCGACACAAAGGACGTTCACCACAACTCCACCCAGGTGATCAACCAATATGAGGTGAACAATGGCAAACGCCCGAACCGCTACGACGTGACCATCCTTGTGAACGGCTTGCCATTGGTTCATATCGAACTGAAACGCCGAGGCGTGAGCCTCAAGGAAGCCTTCAACCAAATCAACCGCTATGGCAGGGAATCCTTCTGGGCAGGATGCTCGCTCTATGAGTACGTGCAAATCTTCGTTATCTCCAACGGTACGGAGACCAAATACTACAGCAATACCACTCGTGACAGCCACATCAAGGAGCAAAACAAGCAGAGCAGTGGCAAGCAACGCCCTAAGACGTGCAACTCATTCGAGTTTACCAGCTACTGGGCAGACGGCAAGAACAAGGTATTGGGCGACTTGGAGGACTTCACCGCCACCTTCCTCACACGACACTCGCTGCTCAACATCCTCACCAAGTTCTGTGTGCTCACCGACCAAAAGGTGCTGATGGTGATGCGCCCTTATCAGATAGCAGCCACCGAGAAGTTGCTCAACCAGATAGAGATAGCCCACAACGCCAAGCTCTACGGCACAAGAGACGCTGGCGGCTACATCTGGCACACCACAGGCTCAGGCAAGACGCTCACCTCCTTCAAGGCGGCGCAGTTGGCTTGCAAGTTGCCATACATCGACAAGGTGATGTTCGTGGTGGATAGAAAAGACCTCGACTACCAGACGATGAAGGAGTACGACCGATTCCAGAAGGGCGCAGCCAACGGCAACACCTCGACCAAGCAACTGCAAGCGCAGATAGAGAACGCCAAGAGCAAGATTATCATCACCACCATACAGAAGCTCGCCACCTTCATCAAGAAGAACCCGGAGCACGACTTCTACAAGAAGGAAGTGGTCATGATATTCGACGAGTGCCATCGCTCGCAGTTTGGCGACATGCACACCGCCATCACCAAGAAGTTCAAGAAGTATTACCTCTTCGGCTTCACGGGTACGCCTATCTTCGTGGAGAACGTGTCATCGGGCAAGGGCACGCTGAAGACCACCGAGGACGTGTTTGGCAAGCGACTCCACGCCTATACCATCGTGGATGCCATCCGAGACCACAACGTACTGAAATTCCGTGTCGCCTATATCTCCACCATGAAGGAGAAGGAGAACGTGGAGACCAGCGAGGTATGGGACATCGCACGTGAGAAGGCACTCGAAGACCCAAGACGCATCCAGGGCGTGGCTGCCTACATCTTGGAGCACTTCGCCCAGCAGACCAAGCGTGGCTCCACCTACAGTTTCAACAAGCTCGTGAATATCGAGGAGGTGGTGAAAGACAAGAAGAAGCAAGTGGAGGAAGTAAGGCAGAAGGCAAGGCTCAACGGCTTCAACAGCATCTTCGCCGTGCAGAGCATCCACTTCGCCAAGCTCTACTATGAGGAGCTGAAAAAGCAGATGGAGGAACTTCCTGAGAACAAGCGACTCAAGATAGCCACCATCTTCAGCTATGCCCCCAACGAGGAGGTAACGGACGAAGGCTATGAGGACGAGGATAGCGACTCAACCGCTGGACTGGACGAAAGCAGCCGTGACTTCCTGGAGAAAGCCATCGAGGACTACAACGGCATGTTTGGCACCTCTTACGACACCTCAGCCGACAAGTTCCCGAACTACTACAAGGACGTGTCACAACGCATGAAGAACCGAGAAATCGACCTCTTGATAGTGGTCAACATGTTCTTGACAGGCTTCGATGCCACCACGCTGAATACATTGTGGGTCGATAAGAACCTGCGCTATCACGGACTCTTGCAAGCCTACAGCCGTACCAACCGCATACTGAACAGCGTGAAGACCTACGGCAACATCGTGTGCTTCCGCAACTTGGAGGATGCCACCAACAAGTGCTTGGCTCTCTTCGGCGACAACACCGCCAAGGGCGTCACCATCCTTCGCCCATTCGACGACTACTTCAATGGTTACTACAAGGATGCGGAGGAAGGCGAGGAGCCTGAGTTTGAGAAGGGTTACATCAACTACCTGGATGAGTTGACGCAGTTGGCACTGCCAGGCGAAATGCCACTCACCGACGAGGATAAGAAACTCTTCATCAAGCTCTTCGGCGCCGTTTTGAAGATGAGAAACCTATTGAGTAGCTTCGACCAATTCGCAGAAGTTGATCCTCTGAGCGAGCGTGACGTGCAAGACTATACGAGCATCTACCTGAATCTCCGTGACTGGGTGAAGACGCAGCGAGAGACGGGTGAGAAGGAGGACATCACCAACGACATCGAGTTTGAGATGGAGCTGGTGAAGCAGGTGGAGGTGAACATCGACTATATCCTCTTTCTCGTAAAGGAGATGCAAGGTGACAGGGCTGACGTGGGAGCTTTGGAAATCAAGATCAACAAGGCGATAGACTCCAGTCCAGACTTGCGAGACAAGAAGGAGTTGATCAACCAGTTTATCGAGAGCTTAACCCCTGACAGTGATGTGTCGGAGAAGTGGAAGGAATACGTGAACGAGCAGAAGCGCAGGGAGTTTAATGCCATCGTGACTGAGGAGCACTTGAAGGATGGTCCTGCCAAGGAGTTCATCGCCACCGCTTGGGAACGTGGCTATGTGCCAGAAGGCGGTTTGGAGTTGAACGGCATCATGCCCCCTATCAATCCATTCGACCCGAATGCCAATCGAGAAGGCAAGTTGCAAGAGGTGTTGAAGCGCATCAAGTCTTTCTTCGGCAAGTACTTCGAGATAGCTGGTGGAACATTCTAAGAAATGACAAGGCAGATACACCTGCCGTGTAATTCTATAAAAGTAAGCAAGCGGAAGTGAGGCAATGAAAATTGCCCACTTCTCGCTTCATTTCAAACAAGTAAAAATAGGACAAACATGAAAAAGGCTTTAATTACATTCCTTGCAGCGTTTGCATTTATCCATGCAGCGCAAGCACAAACGATAGATGGAGATCTAAGCGTCAGCTATGATTCTTATCGTTCTTCAGTTTCAATACCTCATGAGTTTTGTTATGGCAACACACCTCTTTTGGTCCTTCATAACAAAGACAATAATTCACCCTCGGTACGCTTGTATGACGAGAACCTGAATTTGGTCAAGAAGATAGACTTAAAGAATGACTTTACCTTCGATTACACTCTTGATTATCAAGATGAAAAAAGAGAAGTGATTGCGGTTAATGAAACGGACCAAGTTATGAGTTACTATTTTTCTTCATATGAGCAATTTGTTGAAAGAGAAAATACTCTTTTGCATCTTCAGAATTCTGAAGTAAGTAGTGATTTCAGTATAGAAAGTGCTTTTATAATTGAGGAATTGGAAAATGGAGATAAAATCATAAAAATAGACTATTCTAAAATTCCTTCTTATGGTGAAAGAGATAACAACAGATTAAATTATTTTGCCTTTGAACAATATGGATTCAAATATCCATTGCATGATTATTATGTAGAAAAGAATGGAGCTGTTTACTACTGTGATGCTCAATATGCTGCTTCATATTCAGAATGGGTGCCATATGGAACTCATAAAGAATCAAGGACACATAATATTAATGTTATAAACTTATACAATCTCAATTTAAATGAAAATGGAGGAAATTCAGAGGTTCTTAGTTTTGATGTGTCGCAAACTTTGTTTAATGATGACGAAAAGTTTGAGTATCTCATTCCCAAATTCAAATTATCAAAGTTTGGAGAATCAGAATCGGATATAGTCTCACCTTCTCCTGGAAGAGTACAATTGGAACTAACTCGTTCAACGTTGATGTCTGATAAATCCAATCTGGCATTGGCAGGCTTTCAAGTAGTCTCTGAGGATGGTACAATTGTCAAAGACATAGATTTTGACAATGAATTTGAAGGATACGCAACATATGGCCAAGTGTTTGTCATAACCATAGGCAAGAATACCTATCTTGCTTTTACTGGCACAAAGAATGGCAACGATTGCACCGTCTTCTATAAAATCGACCGCACCACCTCTTCCATCCAGCAAGCTAAGTCGGTACCTGCAGCCTTGATGCAAATCGTTCCTACAGTTGCCAAGAGCGGCTCGGAAATCAATGTCAACTTCGGAGATGACAATAAGGATGGCTCCCAGATAGAAGTGATTTCGGCATCAGGTGCCAAGGTGAAGTCAATGAATGTGCCAGCAGGTCAGAAGTCGGCACAGTTCAGCGTCCATGGAGCATCTGGCTTGTATTGCGTGAGCCGCGTGCAAAAGAATCAACCTAGGGAGACCAAGAAGATTATCATCAAATAAAATCTACTAGCCTATGTCACCAAACGAAATCAAACATATCCTCGACATCGCCACCATCGTGATGGTCGTGTTCATCGTCCTCGCTGCCATGGCGGCTAGGATTTATGTCAATCGAGCTGCCAAGAGAAGGACGCTCGACATCAACAGAAGATGGATAGAGAGCCTACCTTCCATGATCTCTACGCTCGGTGTGCTCGGCACCTTCGGAGGCATCACCCTCGGACTCCTCTTCTTCAACACCAACAACCTCAACGTCAGCATCCCGCTCCTACTCAGCGGACTGAAGACTGCCTTCTTCACCTCGCTCGCTGGTATGATTGGCTCCCTGCTGCTCAACCGCAAGGTGGCTAGCCTTTACGACAAGCAGAGCGGCGGTGTGAAAGACGCGACATCTTTCTATCAAACAATGAATGCGTATGCGCAAGAGTATCGCTTCGCAGTAGTGAAGCAAATTAATTTGATGCAGTCGCAAGCTACCACCATGAAAGAGCAAAACAAACTCATAGCTGGTATGGTGGAGAGCGTCAATGGCAAGCTAGACGTGCTCACACAGAAGTTTGAAGACTTCTCGGAGATGCTGAAGAAGAGCAACACCGATGCCTTGGTCGAGGTGATGGAGAAGTTGACAGAGGAGTTCCAGAAGCAGATGGGTACTCTCATCGAGCGTCTCGTGCAGAAGAACTTCGATCAACTCACCCAGAGCGTCGATCGTCTCAACCTATGGCAGCAGGAGAACAAGAACCAAGTCGCTACCCTCATCCAGCAGTTCAAGGACATAGAGAGCGACTTCGAGACTTCTTCCACTACCCTCAAAAAGGTTTCTGCCGACACCCAACTGCTCGTCAGCGAGGGCGGCAAATTGGAGCAACTCATCTCAGCCCTCAACCTCGTGGTGCTCGAAAACAAGACCTACCTCAACGTGGCGCAGCAACTGCAAGATGCTGCCAACCTGACCAAGGACAACATGGTGAAGTTCGACGACTCCACCAGCAAGTTGAACGAATGGGTGCGCAAGCAGCGTGACTTCGTGGAAGGTGTGCAGTTGCTCATCGCCAAGCTCGAAGAAATCAGTCAGCTCAAGGACTTCGGCAGCGACTTCTGGAAGGAGACTCGAAGCAAGATGGAGGAAAACGTGGGCATCCTGAAGAATGGTTCTCAAGAGATAGAAAACCAGTTGACCAACCTCGACGAGCGCTTCTATCAGCGACTCAACGCCACCCTGGCACAACTCGATGCTTGCATCCAGTCGATGGTGAAGGCTTCGGGCTACAAGCCTAGCGGAACTGGCAGAAACCCTATCGGATTTTAATAATCATGGAGGAATAGACTATGGCAAAGCAAAACGTATGGATGTCGGTTTCCGACCTGATGACCGGATTGATGGTCATCTTCCTCTTCATCGCCGTGGCTTACATGATACAGGTGAAGGAGAACCAAACGGTGCTCACCGACTACGTGGAGACCAAGACCAAGCTACACGACAAGCTCGTGGCTGAGTTTAAGGACAACGCCAAGCGATGGGACATGAGCGTGGGCAAGGACCTCTCGATGAGATTCAACAACCCTACCGTAATGTTCGCCCAGGGCAGTGCGGAGCTGACACCGCAGTTCAAGAAAATCCTCGATGAGTTCATCCCCCAATACCTCGGTATCCTCTTGGCAGACAGTCTGAACTCCCACATCCAGGAGATTCGTATCGAGGGACATACCGACAACATTCCTTATCCGCAGCTCCATCCGCAGCCGTTCATCGCCAATGCCATCCTCTCACAGCAGAGAGCTATGGCGGTGCTCAGCTACATCAAGCACTTCTTCGAGGTCTATCCACCCGAAGACCAAAGGAAACTGGAGTTCTGGTTTACAGCCAACGGACTTTCCTATGGCAAGGCACTCAACAAGGAGGGTGAGTATGCGCTGGTGTCGGAGAAGGACAAGGTGATAGACAAGGAGAAATCACGTCGTGTGGAGTTTCGCATCATCACCACTGGCGACGAGGTACTGGAGAACTTTGTGAAGAGAAACAAGGAGTAGAGCGATATGGAAAAAATCGAACCTATATTCAAGTTTGATGGGCTGAAACAATGCCTGAGGGACATCGGCATCATCGTCGATGCGGCTTCGGGCAGTGGCTATCGTCCTGTGAAGCCTGAGGACGTGACGCTCACGGCTCTGAAGGATGGCACCTACACTTTCGAGAAGGGCGGCATCTTCCTCAACGGCAAGCAGGGCGAGCATCAGCAGGTGTATCTCTACAAGCGCACCTACAACATGAGCGGATTTGGCAAGCCAAAGATGCACGTCAGGAAATGCATCACGATACAGGACTTCATGGGAAGAGGTAAGTTTGAGGCGGAATATCGCTCTGCCAACACGGAGAAAGTGCCTGTGAGGGATTCCAGCAATGGCTATCGTGATGTAATGGTGGAGCACCTGGAGCTTTGTGGCAACTGCCGCAGAATCTTGCAGCAAGAGCGAGCTAGGATATTCGCCGACTCCACCGCCTACGTGAGAATGCTGATGCAGAACATGGCTAAGGACGCTGGCGTGAGCGGACAGCTAGATGTCGATATCTTCGGATATACCCGAAACTGGGAGCGGCTCAGCAGGGCAATCAGAGAGAAGCACGACTGGACTTGCGAGCGATGTGGAGTGAAGATAGAGAATCCTTGGGACAGATGGTTCATGCACGTGCATCACAAGAACGGCATCAAGACCGACAACCGAGAGGAGAACCTGGAATGCCTCTGCGTGAGATGCCATGCCAATGTGGATGGCGTGCATCGCAAAAACTTCTCCGAGGGCGACCGAAAGATACAGTTGGACGACTTTAATCAGAAATATCCCTTGCAGCGATCGTGACGAGGTGAGGCAATGAAAATTGCCCACTTCCCCACCCCTTTTCTGTTAATCATTACAAATCAACGTTAAAGAGCCGCACAAATTAGGAATTTTCATATCAGAATCTGCATTTTGCCGGGTCATATTAAAATTGCACCTTTGTACTCGTAAACTATAATTACGAGTAGCATGGCAGAAAATCTAGGTGGACACAAGCGGGTAAAAAACCAATACAAGCACTACGACATGGTGCTGAAGGAGAGAATGGCTCAGGAAATCGGTACCTTGCTCAATACGTTCCTCGACGAGGGATATATGAATAAGTCGCTTATCAAGGCTGACTTCGGCATCGACTACAAGACGACCGCCGACCTGCTCCACGCCGCTTCCTCCTGCTCCTTTGGCACGATGAGAAAGTTTGCTTACGTCTTCGCCTTCTATCTGCACCAGGCTGAACTCGAAGCGAAAAACATCAAGTACATCGTGAAACACGATGAGAAGATGGCAGAAATCCATCACAACGAGGAGGCTTTCAAGGCCATCTATGGCATCGAGGCTACCTGCGTGCTCGAACAAATCAAGCAACACAAGGACTTGCGACAAGTGGTGAGACAGGAACAGAACTCTTGATAGCCTACCCCTCGCAACACCCGAAACAACATCATAACTAAAAACAAATGGTCAACAAGAAATCTCTCCCTCGGGAAGACCGAAAGCACCTGAGAGAGTTTCTTTCCTTCAATCCTTTCTTCAAAGAAATGGAAAGTCATCTGCACAAGATGGCGTATGGTAAAAACGGCTATAGCGACGAGCACCTTTGCCTCGAACAGATGTGGCTCCTTGCCATCGACTTCCTCCACAAGTCGAACCTCGTCTATAACGACACGGGCGTGCTCGCCGACCCCCTGCTCGACATCTCCAAATACGACGCCGACACCTGCCACTACCTAGCCGCGACAAAATGCTACTTGATGATGGTGAAAGCCTACCACAAGCAAGACTGCATCACCCATGAGGAGGAAGCTTGGAAATGCGTGGAGCAAGAGTTCCTGAGACTGGATGCTGCTGCCGACCCCGACCTGCACGATGGCGAAGACTTCCTGCTGCCTGGCTCTGGCGACTGGCATCTGATGTATGTCCACCTCATCCGAGAAATGTACTTCAAGAGAAACGTTCATTTTGTCTTCCTATAATACTATGATTTACTTACCTATTGATATAAGAGAGCATGAAGACAAATGACGGCATCATGAAGGAAATGATGGAGGAAGAAAGAGTGCAGTTTTTCATAGAAATCGTGCTGAGCGAGGGAACGCTCGCCAACATCCTCTTCGTGAGAACTTGCCTGGAAATCATGAATCGAAAATGTGGATACCACTGGGACTTTCAATTGAACTACCTAGATAACTGCATCAAAACAATCAAAAAGAAGAACATGAACGAAGAACTTATCAAACAACTCTTGGCGAATGCAAACATCACCATGAACAGCCAGCAAATCAACTTTGGCGATGGTGTCTATAACGATTATCGCAAGAACGAGGAGGACAAGGAGAAGCTGCAAGATACTCCTGCAAACCACGCTGGCTCCTTCTCTAGTTTTCAGACAGATGACGCACAAGAGAAATGGAAGAAACTGGTGACTTATAAGTTCTGCCACGTGGAGGGTGACCGATTCGTATGGGACAGCACCACGCAGAACTTCGGGAGAATGGTGTATTTCGCCTCTGCCTATGGACATCTAGGCATCAACCCTGCCACTGAAAATGTGGATTGGGATATGTATCTTAGTTTCTTTGGGGTAGCTCCCTCCAAGAAGCAACAAGCCAAGAACGAATGGGTAAGAATCGGCAAGGTAAAGAATACCGAACTATGTTACGATGCTGAGAAACTTAAAATAATTTTCAACTCATAATCTATTGATTAGCAACATCTTCCGCCAAAATGTTACGATATTACGTAACGTTATGTAATACAATCGCTTTCATTTTTTTGCAGTACCTTTGCCCACGGATTTCAGAACCAATGCCGAGTTCTGAGGTTCGTGGGCAAGCCGTTGTTTGTGCCTAGCCCATGCGATGTCTGACAAGGCTGGAGACAATTCACTTATGAATTTTTTATTGTTTCACTAATAAAATACTTTAAGCTTATGAAAATTTCTAGTAATGTAGGTGGCGGTGCCCAGGGTGCCGCTGCCAAGAATGGTGCTGCTGGTAGGAATGCTGACGACATGGATGTCAAGGAATTCTACAATCTTGAGTTCGGTCGTATGCGCACGGTGACAGACAAGAACGGCGAGCCGCTCTTCTGTGGCCAGGACGTGTGCAAGGCGTTGGGGTACAAGAGAGCGTATGATGCTATCAGACAACACGTTAGCCTTAGTGATACTGTAAAATGCAGTATTGCTAGAAATGTTAAGAATCGATACGGTGAGAGTCCTAAGACTCAGATGGTTCAGATGCTCTTCGTCAACGAGAGCGGTGTCTATTCCCTCGTCTTCGGTTCGAAGCTCGAAAGTGCTCAGCGATTCAAGCACTGGGTGACATCGGAAGTGCTGCCTGCCATCCGAAAGAACGGAGGCTACTTCCACATCAACCCCGAGGAGACTCCTGAGCAAATCAAGGCTCGCTTCCAAAAGGTCTTGGAGGAGGCAATCGCCGAGCGAGACAAAGTCATTGTTTCCTTGGAGAAGGATGTCGATCGAATGTTGCCGAAGGAACTTTATGTCGATAACGTGCTCGACAGCATCTCATGCTACACCACCACGCAAATCGCCAAGGAACTGGGCATCACGGCGCAGGAGTTGAACCGCTCGCTCTGTGCCAGCCACATCCAGTACTACCAGAGCGGTCAGTACATGCTCTACGCCGAGTATGCGCACATGGGACTTGCCAAGAGTCGCACGAAAAGCGGTGTGAAGACACTCGACTTGCTGGTTCCGATAGGTGATGCGGAGCGAAGCATGAAGTTGGGGCAGGTCTATACCCACACCTACCTCGTGTGGACGGAGCGTGGACGCAAGTTCATCCACGACCTCGCCAAGAGAATGTGGGACTTGGCGGAGTATAAGCGACTCAAATTCAAGGTCAAAGTGAAGTGCTTCAACAAGGTGCAAACGCCTTGCTAGTCTTCATTCATCACAAAAAATCAATCTTAAAAGTTTATTATGGTACAACAACATCAAACGAGTGGGCAGGGCAATCCTTGCCCACTCAAGCATCTGATGGCGCTGAATCCATTCCGCAGCGGCAACAAGGGGCATGCCAGTTCCTTGCCGCTCACGGAATATGACAAGCTCATCAGTTATCCGTGGCTCCACGAGGCCATTCTCCAAATTCGTGGCGAACACAAGGTGGTGGGCAAGGATATGACCGCCGCCAAACTCAAAGCGCAGTTGCCTTTCCGCTGCACACATTATTATCATTTCGTGGACGAAAAGCGCCGACAGGACCACATCGCCCCCGAAAGCTTCCTCTTCCAAACGACCATCGACATCGACGACAAGGAGTTGGTAGATACCGCCCTCGAAATGGCGAAGCTGCTTGATGAGAGCGAGACTCTAGGCACGAAGAATGGCGAGACCATTCCTAACCCTTGGAAGGGAATGCTCCTCCACTTGGAGTATTCCGCTCGCAAGAAGCTCCATATCGACATCAGAATGCCGATCGGCATGACCATCGAGGAGACACAGCGTGCTTACTGCGATGCACTCGGTGTGCCTTGCGACGAGAGTTGCTTCTCGCCTGAGCGCATCATCTTCATCACCGACAAGGAATCGGAGATTTATCGCTCGCCGATGTGGTACGCCGTGCTGTCCGATGAGGAGCTTCGCATCCGACGTGAAGCCTTCGCCAAGCGAGGGCTTGACATTGATGGAAGGAAGAATCAATCAAATTCAAATCAATCCGTTCCAAATCAATCAAATCAAATTTCAATTCAAGCCAATGCAAACAACAATCCATCCGCTGCCGCTCCTTCCCAGAATGATGCGACAGAACAATCCACTGTGGGAGGCAATCAAGTTCCTCCTCATTCTCTTTCTCATCCTGCTGATAGCGACTCCGCAACTGGTGATAGCAGTGCTGCTCCTCATTCTGATGGGGGCAATCCTGGAACTGATAAGAGCCTTGTCGCCTTCGACCTCTTCCGCAAACAAGCGAACCTCGACAAGATAGACATCAACCAGGAAGGTTCCCGACACTCCTCCCTCCTCGCCATCCTCTCTGCCGGTGCAAGCCGAGTGATGAGCGAGGACGACATGCGAAGAGTGGTCGCCATCCGTATGCCAGAGTTCTCTGGGGAGCGTGACTGCCAACAACTCATCCACGACTTCTACGCCAAATATGGCGACAGCTCTAAACCCTTCTCACGAGACGTGATTCGCATCAATGCAGAAGCAGAAAAATTAGTGAAGAGTGAAGAACGAAGAGTGAAGAATTCAATGGCATTGATGGGGAATGAGGGAACCTCCAGCAATGAGGCTGACGACTTCCCTCCTCCACCTTCAATGCCGCAAAAACTCCCAAAGCTCGTGGAACTCCTGCTCTCTCGTACTCCCGACATCTACAAGCCTGCCGTGGCGTGCGCCATCTTTCCTCCCCTCGCCACTCATCTATGGAAGACCACTTTCAGATACATCGACAACGTCGATCATGAGGCTACCTTGATGTGCGCACTCCTCGCTGGCACAGGTGCAGGTAAGAACTGCGTGCAGATGCCCATCAACCTCATCATGGAGGACATCCGCAAGCGTGATGCCGAGAACTTGAAACGTGAGAAGGCATGGAAGGACGAGGTGACCCGAAAGGGTGCCAACAAGGACAAGCGCAAGCGCCCTGAAAACCTCATCATCCAAGAGATAGATGCCGACATGACCAACCCTGCCTTCGTGATGCGTACCGCAGAGGCACAAGAGCACTTCCTCTACACATCATTGAACGAGATAGACCAGTTTGATGCCCTCAAGGGCGAGGGCAAGCAGCAGTTTCGCATCATGTGCCTCGCCTTCGACCCAGGCAACCAGTATGGTCAGACTCGTGTGGGCACGCAGAGCGTCACCGAGCGTGTGTGCGTGCGCTTCAACTGGAACGCCTCCACCACCATCCACAAGGGTCAGCAGTACTTCGCCAAGGTGCTCACCGCAGGACCGATCTCCCGAATCAACTTCTGCACCATCCCAGAACGAGAAATCGGTGCCGACATGCCTATCTACGGCACTTACGACGATGCCTTCCGAGAGCAGCTACGCCCCTACATCGAGAACCTATGCCGAATCACAGGCCACATCGACAGTGCGGAGGCTTACCAACTCGCCATCAAACTGAAGGACGAGAACGCCGACTTCGCCCGAATGACGCAGAGCCGCATCTACGAGAACCTCTCCTTCCGTGCCAACGTGATCGCCTACCTGAAGGCGTGCGTGCTCTACGTGGCTAACGGCTGCCAGTGGGAACCCGAAATCGAGGATTTCATCCGCTGGAGTGAGCAATACGACCTTTGGTGTAAGTTGCGATTCTTCGGGGATGCCATCGTCAAGAGCGAGGTGGAGGGCGTGAAGAGCACGAGACGTGGTCCGAGGAACATGCTGCAACAGTTGCCCGACATCTTCACCTTCCACGAGGTGGAACAGCTGCGATGGGAGAACGGTCTCAGCAAGGAGGGCACGAACATCATGCTCAACACCTGGGTGCATCGCCACTACATCCGCCGTGGCAGTGACAGTAATGACAATTACAGTAATGACAGTTTTGAAAAACTAAAATTCAGAAGAGATGGAGTGGAAATAAATGATAAATAATAAATGATAAATAATAAATGATAATGAATAAATAATAGTGCCTATGGAAATATTATTGAAACGTATCGCTAAGAAGAGCGATTATACGATCGGAAAGTTGTTTATCGGTGAAGAATACTTCTGCGATACGCTGGAGCCGACGTGGAGAAACTTGCTGGGGATGGAACTGCCTCCGGAGATGGTGAGCCGACACTTGGGCAGAAACTCAGGCGTGAAGGCTCGCAAGGAGCCAGGGAAAACGGCGATACCCGAAGGTCGCTACCCTCTCGTCATCACGAAGTCGATCCGCTTCAAGAAGTGGCTGCCGCTGCTCCTCGGCGTGCCTGGTTTCTCAGGTGTTCGCATCCACGCTGGCAATACCGCCAAGGACACGCAAGGTTGCATCCTCGTGGGTGAAAATATAAAAGTGGGCATGGTCGTGAACTCTCGCATCTGGCTCCAACGCCTCATCGTGAAGTTCATCCATGCTAGAGACAAGGATGAGGCGGTGTATATCACCATCCAATAAAGCTTCCCCGAACGCTCATCAAACAAATAAAGCCTTACAGCATCAAAACTGTAAGGCTTATTTCTGTCTGCGATTGCTCAGATGTCTGCATTTTATAAAAGATGAAGTTATCTTTATGCTTGCTTATTACAGCGTAACCGCTTTCTTGGCTCCCTTGCTTTCGTTTCCTACTCTATCCAAAGCAGTCACTACGAAGGTAGATTTGCCATCTTTTACATATGGAACCTTGAATGAAGTATAGGTCGTGATTTTTAGTATGTGGGAGGCATCATCGAGGTTTATCTTCTCACCATCCTTGAATTGATAGATGACAAACTTATTGACGACGTCACCCCATTTCTTGCCTTTGGGAGCCTTCCATGTGAGCATAGGGCCTTGTTCTGTCCACTTGAACTTCAAGCTCTTCACTCCCTTAGGTGCCTTGTTATCCATAAAAGGCATAGCTGGTTGGAGAGCGGGATATTTCCAATAGTAGTCACGTAGGGTATGACCAATGTTGCCCACATTGTCAGCAGCAGTCTTGGCATACCAAAGCACAGTACCTTTCACATTGTTCATCTCTTGATGAAGCTTGTGCTTGGCAGGCAACTGATGGCTCTTTGGATTTGCAGGGTCGGCATACTTGGCTGTACGCTCGATGTCCTCACCGATATAGAGAGGGCGTTTGCCGGCATTCTTGTTCCACCAGGTGATAAGCGTCTTGTAGTCGGCAGCACGATTACCTATCTCCCAATATAACTGAGGTACGCAATAGTCTATCCATCCGTTGTTGACCCAAAGTAAGACATCAGCATAGAGATCGTCATAATTTTGAAGACCATTGGTTTCAGAACCATTTGGGTCGTTGCGCTTGTTACGATAGATACCGAATGGAGAGACACCAAACTTGACCCAAGGTTTCACTTGGTGAATGGTTTCTCCTAGTTGCTTGATGAATCGGCTGACATTATCTCTTCTCCAATCGCCGATGTTCCAGAATCCATGGCTGTTTTTCTGAAAGAGTTCTTGGTCAGGAATCTTCTTACCTGCCACAGGATAAGGATAGAAATAATCGTCGATATGGAAGCCATCGATGTCATAGCGTTTGACAATGTCGGCAGCCACCTTGCAAGTATAATCGGCCGCTTCTTTCAAGCCTGGGTTCAATAGCACAAGATTGTCATAAGAAAAGCAGAGATTAGGCTGCTTGACGACGACGCTCTTATCAGAGAGTTGCCCCATGCTCGTAGAACCATGCTTGGCACGATAAGGGTTGATCCAGGCATGCAGCTCCATCCCTCGCTGATGGCATTGCTCCACCATCCATGCCAAAGGGTCCCAATAAGGTGATGGCGCCTTGCCCTGCACACCTGTCAAGAATTTGCTCCAAGGCTCCAAGTCACTTTCATAGAGGGCATCGCATTCCGCTCTCACTTGGAAGATGATGGCATTCACACCGTCCTTTTGAAGTTCATCCAATTGGTTGCTGAGCATAGATTGTATCTCTTGTGTGCTCTTTCCCATGAATTGTCCATTGACGCATTGAATCCATGCGCCACGAAACTCACGTTTGTTTTGTGCCGTCATTCCCAAAGTCAGTGCTAGGGCGATGACGAAGGTTACTAGTCTTTTATACATTTTTATTTAAGTTTTATAATTTCAGATTCATCAAGTGCCATTAGAAAGATGGCAGATGAAGGCGACTCATTATTCTTCGTCCCTCAACTTCGGGAGCGATATGTGGTATCTTACTGCCAAGAATCGGATAAAGCAAACGATGACAAAGGAAGCGATGACCGTGAAATACACACTGATACCCAGCCATGTCATACCCCAATAGGTCAATCCACCCAGCACACATGCCATGGCGTAGATTTCCTTTCGGAAAATCACTGGTTCCTCATTCAACAAGACATCTCTGATGACACCACCTGCTGCTCCTGTGATGCAACCCATGATGATGGCAACCCAAAAAGGGAAACCACAATCCAACGTTTTTTGAATACCGGCTATATTGAATAATGCCAAGCCTAAGGTATCGAAGAGGAACCATGTGTTGTCCAAACGTTTCAGGTAGTTGTGACAAACGATAACGACGCATTGGGCGAACAGCGTACATATCATGTAGATAGGACTGAGCATCCAGAAAGGACGCACACCCAGCATCACGTCTCGAATGGTACCACCGCCAATGGCGACAGCGATTCCACACACAAATCCTCCTAGCCAATCGTAATGCTTGCTCGCTGCAAGTCGGATGCCTGACAGAGCAAAGGCAAATGTTCCGATAAACTCGATGAATCTTTGCAGGTTCATCACAAATTCTTGGTCTTGTTCTATGATCATTTCTTCTCTTTTAGAATGTTGTTTATTCCTTGAATCGATCACCCCAGCATGTCACCATCCAGTTGTATAGTTTGTCTTCTGCTGGCGAATGCTGTCCATGCCAAAATCTTTCGCTTTGGATTTCATTAGGCAGATACTGTTGTGGAGTGAAATGCCCAGGATAATCATGAGGATACTTATAGCCGTCATGATACCCCAGTTCTGCCATCAACTTGGTAGGAGCATTCCTGATATGCAGAGGCACTGGAAGATTACCAGTTTCTCTTACCTTTGCCAAGGCTGCGTCGATGCCAAGGTAAGCACTGTTGCTCTTCGGACTAGTCGCTAGATAAACCACAGCCTCTGCCAAGGCAATGCGTGCTTCGGGCCAACCTATCTTCATTACTGTGTCGAAGGCGGCATTGGCAAGCAGAAGGGCATTGGGATTCGCCAGTCCAACATCCTCGCTGGCACTGATGACGATTCTTCGGGCGATAAACTGAGGGTCTTCGCCTCCTTCTATCATCCTTGCCATCCAATACAAGGCGGCATCGGGGTCGCTGCCTCGTATGCTCTTGATGAAGGCAGAGATGATGTCATAGTGCATGTCGCCTTGTTTGTCGTAAGCAAGCGGATTCTGTTGCAATCGTTCCTCTACCATCTTGTCGGTGATGATGATGTGATCGGAGCCAGCCGATTCCACTACCAACTCTAGGATGTTGAGCAATTTGCGAGCATCTCCACCGCTATATCTCATCATCGCCCCAGTCTCTTTGAGTGTAATGTCTTTCTCCTTCAGTTCTACGTCCTGTGTGATGGCTCTATGAAGCAATTCTTGCAGGTCATCCTTGTTGAGTGACTTCAGTACATAGAGCTGACAGCGTGAAAGCAATGGGCGTATCACCTCGAAAGAGGGATTCTCTGTCGTGGCACCGATAAGGGTGACGATACCTTTCTCGACCGCTCCCAACAGAGAATCTTGCTGACTCTTGGAGAATCGGTGAATCTCATCTATAAATAATATAGGTGAAGCAGAGTTGAAGAATCGTCCGTTCTTGGCTCTTTCTATCACCTCTCGTACATCCTTCACTCCACTAGTTACGGCACTCAGGGTATAGAAAGGCACCTTCAAGGTTTGAGCCACGATTTGAGCTAGCGTGGTCTTTCCCACTCCAGGAGGACCCCAGAGGATGAAAGACGAGATGCGTCCTGCGTCAATCATCTTGCGCATGATGGCACCCTCGCCCACCAAGTGCTTCTGTCCTACATATTCATCGAGAGACCTAGGTCTCATTCTTTCTGCTAGAGGTTCACTCATTTCTTTTCTCCTTAGTTTACATTAGTTGTTTCCTATTCTTGATAGATGGCTTTCTATGAAGAGAGGATTCTATATGCCCATCAATTTTTCCAATGCGATGACACTCTGGTTGTAGTCGTTGATGGCTGCGGCTTTCTTCATGTGGAAGTCGGTACAATTCTTGAGGGCTTCCATATATTCGATATAGGAGATTTCACCATTCTCATACTCCAGCCCGCTCAGTCTCTCCAACTCCTTGTCTTTCTCAGCACCTTCCTCTTGGTAGTATTTCATACGCACAAAAGTAGAGTTGCATTTGCTCAAAGCAGCCAGATACTCACGCTGCTTGGCTTGCTGCTCTTGCTTCATTTCCAACTCGGCGATCTCACGGTCTCTCTTTGCCGCCTTCACCTTAGCCTTGGTAGCGCCATAGAAGAGAGGAACACCCACACCAACCTCGAATCCGAAGAAGTTGCCTTCTTTAAATCGACTTCTATCTACATTGTATGGGTTCCAAGAGGAAATGACCAACTGGTTGCGTAGAGCCAAACTCAAATTGGGTGCATAGCCATTTTTGGCTACCGATACAGCCTTGTCGGCTACCGTGATGCGATCCTGTGCCAACTGTCCATCGGGAGTCTGACCATAGTTGAAGCCCTTCTGCACGAAGTCGAGGGGTTGCATGGAGTGGTCGGCAGGAGTGATGGTTTCATTAGAGTTGATCAAGCTAGCCAATTGCAGCTGGCATCCCTCGATATTACTCATAGCCGATGCTATCTCCAACTCATTCTCTCGGTGCATACGTTCAGCGGCGAGTTGCTCTAGTTTGCGAGTCTCACCAGCCTTCATCTTGCTAGTAGCCGTAGCCATATATCTGTCGAGGATGCTGTCTTGTCTTTGCAACAAGTGGAGCACCTCATTCTCATATACCAGTTGATGATACGCACTGCGCACCTCGCTCGTCAAATCTTGCTTGGTCACATTGAGACGGCTTCTTTCCATCTGTGTCTCCGCCTTCAATTGCTTGTGTCGGGCGATATAGACCGTAGGAAACTCGATGCCTTGTGAAACGCTGAGCGCATTGTCGGTATTACCACCAGAAGATGGGTCTTGCGACAAGGCTACTTCCGTCTTATCCACATCCCAAGCAGTGCCTTGCAGATTTTTGGCTCTTTCCACCGATTTCTCGGCTACCTTGATCTGGTAGCTCTCTTTCATGGCCATGTCGAGGCACTCCTTTAAGCTCATCGTCTTGGTCTGCGCCATAGCTCCTTGTGCCAAGCACGCCAGTGCGAAACTCATTAAAATCTTGTTCATTCTTTGTTCTACTGTTTATAAATACTGTTCATCTGTTGTTTATAGATGCAGCCTTCCCTCTAGCCAGGCGCTCACCTCTTGGTGAATGTCTTGTAGATGGCAGGCAGTACGAGCAGAGTCAACAGAGTGGATGTTATCAAACCACCGATGACCACTGTTGCCAGAGGTCGCTGCACCTCTGCGCCATCACCCTGTGAGAGTGCCATAGGAAGGAAACCCATGGATGCCACCAAGGCGGTCATCAGTACTGGACGTAGTCGAATCATACAACTGTCCATGATACGCTGATGGATGATGCCTCCCTTGCTTTCGTTCCCTGTCTCATGAGCCATTTGCTCTTTCTGCAACTGGTTCATCTGTCCGATGAGCACGATGCCATGGAGTACAGCCACACCAAAGAGAGCGATGAATCCTACACCTGCCGAGATGGAGAATGGCATACCTCTGAGCCACAATGCCCAGATTCCACCGATGGCTGCCAGCGGAATGGCAGAGAAGACAAACAACGACTCCCTTACATTCTTCACCGTCGCATAGAGCAACAGCAAGATGACGATGAGAGCTATCGGCACGACTATCATCAGTCGATGAGTTGCACTCTGCAAGTTCTTGAACTCGCCACCATACGTATAGTAATATCCCTCAGGTAGTTTCAACTTCTTATCGAGCAAACTCTGAATCTCATCCACCGTACTCTGTACATCACGTCCCTTCACATTGAAGCCCACATAGATGCGACGAGCGCCATCTTCATGCGAGATTTGAGCAGGAGCCGGTGCGTAGGTAATATCTGCTACCTGACTGAGCGGAATCGTGCTCAGGCTTCCACCTTCTACGCTGTCATCGCTGCCTGTATCAGTCGAAGTTGTCACAGGGATGGCGAGGTTCCTCAGCGATTCCACATCTCTCATGTCCTTGTCCATACGAAGGACAAGGTCGAATTTTTTCTCACCCTCAAAGATGGCACCAGCGACGCTTCCAGCGAAGGTTGTCTCTAATATTTGATTAACGTCATCGACAGAAATTCCAAACTCTGCCAAACGCTCATGGTCGTATGTCACTTGAATTTGAGGCAAGCCAGACACTTGTTCCACGCTGACTCCACTCACGCCACGTACGCCGCTGATGAGTTTCTCGACCTTTCCTGCTTCATCAGTCAAAGTATTGAGATCGTCACCAAATATCTTGATGGCTACATCCTGCTTGATACCAGTGAGCAACTCGTTGTTGCGCATTTGAATCGGTTGCGAGATTTCTGCTTCTAGTCCAGGGATGTCATGGAGGGTCTCCTCCATCTTCTCCATCAGTTCGTCGGTGGTCTCTGCCGAGGTCCATTCTGCCTTTGGCTTCAGTGAAACCATAATGTCGGCTCTTTCCACTGGCATCGGGTCCGTAGGAATCTCTGCGCTTCCGATGCGACTCACCACTTGCTTGATTTCTGGATACTCAGCCTTCAAGAGTTTCTCAGCCTTGGTACAACTCTCCACCATCTGCGGTAACGATGTGCCTTGTGCCATACTCATTTCCACGGCAAAGTCGCCTTCTTCCAAACTAGGGATGAACTCGCCACCTAAGAACTTAAAACCGACGATGCTCATACAGAACAGAGCGACGGCTCCTGTAATGACATTCTTGTTTTGTGCCAATACCCAGTTGAGTACCGGACGATACCATCCTTGTAATTTCCTGATCATGCGGTCGGAGAAGGTATCTTGTTTCTGTGCTTTCTTGCTCAGGAAGACGCAACTCGCCATTGGCACATAGGTAAGCGAAAGGATGAAGGCTCCCAATATCGCAAAGAATACGGTGAGCGCCATCGGACGAAACATCTTTCCCTCGATGCCCACCAAGCTCATCAGTGGCACATACACAATCATAATCATGATTTCACCGAAGGCAGCGCTCTGTCGAATGCGTGAAGCGGAGAAGTGAACTTCTTCGTCCATCTCTGCTTGCGTCAGCCTGAATGGTTTATGGGCTACCAGACATGCTTGTGCTCTCTTAGAGACACTCTCTTGCGAGAAATTCTTATTATTAATATGTGTAACGACAGCCTCCACGATGATAACTGCCGAATCGACTATCATTCCGAAGTCGATGGCTCCCAGGCTCATCAAATTTCCGTCAATGCCAAAAGTACGCATCATACCAAAGGCGAAGAGCATACTGAGCGGTATGACGCTAGCTACGACAAGACCTGCCCGCCAATTTCCGAGGAAGATGATGAGCACGAAGATGACGATCAGACCGCCCTCGATGAGGTTGTGTGCAATGGTGCCTTCTACTCTATCTACAAGATCGGTACGATCGATGAACGGCTCGATGATCACTCCCTCAGGCAATGATTTTTGTATCTGCTTGATACGTTCCTTCACGTTTTTGCTCACTTCTTGGAAGTTCTCTCCCTTGAGCATGATGGCGATACCTGCCACCACTTCTCCCTCACCATTTCGGGTGACAGCACCGAAGCGAGTAGCATGCCCCTCTTGTACCTTGGCGATGTCGCCTATCTTGACAGGCACACCCCCAATGGTTTTTACGGTGATGTTGGCGATGTCATCCAATGTCTTTGCCACACCAATACCTCGAATGTAGTATTGATTGGAGTTCTGCTCGATGTAGCTACCTCCAGTATTGGCATTGTTCTTCTCCAAGGCATTGAACACCTCTGATACCATGATGCTATTGGCATTCAGTTGGTCGGTGTTGATAGCCACTTCGTATTGCTTCACAAATCCACCCCATCCACTCACTTCGGCGACACCGGGTGTGCCAGAGAGTTGTTTCCTGACGATCCAGTCTTGGATGGTTCTCAGTTCAGAGAGAGAGTATTTGTTCTCATATCCTTTCTTTGCTCTCACGGTGTAGTGATATATCTCTCCGAGTGCCGTGGCTACCGGCCCCAGATCTGTGTTCGTATTTTTAGGCAGGTCCTTCACAGCCTCCTCCAGCATCTCGTTTACTTGTGAGCGAGCCCAATAGATGTCTGCATCATCGTCGAAGACGAGGGTAATAACAGAAAGTCCACTGCGTGAAATACTTCTCTTCTCCTCCAATCGAGGGATGTTGGCCAGAGCCATCTCGATAGGAGTGGTGATATATTGCTCCACTTCTTGCGCACCGAGCGATGGTGCTTGGGTGATGACTTGCACCTGGTTGTCTGTGATGTCGGGTGTGGAGTCGAAAGGTAAGCGTGACAAAGACCATGCACCCCATGCAATGAGGGCTATGGTAAGTACTCCTATCACCAACTTATGTTGGATAGAGTATGTGATAAGTTTCTGAAACATAATCTCTTGGTTTTGTTTGATTGATGTATGTCTTAACCTTTAGAGATTAGTCTTCCTCACCATGGTCGCCCGTAAGCGAAGCTAGGTAGAAAGCATTATCTGTCACTATCTTCTGTCCTTTCTTGAGGTGCTTGCACAGCGCCACCTCTGTATATCCATTGTTGCTGACACCTGTAGTCACCTCATGGCGAGAGAAACTATAGGTACCACCCTTGGAATGCTGCTGGTTGAGAGCGAAGACATATTGCTTGCCATCAGCACTGACAATCGCCTTGTTGGGCAAAGTCATGCAGAGTTGTCTGCCTGTGGCTATCTGCCCCGACACGTACATGCCCTCGAAAAGTTTGGCACCTCGCTTTGCATCCAACTTGACATGTACGGCAACGCTCTTTGTGCCTTTATTCAGGTACTGGTTCATACCATATACTCGTCCCGACACGTTGACACCAGGTTGGTTCGTCAGGCTCACCAATACTTGGTCGCCTACTTTCACCTTGGCAATGTCTTTTTCGAAAACGTTGAGATCGCATTCCACAGCATGGTTGTTGCGTATCTTCATCAGTGGAGTCTGCATGTCTGCATAACTTCCCAGGGATGCTTGCATGTCGCTTACAGTGCCACTGATAGGCGCACGGAGTGGGAAAACGGTGGTAAACTTACCTTTTGCGACCTCCTTAGTAGAGATGCCCATCTGTTGGAGTTGGCGACCTGTGCCCAAGAGGTTGGCTTGTGCCACCTTGTAGTTTTTCTCAGACATTTGCAGCGTTTTCTTGATGCCAGCGCCAGCTGATGCTAGTGTTTTCTGGCGGTCTAGTTCCAAACGTGCCATCTCGCTTTCCTTATAGGCAGTATAATACTCTCGTTGAAGCGTCACGACATCCGTGTTCTCGATGGTGGCAACGACTTGTCCTCGGCTCACCATCTGTCCTTCCTTGACATATACATTCTTCACGATGCCACCCATCAAGGACGATACATTTCCCATGTCTTGCGCTCTTAGGACGAGGGAGCCATTGACATGCAACATAGCATCCATCTCTCTCTCTTGAGCCTCGCCCATCTTCAGATCGACGGCTTTCACTTGTTTCTCACTCAGAGGAATATTTTGGAAATCAATCTCTTCCTCTTGGTTTTCACTCTCTGAGGTTTCAGCCTTGCTCTGTGAGAGGAAGGAGAAGCCCACAAATGTGATGACTGTCAAAGCAGCCACCAAAATGAATCTTTTAATCATGTTTTTCTTGTTTACTTGAATATTTTGCAATTCGGGTGCAAAGTTACTTGATTTTCCTTGCAACCTCGTTGCATACATGTATACAACGATCTATCAAGCCAAACAAGGAGGTCCTCGCCTATTGTAGCCCAGCCCCATATATTCGTGGAGCTGACTTGTGTTTTCTTGCCATGATACGATGACAAGACTCTTTAAGGGGAATAAAACAATATGAGAAGGTAGGACTGCCATCAAATGGTGTCCGCCATCGAAAATCTTCTGCTGGATGTTCTTGGCAACCTTGGCGTTGACGATGAACTGGTGCATCTGATGCACGCAGCATCCCTCATGCTCCTTTTCATGGTGTTCGGTATGTTCGTCGTTGGTGTTGCCGTCTTCAGCGCAACGTTGCTCTACGAAGCAGATGCGATTGAAATGATGATGATGGAGTACGACAGTAGAAAGCAACACGGAGCATGTTGCCAACCATAGTGAATATATATATAATCTGCGTCTCATCATCAATAAAACTTGTGTATGAAATGGGCTCGTCTTGATCAGCCCATATTAAAGCCACTGCAAAGATACTATTTTCTCTTGTCTTCGCCAAATCCCAAGTCTGTTTTTTCGATTTTTTCAGCATATTCGCAAAATAGGTGCACTTTTATTACGCTATTTCCCAAAAACTTTATACTTTTGCGCTTGATTTAATTTAATTTGTCATGGAACTCAAAGAACGAAATATTACAGAGAAGAGACGAAAGGCATGGTTCATCGTTTGGGCAGTGGCTTTTGTTTTGTTGTTGGCAGGTGGATTATACTATTATCTGTTTTTCTATGTCAACCGAGAAAAAGTACAGAAGGCTTGGGTTGACGTTAAGGTTGTCACCTATTATGAATTGATGCAAGATGGCAAGATGGTGCTTGATTTTGAACATGACACAGTCACAGCCAAGGGTTATTTCTCTTACCTATATAAGTTGGCTCCTATTGGGGAAGGCATCGTCATTTCCAACATCGAACCATCTGTTTGGAAAAATAAATATTTCGATGCCGACTGCCGTATGGTCTTGCAATGTATGACAGACTCACTAGACAGTGTCTATTCCGACTCAAAGTGGAAGGTAAACGAACTCAACTATTACCTTCATTCCCATAATGTTACGGATGTAGGCTATAATATGATTTCACAATACACGCAACGAGAGATTGCTCTCCGTGATACAGCCAAGAAAATGCTCGATTCGCTCACCCATATTTCTAAGGGTCGAAAGCTTCGCATCGTTTGTAAACGGAATGTCTTGACGAAATACGGCAAGTTGAACATCCTTGGTAACAACATGTTCCAACTTGCGTCCAAGAAAACGCCTGATGCGGTGAGTCCACTTCCCATGGCTACGGCTACCAGTTTGGCGAATCTCAGTCTCATCCTATGGAAGCCAAGCATGTCGAAACTTTATTTCCATACCGACTCTCTCAGCAATTATGAGGGAGAAGTGGATAGTGTGGGATGCCCCAATGGACACGGAAAGTGGATTGACTTGGCAAAGGGTACCTATTATGAGGGCAACTGGAAACATGGCAAGAGAAATGGTTTCGGTTATTCGGTGGCAAGACGTAAAATTTTGCGTGTGGGAGAATGGGTGAACGATGTCTATAAAGGCGAACGCTTAGTCTATAGCTCCGACAGAATCTATGGTATAGACATTTCGAAATATCAGCATGTTATCGGTAAAAAGAAATATCCTATCAACTGGTCTCAGCTGCGCATTACTCATCTAGGCAACATCAGTAAGAAGAGAGTGAGTGGTACTGTCAACTATCCCATCCGATTCATCTATATCAAGAGTACAGAAGGTACTACCCTCCTCAATCCATATTATCGCAAGGATTATCTGGCAGCTCGCGCCCATGGCTTCAAGGTGGGTAGTTATCACTTCTTCTCTACACTTTCACCTGCCTTGAAGCAGGCACAGCATTTTGTCAAGCATACTTTTGTGAGAAAAGGCGATTTTCCACCTGTTCTTGATGTCGAACCTACACCCCAACAAATCAAGAAGATGGGAGGCTCAGGCGTTCTCTTTGCAAGAGTTCGCACTTGGCTAAACTATGTGGAGCGACAAACAGGCGTAAGACCTATTTTATATATCAGTCAAACTTTCGTGAATCGTTATCTCAACCAAGCTCCCGACTTGAAGCAGAATTATCACATTTGGATAGCTAGATACGGAGAGTACAAACCTGATATTCGCCTAGTATATTGGCAGTTATGCCCAGATGGAAGAGTTGCTGGCATCCACGGCAAAGTCGATATCAACGTGTTTAATGGCTATCAGGATGCCTACGACAAGTTTGTGAAAGGCCATGCCTTATAGTAAAACTCGGCGACTTATCCAAAACATTTATGTTAAACTATGTTATAGGAAATAACAACCTTGCAACATTTTACGTAATTTTGCGTTAATTTGGTGAGTATATCATATAAGGTAAGGGAATATAACATAGAATGAGACAACTTAAAATTCAGAAAAGTATTACCAATCGCAACAGCGAGGCCTTGGATAAGTATCTCGTTGAGATTGGTCGTGCTCCTATGGTTTCCATCGACGAGGAGATCGAGTTGGCGCAAGTCATAAGAAAAGGTGGCAAAGCTGCAGAGCGTGCAAAGAACAAGTTGGTAGAAGCCAACTTGCGATTTGTGGTGTCCGTTGCCAAACAATATCAACATCAAGGCTTGACGCTCACCGACCTTATCGACGAAGGTAACATAGGACTCATCAAGGCTGCTGAGAGATTTGACGAAACCCGTGGTTTCAAATTCATCTCCTACGCTGTTTGGTGGATTCGCCAAAGCATTCTGCAAGCGATTGCCGAACAGAGCCGTATCGTGAGACTACCTTTGAACCAAGTGGGTTCCCTCAACAAAGTCAACCATGAAATCAACAAGTTTGAACAAGAAAACCAGCGTCGTCCTAGCGTGGAAGAGTTGGCTATGCGTACTGGTGTGGATGAGGAGAAAATCTCCCAAAGCATGGCGGCGAGTGGACATCATGTCAGCATTGATGCGCCTTTCAGCGATGACGATGACAACTCCATGGTGGACGTGATGGCGAGTGGAGATGACAGTCGTACCGACAAGCATGTGGATCATGAGAGCATGGCGATGGAATTACGCCAGGTGCTCGACAAGGTCTTGAAAGATAGAGAAAAGCAAATTGTCTGTGCTTGCTATGGTATCGGTGAGCCTGAGAAAGGATTGGAGGAGATTGGCGACAAGATGGGGCTTACCCGTGAGCGTGTACGCCAAATCCGTGAGAAGAGCATCACCAAACTTCGTGACTCTGGTAACGCCAAGATTCTCATGAAGTATCTGGGATGATATTATGAGAATACTTACATATTAAAGAAATGCAAAAAGGGGACAAGCCGTGATGCCTGTCCCCTTTTTGTTTGAAAAAGATGCAAATATAATCAATGACACGAAAAAGGGTGTGCCATATACTTGTGACACACCCTCTTTTATACATTTAAAAATATGTTCTGCTTACTAGCTTTTTGTTGTCAAGCAAACATAATGAATATTTTGCACTTGGCATTATTCCAAACCGAACAAAGCCTTCAAGCCTCCGTCAACTCCAGAGAAGCCCATGAAAGCCAGGCTCAGCAAGGAAGCTGTAACGAGCACGATTGCCATGCCTTGCATACCCTTAGGGATGCGAACCAAAGCCTGCTGCTCACGGATGCCAGCAAACACAATGAGTGCGAGGGCGAAACCAAGAGCGGTAGAGAAAGCATATACCACACTCTCCAAGAGATTGAAGTCTTTCTGGATGACCAAGATGGCTACACCCAAAACGGCACAGTTGGTAGTAATCAATGGCAAGAAGATACCCAGTGCTTGATACAAGGCTGGAGAAACCTTCTTCAAGATGATCTCAACCATCTGCACCAATGCCGCAATCACGAGGATGAACGACAAGGTCTGGAGATATTGCAAACCGAATGGGTCGAGCACATACTTCTGCACGAGCCATGTGATGATGGTAGCCAAGGTCAAGACGAAGGCAATGGCACCACCCATACCGATGGCGGTATCATTCTTCTTCGATACGCCCAAGAATGGACAGATACCGAGGAACTGAGACAAGACGATATTGTTGACGAATATCGCTGAGATAAATATCAATAAATATTCCATATATCAATCCTCCTTACTTCTTTACCTTATTAAATATTGCAATCAAATAGCCCAATGTGAGGAAGGCTCCTGGAGGCAAGATGAATACCAAGATATTGGTCGTCTCTGGCAACAAACCGATGCCAAACACGCTGCCTGCTCCCAAAATCTCACGTACACAACCGAGCAAGGTCAATGCCAAGGTGAAACCCAAACCACAACCTACGCCATCTACCAAACTAGCCACGGGAGAGTTCTTGGCTGCGAAACTCTCTGCACGCCCCAGGATGATACAGTTTACTACAATCAGTGGAATATAGATACCCAAGGCCTGGTTGATGCTATCAGGAGCATACGCACTCATCACCATCTGAAGGATGGTAACGAAGGCTGCGATGACAACGATGAACACAGGGATGCGCACCATGTCAGGAGTAATCTTCTTGATGCAAGAGATAACGAAGTTGGTGCAAATCAGCACTGCCATAGTGGCCAAACCCATGGACAAACCATTGATGGCACTTGTGGTAGTAGCCAATGTAGGACACATACCGAGCAACAACACAAAGGTTGGATTCTCCTTGATGAGTCCATTCATCAAAATTTTCATATTACTCATATCGGCTTATCCTTTCTTTTCGTTAGAAGATTTGTTACTTGCGTTACCTTTCACCTTTGAGGCGCCGCTCTCGCCATCCACACTCTTCTGAGCGTAGGCTGCGTAAGCTTGGTTGATGGCTTTCAAGAAAGCACGACTCGTGATGGTGCTGGCGGTGATGGCATCTACCGCATTGCCACTCTTGTCGTCCTTGCTCACGTGAAGGTCGCCGTCCTTAGGAGTCTTGCCTATCACACTACCCTTTCCGTCTTTCTGAAACCATGTGGTACACTTCGCTCCCAAGCCAGGAGTCTCTGATGCTTGAAGTACAGTATAACCCAAGATTTTTCCTTCTGGATCAAAACCTACAAGCACTTTCAAGTCGCCACCGAAACCACCTGTCGTACTCTCTACAGCAGCACCCAACTGTTTGCCACTCTTATCAGAGCACTTATGAATGGTGAAGCTTACCTCCTTGCCATCAATCGTCTGATTGACTTCCTCTGGTTCAGCAACCTGCAATTCCTCTGTACCCATCACACTCTTGATGCCAGCAGCCAAAGACTTCTCAGACTTCTCTGCGATAGGACCAGAAGTAAGGTGGTTGACGTATGCAAGCACAGCACCTACAACGAGTGCGACACCTACGAGCACGAGAACCATGTTCTTCAATGATGATTCTAATTTCTGCATGTCATGTTCCTCCTTATTTCTTAGCTGGCTTCTCACCGAAGCGCTTTGGTTTAACATATGTGTTAATAAGAGGTGTGAACGCATTCATGATCAGAATAGCGAACGACATACCTTCTGGATAGCTACCCCAGTTGCGGATGATGATGGTCAAGAGACCGATGCAAACACCATAGATGAGCTGTCCTTTGTGAGTCATTGGTGAGGTGACATAGTCAGTTGCCATGAAGATGGCACCGAGCATCAGACCACCGCTCAAGATGACAGCGAATGGATTAGCATATACAGGATTAGCCAAATGCATCAAACCGCTGAATACGAAGACGGTAGCGATGATGCTCACTGGAATATGCCATGTAATGACCTTCTTCCAAAGCATATAAGCCAAACCAAGCAAGAGGGCGATGGCGCAAACCTCACCTGTGGTACCGGCACCAAATCCATCACCAGTTGCACCGAAGAGCAAGCTCAATGAATCTGGCAATTGATTCAAGACGGAACTATCACCCGTCTTGATGCCTGTCTTCATGATAGCCAATGGAGTTGCGGCTGTTGTTGCGTCTGTATAGCTCAACATCTGTCCTGCTACAGGCCATGAAGTCATCTGTGCTGGGAAGCTGACGAGCAAGAAACAACGACCAACCAACGCTGGATTGAATGGATTGTTGCCCAAACCACCAAAGGTCATCTTGCCAACACCAATGGCAAACAAGGCACCGATAATGATAATCCAAAGAGGAAGGTTGCTAGGCAAGTTCATACCAAGCAAGAGACCCGTGATGATGGCAGAACCATCAAGCAATGTGGTCTCTGTCTTCAAGAGATATTTTGTGATTGCCCACTCAAAGAATACGCAGGCTGCCACAGAGGTTAGAAAGACAATAGCTGAACCCAAGCCAAAGAAATAGAGGGATGCGAGGATGGCAGGTACAAGAGCGATGATCACTCCGTACATGTTCTTCTCCACCGTCTCATTACCATGGGCATGTGGCGATAATGATACTATTAATTTTCCCATTTTATGAATATGGTTGTTATTAAATTCTTTTGATAGAGCCTTCGCTGGGAAGACTCTGTTGAATTACTTCTTCGCGTTGCGAGCCTTGATGATGCCCATCACAGCACCCTTACCTGCAAGGATATTGTCGAGGATAGGACGATGAGAAGGACAAGTGAACTGGCAAGAGCCACAAGAGATACATGAGGTGATGTCCTCAGCCTCCAAACGCTCATAATCCTTCATCACGCTCAATGTAGCGAGCAAGTATGGCTCCAAGCCCATTGGACAAGCCTCCACACACTTCGCACAACGAATACATGGCTGCGCCTTCTTGCGATGAGCCTCTGCATCTGTCAGAATGGTGATGGAGTTGGTACCCTTGGTGACAGGCACGTCAAGACTGATGACAGCCTTACCCATCATTGGACCACCTGCCAATACCTTGTTGTCGCCCTCTGGCAGACCACCACATGCCTCAATCATCTGAGAGAATGGTGTACCCATACGAACGAGGAAGTTACCAGGGTTCTTCACCTGCTTACCTGTCACAGTGGTGTAACGCTCAAAGAGAGGTTTGTGTTTCATGACAGCTTGATAAACAGCGTAGGCTGTACCTACATTCTGTACGATAGCACCTACATTTACTGGGATGGCAGGAGGTGCTGGAACCTGACGGCGAATGACGGCATCCACCAACTGTTTCTCACCACCCTGTGGGTATTTCTTGGCGAGAGGAATAATCTCGATGCGAGGATCATTGGCAGTTTTCTGCTCAAAGAGTTGAATGGCTGCAGGCTTATTGTCCTCAATACCAATATAACCCTTCTCCACCTTGGCAGCCTTCATCAAGAGGTTTAAGCCAACAAGGATTTCGTCAGCGTGTTCCATCATCAAGCGATAGTCTGCAGTGATATAAGGTTCACACTCCACACCATTGATAATGACACACTCAGCCTTGGCTCCAGGAGGAGGACATAGTTTGATAAAAGTTGGGAAACCTGCACCTCCCATACCGGTGACCCCAGCCACCTTGATGCGGTTGACGATTTCCTCAGGCGTGAGCTCTGGGTGGTTTTCGATGCTTTCCAACTGTTCGGAGCGGTCGATTCCCTCTTCCCATTCATCGCCTTCAACATTGATGATGATGCAAGGTTTCCTATATCCTGTAGCGTCAATAGACGTATCTACCTTCAAAACGGTTCCTGAAACGGAACTATAAATCGGAGCACTCACAAAGCCTCCTGCCTCGGCAATCAAGGTACCGACCTTTACCTTGTCGCCCTTTGCAACGACAGGCTTGGCTGGCGCACCGATATGCTGACCCAATGGGAAGATGGCTTGTTTTGGAAGAGCAGCCGCCTGGGTAGGCATCTCGGCAGTAATCTTGTTCTCTTCTGGGTGAACTCCACCTATTCTAAATGTTCTCAAATTCATGCTTGTTCCTCCTTCTTTACTTCGTTAGCCTCTACAGCAGGAGTTGAATTTGCTTCTGGCTTTGAATCAACGGTTTCTGCAGCAGGCTTTGCTTTCTTCACAGGGAAATTGACTTTGACGATCGCACCAGTTGGGCACTCGTCAACACACTTGGTACACATGCGGCACTTGTTGAAGTCGATGTAGCTAACATTGTTTTCAATGGTGATAGCCTCGAACTTGCAGACCTTCTGACACTTACCGCATCCGATGCAAGCTACACTACAAGCCTTCTTGGCTATGGCACCCTTGTCTTTGTTGACACACTGTACATACACACGGCGACCCTTAGGACCCTTCTTGCGAAGTTCAATGATGTGTCGAGGACAAGCCTTGGAGCATGCTCCACAACCCGTACACTTCTCTTCATCGACCTCAGGAAGACCTGTCTCAGGATTGATAGCGATAGCCCCAAACTGACAAGCTGCCACACAATCTCCACAACCCAAGCAGCCGAATCCACAGCCGGTTTCACCAGCACCACAAGAATTCATAGCTGCACAAGTGTGCAAACCATCATACTCGGCGATGCGAGGACGATTCTCGCAAGAGCCATTACATCGAACCACTGCTACCTTAGCCTCAGTGTTGGCCACTGCGATGCCAAGGAGATCAGCCACTTTGCCCATGACTTCAGCTCCACCAACAGGACACATCAGCCCTTCGATAGAACCTGCGTCAGCACCCTTGACAAGAGCGGCAGCCATACCGGAACATCCAGCAAAGCCACAACCACCACAATTGGCACCAGGTAGGATTTCACCCACTTGGCCCAGTCGAGGATCCTCTTCGACGGCAAATTTCTTGGATACACCGAAGAGTACCAACGCAGCAATTAACGCGATGGCTCCGAGTACCAAGACTGCAATCATAATGAAATTCATAATTGTTTGTATTTGTTTGTTATTAATTCTTGATAGTTTCGTTTTTAAGTATTCTTCTTGTTTGTCTTACGACTGTATCTCAAACGACAGCCGTTTCTTGAGTTTGTTTCTAAACAGATAGACCAATAAATAATAAGGTATTAAAATACCCAACGCCGACAAGGCGGCTGCGCCTTCTGACTTTGTGAGTGACAGTATTGCAATCAATGTCACCACCATGACAGCTAAAGGCAAAAGATAACCATAGAGACTTGCCGTGAATCCTACAGATGTATCAGCAACTAATGTCACGGAGTCGCCTTTCTGATAGTTAGAAAAGTCAGAAGTCAATACTTCCACCAGCTTTTCCTTGGTTTCAGAGGCATTGCAATGTGCTGCTACCTTGCAGCCACTACAGGCTGATGACTGAAGAATCCGAACTTTCACGCATCCGTTTTCAGCCGAATCTACAATTCCTGCATGTTTTATCTTGTTGCTCATGATTTATGATCTTTGTTTTTGTCAACTTCTTCGACATAGCTTATCTTCTTTCTTTCACTCCATAACGATTCATGCGAATGATTCTTCCATTAGGTTACGGCATAGTTTGCAAAGTCGAGTTGGCAATTCAGTTTGATAGTGCAAAGATAATACAATATTTAAAAACCGCAAAATATTCAGAAAACTTTTCAACGAAAAGAAGCGTAAACGTTTTCTGATTGTAACTTAACTGTTCTTATAAGTAGGTAAAAGTATCAAATTGAAAGCAAGAAAAGCCCCTCATCAACAAATGTCAATGAGGGGCTTTTCTTAAGATATCTATTAGTTGTTGACACTACCGCCAACAATATCAAGCAATTCATTTGTAATGGCCTGTTGACGACTCTTGTTGTACTGCAAGTTGAGCGAACGTAAGAGTTCATCGGCATTATCCGTTGCTGTCTGCATGGCAACCATTCTCGCTGCATGTTCACTTGCCTGACTGTCGAGCAAGGCGGTGAAGAGCATCAAGTGTAACAGCTTTGGTATCAAGACTCCCAACACTGTCTGCAAGTCTGGCTCTACGATGAAGTCATCGTTCAGTGGCTTTGCCTCCGTACGTTGTCTATCATCTTGCGCCTCCTGCTTCTTGCGTAGGTATTCTTGCGCCTTTGCTGTAGCTACATTCGATGTCAAGTCTCGATCGTTATCCTCACCGATAGCCTCAGTAGAGAGGTCGATTGGCAAGAAAGTCTTGCGGGTGAGAATCTGTGAGCCGGCACTCTTGAAGTGATGATAAATCATCTCGACCTTGTCAAGTTCGCCTGCCACATACTGCTTAGCCAACTTGCGTGCGATTTCTGCACATTCGCTTGAATTTGGCTTGTCAGCAAGTTCCGTAAAGTCACCTGCTACTTTCAATCCAAGTTTTGCAGTCTTCTCGGCTACCTTTCGACCGATAGGATAAACCGTGATGTCGTCAATGCCTTGAGCCTTATACTCGTCCACTGTCTGCATCATCATCTTGATGACATTGGAATTAAATCCACCGCAAAGTGAACTGTTGGAACTATAGACCACGAGGGCTACTCTCTTGATTTCCTTGTGTTCGCACTCAAACTCACACTGGAGTGAAGGAGTGGAAACCAAGAAACTCTTCAAGATATGTTCCAACATATTCTCGTATGGCAACATGTTTTGTATTGCCACCTGAGCATGATGCAACTTGCTGGAAGCCACCATCTTCATGGCACTCGTAATCTTACGGGTACTGTTGACACTGGCAATGCGAGTTTTGATCTCTTTTAATGACGGCATAGGCTATTACGCTTTATATTGTCCTGCAACGTTTGCCATGGTCTCCTCTATTACCTTGATGGCATCATCGGTCAATTTACCGTCTGCCAAAGTTGCGATAACATCGGAATGCTGGCTACGCATAGCATCGAGGAACTGATCCTGGCACTCACGAACCTGGGTCATTGGCACCTCGTGCATCAAACCATGGACACCACAATAAAGGATGGCAACCTGCTCACCTACTGGCATTGGGTGATACTGAGGCTGGATGAGGAGTTGGTCGTTCTTGCGACCACGATCCAAAGTCATGGCAGTCACAGCATCCATATCGCTAGAGAACTTAGAGAAGGACTCCAACTCGCGATACTGAGCCATATCAATCTTCAGGGTACCTGCCACCTTCTTCATACTCTTGATTTGAGCAGAACCACCTACACGAGATACAGAGATACCTACGTTGATGGCTGGGCGGAAACCTTGGTTGAAGAGGTCTGTCTCCAAGAATATCTGACCATCTGTGATAGAGATCACATTGGTTGGGATATATGCGGAAACGTCACCTGCCTGGGTCTCAATAATTGGGAGGGCTGTCAAAGAACCACCACCCTTCACGTGACCCTTCATGCACTCTGGAAGGTCATTCATCTGCTCAGCTACCTCCTGCTGGTCGTTGATACGAGCTGCACGCTCCAACAAACGAGAGTGGAGATAGAAGACATCACCTGGATATGCCTCACGTCCAGATGGACGACGAAGAATCAAGGAAACCTCTCGATAAGCCACAGCCTGCTTACTCAAGTCATCATAGACGACGAGAGCTGAGTAACCACGGTCGCGGAAATACTCACCAATAGCTGCACCAGCGAATGGTGCATAGTACTGCATAGCAGCTGGATCAGCAGCAGTAGCACTTACAATTATAGTATAAGGAAGTGCACCATGCTCCTTGAGGTTCTGTACCAATGCTGCTACGGTAGAAGCTTTCTGACCGATGGCTACATAGATACAATATACAGGCTTGCCTGCCTCGTAGAAACTCTTCTGGTTGATGATGGTATCGACTGCAATAGCAGTCTTACCTGTCTGACGGTCGCCGATAATCAACTCACGTTGTCCACGTCCGATAGGAATCATGGAATCGACAGCCTTCAAACCTGTCTGGAGAGGTTCCTTCACTGGCTGACGATAGATCACACCAGGAGCCTTGCGGTCCAATGGCATCTCGAAAGAGTCAGTGAGGTCGATGTCTCCAAGACCATCAATAGCTTGACCCAAAGGATTAACGACACGTCCTAAGAAGTTGTCGTTCACACGGATAGAGGCGATACGATGGGTACGCTTCACACTCTGTCCCTCTTTGATGCCAGCTGTAGGACCTAAAAGGACGCAACCTACATTGTCTTCCTCCAAGTTCATGACAATAGCCATTGTGCCATTCTCGAACTCAAGAAGTTCATTGGCCTCTGCATTGCGAAGTCCATAGATACGAGCCACACCATCGCTGACGGTGAGGACGGTACCAACCTCATCAAACTTCTCAGAGCCATTCACCTCCTGGAGTTGCTGCTGAAGTACCTCAGACACTTCACTTGGTTTAATTTTATCTGACATTGTTTTGTTTACTTTTAATTAATTACTTTTTGAGCTGTGTCAGTATGGCATTGAGCTTCGTCTTGACGCTCGCATCCATTCTGTAAGTATCATATTCGAGGATGAAACCACCGATAATATCAGGGTTCACCTCCGTCTTGAACTCCACAGTACCTTGCGTTCTCTGCTCAACCATCTTGCGCATCTTATCCTCAGTTTGGGCATCGACGGCAGTGGCGGTGATCAGTTTACCACGGATGATATTCTTCTGTTTCCTGTAAAGAGTGATATACGAAGCAGCCATGAATTGCAGGGTGCTCTCCCTATCCTCTTTCAACACAAGGGCTATAAACTTCTTGCTCAATTCCGAAGGCTCTTTGCCCAGGGCTGTAGTGAGCAGTTTCTGCTTCTTGTCCTTGGAAAGCATAGGGTTGTCTATCGTAAATCTCAGTTCAGGCACGTCGATGTAGCTCTGTTAGAGCGTCTGCATCTCCTGATAGACCTGATCTTCGAGCTTCATGCTAATTGCGCTCTTGATGAGTGCACGAGCATAACGCACCGATATTACACCTATATCCATAAGCTTTACTATTTGTTGTCAGAAGAAACCTCATCCAGCAGACGATTTATCATGTCCATCTGCTCCTTGTCGGAAGAAAGCTTTTCCTTGAGCACCTTCTCTGCTATCTGAACAGAGAGTTCTGCTACCTGGGTACGTATCTCACGAATGGCGTTTTGCTTCTCGGTCTCAATCTGTGACTTGGCATCAGATAGAAGACGAGCACCCTCTTCGCGAGCCTTGTCCTGCGCTTTCTCTACGATGGCATCGCGAGTTTCGGCTGCCTCCTTGAGGATAGCTGCCTGCTTCTCGCGTGCTTCCTGCAGAATGGATTCACCCTGTTTTTGGAATTTGGCAAGCTTTTCATTGGCCTCGTGAGCCTTCTTTAAGCTATCATCGATGTACTCCTTACGGTCGTTCACCATCTTGATGATAGCAGGAAATCCAGCCTTCTTGAGGATGAAGAAGACAATCAAGAATACGACTGTCATCCAGAAGAGCAAGCCAAATGCCGGCATTAATAAATCCATATATACTGGTTAAAGTTTAACTTAAACGTTTGATTAATAAACTCGTTTCTTGCTTGCCAAGACGACTTGTCATCTCGGCTGTCAAGATTACATGACGATAGCCAAGATAGCGATGATGACTGCGAAGAAGGCAACACCCTCAACCAATGCAGCGGCGATGATCATAGAAGAACGAAGGTCGCCCATCTTCTCTGGCTGACGTGCCATGGCATCCATAGCCTGACCACCAATACGACCAATACCAATACCTGCGCCAATTGCGGCAAGACCTGCGCCTACTGCGGCACCCAACTTTGCAACTTCTGCTGCTAATAAAAGTGATAACATAATCTTAAAATTTAAGTTGTTAATATTTTCTTTTTAATTAATTCAATTATTTATTTCGCTCAGCAATATCAATTACTTTGCGATTTCAGGCTCGTGCTCATGCACGTGAGCCTGCGAGATGAATACTGCACTCAGCATGGTGAAAACCAACGCCTGGATGTAGCTTACCAATACTTCGAGGAGCATCATAAAGGCACTCATCGCAACACTTACGATTGTCATACCCGTTCCTGCCACATAGTTGGCGATGGCATTCTCACTAATGTTGAACATAATGAAAATGATTGCAGCGAAAGACAAGGCTATCGCATGACCTGCCATCATGTTGGCGAAGAGTCGGATAATCAGAGCCAACGGTTTCGTGAAGATTCCGAACAGCTCAATGAATGGCATCAGTGGCACTGGCACCTTCAACCAAGTTGGTACATCTGGCCAGAAGATTTCCTTCCAGTAATCCTTAGTACCTGTTACGTTGGTGATGATGAAAGTGGTCACACCCAAGAAACATGTACAAGCGATATTGCCAGTCAAGTTTCCACCGCCTGGAGGGAATGGTACGATACCCATGATGTTGGCTACGAAGATGAAGAAGAAGCAAGTAAGCAGCCATGGAGCATACTTAGGAGCCTCCTTACCGAGGGTAGCCTTGATCACATCGTCATAGACAGACATGATAAACATGTGCATCAATCCCACAAATCCCTTTGGAGCTGGGTCATCGATCTTGTGCTTCTTGCACCAGCTAGCTGGTATCAATACGCACAACAACAAGATGATGGCGTCTATAAAGAGAACGCATGTGGTCTTGGTGATGGAGATGTCGAGAGGCAGAACCTCTTCCCCATTCACTTTTTCCACTATCTTGTTGGGATTGTTCTGCGCATCACCATTCTTAATAACCAAGTTGTATGGACCTGGACGGTCGCCGTTGGCATCTCTCTTCTCAGAGAACTCTCCGCTGGAGAACACATGCCATCCTGTGGTCGTATGAACGATGACTGGCAGATTGATCACGACCGGATAGTCGCCCACCTGGGTGATATGCCATTCATAAGAATCCTTGATATGACCCCACAATATCTCCTTTACGTCGATGTTTTCCTTCGCACTCACCTGCATTGGGGCTAGCGTGAAGAGCAGCATCGCCATCAAGAGGAATTGTTTGAGATGTTTCATATTCTTATTCTTACTTTAATTATTAATCTTTTCTTTCTTCTCTATGCGAGAAAAGAAGATGCAGTCGAACACGAGAAGCACGACATAGAAAATGACGAAGATGGCTGCGAAACCCAAGATGTTTTGCTTGTCGCATACCACAACGTAGATAAGGAATACGATTGCCGCCGCCATCATCTTCAATGCCGATGCTGCCAAGTAGAACTTGCTCAGATTGGCTGGTGAAGACTTTGCGATGGCTTTCCATGCCTCACCATAAGCAGTACTTGAGATGAGCGAGAATATCGCACTCACTACCAATGGGTTAACCACTTGAGCGAGGATGTCATCACAAGAGGCTGATACTCGACAAGCAAAGAGAATGATGAGCGACAGAGCCGCAATCAACCATAGAGAGATTTGCTTATATCGAATGCCCGCCTGCTTGATATGTTGCAAGCGCATCACTTCTTCTTTTTCCATATTTACACTTCAACGCAAAGGCTTACTTCGTTTTTCTTCACTTCCACGAATCCACCTTTGATGTTCATATTCTGCTTGCCTTCCTGGGTGGTATATTCTACCTTTCCCACTTCGAGTGAAGAGATGATTGGAGCGTGGTCCTTCAGAATCTCGAAAGAACCGAGGGTTCCTGGCACCAAAACGCTCTCCACCTCGCCTTGGAAGACGATTTTCTCAGGAGAAACTATCTTTAGCTTTAACATAAGCCTTTGAGTTTAATGTGATTAGCCTTGTGCAGCTGCGAGCAACTGCTTAGCCTTCTCCTTAGCATCCTCGATAGTACCTACATTGAGGAACGCCTGCTCTGGAAGGTCATCTACCTCGCCGTCGAGGATGGCATTGAAGCCCTTGATTGTCTCCTCGATAGGTACCATCACACCCTTCAAGCCGGTGAACTGTTCTGCTACAGTGAATGGCTGACTCAAGAAACGCTGTACACGACGTGCACGGTTTACGGTCAACTTATCCTCGTCAGAAAGTTCATCCATACCCAAGATGGCGATGATATCCTGCAACTCATTGTAACGCTGCAACAACTGTTTTACTCGCTGAGCGCAATCGTAGTGAGCCTTACCTACAATCAGTGGGTCAAGGATACGCGAAGTAGAACCCAGTGGGTCAACGGCAGGATAGATACCAAGAGAAGCAATCTTACGAGAAAGCTCTGTGGTAGCATCCAAGTGTGTAAATGTAGTAGCTGGAGCAGGGTCGGTCAAGTCGTCGGCAGGCACATAGACAGCCTGTACAGAGGTGATAGAACCATTCTTGGTAGAAGTGATTCGCTCCTGCATGGCACCCATCTCGGAAGCCAATGTTGGCTGATAACCTACGGCTGAAGGCATACGACCCAAGAGGGCTGACACCTCAGAACCTGCCTGAGTGAAACGGAAGATATTGTCGATGAAGAACATGATGTCGGCAGCCTCGCCGTTCTTGCCTCCATGATCACGGAACTCCTCAGCGACAGTCAGACCAGACAACGCTACGGAAGCACGTGCCCCAGGTGGCTCATTCATCTGACCATAGACAAGAGTAGCTTGACTCTTAGCAAGTTCCTCAGGATCTACTAAAGACAAATCCCATTTGCCTTCCTCCATAGCCTTCTTGAATTTCTCACCATACTTGATAACGCCAGATTCGAGCATATCACGAATCAAGTCGTTACCCTCACGGGTACGCTCACCTACACCTGCAAACACAGAGTAGCCATTGTGACCCTTGGCGATGTTGTTGATCAACTCCATGATGAGCACGGTCTTACCTACACCGGCACCGCCGAACAAACCGATCTTACCACCTTTCATGTAAGGTTCGAGCAAGTCGATGACCTTGATACCAGTGGCAAGCATCTCCTTGTGGGTTGACAATTCGTCAAACTTAGGAGCCTCGCGGTGGATAGGATAAGCACCCGTCATGTCCAATTCTTTCATACCATCAATAGGTTGTCCGATGACATTCATCATACGACCCTTGATTTGCTCACCTGCTGGCATGACAATTGGGTTGCCCGTAGAGACAACCTCCAATCCGCGCTGCAAGCCATCGGTATTGTCCATGGCGACACAACGCACGGTATCTTCACCGATGTGCTGTTGCACCTCGATGACGAGATCGCGTCCGTCTGGACGTTTTACCTTTAGAGCTTCGTGAATCTTTGGAAGCACCTTCTCAGGATTCTCGCCCTTGGTATCGAAATATACATCGATAACAGGACCGATAATCTGCGAGATGCGTCCGTTAATTTGTGACATAAGCTATAAGTTTAAATTTATTATTGTTAATGTTGTTGTCTTGTTTGTTTTGTAGTTGAACACAGTTTGTTGTAGTTCATTGCAAAAAAGACTTTTTACCTTTTCATTTGCAAAAGTAACAACAATTACTGAAAACCCCAAAATTACTTGGGGTTTTATTCAGCTTTAAACCATTTTTAGTTCCGTTTAAACCATTTTTACGGAAACTATTGGTTTCTTTGTGCTCTCTGTTCTCCCACTAGATGCTCAACTCGTCGAGCACCTTGATCAGCTTGCGATCAAATGGCTTGTCAGAGCGGATAGCTTCAGACAAAGGTACATAAACAACCTCATTGTTGCGAACACCAATCATCACATTGCGCTGTCCTTGCATGATGGCCTCAATAGCTCCACATCCAGTACGGCTAGCAAGAATACGATCACGGGCTGATGGACGACCACCACGCTGTAAGTGACCGAGGATGGATACACGTACGTCAAACTCAGGGAACTCCTTGCGTACACGGTCTGCATAGTAAAGCGCACCGCACTTAGGACTCTCTGAAACGATGACGATACAGCTCTTCTTAGACTTGCGGATACCACGCTCCATGAATTGTGCCAACTGGTCAACGTCGGTAGAATCCTCAGGGATGATAGCTGCCTCTGCACCACTTGCGATGGCAGAGTTCTGTGCTAAGAAACCAGCATCACGTCCCATCACCTCGATGAAGAAGATGCGCTCATGGCTCTGCGCCGTGTCACGGATACGGTCCACACACTCTACGATAGTGTTCATGGTGGTGTCATAACCGATGGTGTTATCTGTACCATAGAGGTCATTGTCGATGGTACCAGGAAGACCGATGCAGCAAATGTCAAACTCGCGAGCAAAGTTCATCGCACCCGTCAAAGAGCCATTACCACCAATGACTACCAATGCGTCAATCTCTTCCTTTTGGATGGACTCGTAAGCTTTCTGGCGACCTTCCTCAGTCATAAACTCCTTGGAACGAGCGGTCTTCAGAATGGTTCCACCTGTACCGATGATACCACTCACGTTCTCTGTGGTGAATGGCTTGATTTCATCATTGATCAATCCGTCATATCCACGATAGATAGCTTTCACGTTGAAGCCATTGTAGATGGCGGAACGTGTCACTGCGCGGATAGCGGCGTTCATGCCAGGAGCATCACCTCCTGAAGTCATAATACCTATAGTCTTAATCTTTGCCATAACTATTACCTTATTATATTATTATATATTTTTAGATTTGTGATTTTCGTTTGCGTGTAAAGAGCAGAGCTATTGATGCCGCTCTGTCGGGTTTATACAAAAGTCCTTCTCCCCCATGGTATCTTCGTCTAGGGAGTACTATGCGTCGTGTTTTTAAATCAATAAGTTGGTTGCTCCCGCCACAAGATTATGTGAGAGCCAGAGGATAGCGAGTCCAACGACACCACCGAGCAGAGCTTTCCACCCGATGTTGCGGAAGAACCATCCCATGTGCATGTGTTCCATCTTCATCAATGCCAAACCACTGATGGTACCGATGCCCAAGATGTTGCCGCCTGCCATCACACAATAGGCGATGACTTGCCAATAGATGCCATTGCAAGCATATACCGAACCGACCTCAGACACGAAATCATCCTGGCCTACCAAGTCTGGCAAGGAGAAGAAATTCATGGCCGTAGCAAAGTTGTCAAGCACTGTACTGAGCACACCAGCTACAATGCCATGTGCCCAAACATAAGGGTGCGCCTCGTCGATACCCAATGCCTCGTTGAGAGTAGTGAATGCTCCTGTCTCCTCCACGACACCGGCTGCCAACATGATACCCATGACAAAGAGAATCATCTGGATAACTCCATATTGCAATACCCTTGGGGTACGACGTTCTACCATCGCATCCATGTTCATCAATTTGCGGTTGAACACCTCGTTAACAATCCAAAGGATAGACAATACGCAAAGTGCACCTAGGAATGGACTCAACTTAGTAATATTATGGAATGTAGGAATAAACCATAGTCCACCAATACCCACGAAGAGCATCAACAATCGCTGCCATACGTTGAGACGAGTATCATCGCCACGATATGGCATGACAATCCATTCTGTATCAACACGCTCAGGCAGTTGACGAGCAATCAGATAGGTTGGAATCAACCATGCTGCAAGGCATGGCAAGAGTAAAGACATGGAGAAAGAAGTAGCTGTTACTGCCCCCATGTTCCAAAGCACCAATCCCTCTGGGTTTCCGATAACGGTCAAGGCACCGCCACAGTTGGCAGCCAAGAGAATGGCTGCACCATAAAACATTCTTTGTCGGCGACTAGGAATGATGCCATGCATGATGGTGAGCATCATCACCGTAGTAGTCAAGTTGTCAAGGTTGATGGAAATCAAGAAGGTAACGATGGATAAGGTCCATATCATCTTCTTGCTTTTGCGTGTACGAAGCAACTGGCTGATGAAATCGAAGCAGCCATTGTTGTTGAGAATCTCCACGATAGTCATCGTAGCCAAGAGGAAAAGCACTATCTCCGCAGCCCTACCTACATAAGGCAGGAAGATAAAGCGATCGATAAAATTCTTGACAGTGATACTAGTGGAAGGAATCTCTCCCATATCTTCTGGATGAAGGTAGTGGGAATATTCGTAAGCATGCTGACTTGTCACAAAGTCCATACCAAAACAAATGTAAAGAACCCATCCCACCGTTCCAGCGAAAATCGCAACGGCAGCACGGTTCACCTTGGTGATATTCTCCGTCGCTATGAGGAGATACCCCATCAGTATTATCGCTATGATGACTACTGTCATAATGTTTATCTTTACATTTTTCTTTGCATTTCGAACGCAAAGATAACAAATAATCTCAAATTAGCATCAAAGTGAACGATTTTTTATATCCGTTTAACGGAAAAGTAACAATTTCTTGTCATTTGTACCATTATTTGCCATCTTTACATCGCAAAATGACTTCTATTAGTCTTTTGGCATACGACCAGACCACTTTCTGAGCAAATAGTAAAGGCGTTGCTCAATACTGAACAATCGCCAACACCATGTGTGCGGAAGCAGGGCGCTATGAAACGGCACATAACCCAGCTTGTAATGATTACGTGGCTCCAAAGCATCGGTTTCTATGCTCTCCCAAGTTTCCAACAGGCACTTTTTAGCAACTTCATTGTCTATCTTTGACAAAAGAAATTGGTTATGAATAGCAAACTGACAGAGCGAGATGAGGTTCAACCATCTATGGTTCTCGTAAAGCCTTAAATACTTTGGTTCAACTTGAAGTTCCATAAGTTGGCGTTTCATGCTCGCATTGGCTTTCAGATAGTCAAAGCGATGGGCGGAAACTTGGTGGGTTACTGACGAGCTATGCTGTCGATAATAATAGATGCCCTCACATGTTGCCACCTTGCGAGACGAGATGTAATGCAGGCGAGTCGTGTTGTCATCACTATACGAATGACAGGTTTCATCATAAGGAAATCGCAGGTGTATGGCCGTCTTGACAGCATAAATGCCATGAATTTTCCAATTGAGACTGGCGACGAAGGCTTCTTTTCCTATCAAATATCTGAAAGCTTTCATTGGATAGTCTTCCATTCGCCAAATTCCAGCATCTTTCCATGAATACTTGCAGTGGAAAAGAACGCTGTCGTATTCAGGATCTTCCTCAAATTTCAGTACAGCCTGTTCCAAAGCATCTGGTGACAGCCAATCATCGCTATCCAAGAAACAAGTATAAAGTCCCTTAGCCAATTTCAATGCGATGTTTCTTGCATTTGCCTGACCACCATTCTTGTCAAGGTGTATGATTTCTATGCGTTTATCCAAAGTTGCGTATTCTTGCAAGATTGACCAAGAATGATCCGTAGAGGCATCATCCACGCATAAGACTTGAATTTCCTTAAGAGTTTGTCCCACTAAGGAATCTAAACAGTCACGGAGATACTTCTCTGCATTGTAAACCGCTACTAAAACTGTAATCTTAGGTACCATAGATGATGTATTTATTATCTTAACTTTGCTTTCACTTTTGCCATTAAGCTTTCCCATAAATGGGATTTAGAATGGAGAATCTGTATGGATACCACAAAACTAGCTATGATGAGTAAAATGCCCAAAAGCCAGTACCAAAAGCCATGGATAGACAAGGATATTAGATAAGTGCAAAATCCGATAGGCACGTGGATGGCTCCATAAAGGATGACAGTCCGAGAAAGGTGAAACTGATACTTGACATGACAGAAAATGAGATCGAACAACAAACCTATCATTCCCGAGATGAGCAATCCGACACCAGTTCCCACTAGTCCCCAAATATGGTATCCCATTGTTACGCATGATACCACCATCACGTCATATACCAATTCCTGTAGGAGATATGCTTTGCTGTCACCCTTGGAAAGTGCGATGTATTCTATAGGTAACACAACAGCTCTCACATACATCGCCAAGATGGCGAGTTTCATCATTCCCATAACAGGCAAGAACTTACCGCTATATAATAAAGGTAAAAGAATGGGAAGCCCAACAAGGAATAGCACTAACAATGGAGAGACCAAAAGTACGGACACCTCCACCTGTCGGTTGACCACCAAGTTGAGTTTTTCCCCTATTCCCTGGATAGAAGAAAGTCGTGGATAATAATCCGTTTCCATTGCTTGGAATACCATGGCAGCATATGTCATCGTCATCATGTAACCTGCATTATATAAGCCTACGTGCCATAGGCTACCTGCATTATTAAGGAAGGTGCGAATCAAGAACTCTGCTCCACTACCAAAGATACCTGCGATGACAAAAGCCACCCCCAGCTTTGCCATACCCATTCCCTCACCTATAAGTTTACGCTGAAATTGGAGGCGAAGTGAAAATATGCGATATGAATAAAGGATAGTAAACAGCAACTGCACCAACGCTATGATGATCAATGATGGGACAATGGCCTGCTCCTTCCATAAATAATAAAGAGGTGTAGAGGTGACCAAGGCTCCAAGTACACCATAGACGGACAATACTGCAAGGTGTTTCAACTGTCTAGTTCCTTTCAGGATTGCCAATTCACCTCCCATGATGGCGGTAAGTGCCACTACAGGTGAAAGAAAAATGAAATGGATGGTATGGTCTCCCCAGTTGAATGTCCACTTGTTGAGCAAAGGACTCATGACTATACAGACCATCATACCCAATACCGCAGTGAGGAAACTCCATACACGTATCAATCTGACAATATGCTCTATCTTATGCATGTCGCCATTTTCATAAGCGTCTGAAATCTCACGCACGGCACTCATAGGGATACCGAGGTTGGTGGAATCAGAAATGAGTTTGATGGTACTATTGAAAAGTGACATCAATCCCATACCCGCCGGACCGAGAATCATCGCCACCAACTTGTTGCGCACGATTCCGACAAGGATATTGAGTCCCTGTACACCGCCGAAAACACCGGTGTATTTAAGAATATGAGCGTAGCTGTCATCTTTTTTTATCTTTTCCATGCAATATTTAAACGTAGCCTAACCTAAAATATTGTATAGGCTACCACCCACTTTCATTTTTACATAGTTAGAGAAAAATTCTTACCTAGTTAGGCGCGAATTTTTACCTAGTTAGGCGCGAAAAACTGGCTAACCTTCTAAGTTAGGAGATTTGTCTAGAAAAGTTACTTGACCTGTATGGGCACGAATTGCATAAACGCAAAAGGTCGGACTCCCTTGCGGAATCCGACCTTTATACTTTTCAATCTTTGAAAGAAGATTAAGCCTCAGCTGGAGTCTCCTCAGCAGGAGTTTCCTCAGCAGCCTTAGCAGCCTCAGCCTCTGCCTGAGCAGCAGCTGCAGCAGCCTTCTTGTCAGCTACCTTCTTAGCGATTGCTTCATTGATCTTCTTCTCAGCCTCAAGCTCCTTAGCTACAGCCTCTTTCTTAGCCTTAGCCTCGCTCTCACGAACAGCAGTAGCTTTCTGCTCTGTACCGTTCTTCCAAGCGTCGAAACGCTTCTGAGCCTCAGCCTCATCGAAAGCGCCCTTCT
>ULUS01029489.1_pt1 | contig 53045 bp, 46 predicted proteins | sample 1958761 | NCBI WGS metagenome assembly ULUS01 (sample SAMEA4835767, study PRJEB28245) | human gut metagenome | biome: gut microbiome; material: fecal sample | place: Denmark | collected 2008
GCGGCAGATGAAGCCCTGTGTGATATAGATTTGCTGTCCCTTGTTTTCCGCCATGACAGCGGCGAGTTTCTCGCTGATGTATTGTGGGTCTGGTTCGGCATTCTTGTCTGTGCGCATAAAGTCGAGTGCATTGAGCAGTGTGGCTTTGATGCCTGTTTCCTTGAGATAGTTCACTACCATGTTGGTGCTCATGATTTCTCCCTGTGCCACCACGTTTTTTTCTTCAAAACTGGTGAACAGGTCTTTGGAGAATGAGCGCAGGTAGTTGAATTCTTCCTGGAGGAACTTGCGTGTCTTGTCTTTCCACTCGTCGGTGGAATAGAGGTCCTCCACGTGCTGCATGTATTTCTTTTCCAAAGAGTTGATTACCTCGTTGGCACTCTCAGGGTTTTTCTTATAGAGGTAGTTGGAAATCTCTACGAGAGAGTTAGTCGTGCCGCTCATGGCAGACAGTACTACGAATGTGGGTTCACCCGACTTGGTTATCAAAGAGGCTACGTTCTTCATGCGCTCTGGAGAGCCAACGGAAGTGCCTCCGAATTTCATTACTTTCATATTCTTTGGATTTTTATGGTTCTTGAATGTTAGGCGGTATGGAGTTTCAGTCTTCCTCCACAATCTTCACCTTGTTGAATTCTGACGTCACGTCGCTGATGTGATGGTCCTCGCAGCGGTATACGATGCCTGGAAACTTGTCCAGCATCGGTATGTTGTGGGTGGTCATGATGACTGAAGAACCGCTGAGGCTTATCTGTTTGAGTAGGTTGACAATGTTGCCTGCTGTTTCAGGGTCGAGGTTGCCTGTAGGCTCGTCGGCAATGATAATGCGTGGCTTGTTGAGTATGGCACGAGCTATGGCGATGCGCTGCTGTTCTCCGCCGGAGAGTTCGTGAGGCATGCTTTCCTTGCGTTCTTGCAGTCCTACTTCGGTTAGCACTTCGTCAATGCGCTCATCAATCTTTTTCTTGTCTTTCCACCCCGTGGCCTTGAGCACGAACAGCAGGTTCTTGTAGACGCTCCTGTCATGGAGTAATTGGAAGTCCTGAAAGATAATGCCCATTTCCTTGCGCAGCCCAGGTATGTCTTTGCGCTTGATGTTGGCCAAGTCGCGTCCGAGTACTTCTGCCTTTTCTGCCTGCTCGATGTCGAGTTCGCAGTAGAGGGTTTTGAGCAGAGAACTTTTTCCCGAGCCTACTTTTCCGATAATATAGATAAACTCGCCTTCTTCTGCGTGGAAATTCACGTCTTGAAGTATTACCACGTCATCGTGACATATTTTTACGCCTTGATAGTCAATCAGCATATTGTGGTTTCTTGTTTATGGTGTGGTTTTAATGTTTCTTCCAGTTGGGATCGTGGCGTGTGCGCAGTTCGGCTGCCAAGTCTTCAATGCGAAGTCCCTTGCTGGTGAGCAGCACGATGAGGTGATAGAGCATGTCGGCTCCTTCATAGATAAGACGTTCATCCGTGCCGTGTACTGCCTCGATAACAGCCTCGAGAGCTTCTTCACCCACTTTTTGTGCCATGCGGTTAAGGCCGTCATTGAAGAGCGATGTTGTGTAGGACCCCTCAGGCATTTCTTTGTGACGCTTTTCTATAAAGTCTTGAAGAAAAGAAAGGAAAAGCAGTGGGTTCGCGTCATTGCTTTCGCCCCAGCAAGTATCGGTGCCCTTGTGGCATGTGGGACCTGTTGGATTAACCTTTATGAGCAGTGTATCGTTGTCGCAATCGTTTTGGATGCTTACCAGATTGAGGAAGTTTCCAGAGGTCTCGCCCTTGGTCCATAACGTTTTGCGTGTGCGGCTATAGAAAGTTACCTTTTGGGTTCCTATTGTCTTTTCGTAAGCTTCTTTGTTCATGAATCCCAGCATGAGCACATTCTTGGTCGTGGCATCCTGAATGATAGCAGGAACAAGTCCGTTCATCTTGTCGAAATCTATTTCCATCATATCTTAATATAGTTTGTGGTTTTCTTTTGATTACCTTATAGTATCTATTGTTTATGTCTGTTATATTCTCACATTTACTCCTTCTGCCTTTAGATACTGCTTGAGATCGGGTATCTTGATTTCACCGAAGTGGAACACACTTGCTGCCAATGCTGCGTCAGCCTTTCCTATAAGGAATGCGTCTTTGAAGTGTTCCATATTGCCAGCTCCTCCACTTGCAATGATGGGGATGGAAAGCGATTCGCTGAGTTGTGCGAGGGCTTCAAGGGCAAAACCTTGTTTTACGCCGTCGTGGTTCATGCTGGTGAAGAGTATTTCGCCAGCCCCACGGTCTTCCACTTCATGTGCCCATTCAAAAAGGTCTTTACCCGTGGGCACTCTGCCACCATTGAGGTAGCACTGCCATTGTCCGTTTTCTTCCTGACGGGCGTCAATGGCGCATACGCATACTTGAGATCCGAAACGCTTTGAAACTTGGTTGATGAGTTCTGGATGCTTGACAGCAGCCGAGTTGATGCTCACCTTGTCTGCTCCTGCATACAGCAGGCGCTCCACGTCTGCCAGTTCGTGTATGCCGCCTCCAACTGTGAAGGGTATGTTGATTTCCTGTGCCACGCGTGTCACCATGTCGGTGAATGTCTTCCTTCCCTCAAAACTGGCGGTGATGTCGAGGAACACCAGTTCGTCGGCACCAGCGTCACTATAAGCCTTGCCCAATTCCACGGGGTCACCAGCCTTGCGAAGGTTCACGAAGTTAGTACCCTTCACCGTTTGTCCGTCTTTCACGTCGAGACAGGGGATGATCCGCTTGGCCAATCCGCTTGGCGCTTGCTTCAACAGTCGGTCTGCTTGTATGCGACCTTCATAGAAAGCCTTTCCGAACACCACTGCAGGTATGCCTTTGGCATCGAGGTCAATTATGTCTTCGTTGCTCGATACGCCTCCACTAGCTATGAGGTGCAACTGTGGATAGTGCCTCATAATATCCATATATAATGAGGTGGCGGGACCTTGCAGGGTTCCGTCCTTTGAAATCTCTGTGCACAACACGTTGCGCACGCCATGGTCTATATAGCGTTTGAGGAATGGAAGCAGATCTTCTGAAGAGTCTTCCTTCCATCCGTTGATAGATACCTTGCCGTTTCTCACGTCGGCTCCGAGAATGATGCGGTCTGCCCCAAACTTGTCTATCCAAGAGCAGAACAAGTCGGGGTGGGTGACAGCCACAGAACCTACTGTGACGAATGATGCGCCACACTCGAAAGCAGTCTTGATGTCTGCTTCTGTCTTGATGCCGCCGCCGAAGTCAACTTTGAGGTGCGTGGCGGAAGTAATGGATTTCAGCACGTCAGCGTTGACAATGTGTTTCGACTTGGCTCCATCAAGGTCTACCACGTGCAGGCGCTTGAATCCCATGCGTTCAAATTGTCGTGCAACTTCTGCCGGATCGTCGTTATAGACTTTCTTCTGTCCATAGTCACCTTTAGTGAGACGCACACATTTTCCGTCGATAATGTCGATGGCTGGTATTAGTTCTATGTTCAACTGGCTGTTCATTTCACTTCAAATAGAAAGTTCTTGATGATTTGTTCTCCTACGCTTCCGCTCTTCTCCGGGTGAAATTGTGTGGCATAGAAGTTGTCCTTGTGCATGGCCGCACTGTAGGGCAGTGTGTAGTCTGCCGTGGCTATTGTCCACTCGCAATGGGGTACATAGTAGCTGTGTACGAAATAAACGAAGTCGCCTTCATGCAGATGGCTGAAGAGAGGAGTCTTGAGGTCATGTATGGTATTCCACCCCATGGCAGGCACCTTATCTTCGTGGCGTGTGGGCGAGAACCGCTTAACGTCGATGGGGAATATATTCATGCAGTCGGCATCACCCTCTTCCGAGTGGCGGCACATGAGCTGTTGACCCACACAGATACCCAATACTGGTTGTATGAGGTGAGTGATAACTTTGTCGAGACCACTCTCTCGTAGACAGTCCATGCAAACCTTGGCCTCGCCTTGTCCGGGGAGCAGCACCTTGTCTGCCCGCTGTAGTTCTTCAGCATTGTCCGTCAGGTTTGGTTCAATGCCCAGTCTGCGCAGGGCATTGACTACGGAATATATGTTTCCTGCGTTGTATTTGACGATGGCTACTTCCATAATGGCTTTCTTTTTAGCAATTTATTGCGCAAAGGTAGTAATATTCTTTCAAATAGCGAGCAATAATCACCTTTTTATTTGAATTTGTCTATAAAACTTTGTGCTTGTGCATTGCCGAGTTCTTTGGCTTTTTCCAGACTTTGCTTGCCCTCTTTCTTTTGTCCTGTCTGTATCTGTGCCAAGCCAAGTATGAGATAGGCATCAGGGTTGTTGGCATCGATGCTCAGACAATGGGTAGCTGTGGCTATGGCTTCATAGTACTGTGCCACACGGAGTTGCACGTTGGCTTTCTCTGCGTAGAAGAGTGGTTCCTGAGGAGCGAGTCTAAGGGCGAGATTGATGTCATCGAGAGCCTGCTGGTAAAGACGGCACTTCATGGCGCATTGTTCGCGAGTGTAGAAGAATTGGGCATTGACTCGTCCCAATCGAAGTGTGTCGTATTTGTTGTAGTCTTGAAGTGCTTTGCGGTACATGCCCATCTTGTCAAGTTGTGTGGCGCGGGCAATGTAATATATAGCATCACCTTGTGAGGCAGGCGTCTTGCAGATGGCTACTGCACTGTCAAGCATTTGGAGAATTTCTTTGTCGTCAGCCTTGAGTTGCATCTTGCATTGTGCTGCTTCGTAGAAGAGTTCGGGGTTGCGCAAGGCTGTGGAGGTCAGTCCGAGGAACATATCGCATGCCTCTTTGTACTCTCCTTTGGTGTAGCGTATTTGAGCTTCCAGATGTTTATAGAGTGGCTGTGGGTTGATGCGGTAGGCGTTCTGTGTCTCGGCTATGGCTTTGTCGAGCGACCAGTCGGCATAATCCTTATCGCTGGTCTTGTAGAGTTCATGGTTGTAAATGAGTTTGGCGTAACTGAAGTGTGCGCCGTCTTTGTTTGTTGATTTGTCGACAGCCGTTTCCATATCCTTGGCTGCTTCTGCACAATGGTTGTATCTCTGTTCTACCTGAGCGCGTGTAATGTAGCCGTCGGGATTGAGTGGAAATTTCTTGATGAATTCGTTGATGGTAGCCATGTAGCGTGCCGAGTCGTTTTGGGCGGCAAGCATCAGTGCCACTGTAGCGTCCTTTTCGTTGTCGGGCAAGGCTATGCGGATTGATGTCTGGTGGAGCACGGGGTCGGTGGCGGTGAGACCGCTCACCTGCATATCTGCAGCGAAGCGGGCTGCCGTGGCGTGACATTCGTCACCCGACCTCTGCAGCAGTCCGAGCAAGTTGCCTGCAGCGTCCACAAGAGGACAACCCAAGTCGGTGTCTTCAATCTGGGAAGAGAGAATATAGTAGGGGTATTTGTCCATAAAGGTTTCAACCTTCTGTATTTTCATTTGCTTGCCGGCGGCTTTGCCTACTGTGTAGTTAACCTTCCATGTCTGGCTTGTTGTCGTGGCAGGCTTTTGTGCAAAGGCGGCCCCTACGGTTTTACCGTCTACACAGAACTTTGCCATGTCATAAAGTTCATTGGCTCCTACAATACAACTCACGTCATAACGCTTCCCCTTGTTGTCGATGACCACAGCATGGTCTGCGCCAACGAATGGCTTCCACGGGCTGATGGCAGTGCCGTCTGCTGAGATGAACGCTCCGTGAGAAGAGGCGAGAATACTACCGTCTTTTTTGAAAGTGGTCAGTGTAAATACGCTTTTGGCTGCCTGACTCACAGCTATTGGCTGTGCCATTGCGCTTGTCAGGGCGATGAGGATGAGGGTTATGAGTGATGTTAATCGTTTCATGTGTTGTCGGTTTTTGTTTCGAATATAGTATTGTTACTTGTTGAGCAGTGCCTTGGCATTATTGATGGCAGCTTCTGTCACGTCGGAGCCGCTGAGCATTTGTGCTATCTCCACTACGCGCTCATCAGGTGTTAGGGCGTTCATGCGGCTGATGGTGCCTTGTGCCGATTCCTCCTTGTATACCTTGTAATGGTGCTTGCCCAAAGCTGCAATCTGTGGTAAGTGGGTAATGCTGATTACTTGTCGTCCGTGATCGCCCATCTCTTGCATGATGTGTGCCATCTTTTCGGCTATCTTGCCGCTCACGCCAGTGTCTATCTCATCGAAGATGATGGTGGGGAGTTTCACGGCTCCGCTTATCATGGCTTTGAGTGATAGCATGACACGTGCAATTTCTCCGCCAGATGCCACTTGCGACACAGGTTGCATGGCTGTGCTGGTGTTGGCGCTGAAAAGAAACGACACCTTGTCGGCACCACTGGTACCGATGGGTTTCTCTTCCATTCTTACGCTGAAACGCACGTTGGGTATGCCGAGTGGTACCAGTCGTCGCTGCATCTCTTCCTCCACACGCTTGGCTGCCTTCTTGCGGGCTGCCGTCAGTTTGGCTGCTTTCTCCCTACATTCCTCGAGTCGCTTTTCTGCTTGGGCTTCCATGGCGTGGAGTTCCTCGTCGCTGTTGTCTATGTGCGATAGCTTTTTTTCTATGCCGTCTTTGATGGCGATGAGTTCTGCTATTGTAGTGACGTGAAACTTCTGCTCGAGTGAGTAGAGGGTATCGAGTCGCTGGTTGATGGTTTCGAGCTCGGCAGGATCGAAGTCCACATCTTCCGACTTGGCGCTTATTTCGCCGGCAATGTCTTTGAGTTCTATGTAGCAACTGTCTGTGCGTTCAGCCAGCTCCGTCACGTCGGGATATACTTCCTTGATGTTGTTCATACTGTTTGAGGCGGTCTTCAGCAGGTCGAGTATGCCGTTGCTGTCGGCTCCGTTGAGGGCACTGTCGGCCTGGAAGAGGGCTGTCTTGATGTCCTCAGAGTGGCTCATGGTTTCGCTGTCCTGCTCGAGTTGTTCTTGTTCACCGTCACGGAGTTGTGCCTTGTCGAGTTCTTGATATTGGAAACGCATGAAGTCTTCATCCTCACGGGTCTTGGCTATTTCCGATTTCAATTGCTCCAATCTTTGGTTGGCTTCCTTATACTTGGCGTAGGCTTCGGCATAAGTAGTCACGAGAGTCTTGTCACCGGCTATGATATCCACCACGTTGAGTTGGAAGTCCTCCTTGTTGAGCAACAGGTTCTGGTGCTGGCTGTGCACGTCTACGAGTTGCTCTCCCAGTTCGCGCATGGCGGTAAGCGGTACTGGAGTGTCGTTGATGAAGGCCCGGCTTTTGCCAGTGGCGCTCACCTCACGCCGTATGATGCAGTCTTCTGCATCGAAGTCTATGTCGTTGTCTGTGAAGAACTTTTCCATACCGTATTTCGACAAGTCGAAGTGGGCCTCTATCACACAGCGTTTGCTTCCGCTTTTGATCGCCTTGGTGTCTGCGCGTTGTCCGAGCAACAACCCGATGGCTCCGAGAATGATACTTTTTCCCGCTCCGGTTTCTCCGGTGATGACCGAGAAGCCAGGGTGGAAGTCGATGTCAAGTGTATCGATGAGTGTGAAGTCCTTGATGTATAAGTGCTTTAACATGTTATTGCTTGATTTTCTCCCAGGTGTTGTTTTGTGAGGCATTGATGCTGAAGAGCAGGTCGTAGACTGTCTCCTTTTCTTTTTGCGTGCCTTTACCTTTATATATATTGGCTAACTCTTCTTTCTTGTAGTCGGTCCATATCTGTGGCAACAGGCTGAGAGGCTTGTTTTCGTGACTTTTCTTTAGCCCTTCTTCCAGTGCTGTACTGATGGCGGTGCGTCCGCGTTCGGCATTGTTGGCCATCTCGTCGAGTCCCTTGCGGTAATAGTCATACTGCATTTGCCGGAATGGTTGCATGCCTCCGTCGAGGTAGTCGTTGATGATGGCGAAACGATTACGGTCACTGTCAAAGGCTTTCCATCCTGTAAAGTTGAGTGTCTGCGCATTGTTCGTCAGGTTCATGCAGCGTTGCAGTATGTCTTCTCCGCCCATGGGAGAGAACGTGTCGAGGTCGAGGCCAATGATGAGATAAGCGTAATAGGCAATGAGCGCTGTCAACTGATTGTCGATGTTCTCTTCGTTGAACTCGAGCTGGTCAAACTGCTGAAACTCAAAGTTGAAGTCGCCGTCGCGGTTGTTATAGATGGTGGTGGTGTAGGCTGCGTCGTAGACGGGTCGATTGGCTTGTATCAGCGCATAGCAGGTGAAGAGGTTTGTGCTCTTGTCATACTTGGTAACAGTGATGTTGAAGTTGCAGTTGATGCGCTCTTGGCGCTGAAACTGCAGGTTGGTCCACTGTCGGTCATTGATGAATTTCTCGAGCGTTTCTTTCAGGTTGTCGAACACGCTGGCATCGGTGCCCTGAATCTGGTTATGATTCACGGTTACCTTAGCCTGCAGCTCCTGCGACTCGACGACGCGGGGAACAAGGATGCAGAGTATGAGGGCCAAAAGTCTTACCATCTGCATATCTCGTTGATAATGTCTTTAGCCACTTCAGTCTTGGGCTTCTTGCCGAAGGCCTTCTTGCCCTTTTTGCTGATGATGGTTATCTGGTTGTTGTCTGTTCCGAAACAGGTGTCTTTCACTTGCAGACTGTTGAGCACGATGAAGTCGAAGTTCTTCTTTTCGAGTTTCTTTTCAGCGTTGGTCTCCTCGTCGTTTGTTTCGAGGGCAAAACCTACCAGAAGTTGTCCGCTGCGCTTGCGCTTTCCCAATTCACGGGCTATGTCGTGTGTGGGGTTAAGGCGTAACACGAGGTCGTCTTTCTCCCGTTTGATTTTCTTGTCTGCCACTGTTTCGGGTTTGAAGTCTGCTACGGCGGCACTGAGTATGGCCACGTCTTGAGTGTCGAAGTGTTCCGTGCAAGCCTTGTACATCTCCTCACAGTTTTCCACGTCGATGCGGTCTATGCCGGGGGAGCAGGTGAGACCTACAGGACCGGCTACAAGAGTCACGTGAGCTCCACGTCTGAAACATTCCTCTGCGATGGCGAAGCCCATCTTTCCGCTTGAGTAGTTGCCGATGAAGCGCACGGGGTCTATCTTTTCATAGGTGGGTCCTGCTGTTATCATAACGTGCTTTCCTTCAAGCGTTTTACTGTCTTTGCTGAAATAATGGTCGAGGTAGTCGGCTATGGTGACAGGTTCTTCCATGCGTCCCTTTCCTTCAAGTCCGCTGGCGAGGAATCCGCTGGCTGGCTCAATGATGTGGTTGCCATAGGAAAGCAGTGTCTGCATATTGTGTTGCGTGGAAGGATGGGCATACATGTCGAGGTCCATGGCTGGTGCAATAAACACTGGGGCCTTCATGGAGAGATAGGTGGTGATGAGCATGTTGTCGGCTATGCCACATGCCATCTTGCCCAGTGTGCTTGCCGTGCAGGGGGCTATAAGCATGGCGTCTGCCCACAGACCCAAATCAACATGGGAGTTCCAGGTTCCGTCGCGTTGGGAGAAGAACTCGCTCACCACGGGCTTGTGGGTGAGGGCGGAGAGGGTGATGGGGGTGATAAACTCCTTGCCAGCGGGTGTGATGACCACCTGTACCTCGGCTCCGCGCTTGATGAGTTCACGGATGATAAGGCACGATTTGTACGCGGCTATGGAGCCAGTGATGCCCAATACAATTTTCTTTCCTTTCAGCATGTCGGCTTTATTTTATTTGGTGTTGAGGCTACGCATGCGTATGCGCGTGAGCACTTGTTTGGTGTTGAGTGTGAAGTCGCTATTGAGAATCCAACTGTAGTAGCCAGGATCTCGGTTGAGCACGTCAGTCACGGCCCAGCCTTTGTACTTGCCGAAGTTGAACACCTCGTGTCGTCTGGGTTTTCCGTCAGCTCCAAGTATGGGGGTGCCCTTGCCGTCGGTCATGTCTTTCCAAACGATGCGTCCTGCAAAATCCACGTTGTCGTTCTGCTTGGAACACTCGGCGAGTGCGTCCATGTTGTTGGCGAGTTGTCTTTCTGGTTCCTCTTGCTTTCCCGGCTCATACATGTCGAGTTCGCCCATCAGCACGCGGTATGTGGCCTCTGTGTCCTGGTCGGCACTGTGTGCCTTGAAGTCGTCTTCCATCTTGCGTCCGCAGTAGAACTTGTAGGCGGCGGCGAGATTGCGGCGTTCCATCTTGTGGTAGATGGTTTGTGCGTCGATGAGGCGCACGCGGCTGAAGTCGAAGTCGATGCCGGAACGGAGAAATTCTTCTGCGAGCATGGGTATGTCGAAGTGGTTGGAGTTGTATCCTGCGAAGTCGCATCCAGCGAATTCGTTGGCCAGTTGTGGCGCAAGCGCCTTGAAGTAGGGCGCATCAGTCACCTGCTCGTTGGTGATGCCTGTGAGTTTTACCACCTCAGGCGGAATGGGCTTGCCTGGGTTCACATAGTGGTTTCCACGCTGTTCTGTGCCGTCAAGGTTCACCTTGATATAGGATATCTGTATGATGTGGTCCTTCACTAAATCGAGGCCGGTCGTCTCCAAGTCGAAGACGACCAGTGGCCTGGTGAGATTGAGTTTCATTCTTTCTTTTCTTGTAGATTGATTAGTCATTGAGCAGCATAGGCATGAGCAGCATGAGCACGTCTTGCTGTTCGGGCTGCTGCACAGGCGTGATGATGCCGGCACGACTGGGGTCTGCGAGCGAAATGATGATCTCGTCGCTGTCCATATTGCTCAGTATCTCCTGCAGACTGGACCCCTTGAAGCCTATATCCATGGGTTGTCCGGAATAGTCGCATGTGATGCTTTCCTTGGCACTTGTTGAGAAGTCAATGTCTTCTGCCGAGATTTCCAGACGGTCGGTTTCCAGGTGCAGACGTACAAGTTGGCTGCTGTCGCTTGAGAAGGGAAGCACACGGCGCAGTCCGCCGAGGAGTGACTTGCGGTCTATGGTCATGTTGTTGGGGTTGTTCTGGGGAATCACCGAATTGTAGTTGGGGAAGCGTCCTTCGATGAGGCGGCAGGAGAGCGAGCCTTCAGCAAAGTTGATTACCGCATTCTTGCCGTCGAAGCGTATCTCCACGTCGCCGCCGTCCTTGGCGAGCACGTTCTTCAACAGGGTGGCTGGCTTCTTGGGCAGGATGAACGCAGCGGGAATGTCGCTTATGATGTTGAGCACGCGGTTGCGCACCAGCTTGTGTCCGTCGCTTGCCACAATGGCAAGGCCGTCGGCAGTGAGGTCGAAGTAGATGCCGTTCATCACGGGGCGCAGATCGTCCTGGGCGGTGGCGAAGATACAGCGCGTGATGTTGGCGTTGAGCACACCTGCATCAATGTTGATGGATGTAGCGCCGTCGCCCATGGGTTGAGTCTGCGGATACTCGTCACTGTTTTGTGTGGTGAAGTTGTAGATGCCGTTCTGATAGATAATCTTAATGGTATTTGTGTCTGTGTCCACGTCGAAGTTGAGTGGCTGGTCGGGCAGTTCTTTCACTGCGTCAAGAATGGTCTGGCTGGGCACGCAGAAGCTTCCCTCGCCGTCGCACTGGTCGAGCTGTAGGGTTGACACCATCACATTTTCGTTGTCGGAGGCTGTCATCTTTAGTTCATTGCCGCTGATTTCAAACAGATAACTTTCAAGAATCTGAATGGGACTCTTGCTGCCGATCACTCTTGAGAGGATGGACAAACGACTGCTAAGGGCAGTACTTGATAAGGAGAATTTCATGGAATACTGTATTTAATTCGTTTATTAATCTTGGTTTCTCTAACTGACTACAAAAATACGAAAAACCATCGGTCGGAGCAAAAATATTCAGTGAAAAGTTGGTGTGGATGAACTATTTTTTGTAATTTCGCAAACTGAACAAAGTAAATTCCAAAACTAACAAGAAGAATAAATGGAAATAACAGGAAAAATCATTGCCGTGCTCCCCGCTAACAGTGGAGTGTCTGCCCGTTCAGGTAATCCCTGGATGTCGCAGGAGTATGTAATCGAAACACACGACCAGTATCCCAAGAAGATTTGCTTCAGGGTATTTGGTGAGGATCGCATCAAGCAGTTCAACATACAGAGTGGAGAGGAATTGACCGTTTCTTTCGACGTTGACGCCCATGAGTATCAGGGCCGTTGGTTCAATCAAATCAATGTGTGGAAGGTTGATCGCATGCCAGCACAGCAGCCTGACGCTGCTCCGGTGCCTCCATTCGATGCTTCCGCCACACCATTCCCGCCACAGTCGGAACCTGCAGCCGAAGCTGGTACAGGAAGCGCAGACGACCTGCCTTTCTAACATTGCAGGAGCTGGTGCAGCAAAAGAAAAGAAACAAGCGTGAAACTCTAACAGTCTGAGTTTCACGCTTGTTTCTTTAATATCCATAGAGCCTTTATTGCTTTTGGCGTAAACATTCCTCCAAACTTCCGCTGTCAGCAAGAAATGTACTCATCCTTAATTGGATGTGGTCCCTGTCTATTCTATCCAGGCAGCATATATCGTCTGTTAACGTTGTTCAAGTGGCAGACTTATGTTGTTCAAGTGGCAGACTTAGGATGTTCAAGTGGCAGACTTAGGATGTCTTAATAGCAGACTTGTATTTTGTCCTGATGCTTGGCCATCCAGTGCCTGGGCCACGGGCAACGAGTGCTCAAGTTGTGAACCTGATGTTGGGCACTTGGCTTGAATATGTAAAATGATGGATTAGTGATAGATGTGATAGATAATTATGCATCTATCACACATCTATCACTCATGTTATCTCGCTTGTATTCAGTTGAAAACTGTATGGATTTAAGAAAAGTGATAGATAGTGGTGAAAAACGGAAAACTTTTTCCTGCGCGCGTGCGCGCGTAATTCGCAAGATGACAATTGCTTAATTGCAAGGTGAGCAGCTTGGCTTTTCAATTCTTGTCCCATCTGCTCATTTCTTTTTCTATCCAAGCCATCAGCACGCTGACGGCATAGGCTATTTCCGAGGCCGTGAGCGTGTGGCCGGGTTCTATGTGATGCCATTTGTAGAAACATCCGCGACAGCAACAACCAGTGGCGTGCTGGGCTATGAACACGGGATGTCCCCGCATGGGAGTCTGCTTGCCGTCATTGGGGATGACGGCCGGTGCCAGGCGTTTCGACACGAAGTCGACAGCATGCTTGCGAATGGTGGCGAGCCCCTTTTCGTGTATATAGTCCACGTCTTTCTTCCGCAGGTGAAATCGGCTGCGGAAGTCAGATTGGGCAAGACGTCTGAAGAGCACCGTGTGGTCATAGTGCTCTTCAGACGTCTTCTCTGATAGTGGTTGTTGCGCTGGGTCTGGCTTGTCGGCGGCAAATTCGCTGTCGGCAAAGAGGTCCAGTTCCGTGGCTTGTTGTTTCATTTATGCTTCGGTTTGCGTTGCAGCGGGAGCTTCCTTCTTTTCGCCACTGCCATTGCCGTTTTTGCTGTTCCGTCTATGGTGGTTGTAGCGTCGTTTGTTCTTTTTTTCTCCGGCAGCTTGTTGGGTGCTGTCCTGAGCGGCAGGTGACTTAGATGGGGTGGTATTGTTGCTGTCAGTGCCGTCATGCTGCTTGTTTCTTTCCTTGGAGCGTCCGCGAGAGTGTTGGCCTTGTTTGTTTCCACTGCGGTTTCCGCCGCGTTTGCTTTCTCCGCGGCTTCCCTTGCTTCCACCGCGTTTGCCTTCTCTTCCGCCTCGTGCGGGTCTGCTGGCGTTGGGCTTGTACTCGGGACCTTCGCCGAGTTCCTTGGGCAATGGTGTCTTGTCGATGGTCTTCTCGAGGAATTTCTCTATCTGCTGGAAATAGTAGATGTCGTCTTCGCTCACGAAGGTGATGGCTTCACCGTCGCGGTTGGCTCGGGCTGTGCGTCCGATTCTGTGAACGTAGTCCTCGGTGTCGTGTGGCACATCGTAGTTGATGACCATTTCCAAGTCGTCTATGTCAATGCCTCGTGCAATGATATCGGTGGCGACCAGTACGTCGATGGTGCCGCTCTTGAATTGGAACATGATTTCATCTCTCTCGGCTTGTGAGAGGTCGGAGTGCATGGCGCCGCATTTGATGTTCATCCGTACCAGGTTGCGGTGTATGTCCTTCACCTTCTGCTTGGAACCCGAGAAGATGATAACCCGGTGCAGTTCGCCTTGCTTGAAAAGGTTCTTGATGATGCCTGTCTTCTGCGATTCGTAGCACACGTAGGCACTTTGCTTGATTTTCTCTGCTGGCTTGCTCACCGCAAGTTTCACGACACTCGGATTCTTGAGTAGCGATTGGGCGAGTGTTTCAATCTTCTTGGGCATGGTGGCGGAGAACATGATGGTCTGACAGGTGGCGGGAATGTGCTTGGCTATCTGCAGAATGTCCTCACTGAATCCCATGTCGAGCATGCGGTCGGCCTCGTCAAGAACGAAGAATGACAGGCGGCTCAGGTCCACGTTGCTCAGGCTGAGGTGACTGATGAGGCGACCAGGTGTGGCTATTACCACATCGGCACCCAGTTTCAGAGACTTGAATTCCTGGTCGTAGCGGTTGCCGTCGTTGCCACCATAAACAGCCACGCTACTCACTCCGTCGAGGTAGTAACTGAACCCTTGCATGGCTTGGTCTATTTGTTGAGCCAATTCTCGTGTCGGACTCATAATCAGACAGTTGACGGCATCTTTGGGATAGTCATAATCATCGAGCAGACTCAGTATCGGGAGCAGATAGGCTGCGGTCTTGCCTGTGCCTGTCTGCGCTACGCCCAGCACGTCGTTGCCGTCGAGAATTTCGGGGATACATTTCTCCTGAACTGGTGTGCACTGTTCAAAGTGCATGTCGTAGAGGGCGTCGAGCACGTTGTCGCTCAAATCTAATTCGTCAAAATACATATCTTTTTAGCTTGTTATCTTGTTTTTAATACCTTTTCCTTTTTGCCGGTGTAGCGGCCCATCACATTGGTTCCTTGCTATCTTGGAGCCTTGCGGTAGCAGAAGTAGGCCACCACGATGAATATGATGTTGGGCATCCAAGCAGCCAAGGCTGGCGGCATACCTGCGTTGATGGCAAACGAGGCCGACACGGTTTGCAGCATGATGTAGCCGAAACTCAATGCCAGACCTATGCCCAAATAGAGTCCCATTCCGCCCTTGCGCTTACGCGAGGAGAGCGACAGGCCGATGGTGGTGAGGATGAACGAGGCGAATGACATGGCTATGCGCTTGTGGTATTCCACTTGATACTGTACCACATTGCCCGATCCGCGGTTAATCTGCTTGGAGATGTATGCCTTCAACTGCGGGCTGGTAAATGTCTCCTGCTGTCCGCGCGAGTAGACCAGGTCGGTGGGTTCCATCATGATGACAGTGTCTTTTACGGAGCCTTGCGTGATGTGCTCGCGCAATCCCTTGAGTTTGCGGATGGTCCAGAACGACGCTTTCCAGTGATACTTGGAGTCGCTGATGGTGTCGTATTGTATCTCGTTGGCTGTCATATGACTCACCAGTTTCTTGTTCTCGAACTTGTCCAGACAGAAGCCGTAGCCTTTCTTGGCATTGTCGTCATAGTGCTGGATATAGGCTATTACGCCCTTGTCCACCTGAAGTTGCACATTTTCAGCTGCCGATATTTTCTTCTTGTTCTTGTATAGTGACTCGAAGTTCTGCTTGATCATCGTGCCGTGCGGAATGACATAGGCTCCCAGGTAGAAAGTGAGGGCCGAAATCATGACACACGATATCATGTAGGGACGCATCAGTCTCCTGAAGGAAACACCAGCGGCGAGCATGGAGATTATCTCGCTGTTGCCCGCCAACTTGGAGGTGAAGAAGATGACGGATATGAAGACAAACAGCGGGCTGAACAGGTTGGCGAAGTAGGGGATGAAGTTGGCATAGTAGTCAAACACAATGGCCTGGAGTGGCGCATGAAACTTCGTGAACTTGTCGAGGTTCTCGTTGACGTCGAAGACGATGGAGATGGATATAATCAAGAGGATGGAGTAGACATAGGTGCCTATGAACTTCTTGATGATATATCGGTCAAGGATGGATGTGTAGTGGAACGGATTGAGCAGACGAATCCAGCGGAGATGGCGCTTGAGCCATCTCCCTGTCTTCAGGAGTCTGTACATTCGTCTTATGTTTTTCAGCTTCATTTGCTTGTTTTGTGTGCCTTGCGGCGATTACAGTCTTCTGCCGAGATTGTCGATGACAGATGCCTTCCACTGTACAAAATCGCCAGCCAGAATGTGCTGGCGCGCATCAGTGACAAGGCGCAGATAGAAGGCGAGATTATGGATGCTCGCTATCTGCATGGCCAGAAGTTCCTGCGCCTTGAACAGATGGTGCAGGTAGGCCTTGGTATACACTTTGTCCACGTCGCATCCGTCGGGGTCGATGGGCGAGAAGTCCATTTCCCATTTCTTGTTGCGCATGTTCATGGTGCCGTCGTAGGTGAAGAGCATTGCATTGCGTCCGTTGCGAGTGGGCATCACACAGTCAAACATGTCCACACCACGCTCGATGGCCTCGAGCAGGTTCTGGGGCGTGCCTACCCCCATCAGGTAGCGGGGCTTGTCCTTGGGCAGTATCTCATTGACAACCTCAATCATCTCGTACATCACTTCGGTGGGTTCTCCCACGGCGAGTCCTCCGATGGCATTGCCGTCTGCCCCTTTGTCTGCCACATACTTGGCAGCCTCGCGGCGCAGGTCTTTGAAAGTGCATCCCTGCACAATGGGGAAGAGTGACTGGTTGTAGCCATAGAGCGGCTCTGTCTCGTTGAAACGCTTGAAGCAGCGGTCCAGCCATTTTTGGGTGAGCTGCAAGCTTCTCTTGGCATAGTTGTAGTCACTCTGGCCGGGAGGACATTCGTCAAATGCCATCATGATGTCGGCACCGATGATGCGCTCCGTGTCCATCACGTTCTCTGGGGTGAAGAAGTGTTTGGAACCGTCTATGTGGGAGCGGAACTCGCAGCCTTCTTCTTTCAACTTGCGGATGCCTGTCAGTGAGAATACTTGGAAACCTCCGCTGTCCGTGAGGATGGGGCGGTCCCAACCACCGAACTTGTGGAGTCCACCGGCAGCCCGAAGCACTTCGAGTCCGGGACGAAGGTAGAGATGATAAGTGTTGCCCAATATGATTTGTGCTTTCACCTGCTCCTTCAGTTCACTGAAGTGCACGCCTTTCACGCTGGCGCATGTGCCAACAGGCATGAAGATGGGGGTCTGTATCTGTCCATGGTCGGTAGTGATTACGCCTGCCCTGGCATCACTTGCCGAGTCTGTGTGTTGCAGTTCAAATTTCATGTCAGTCTTGCTTGTTGTCTTTATTCTTGTCTTCCTCTATGTCGAATGTCACTGGATTGTCTACCAGTTCGTCGGTCAGGGCAAAGTCCCATACCTGCTGTACGTTCTCTACATAGTGGAAGTTGACACCTTTTATATATATTGGCTCAATCTCTTCAATGTTCTTTCTGTTCTCTTTGCACATAACGATGTCGGTGATTCCGGCTCGCTTGGCAGCAAGAATCTTCTCCTTGATGCCTCCCACAGGCAATACCTTGCCGCGTAGGGTTATCTCTCCCGTCATGGCGGTGTTTGCGCGCACCTTGCGCTGGGTGAGTGCAGAGGCTATGGAGGTGGCTATGGTGATGCCTGCCGATGGTCCATCCTTCGGGGTGGCGCCTTCAGGTACGTGGATGTGGATGTTCCAGCAGTCGAAGATGCGATAGTCCACTCCGAGCTTGTCGATATGGGCCTTCACATATTCCAATGCTATCACGGCACTCTCCTTCATCACGTCACCCAAGTTACCTGTCAGTGTGAGCTTGCTGCCGTGGCCCTTACTGAGCGAAGTCTCGATGAACAGGATTTCTCCTCCCACGCTGGTCCAAGCTAGGCCGGTGACAACGCCGGCATACTGGTTGCCTTGGTATATGTCGCGGTAGAAAGGCGGTTTGCCCAATAAGTCTTCTATCATCTGTGGGGTTATCTTCTCGCAGGGCAGTGCTCCCTCCATGGCTTTCTTGAAGGCAAGTTTGCGCAGGGCCTTGTTGAGTTGCTTTTCGAGTTGGCGCACACCGCTCTCGCGGGTGTACTGTTCAATGATTTTCTCCACGGCTGCCTTCTCGAATTTCAGCTTCTTTTCGTCCTCCAGTCCGGTGTTCTTTTTTTCGCGGGGAATGAGGTGGCGTTTGGCTATCTCATATTTCTCTTCGGTGATATATCCGCTCAGTTCTATGATTTCCATGCGGTCGAGCAGTGGACGGGGGATGGTGTTGAGGTCGTTGGCGGTGGCTATGAAGAGCACCTTGGACAGGTCATAGTCCACATCAAGGTAGTTGTCGTGGAATGCATTGTTTTGTTCGGGATCGAGTACCTCGAGCAGCGCTGACGAAGGATCACCGTTCACGTTGTTGTTCGTCACTTTGTCTATCTCGTCGAGAATGAACACAGGGTTGCTTGAGCCGGCCTTCTGCAGACTCTTCACGATGCGTCCCGGCATGGCGCCAATATAGGTGCGTCGATGGCCGCGTATCTCGGCCTCATCATGCAGTCCGCCGAGTGACACTCTGACGTATTTGCGCTTCATGGCGTCAGCGATGCTGCGTCCCAAACTGGTCTTGCCTACTCCTGGAGGTCCATAGAGACAGAGGATGGGCGACTTGAGGTCGCCTCTGAGGCTGAGCACGGCGATGTATTCCAGTATGCGTTCCTTTACCTTTTCCATTGCGTAGTGGTCGCGGTCGAGAATCTTGCGTGCATGCTTGATGTCGAGGTCGTCTTCCGTATATATACCCCAAGGCAGCGATGTCATGGTTTGCAGGTAGTTGTACTGCACGCTGTAGTCGGGGCTCTGAGGGTTGTACATCTCCAGCTTTGCCAATTCCTTCTTAAAGGTCTTGGCTATTTCCTCGGTCCATTTGATGTTTTTAGCTTTGTCTTGAAGTTCCTTGATTTCAGGTGAAGCGTTGTCGCGTCCTAATTCCTTCTTGATATTCTTCATCTGCTGTTGAAGGAAATATTCGCGCTGTTGTTCGTCCAGGTCTTCGCGGGTTTTCGACATGATGTTTTCCTTGATGGAGATGAGTTGCAGCTGCTGATGGATGAGCTTCATCATGTTGAAAAGGCGTGTCTTTACCTTGGCAGTGTTGAGGAGCTTGTATTTGGCAGAAGTTTTGAAGGGAAAATTGCAGCACAGGTAGTTCACCAGTACTTGTGCATTGCCAATGTTGTTCACTCCGAACTGAGCCTCGTTGGGTAGGTTCTCGTCGCGGGCAATGAGTTCGAGTGCTTTTTTGCGCATTTCGTCAACAGCGGTCTTCACCTCGCGGTCTTTCATGTCGAGGGTGTCGTTTTCGAGTGGATCCACGTAGCCCATATAGTAGGGTGCTACCTTTTTATCCATATCCACGAGCTTGCATCTGCCCAGTCCCTGCACAATTGCGGTGAGGTTGTTCGTACCGGGAATTTCAAGAACTTTTACCAGCTTGGCATAGACGCCTGTGTGATATACATCCTCAATGTTGGGGTCGTCTACCTTGTCGTTCTTTTGGCTGAACAGGGCGAAGGTCTTGTCTTCTCCCTCGTCGAGTTTGTGGATGAGGTTGAGGCTTGGCTCCCGTCCGATAAGTATGGGCGCAATCACGCCCGGAAAGAGCACGAAGTTTCTGGTCACCAAAAGTGGAATAGGGTTGTCGTGCTTGTCGTTTTGCAAGAGTTGTGCAAGATCGCCTTCAAAGTCGGCTATCATTTGGAATGCGTTGTTGCTCGTATTCATTTATGCGTTGTTTGTCCTTTGTGTCTTGATAAGAATGCACCAATATGGCGCTTTAGCATGCAAAGGTACAAATAATAATCGGAATACGTTTCTTTTTTAGTCTTTATTAGAAATGTGGCACGTTGATTTTTCTCCTTGCATGTGTTCCAAAGGGGTGTCTGTTTGGCTGGTGGGACACTTTAACCCGCCTCAACAGTCCTTTCCTTATTGCACGTCCTCCAATTTATCAAGGGCTGGCTTCGGTTCAACAATGAAAATAAAATGTCTTTTATTTTGCATTGTCTTCGATTTGCACTACCTTTGCACTTAGAAAAGAAAATACGATGAAACTCGTTATACTGACTAAGCCCACTTTTTTTGTGGAGGAAGACAAAATTCTGGCTACGCTCTTCGACGAGGGATTGGACAACTTGCACTTGTACAAGCCAAATTCTTCGCCTCTCTACTCAGAGCGTCTGCTCTCTCTCTTGCCCGACGATTACTACCGCAAAATATCCGTACACGATCACTTCTACCTGAAGGATGAGTATGGTCTTCGTGGCATTCATTTGGATTGTGCCGACGACGAATTGCCCAAAGGATATAAAGGCCACGTGTCGCGCACATGCCGGTGTTTGGACCAACTAAAGGCTGTGAAGAAAAAAGCCGACTACGTGTTTTTGCGCAATGTGTTCGATTCCATTACAGAACGTGGTGAACAGGCTTCTTTCTCTCAGGCCGAACTGGAACAGGCATCGCGCAGCGGACTTATAGACAGACACGTGTATGCTATGGGAGGCGTCACTGCCGACAACATTCGTAAGGCACGTGACCTTGGCTTTGGCGGAGTGGTAGTCTGTGGAGACTTGTGGAACAAGTTCGACATACACCACGGACTTGACTATTCAGAGCTTATCGCCCATTTCGGTAAGCTGCTCAAGACAATAGGTTAAACCATAAACAAATTACTTCAATTTATAAAGAACAGAAACAATGAGTCAAAACAACTTCCTGGTATTCTCCGGCACTAACACGAGATACCTTGCAGAGAAAATCTGCGCAAGCCTCGGTTGTCCACTCGGCAACCTGCTGATCACGAAGTTCTCCGACGGCGAGTTCGCTGTGAGCTACGAGGAGTCTATTCGTGGCAAGGACGTGTTCCTCGTTCAGAGCACTTTCCCCAACTCTGACAATCTGATGGAGCTCCTTCTCATGATTGATGCTGCCAAGCGTGCTTCAGCCCGCCACATTATTGCCGTTACTCCATACTTTGGCTGGGCCCGACAGGACCGCAAGGACAAGCCCCGTGTGAGCATCGGAGCTAAACTCGTGGCCGACCTGCTGAGTGTGGCAGGCATAGACCGTCTTATCACCATGGATCTCCATGCAGACCAGATACAGGGCTTCTTCGATGTACCTGTCGATCACCTCTATGCTTCGGGCGTTATCCTTCCTTATCTGCAGTCGCTTAAACTTGACGACCTCGTCATCGCTTCACCTGATGTCGGCGGTTCCAAGCGTGCCAGTACCTATGCCAAGTACCTTGGCTGTCCACTCGTGCTCTGCAACAAGACACGTGCACGTGCCAATGTGGTGGCAAGCATGCAGATCATTGGCGACGTGAAAGGCAAGAATGTGGTTATTATCGACGATATGGTAGATACAGCCGGCACAATTACCAAGGCAGCTGACATCATGAAGGAAGCCGGTGCCAAGAGCGTACGTGCTTGTGCTTCACACTGCGTAATGAGTGGTCCTGCCAGCGAGCGTGTACAGGAGTCTGCACTCGAGGAAATTGTCTTCACTGACTCTATTCCATATTCCAACCGCTGTGCCAAGGTTAAGCAGTTGTCAGTGGCAGATATGTTTGCCGAGACTATTCGCCGTGTGGAGAATTGCGAGAGCATCTCTTCACAGTATCTTGTGTAATAAAAGCATTTTCAGAATATAATAATGCGTCAATCCCCGGTACTCACGTTTCCTGCAGTACCGGGGATTTTATTTGACAAGTATTTATTGAACTAACGAATTTGTAGAGGCTGTTGTTTCGAGGAACTCCCTCACAAGGCAAGGGCCTGCCGTATTCAAAGGGTGCACCATGAAAATAACGGGCAACAAAGTAACATGATGGTTACTTTGTTGCCCGTTATTTTATTTATCCTGGAGAATCAGTCCATGCGTGCAAGATAATCCTCGAAGGTGAACTCACGCAGAGTTTCCAGTTTGCCGTCTGTGTGGAGCAGAGCTATTGAAGGGTGGCTGATACCATTGAACATACACGTCTTCACAGTGGTGTAGTGGAGCATATCTTCGAAGATAATGCGTTCACCAACTTGCAGTTCGTGGTCGAAGCGCCAATAACCCATGAAGTCGCCCGATAGACAACTGTTGCCTCCTATACGATAAGTGTGGGGCGAGGCAATGTCGGCTGACGTGGCATCCTCCAACGTCTCTGCTCCACGCACTGCCGGATGATAGGGCATTTCCAAACAATCGGGCATGTGGCAGGTGAAACTCACATTGACAATAGCTGTGCGAATGCCACGGTCTTCCACCACGTCAACCACCTGGCTTACCAATGGACCAGTCTGCCACCCGAAGGCACTGCCCGGTTCTAGTATAACATGGAGGTTAGGATGGCGTTCTCTGAAACTGGTGAGAAGACGGCAGAGACGTTCCAAGTCGTAGTCTTTTCGGGTCATCAGATGTCCGCCTCCAAAGTTTATCCATTTCAGTTGAGGCATCCATCCACTGAATTTCTCCTCAATTTTGGCGAGTGTACGCTCAAATACGTCGCTTCCACTCTCACAATGACAGTGACAGTGGAATCCTTCAATGTCGGCAGGCAAGTCCTTGGGCAACTTGTCGGCAGTAACGCCAAAGCGCGTGCCGGGCGCACAAGGATTGTAGAGGTCTGTTCCCACTTCGGAGTATTCCGGATTGACGCGGAGGCCAAGACTGATGTTAGGGTTGGCTTTCCGTGTGCGGTGGTGCAACCTTTCGTATTGCGAAAGCGAGTTGAACGACAAGTGGCTCGAACAATGGGCTATCTCGTCAATCTCGTAGTCCGTATAGGCGGGCGAGAATGTGTGCGCTTTCTCACCGAACTTCTCCACTGCCATGCGTGCCTCAAAGAGCGAACTGGCGGTGGTGGAGTGAATATATTTGCGGAAAATGGGGAACGTCTTCCACAGGGCGTACGCCTTGAATGCGAGGATAATGTCAACACCGGTGCGGTCTGCCACGTCTTTGATGAGGGCAAGATTGTGCTTGAGGCGCTCCTCTTCGAGTATGTACATGGGGCGGTCTATGCCCTTAAAAGTGGTCTTGTCTACGATCATTTCTTTTCTGTCACTTTAAACTGGCGCATGGCTCCGAGCAGATAGTTGTTTTCCGACTTGGTGCCGATGGTGATGCGCAGACAGTCGTTGCATAGTTTCACACGGCTTCGGTTGCGCACGATGATGCCGTCCTCGATGAGGTAGCGGTAGATGGCGTTGGCGTCGGTCATGCGGGCAAGGAAGAAGTTGGCGTCGGTGGGAAATACCTTTTCGCACGAAGGCAGTTCGGCAAAAGACTTCATCATGCGCTCGCGCTCCTGGTTGAGCAGTTTCACCCAGCGAACCACTTCCATCGGTTCACCCAACATTTCGCCTGCAAGATTTTGGGTAAGGAGGTTGACGTTGTAGGGATACTTCACCTTGTTGAACAAGTTGATGATGTCTGTGCTGGCAAATGCCATGCCGAGACGTATGCCGGCACACCCCCATGCCTTGCTCATGGTGTTGAGCACGATGATGTTGGGATACTGTTTAAGTTCAGAGCGGAAAGTAGGCTCGGAGGAGAAGTCGATGTAAGCCTCGTCGAGCACCACGATGCCCTCGAAGTGCGTGAGCACCTTGATGATTTCTTCGCGCTGCAGTGCATTGCCCGTGGGATTGTTGGGCGAGCAGAGCCAAACCACTTTAGTGTGGCGGTCGCAGGCAGCGAGCAGCCTGTCTGCGTTGAGGCTAAAGTCCTCGTTGAGGAGCACGGAGCGGTAGAGCACATCGTTGATGTCGGCACTTACCTGGTACATGCCATAGGTAGGTGCAATGGCCACTACGTTGTCTATCTGTGGCCGGCAGAACACACGATAAACCAAGTCTATGGCTTCATCACTGCCGTTGCCCAGGAAGATGTTTTCCACGGGCACGCCTTTGATTTTCGAAAGCTTGGCCTTGAGGTCAAGCTGGAGTGGATCGGGATAGCGGTTGTAGGGGTTGTTGTAGGGATTCTCGTTGGCATCGAGGAACACACGTGCCGTCTTTCCCTTATATTCGTCGCGTGCGCAACTGTACGGCTCCAGCCGCCAGATGTTGGGACGCACCAATTCTTGAAGTTCTTTCATACTGTAAGTGTGGAGTTAAAGACTTTCTGTCGGTCTCGGGACTTATTCCAACCCGAGTTTTTTCATTCTCACGGTCATGGCGTTCTTGTGTGCATCAAGCTGTTCACCGGCCGCCATAACCTCCACGGCGTGGCCTATACTCTTGATGCCCTCCTCGTCAAGGTGCTGGAAGGTGACCTTGCGGTTGTAACTATCGAGGTTCACGCCGTTGTAGGCGAGGGCATAGCGGTGAGTGGGGAGGGTGTGGTTGGTGCCGCTGGCATAGTCGCCCGCACTCTCACAAGCATACTTGCCGAGGAAGACACTGCCTGCGTTGACCACTTTGGTTGCCAGACGTTCGTAGTCGTCAGTGGCAATGATAAGGTGTTCGGGGGCATAACTGTTGCTCAAGTCGATAGCTTCGTCCGTGTCGTGGACGAGTATTAAGTTGCTGTTCTCTAATGTTTTTGCTGCTATCTCTTTGCGCGGTAGTTGCTTTAGTTGTCTTTCCACTTCCTGCTGCACTTTGTCGAGCATAGCCTCGGAGGTGGTGATGAGGAACACCTGTGAGTCGATACCATGCTCGGCCTGCGACAACAAGTCGGCAGCCACGAACTCTGCATCACTGTGCTCATCGGCAATGACGCACACTTCTGAGGGCCCTGCGGGCATGTCGATGGCGTCGTCGTGGAGCGACACCTGCTGCTTGGCTGCCATGACATACTGGTTGCCAGGACCGAAAATCTTGTAGACCTTGGGCACTGATTCCGTGCCGTAGGCCATGGCACCGATGGCCTGCACGCCACCGGCCTTGAATATCTTGCTCACGCCGGCTATTCTGGCAGCCACGAGTATGGCTGGGTTCACCTTGCCTTCGCGGTTGGGTGGTGTGCAGAGCACTATCTCGCTACACCCGGCAATCTTGGCTGGCGTGGCGAGCATGAGCACGGTGGAGAAGAGAGGGGCGGTGCCACCGGGTATGTAGAGTCCCACTTTCTCGATGGGCACGCTTTTCTGCCAACACACGACACCCGGGGCGGTCTCTACTTTGTCGCCTTCGAAATGCTGTGCCTGGTGGAACTTCTCTATGTTGTGGTGGGCGAGTACGAGTGCCTGTTTCAGGTCATCGCTGACCAGCTTCTCTGCCTCCTCAATTTCTTCGGGCTGCACGGCGAGCTGATGCAAATGCGCATGATCGAACTTCTCTTCGTATTCGCGTACGGCTTGGTCGCCGCGGTTCTTCACGTCTTCGAGAACTGACGCCACCGTGGCGTTCAGCTGTGAAACGTCGAGATGCGGACGTTTCACCAGATTCTCCCATTCACTTCTTTTCGGGTATCTTGTTATGTTCATTTCCTTGTGTGTTGATTTGGCACAGGCGAAAGAATGCCTGCGTTGTGTTGTTGTGTCTTAACTGCCTTGTTTTAGAGTATCATCTTTTCAATCGGGGTGACGAGTATGCCTTGTGCACCGAGTTCCTTCAGCTTGCCGATGATTTCCCAGAAGCGCTTTTCGTCGAGCACTGTGTGTATGGAGCACCACTCATCGTCGGCGAGAGGAATGATGGTGGGCGACTTGATGCCGGGCAGTACAGCGGTAATTTCCTTCACCTTGTCCTTCGGTGCATTCATCATTACATATTTCTTGTCCTGTGCGGAGCGCACGGCACTGAAACGGAAGAGCATTTCGTTGAGCACGTTGTGCTTCTCCTCGTTCATCTTCCAGTTGGCAATGAGCACTGCCTCGCTTTGCATCACCACCTCTACTTCACGCAGGTTGTTGCTCACTAAGGTTGAACCGGAGCTGACAATGTCGAAGATGCCGTCGGCCAATCCGATGCCCGGCGAGATTTCTACGCTGCCTGTAATGACATGGATGTCGGCCTTGATGCCGTTCTTGTCCATGAATTTGCGGAGTATGTTTGGATATGACGTGGCGATCTTCTTGCCGTTGAACCAGTCAAGACCTGTATAGTTGATGTCCTTGGGTATGGCGAGCGAAAGGCGACACTTGCTGAAGCCGAGATGCTCTATGATTTGGGCGTCCTCGTGTCGCTCCATATATTCGTTGAGTCCCACGATGCCTATGTCTGCCACTCCTCCAGCGACATTCTGTGGAATGTCGTCGTCACGGAGGTAGAGCACCTCAAGGGGGAAGTTGGATGACTGTACGAGCAGTGTGCGCTTGGAGGCGCTCACCTTGATGTCTGCCTCTGAGAGCAGATTCATCGTGTCGTCGAAGAGACGACCCTTTGATTGAACAGCAATACGTAACATAATTATCTAATTATTATAAAAAATCAATGCAAAAGTAACGCTTTTGTCTAAGTTCTGCAAGAAATACACTACTTTTGTAGTCTGAAAATTCATCTTACGGCCTGTTGCCCTGTCAAAAGGTCAGATATTCAAGCAATTTGTCATGCGACATTATTTATATTGGACAATAGTTTGCGTTCTACTTTCACTCGCTTCCTGCCAACAAAAGCAAACGCCTACAGTGACGCCATGGGGCACTGTGGTTGGCGATACAGCCGTGGACGCCGGCAACTTCTCGCTCGACAACATCGTGAGCAATGGCGAGATGATTGTGGTCACACTGTCGGGGCCCGACACTTATTATGACTACCATGGGCATGGTATGGGCGACCAATACTTGCTGTGTGAGAAATTTGCCCAGCAGTTGGGAGTGTCCGTGCGTGTGGAAGTGTGCTCGGACACCACTGAGCTCGTGGCCAAACTGAAGGACGGCAAGGCCGACATGGTGGCGTGCCAGTTGCCCAAACGGTTGCTTGCTGCCCGTGGACTGTTGGCGTGCGGTGCTACTACCGATACCACGGCTTGGGCGGTGCGGCAAGACAGTCGTGAACTGGCGGAGACTGCCAGCAGTTGGTATTCTCCCAAACTTTTGGCTGAAGTGAAACGGGAGGAAGATTATCTGCTCTCCACCCGCAGCGTGAAGCGCCATGTCTATTCTCCCATGCTCAATGGCGCAGCCGGTGTCATCTCGCGCTATGATGGACTTTTCAAGCGCTATGCCCCTGTGGCACGTGTAGACTGGCGCCTGATGGCTGCCCAGTGTTACCAGGAATCGTGTTTCGACCCTAATGCCGTTTCATGGGCCGGTGCCCGTGGACTGATGCAAATCATGCCTACCACGGCCGACCACCTCGGCTTGCCGCGCTCGATGATGCACGACCCTGAGGCAAGTATCGCAGCCTCGGCAAAATACATGGCCGAGATGGGCTCCAAGTTTGGCGACGTGCCGAGCGCCGAGCAACGCATGTATTATGCCCTGGCGTGCTACAATGGAGGCTATCACCACATACGCGACGCCATGGCGTTGGCACGCAAGCATGGTCGCAACCCTTATCGTTGGGACGATGTGGCGCAGCAAGTGCTCAACCTCTCCAATCCGCAGTATTACCGTGACCCAGTGGTGAAATATGGCTATATGCGAGGTTCGGAGACGGTGAACTACGTGGCTCGTATCCGTGAACGCTTTGAGCAGTATAGAGGCAAGACCGGTGGCGGCGGCTCCTTCGGCATAGGCAGCGAGAACCAAACGCCTCATCGTTCCACGCACAAACATAAGTACAAGATTTGAACAAGCACGGCTTGTGCAAAGTCAAGACTTGCTCACATTGAAGGAGGGCGTGCATCACCTATTCGGTGGCACGCCCTCGGCCATTGTTTACGGTTGTAGTGTTTCCTTTTTCTCTTTCGTGACTCATTCTTCAGTCTGGTCACAGGTGATTGCTGTCAGGCAATTGCTTGCTGGTGTGCTCATCCCTGCTCGGAGAAGACGTCTCTGTCGCTGTCTGGCCGGAATGGTCCCGGTTGTCTTCACAATTGTCTTTCTTGTGTTCCTTTTCTTATCTGCAAATATAGCGATTTTCTTGTTTTCCAGATGTCCACTTTCCTCTTCGGTGTGTCCACTTGGTAAGAAAAAGGTGTCTACTTCATGGGAAGTGGACACCTTTTGCGTTTCTGCTTATTGAGAAATGTCGGTATCGCCACAGGTTCCACAGCGGTTTGTCGTTAGACAAAGCTTGGGTGGAAACGCTGTAGTGGTATGTGCAAAATAAGGTACAGGGATATTAGGCCCAGGCTAATGGCAAGTTATCGATGTGTTAATGGCAGGTTATCGATGTGTTAATGGCAGATTAACGCCATGTCCTATGACTTGTGTAATGATTGTTCGAATAGAGCAACGGATTTTGGACACTCTGTTTCGCGGTATGAAACAAATTGCCAGTGGGGTTAAAGCCAAGGTCTTGTGTGGTGGAAGAAAGCCGTTGTCAGGAATCAAGTTTGCCTGACATTCTTTCACGCCATACCGTAGGCGTGCATCCTTCTTTCTCCTTGAAGATGCGGTAGAGGTAGGAACGCGAAGAAAATCCGCACTCAGCTGAAATGATGTCGTTGCTGTAGTCGGGATAATCTGACATCATCTGTTTGGCTGCGCTGAATCGTTTCTCGCTAAGCCAAATGCGGAAGGTGGTGTGGCGGCACTGGTCGAAGAATTGCGACAGATCGGTCTTGGAAACGCGGAGCGTACGCGACAGGGTTAGCATGTTGACGGAACTGTCTTTGTAGCCACCTTCTGCACACCATCTGTTTAGTATCTCTTCTATGTATGTCTTGCCTTCGTCGGAAAGACATGTGGCAGATTCTGTTGCACGGGATGTATTCGTTTCTTCCGCGTTCTGACTCCCGCAATGTTTAAAGTTGGTGTTCTTTCTGTCTGATTTCGTCTTTTCTTTCCATTCTTCTTCCCTGTCAAGAAGTTCTTCCGCAGGACTATAGCTGTTGCCCAGTGCCACGAAACTGAGGTTGAAGAAAAGCATGGAAAGTAGGGCAAGTGGCCCAACGACGAGCAAAACGGGGGTGGAGAGTATGGCAAAGGGCATGATGAGCGATGCAAAAAGAAGAACGAAAACGCTGGCACGGGCATAGCGCACGTAGGGTAGCATGTCGGTGGCTGTCAGAGTCTCGAGCATTCTCTTTCGCCGTATGATTTCTCTCGTAATCATGCATGTGCAATAAACCACGCTGCCGCCGAACAGGGCGAGCATGGCATAGAGCCAGTGGCCGATGTGCAGGCTACCGGTGGAAGTATAGCCAAGGAGGAATGTAACTATTATGGCGGTAAAGAAGGCAGCACAGACCTGGTTCATCTTCTTGTGGTGGGCATGGGTGGCTTCAACGTTGTAGATGCCCAGAGAGATGAGTGTGAAGCACGGGGTGTAGATCAGAATATTGACTACGGCTCCCAGATCGTCGTCCTTGGCGCGGAATCCATAGCACATCTGTAGAAGATACTGCATAGCCATGCCAGACAGGGCAGTGAATATCATCAAACGCGAACGCTCATAGCGCTTGTTCACCCATCTCACGTGAAGGTGGGTGACGGCAAGAATCATGGCGTTGATGACCATGAAAATGAAACATGCGAACTGCATTAAAAACAATGGATCCATGTTGCTCCTGTTTTGGCGTAAGTAGATATGCTGAATGAAAGAAGTCGTCTGCAACTTTGCCGTAACCCGGTGAGCCAAGGTGGGCAAGTCGCCGGGTTACGGACAAAGAAGTTGAGACTTGCTGATAGTGGCAGCGTGGTCGGCACGCAGACATTTTAGAGCATGCCCTTAGTGCTGGGCAGGTCGAAATGGTAGATGTCGCGCTTGACCGCCATCTTCAGGCTTCGTGCCAAGGCCTTGAATATGCCTTCTATCTTGTGGTGCTCGTTGGTGCCTTCTGCCTTGATGTTGAGGTTCATCTTGGCGGCATCGCTCAAGCTCTTGAAGAAGTGGAGAAACATCTCCGTGGGCATTTCTCCCACCTTTTCACGGTGGAACTCGGCATCCCAGATGAGCCAGGGTCGTCCGCCGAAGTCGAGCGCCACCTGGCACAGACAGTCGTCCATGGGCAGGCAGTAGCCGTAGCGCTCTATGCCTCGCTTGTCGCCCAGGGCCTTGAGCAGGCACTCGCCCAGGGCAAGTGCCGTATCCTCTATGGTGTGGTGTTCGTCCACGTAGAGGTCGCCCTTGGTATGGATGGTTAGGTCCATGCCGCCGTGCTTGCCTATCTGCTCGAGCATGTGGTCGAAGAATCCCAGGCCGGTGTCGATATCGCATTGTCCCGAACCGTCGAGGTTGAGGCGCACGTGGATGTCTGTTTCCTTGGTCATGCGGTTCACTTCCGCCAGGCGCTCACCGCCGTAGACTATCTCCGCAATCTTGTCCCACGTCATGCCGTCTTTGCCCAGGATGAGCGCCTTGCAACCGAGGTTGGCTGCCAACTGGCGGTCACTTTCGCGGTCGCCGATCACATAGCTGCCTGCCATGTCCACCTTCGGGTTGTCCATGTAGGCAGTGAGCATGCCGGTGCCGGGTTTGCGCATGGGCGAATGGTCTTCAGGAAAGTGTCGGTCAATAAGTTGTTCTTCAAAGGTGATGCCTTCGCCCTCCAAGGTTTGGATGATGAAATTGTGCACTGGCCAGAACGTGTTCTCGGGGAATGAGTCGGTGCCAAGACCGTCCTGGTTGCTCACCATGACCAACTTGAAGTCGGTGTTGCGGCAGAGAAAGCCGAGGTTGCGGAACATTCCCTGCGTGAATTTAAGTTTTTCAAATGCATCTATCTGTTCATCCTCCGGCTCCTCGATGAGGGTTCCGTCGCGGTCAATGAACAAGAATCTCTGCTTCAGATCTTTCATTTTCTCTCGTTTCTATGGTTCCGTAAATATAATAATAAACAAAGAATACCCACACAAGGAAATAGCTAGCCACGAAGAGTATGGCTGAGGTGTACAAGTAGGTGGGCAGCAACAGACTTGCAGACAGTGTGGAAGGGTCGCCAGCCGCAGCACCTGCACTGTTGGCTCCGTAGGCTGCCAACAGAATGATGAGTGGGACGAATAAAACCATCCATAGCACGCATGCTATGAGGGTGAGCAGGAACATCGTGGCGAAGATAAAGCCGAAGTGGCGGAAACCTACTTTCCAGTTGCTGCCGAAAATAGACCCTATTCCTTGGTTCTCCTCCATGAGAAATTTCATCCAACTGTATGCCTGTGGGGTACAGAGCAGGAGAATGACAACGATGTCAATGGCGAAGGTTATTCCCAAGGTGGTGACCAGGCTTTGCGCGTTGTTCAGGTCGGCAAACAAAAGCACGGATGCCACAATGGTGACTATGAAAAAGGTCATGATGGCTATATATATCACGAGATATGACGTGAAGAATCTCAGGGAGTTGTGCTTTACATCCCTAGTGTTGATCAGGCTTAAAATCTTTCCGCAAATGACAATAGATGCAATGCACATGGGCACGCTCCATGCAAGGCTGAAAAGGTCGCCCCAAAGACTTGTCTTGAGGTCAGCGCTGAACTGTATGGTTATGCCAAGTCCAACGATGAGCGCATAGACCAGTGCATACTTCCACAGTTCGTGGAACAGGGACTTGAAGTGGCTTGTCACATCGTGGTAGGCGGTAGAGATGCAGCTGGCGTAACTGCGGTTCTTGTGCAGTTCCTGCACGTAGCTGAATGGTTGATTCTCTGATTCCATAATTCTAAAAGTTTATAAGGTTAATATTTTCTTCTTCTGAACTCGGCACATACCACAGCAGTGGCTATTGCCACGTTGAGGCTCTCGGCGGTAGGCCGGTTGGGCGGAAAACTGGGTATGAGCAGGCGCTCGGTGACCAATGGACGAACTTCGGGCGAGATGCCATTGCCCTCGTTGCCCATCACGATGATGCCGCCTTGGGTTAGCGGTTTGTCATAGAGGTCTTCACCGTCGAGCAATGTGCCGTAGACAGGCACTTCTCCTTCTACAGACCGGAGCATCGGCACCAGGTCGGTGTAGACAAGGCGCACTCGGGCAATGCTGCCCATTGTGGCTTGTACTACCTTGGGGTTGTAGGCGTCGGCGGTTTCCCGGCTGCAGTATATCTTGGTGATGCCGAACCAGTCGGCAATACGGATGATGGTGCCCAGGTTGCCCGGGTCTTGCACTCCGTCTAAGGCAAGCGCCAATTCGTTGGATGCGGGTTGTGGCAGCTTGCCATCTTGAGCATCATACATCGGGAAGACGGCAAGTACTTGTTGCGGATGCTGCAGAAAACTTACCTTCTTGAGTTCTTCGTCGGTCACTTCGCAAACTTCCGTGTTGCTGTCGAGTGCTTGTCTGTGGTCAGCCAGCCATGCTGCGGTGGCTACCACAAGTGTGGGAGATGCAGTGATCATGAGGTCGTCCACAACTTTCGGTCCCTCAGCCACGAACTTCCGTTCTGCTGTTCGGTTTTTCTTAAGTTGCAGTGCGTGGATATATTTTGTCTTGGCTTTGCTAATCATCTGATGTTGTGTTTGTTGTAATGTTATCGTGAAAGTGATGGTTACTTAGCGATTTTACTGTATGCAGAAACGAATATAGGCTCTGTCGTCGAACGATTTGTTGCCTTTCATCCATCCTTTAGTGGCTTTCACTCTGTCTGTCAACAGAGGGTCGGTAGCCAGCAAGTCGGCAAGATGCCGTTCGGAGGCTTCGAGTGTAGGGCAGAGTGTGGGGTAGCCGTCGCTGGCCAGAATGAGTTCTTTCGTGGTGTCCGGCACCTTGATGACCTTCACCGTGTGCATGGGAATGGGAAACCCGTCAATCACAGGGTAGGTGACATTCTGGTATTTGCAGTAGTACCGGAGCAAGGGCAGTATCGTTTCGCGTCCCTTGTCGTGCACTCGGTATTCCTCTGTTGTGGCACCATCCAGCAATGCCAGCCTGATGTGAGCTGCCCGTATCTCAGCAATGGGTTCCTCGTAGGGCTTGTTGTTCTCGTAATGTTCGCCCGTGGTGACGTTGAGAACTTGGCAGTCGCCCACCATCCAGAGTTCTCGTCTTTGGGTGTTGTAGACCACAGCGCTGCAGGTGGTGCGCTCTACCGGATGTTCCTCAAGCCGCTTCAGGTCGGCGTGACAGTCGGTGTAGCATTGATGCAGCCGTTGGGTGGCCCTGTCGCAAAACGTTTCCACGGATGCATTGGCGGGCAAATCTTCGGCTATGAGCCGGCAAACTTCAGTCATGGCAAAGCGTCCGTTGCTCATCGTGGGATGATAACTAATGGCTGTCTTGCTTGTGCTGCCGTCAATCACAGCCACGAAACTATCTGTCGCCACGATGCCGTCTTCGCATGCCTCTTGGCTCTTCTTGCCTATGGCTTGTTGCTCTATAATTCTTATCATTGCCGTTGCTTCTTGTGGGTTGTGGCTTGCGTCCCTTGCGCCAGGGCTTGTCTTGCTGTTGTTCGTCGCCAAAGGTGTCGACGCGTTTGCCGTAGTGGGGCTTGTAGGGCATGCCGCTGTAGAGTTGCGGAATGAGGTCGGTGCGACCTATACGGCGCAGTTCACTCTCGATGTTGCGGCGCTCTTCCGGCTTGTACCAGAAGAAGAATTGTCTTTGGGCGAGCTTCTCCTTGGGGCTCTTGGCGCAGAACACGGGTTCGAGCGTGTATGGATTGTAGCCCGTGTACCACGACTCGGTGCTAACGGTCATAGGGGTTGGCGTAAAGTCCTGAACCTGTTCCAGGTGGAAGTCGAGCTTCTTGGTCTTCACGGCAAGCTCCGCCATATCCTCCTCAGTGCAGCCCGGATGGCTGCTGATGAAGTAGGGGATAATCTGTTCACGCAAGTTCTCTTTTTGGTTAATCTGGTCGAAGATGTGCTTGAACTCCTCGAACTGGCTGAACGAAGGCTTGCGCATCAGGTTGAGCACGCGGTCGCTGGTGTGCTCGGGTGCCACCTTGAGTCGTCCGCTCACGTGATTGCATATCAGTTCGCGGGTGTATTGTCTGGCGGCGGCGTTGGCTTTCTCATCCTTGCTCTTGTAGAGCAGCAGATCGTAGCGCACGCCGCTGCCGATGAAACTTTTCTTGATTTCTGGCAGTGCGTCCACGGCATGGTACACGTCGAGCAATGCTGTCAGGTCGGTGTCGAGGTTTGGACATATCCTGGGGTGTATGCACGAAGGACGGGCACACTTCTCGCAAGCCTTGTGATTGCGGCCGTGCATGCCGTACATGTTGGCGGATGGTCCGCCGAGATCGCTCAGATAGCCTTTGAAATCGGGCATCTGCACTACTTGTTTTACCTCCTTAAGTATGCTCTCCTTGCTTCTGCACACGATGAATTTGCCCTGGTGGGCACTGATGGTGCAGAAGGCACATCCGCCGAAACAGCCTCGGTGGATGTTCACCGAGAACTTGATCATCTCATAGGCGGGTATGCGCTTGTTCTTGTACTTGGGGTGAGGCAGGCGCGTGTAGGGCAGGTCGAAGGAGGCGTCAAGTTCTTCTGTAGTCATCGGAGGATAGGGCGGATTGACCACGGCATATTTTCCGTCTACTTCCTGCAACAGCCTATGGGCATGGATGCGGTTCGACTCTTCCTCTATATGGCGGAAGTTCTCTGCCTGCGCCTTCTTGTTTTGCAGACATTCTGAGTGGCTGTGGAGAACGATGTCGTCGGGGGTGATGCCACCGGGAATGTCGGTCTCGGATGAAAGATATACTGTTTGCGGAATGTCGCGTATGTCGGCTATGTGTATGCCCGACGCCATCTCTTCGCACAGACGCAGCATAGTCTTCTCGCCCATGCCATAGACAATCATGTCGGCACCCGAGTCACAGAGTATGCAGCGCATGAGCTTGTCCTGCCAATAGTCGTAGTGGGTGAGACGGCGCATGGAGGCCTCGATGCCGCCCAGGACGACCGGTACGTCGGGAAACAGTTCCTTGAGAATCTTGGTGTAGACGATGGTGGGGTAGTCAGGGCGCATGTCGTGGCGCCCGTCTGGGCTGTAGGCGTCCTCAGAGCGCAGGCGGCGGTTGGCGGTGTACTTGTTCACCATGGAGTCCATGCAGCCCGGTGCAATGCCGAAGAATAGATTGGGACGCCCCAACTTCTTGAAGTCGCGGTAGTCTCCGTGCCAGTCAGGTTGCGGCACTATAGCCACGCGGTAGCCTGCTGCCTCGAGGGTGCGGCCGATAACGGCAGCTCCAAAGGCAGGATGGTCCACATAGGCATCGGCAGAGAACAGGATGACGTCGGCGTCATCCCATCCTCTGAGTTCCATTTCTTTCTTTGTTGTGGGGAGAAAATCAGTGAGTCTGTATTCTTTCATCTATTGTTTTGTCCTTCTGAGTCGTGATTAGTCGCTTGGCGCGTCGGCTTCCTCAGTCTCGTCCTGTTCGGCGTGCTTGTCGCACCAGTCTATGTAGAGCAGAATGAGGTTATGGAGTCCGATGGCCTTCATGTTGTTGTTGTATATCACGTCAAGGCAGAGGTCTAACAGTGCCTTGTCCTGTCCAGCCTCTGATTCGAGGAGACTGCGGATGTTGAGCTTGAGCTTGTCGAGCACGCTCTCCTCCACAATGCCGTTGCTGTCGATGAGGTTTTTCAGGAGTGAATACTTCTTGATGGTTTCCAAGTGGGCGTCGCTCACTTCGATGCTTCTCGTTCCGGAAGCGTTAGCTTGAATTTTGTACATAGTCATTATCTTTTTGGGTTAGGTTTATTTCATTACAAAGTTGAGAATGCCGTGCATGATTTGGGCAAATAGTGATGCTGACTTGATGCACTCCAGGGGAAATCCCGTAGTGAAACTCTTATAGTCTGTACCGTCGTACGCCACGGCAGCCGCGCGCCCGTCGGCATATTGCATGGCGCAAAAGGCTGTGCCCACGGATTGCAATGCGTCGGTGGTGGTGGCGGCATAGTGGGTGTCGTTGAGTATGCTGTAGAGAGCAAATGATGTACCCAGTCCGTTGACGATGCGTCCGTTGCTTGCCGTGTCGGTTTCGCTGTAAGCCAACCCTTCACTGACCGTGCCTGCGCCTTGCAGTTTCAGCACGTTAGCGAGGAACTGTGAGTCGGTGTCTGATGTCATGTCAGACGCCACATAGGCTCCGCTCACGATGAGTCGTCCGTTGTTGCGTACGTAGTTCGTAAGTTTGGACTGAAGGGTGGAGGTGAAGGACTTGTAGAACTTGGTGGCGTGGCCATCGTATTTCTGCAAGCCGAGCAACAGGTCTACGCCCTGATACATGCCGAGCAGTACCTGTCCGTTTTCCACTGCTTCGTGTGAGCAACTCACTATGTTGTATTGGCGCGAGGCATTGATGGCATCAGCGTGGGCGCGAACATAATTGAAGTCGTTGCCGGCGATGAATCGTCCGGCAAGTTCCTCGCCTGTGTAGCCCATGCCGCCGGGACCCTCTACGCCCCTTTTGCTCGTGTCAAAGTCTTGTTGAGCACCCAACGTGCCGGCTGTCAATCCGTAGCTTACGCCTGGGTCGGCAGTGAGGCTGAATCCCTGTTGGGTGACGTTGTCGATGACTGCCGGTGAAGACAGACGGTCGAAACCGTCGACAATGAGTATTGTCTTCTTTGCTTCGGGCCTGTAACAAACTGAGAGCACTTGGGTGGGGAAGCTCTCACCGCCCCGGTTGACGGCTGTCACCCGGTAGCTATAGACCACACCGGGTTCTATGTCGAGTGTCACTTCATTGCGTCTTACATTGGTACCGTTGTCGAAACCGCCGGTTCCTGTGGCTGTATATATATTATAAGAGGTGGCGATGGCTGTAGACTCCTGATTGTCGGCCACAGGTTGCCACCGGAGCGTCACCTTGTTCTTGTCTGTTATCTCAGCAGAAAACTGGTTGGGGGTAAGGGGAGAGATAATGGATTGGCGCCCGTGCATATCGGATATGTAGCGTACGATGGTTTTGTAGACCGAACGGGCAAAGTTGAAACGGAAGTTGGGGTCAAGCCCCAGCTTCATGTCGGGAAAGCTTTGGTGCGACAAAGTCTCGAGTATAGCTGATGGCACAGCGGGCAGTCTTGTTTCCGAGTAATTGCGGTCGTAGAGGTCGCGCCTGTTCCAAGTGCCGTATAGGGAACGCATGTCGCGGTTCACGCCCGTGAGCAGCAAGTCGGCTAACGACTTGGAAGTTTGCCGAGATATGCCCGAGTTGAGTCGGCCGTCATTAAAGAATGTGGTGCATACAGCCAGTGAGCCGAAGATGCTTCGTCCGTCTTTTTGGTAACCTGCATCACTGTGCACGGCGAGCGAGAGTTCAATAGGAACGTTGAGGCCCTGCTTGGTTGGTACGTAGCAAGAGCCACCAGCCAACCAGTTGGACATGAGTGAACGGGTGTTAATGTCGTCTCCGTAGTCGTCTTGTCCTTGTTTGGTGCTGTAGATGGAATAGGGAGCTCCTGCCCATTGGGCATAATAGCGTGCACCTTCCAGTGCCCGAGGCATATTGCTCACGTATCCACCGCGTTCAATATTGCCCATGCCGCCACCGAAGCGCACGGCATCAGTGGTGACGAATCCCTTCTGTCGGCTGGCGTTGCTCACCTCCACCCGGTTGAATTCGTTGCACCCCTTGTCGAAGTCGAACGTTCCGAGATACACCCATGTGCCGCCGCCCATGGTCTGATTTACGTGGAATTGGGTGGCTTGTCCCTTGTGCCAAACGGTGTAGAGCGCGTCGTCTACGCTTCCCGGCACGGTTTGGTAGCTCACGTAAACAGCATGTGGTCCCTCTTTTTCCAGCTTCGGTGTGTAGCTAATGGTGCTGCCTCCTTTTTTGTGGGATTCCGCCATGAGACAAGTTCCTGCACAGAAGGGGTTGTCACCGTCTGAGTAGACAGCCTTTGTCTTCTTGAATCCCTGTGATGGAGCCTTTCTCCAAGTCTTGTTGCCGTTGCGTATAGAGAAATAGGGCGCAAGAATGGGGTCGTCGTTGTCTACGATCACCTCTTCCTTCTGCCAGTCGCGCTCACGTGGAGTGAACACCACGGCCCCCGCATTCTGGAGCATTGGAATAAGATAAGGCACGACAATAGTTTGTGTGAACAGGTCTTCATTGGTGGTGAAGAGGTTAGGTCGCTGCCACTTCCATGTGTTTTTCTTGGAGTCGTAATAGCGTCCGTGACTGGCCCAAAGTGTGATGTGGCGGTCGTAGAGTCCATGTGAAAACTTGACGGGAGCCGAAATGTTTTCCACCCACGGTTTCCCATCGTAGTTGATGTCGCCCCACAGGTCATGAGCCTCCTCGTCGATACTTCCTGCCACAAGTTGCTCAATGGGCAGCCCGACTGTTGTTATGCTGATTTTGTACTTGTTGTAGGGTTTGGCAAGAGCATTTTTTACTTTTGAATAAATCTTGCCGACGCTGTTGTCTGTAAACGATTGTTGTGCGAAACAGTTGTCCATCACGATGGTGATGGTGCGCCGGTTGTCGTCAGCTACCAGCTTTTTCATTCTTGCCTGTTGCGGGAGTTCTCCTTCTGCGGGTTTATATGAGGCGAAGAAGGTGTTCAGCTTGTGCTCGCTTTTGGCCAGACTCTCTTTAGTCTGGGCGTGAAGTGTGGCACAGGTGAGGGCCGTTGCGAAGATGATAACTGTTTTCGCTTGATTCATGTTAGTCAATGGTTCCGATGGTGAATTTCTCTGGATGCTTGCCTTTGAAATCCTTGAAATAAAGTTTGATGTCACGCATCTCGTTGTCTACGTCTCCCGATGGGACGAAACTCTTGGTGCACACAATCTGTTTCTTTTCGTAGTCTAATCCGTAGAGCAGCACGGGTATTTCAGCCTTGGCGGCAATGAAGTAGAATCCTTTCTTCCACTCGGGATTGAGCGAACGTGTGCCTTCGGGTGTGACACAGAGGTGGAAAGTTTTGGATTCACGTGCTGTCTGAGCCAGTCTGTCGGTCATGCTTGTGTGCTTACTGCGCCACACGGGTATGCCCCCCAGGTGGCGGAAGATGGGACCAAGCGGCCAAAAGAACCACTCTTTCTTCATCAAGAAGTTGCAACTCATGCCTATTGAGCGTGAGTAGAGTAGTCCTATCAAGAAGTCCCAGTTGCTGGTGTGAGGTGCCAGGCAAATAATATATTTAGAGGGATGGTCCACCTTTACGTCGGCAGTCCATCCCATGATTTTATACAGCAGGAAGCTGCATAGTCTTTTCAGCATGATTGTCTTTATATGAAATTAAAGGAGTGTCAGTTGTTGCTAATCTGGTCAGCCAGTTCGGAAACCTGTTTGTTGAAGTCCTCCACCAGTGTCTTGAAGTATTTTTTCTGGGGCATACCAGGTTCCGGATGCGACACGCGGCGGATGAAATCGCTGTGAATCACGAGGATGGAAGAGAGCAGCGCCTCTACGTCGGACTGGTTTTCCTGATTGCCATACAAAGAGGTGGCTACGCCCTCGGCGAATAGTTCACTGCAAACAGCACTGATGCTGCGCTTCAGGTCTTTCTTGTTTGCCATGTTGTGGTTCCTTTCTTTTATAGTTGATGAATAAATAAAAGTTTCCACAAAGATATAAAAAAATCCACAACTGCAACATGTGGACGGGGAAAAAATAAATATTTTCAACTTTTTTCCTTGTTTTCTTTCCCGGTTTCGATTTTTTGTGGTATATTTGCAGTGAATACTTAAATACAATACTATTTGTTCCCTTAATAAACTCAAAACGATTATATGGAAATAAGCTCATTACAGAAAGAAAGAGCAGCTTATCAACCTAAGCTCCCTAAAGCTCTTTGCGGCGCTGTGAAAATCAAGGAAGGCGCACCGACAAAGAGCGTTGACAATCAGGAAGAAATCAAAAGTTTGTTCCCTAATACCTATGGAATGCCCTTAATCGAATTCGAACCTGGTACTGTAGAAAACCATCATGCCATGAACGTGGGCGTCATTCTCAGTGGCGGACAGGCTCCTGGCGGTCACAACGTCATCTGCGGAATCTATGACGAACTTAAACGTCTTAACCCTGCAAGTCGGCTTTTCGGTTTCCTCATGGGGCCAAGCGGACTTATCGACCACAAGTACATAGAGATAACGGACGAATACATTGACAAGTTCCGCAACACGGGTGGCTTCGACATCATCGGTAGTGGACGAACCAAACTCGAAACGGAAGAGCAGTTTGAAAAGGGCTTGCAGATTATCCGTGAACTCGACATCAAGGCCATTGTCATCATTGGCGGCGACGACTCAAATACCAATGCATGTGTGTTGGCGGAATACTACGCTTCCAAGAAATATGACGTGCAGGTTATCGGATGCCCCAAGACCATCGACGGCGACCTGAAGAACAGCCAAATAGAAGCCTCGTTCGGTTTCGACACGGCATGCAAGGTCTACAGTGAACTGATAGGAAACATTGAACGCGACTGCAACTCGGCACGCAAATATTGGCACTTCATCAAACTGATGGGCCGCTCCGCATCGCACATCGCCCTGGAGTGTGCCTTGCAGACACAACCCAACATCTGCCTTATATCCGAGGAGGTTAAGGCGCGCGACAAGTCGCTTGACGATATCGTGGAATATATAGCCGAAGCCGTGAAGTATCGTGCCGACCAAGGCAAGAACTTCGGCGTGGTGCTTGTGCCCGAGGGTATCATTGAGTTTATTCCCGCCATCGGACGGCTCATCGACGAACTTAACGACCTTTATGCTACCGAGGGAGTGAACTATACAAAGCTTTCACGTGACGAGCAATACGCTTTTATCAAGAGCCATTTGAGCGCCAAGAACTGCAAGGTGTTCAAGTCGTTGCCTGAGGACGTGGCACTGCAACTTTCGCTCGACCGCGATCCGCATGGCAACGTTCAGGTGTCGCTTATTGAAACCGAAAAGCTCATTTCTGTTATGGTGGCCAACAAACTCAAGGAATGGAAAAAGGAGGGCAAATTCAATGGCAAGTTCAAGACTCAGCACCACTTCTTTGGCTATGAGGGACGCTGCGCCGCGCCTTCCAACTACGATGCTAACTATTGTTATGCTCTTGGCACCAGTGCCGCGCTACTCATTGCACACGGCAAGACAGGATACATGGCTCTGGTGAAAAACACCGTTGAGGCTCCCGAAGATTGGGTGGCTGGCGGTGTGCCGCTCACCATGATGCTCAACATGGAAAAACGCAATGGCGAGATGAAACCTGTGATACGGAAGGCATTGGTCGACCTGAACGGGAAACCATTCAAGGAGTTTGCTGCCCATCGTGACGTGTGGGCCAAGGAAACTTCCTATGTCTATCCTGGTCCTATCCAGTATTTCGGTCCGTCGGACGTGTGCGACCGGCCTACCTTTACACTTCAATTGGAACATAAGAAATAACAGATTAACTGTCTGAAAGCGACAGCGATAACATATTAATAATCATCGAAGAGTCATGCAGGGAAAGAGTACAGCCCAAAATCGGCGTAATGCCTCGAAACGGAGGCGCAGTGCACGAACAGGAAGGCAGCAGTCCCGGCATGGCTCTTCTTTCTTTTCCCGTCACCGTGCGCTCGCATGGTGGATAGGCGGTTTGTCTGTGATGTGTCTCTATGTATGGGTGTTCTATTATTTCTTTGTGGGCCCATACGGATTTCGTTGGAAAGCCATATATGGTGATGCAGAATACCCGGAAGGTTACGAGATACACGGCATAGACATCAGCCACTATCAAGGCAAGATAGACTGGGACCGGCTGAGCCGAGCCATGATAGAAAAGTGCCCTGTGCGTTTTGTAGTCATCAAGGCTACCGAAGGGGCTGGGATGATAGATGAAAACTTCAACGAGAATTTCCAAAATGCCAAAGACTACGGATTTGTGCGTGGTGCTTATCACTTTTGGAGCAATCGGTCGAGTGCCCGTTCCCAGGCTTACTATTTTCTGAAAAAAGTGCATTTGGAAGATGGAGATTTGCCGCCGGTGCTCGATGTGGAGCACAAACCAGCGAAGATGTCGGTGGAGGATTTTCAGATGAATGTGCTCACTTGGCTTCACATTGTGGAAGACAAATACCACGTGAAGCCCATTATCTATACTTATTACAAGTTCAAGGAGGCTTACCTGAACGATGCCCGTTTTGACGATTATCCCTATTGGATAGCCCACTACTATGTGGACAAGGTGGAGTATAAGGGCAAGTGGAAGTTTTGGCAGCACACCGATGCGGGGCGGTTGCCCGGCATCAAGGGGGCCGTGGACTTTAATATCTATAATGGAAGTTACTACGACTTGCGCAAGCTCACCATTGGCAGTAACAAGCCAAGTGCTATAGACGATTATTTGGATTGGTGATTTTTTTGCTGCGTCATTTCCTTGCTTTCTGTCGTTCTGTGCGAATGGCATTTGAAGAAGACTATAAGTGTCGGCTGGTGTCGGAGACTTTAAATGTTGTGCAGGAGGAATTCATGTGGTTCATCCGCTATTTGAAGTGATACTTGTGGTTCCCATGTTTGGTTTGATGTAAAACGGACTGAAAGCCTTGCAAATACTTGGCTTTGTCCTTTGGTAGCCTTGTTTGATGACTGCCCTTATGCGCACGCGCGCAGGAAAAGTTTTTCGTTTTTTCCAAAAATCCATCACTTTTCATGATGTTTGACATTATTCGGCTGAATGTGAGGTGTTTGAATGGAGTGATAGATGAGTGATAGATGGTAAAATATCTATCACTTCTATCACTGATTTGCCGTTTGTTAAATTCAAGTAGAGTACCCTATATCTGTCTTTCAGTTTGGATTCACGTTTTCCACGGAGATGTCAATGGATGCTCGGGCAGTGGAGCCAAGTACAAGTCTGCCACTAACGCCTCGTAAGCCTGCCACTAACGCCTCGTAAGTCAGCCACTAACATACCTTAACTGGGCTGTTTAGTGGCCGCATCCGTTTCGGCTGGGATTTACATTCATTCAGATATAGAGGTGCTTCAAGCGTAACTTCAAATTCCGAATGAACCATTCATGTGTCATGATAAAGGAAGTGAGCCTTGCTTATACAGATGGTGAAAAATGGCTTGTAACGGCTGATGGAGGCATAAAGAACACCTGCACCAAGGAAGAGTCTTGATACAGGTGATGATTTGTTTCGGATGTTGATGTGTCCTGTCAGCTTTATCCCCAAACCTCTTCGGAGATTTCGCGTGCCAAATCGAGCTTTGCCCATTGTTCCTCTTCCGTGAGTCTGTTGCCAATCTCGCAGGAAGCGAAACCGCATTGAGGGCTGAGACTGAGTCGGTCAAGCGGAATATACTGTGCAGCCTCACGGATGCGTGCCATGACAGTGGCTTTGTCTTCTAATACCGGCGATTTGGAGGTGATCAGCCCGAGTACGACTTTTTTGCCCTCGGCCACATGCTTCAAGGGACTGAAACCACCGGAACGCTCGTCGTCATATTCCAAATAAAACGTGTCTACATCTTCGTCGGCAAAAAGGAAGGGCGCAATAGGATCGTAGGCCCCCTTGGTGGCGTAGCACGAGTGGTAGTTGCCACGACATACGTGGGTGTTGACGGTCAGGTCTTGGGGCTTGCCTTCAATGGCAAGATTGTTGACCTTCAGGTATTGCAAGGCCTCCTTTTCAAGTGTGAGTCCTGTTCCAACCTTTGACTTCCAGTAATCCTGGTCCACAATCATTCCCCATGTGCAGTCGTCCAACTGAATGGTCCGGCAACCTGCTGCATGGATTTCACGGAAGAACGTTCGGTAAGCTGCGGCAATGTCTTCTATCAGTTCGGAAGTGTTGGGATATATCTTTCGCGTGTTTTCTGCATTTCTGCCGCGGAACAACTCGGCGAGGAACTGTGCAGGGGCAGGAATGGTCTGCTTGGCCTCTATGCCATCCTCTTCAAACTGCTTGACAAAAAGAAAGTCCTTAATGAAAGGGTGGTTGTCGCCTGTTATTTTGCCGGTCAGTTTTACGGAACCATGTGTTGTCTCCTCACCATGAAACTGATAGCCATGGTCTAATTCGATATGTTCCGCTCCATTGAATCCCCACATGAAGTCGAGGTGCCAGTAGCTGCGACGGAACTCTCCATCTGTGATATACCGCAGGCCGTGTGCTTTCTGCTTGCGTATCACATCAGTTATCAATCTGTCTTCTATGTCGCGGAGTGCAGAGGCTGAGATTTCTCCGTCAGCAAATTTCTCTCTTGCTTGTTTCAATTCTGCCGGACGTAAATAACTGCCCACTGCTTCAAAATGTGGAAATGTGTTGTCGATGACTATATGGCTCATGTTTTTATAACTCCTATAATTTTAATGATTAATGATTGGGTGCATCCGGATTTGCGCTTGCAAAGATAAGAACAAGAAATTCATCAGCCAAATATTCTTTTAAATTCGGAAATTTATGCTATATTTGCAGCTGAATATCATTGAAATGCAGAATAATATTCTGAGAAAAACATCATTAACAGTAAGAAGTAAGGAAAATGGGTAATGAAGAAAAACTCGATGCGACAGACATCAAGATACTTAAACTGCTGCAACAGAACTCCCGGCTTACGGTGAAGGAACTTGCCGAAAGGGTTCACCTTTCTCCGTCTCCCACCTTTGAACGGCAGAAACGTTTGGAACGAGAGGGGTATATCAGGCGGTACGGTGCCATTGTGGACCATCATAAGTTGGGACACACTGTCATTGTCTTGTGCAATATCAGACTGAAACAGCATACACATGATTTGATTCAGCAATTTATGGATACCGTGCAGACAATTGACCAAATAACGGAATGTTACAATACAACGGGTGACTACGACTTTCAGATTAAGGTGTATGCACGTGACATGAAAGACTATCAGGATTTCATGCTTAATACTCTTGGCAACATTGATTGCATTGGAAGTCTGCACAGCATTATAGTCATTGGTGAAATCAAGGATTCTCACTATATTCCCGTTGCTATGCATAGCTGAATTGCAAATTCGTTTCTCTATTCCTGAAGACATCAAGAGGGCTGAGTAACGCATTGCTAACGGCGCGTTTACGGGAAGTCCCAGGCGCTGGGCAATGAGTGCCCACGCCGTGGGCATCCATTGCCCAAGGTGCGGGACATATTTTGGGCATTTGCTTTAACCTTTACAAATGGATTTACCCTTGTTGCGAAAGCGTGATGGAAGTGATAGATTATTTTGCATCTATCACGCATCTATCACTCTTTATACGTCATTGGCTATCAGTGGGTTAAGTCGACTTTTGTGCCAAAAGTGATAGATAGTGGTGATTTTTTGAAAACTTTTTCCTGCGCACGTGCGCGCGAGAAGGTAGTTCCTGTACTGTTCGTGCATTCTTGTGATTGAAAATGGCGGACCTGCTTTACCTCTGCTCTATGAATATAAAAAGTCCCTGCAACCAGCTTTGGTTACAGGGACAAGTATTTTTTGTAAACCCCGGTGATTTACTTCTTGTTCAGAGCAAGGTCGATGGCAACGGCAATAGCCACTGTTGCACCAACCATTGGGTTGTTACCCATACCGAGGAAGCCCATCATCTCTACGTGAGCAGGAACTGAAGAAGAACCTGCGAACTGAGCGTCAGAGTGCATACGGCCCATGGTATCGGTCATACCATAAGAAGCTGGACCAGCTGCCATGTTGTCTGGGTGAAGTGTACGGCCTGTACCGCCACCTGAAGCCACTGAGAAGTAAGGCTTGCCAGCAGCGATGCGCTCCTTCTTGTATGTGCCAGCCACTGGGTGCTGGAAGCGGGTAGGATTGGTAGAGTTACCTGTGATAGACACGTCTACGTTCTCCTTCCAAAGGATGGCAACACCTTCACGCACATCGTCAGCGCCATAGCACTTCACTTTGGCACGAGGACCATCAGAGTATGGAGTCTCCTTTACAACCTTGAGTTCGCTTGTGTAGTAGTCGAACTTTGTCTGTACGTATGTGAAGCCGTTGATGCGGCTGATAATCATAGCAGCATCCTTGCCCAGACCGTTAAGGATGACACGCAGAGGTTTCTGGCGCACCTTGTTGGCCATTTCTGCAATCTTGATGGCACCTTCAGCGGCTGCGAACGACTCGTGGCCGGCGAGGAAAGCGAAGCACTCTGTCTCCTCACGGAGCAGACGGGCTGCGAGGTTGCCGTGACCCAGACCCACCTTACGGTCGTCTGCCACAGAACCGGGGATGCAGAATGCCTGCAGACCAATACCGATAGCCTCGGCTGCGTCTGCTGCAGTCTTCACACCGCGCTTGATGGCGATGGCTGCACCACATACATAAGCCCACTTGGCGTTCTCGAAGCAGATACGCTGCGTGTCTTCACACATCTGATAAGGATCAACACCTGCCTGCTCGCAGATCTGATTAGCCTCTTCTACGCTATTGATGCCTTCTGCCTTGAGGGCGGCGAGAACCTGCGCCTCACGACGTTCCTGACTTTCGTAACTAACTTTTCTAATCATATCTGTTTCTCCTTATTATTCTTTACGTGGATCAATTGCTTTAACAACACCCTGCTCGGCAGTTGTGCGGCCGTAGCTGCCAGTGAACTTCTTCACGGCCTCGTTGGCGTCCATGCCGTTCTTGATGGCTTCCATCATCTTGCCGAGGTGAACATATTCGTAGCCACACACCTGGTTGTCCTTGTCGAGGAACTGGCGTGTGATGTAACCTTCGGTGAGCTCGAGGTAGCGTGTACCCTTGGCCACTGTGCCATAGAGAGTACCAGTCTGGCTGCGCAGCCCCTTGCCAAGGTCTTCAAGACCGGCACCAATCACAAGACCACCCTCAGAGAAGGCACTCTGTGTACGTCCATAAACAATCTGGAGGAAAAGTTCACGCATTGCTGTGTTGATGGCATCGCAAACGAGGTCTGTGTTGAGAGCTTCAAGGATAGTCTTGCCTGGGAGAATTTCAGAAGCCATTGCAGCAGAGTGAGTCATACCGGTGCAACCGATAGTCTCCACGAGAGCCTCCTGAATTACGCCATTCTTCACATTGAGCGAGAGCTTGCAAGCACCTTGCTGAGGTGCACACCATCCCACACCGTGAGTGTAACCAGAGATGTCGGAAATCTCTTTTGCTTGAATCCACTTGCCCTCTTCAGGGATTGGAGCAGGTCCGTGATTGGGACCTTTGGCGACAACACACATGTTGTCTACTTCCTTAGAATAAATCATATTCGGTGTTTTTGTTTAATGAATATAATGAATGTTTTTGCGTTTTCGTGTTGCAAAATTACATATTTCTTTTGGAAAATACCAAGAAATGTGTATTCTTTTTCAACAGGGCATTTGATTTTCTGCAAGATAGTTGTCGGTATTCCCTTTTTATTGTAACTTTGCAACCTGAAAATTGCAATTTGATTATCGTTTATGAAAGAAGTTATAATTGAAGACAGTCGTCTCCGGGAGGCTGCCGCCGAGGGCAACGATGCCTTTGTCAAGGTGTTTGTTGATGCCATTTATGAGGCTATAGGCGGTGAACTTAATGCCGAGACCATGCCCATGCTCAGTGCCGACCAGGTTACGCTCCTGGCCTTTGACATTCTGCACACCGAGGTGATGGACGGCGGTTTCGTTCAGCTCATCCACAACGGTTACGGCGCTTTCATCTTCAAGAATCCCTTCGGAAAGGCCATCCGCCAGTGGGGCATTGATGAGCTGGCAAGCGTCATCAAAAAAGTGCACCGTCTCTATTCCAAATATCACGAGGAAATAGAGCGCGACTGCACAGACGAGGAGTTCATGGCCCTCTTTGAGCGAATGGAAGAGTTTGACAACTTTGACGACTGCTTCGTGGAGAACGAAGAGGAATGGACTGCCCGTGTGGCTTATTACATTGACGAACACGTGGACCATTTCGCCACCATTAAAGAATAACAACCAAGCTTTATGAACAAGGAACAGCTGGAACTCCGTAAGAAGAGTTCCGTCAGCATACGGAACAAGAAAGCCTCGTTTGAGTATTTCTTTGTCGACACCTATACGGCGGGCATCGTGCTCACCGGCACCGAAATCAAGTCTATCCGCTTGGGAAAGGCTTCGCTTGTTGATTCGTTCTGCTATATCAATAATGGGGAGATATGGGTCAAGGGAATGAACATATCGCCTTATTTCTATGGATCCTACAATAATCATGAGAGTAAGCGCGACCGCAAACTTCTGCTCAACAAGCGCGAGATACGCAAACTGCAGGAGGCTACCAAACAAGTAGGCTTTACCATCGTTCCTACTCTCGTGTTTCTCGACAACCACGGACGTGCCAAGATGGACATAGCATTGGCCAAAGGAAAGAAGGAATATGACAAGCGGCAGACATTAAAAGCCAAAGAAGACCGCCGTGAGATGGACCGTGCCATGAAAAACTTTTAGTTGCGAAGATGACAATAAGAGAGATAGTGAAACAGCGCATCATGGTGCTCGATGGTGCCATGGGCACTATGATTCAGCCCTATGGACTGGAAGAAACAGACTTCCGTGGATACCGGTTCTCGAAGGTGCCGGGCATGATGAAGGGCAATAACGACATGCTTTGCATCACGCGTCCTGACGTCGTCAAGGACATACACCGCAAATATCTTGCAGTGGGAGCAGACATGATTACTACAAACACGTTCAGCTCGCAGCGCATTTCGCAGGCAGACTATCATTTGGAGGAGTTTAGTCGCGAAATGGCTCTTCAGGGTGCGCGTATTGCGCGTGAGTGTGCAGACGAATTCTCCACACCTGACAAGCCGCGGTTTGTGTGCGGCAGTGTGGGGCCTACGAACAAGACATGCTCCATGAGTCCTGACGTGAGCAATCCTGCCTATCGCGATTTGGATTATGACACGCTCTACGATGCCTATCTCGAGCAGATGGATGCACTCATAGAGGGTGGGGTTGACGCAATTCTTATTGAAACCATTTTCGACACACTCAACTGCAAGGCTGCTATCGATGCAGCTGTTGAGGCCATGAATAGTCGGGGCGTAGACTTGCCTATCATGCTTTCAGTAACGGTCAGCGATTTGGCTGGGCGTACGTTGAGTGGACAGACGCTTGACGCGTTCTTGGCATCTGTGAGCAGCTATCCTATCTTTTCGGTAGGACTTAACTGCTCGTTTGGCGCAGACCAGATGAAACCTTTCCTGCAACATATTGCAGCCAAGGCCCCTTATTACATATCGGCTTATCCTAATGCCGGACTGCCCAACGAACTCGGACAATACGATCAGACACCCGAAACCATGTCTCCCCTCATTGCGGAGTTTGTAGACGAAGGGCTTGTCAACATCGTAGGCGGATGTTGCGGTACCACAGAACAATTCATTGCCCGTTATCTCCCCATTGTGGCTGGCAAGAAACCGCATGTGCCGCAGTCTCGTCCTGACACCATGTGGTTGAGTGGTCTTGACCTGCTCGATGTTACACCGGAAGTTAAGTTCGTCAATGTGGGTGAGCGGTGCAACGTGGCAGGCAGCCGCAAGTTCCTCAGGCTCATCAAGGAGAAAAACTACGACGAGGCTATCGGCATCGCACGTAAGCAGGTGGCCGATGGTGCCTTGGTGATAGACGTTAACATGGATGACGGATTACTTGATGCCCGTGAGGAAATGGTGCATTTCCTCAACATGATAGCCGCAGAACCCGATATAGCGAAAGTCCCGGTGATGATAGACTCATCCAAATGGGATGTTATCGTAAGCGGACTGAAATGTGTACAGGGAAAATGCATCGTCAATTCTATTTCGCTAAAAGAAGGTGAAGAGGCATTTCTCAGTCATGCCCACGACGTGAAACGCTATGGCGCTGCTGTCGTTGTCATGTGCTTCGATGAGCAGGGACAGGCCACAACCTTTGAGCGACGTGTCGAGATAGCTGAGCGCGCTTACCGCCTTTTGGTGGACCGTGTAGGTTTCAATCCCCACGACATAATCTTCGACCCCAACGTACTTGCCATCGCTACGGGTATGGAGGAACATGATGACTATGCTGCTGACTTCATTCGCGCAGTAGAGTGGATTAGAAAAAATCTGCCTGGTGCACATGTGAGTGGCGGCGTGAGCAACCTGTCGTTCTCTTTCCGTGGCAACAACTACATACGAGAGGCCATGCACGCAGTGTTTCTTTATCACTCCATAGCCAAAGGACAGGATTTTGGAATTGTCAATCCTGCTACGAAGGTTACTTATAGTGACATTCCGGAAGATCAACTGCGTATTATAGAAGATGTGGTGCTCAACCGACGCAAGGGCGCTGCGGACGATTTGATAGAACTGGCTGCCCGCATTAAGGAAGAGCAAGATGCTGCCAAGGCGGCTGGTACAGGTGTGGCAACTTCGGTTGAAAAGCATGAGCAGTGGCGTGATGCCTCTTTGGCAGATCGCCTGAAGTATGCATTGCGCAAAGGAATAGGGGATTATCTGGATGCCGATTTGCACGAAGCGCTTGGCCTCTATGACCGCGCTGTGGAAATCATTGAAGGCCCCCTTATGGATGGTATGAACGAAGTGGGTACTCTCTTTGGCGAAGGCAAAATGTTTTTGCCTCAAGTGGTCAAGACAGCCCGCACAATGAAGCAGGCCGTATCCATTCTTCAACCCTACATTGAAGCAGGCCGTTCCGGCGACTCAGCCAAAGCAGGCCGTTACCTGGTGGCCACTGTTAAGGGGGATGTGCATGACATCGGCAAGAATATTGTGGCGGTGGTTATGAGCTGCAACAACTATGAGGTCATCGATATGGGCGTCATGGTACCAGCCGAACAGATAGTGCGTAAGGTGAAAGAAGAACATGTGGACATGGTGGGGCTGAGTGGCCTTATAACACCCAGCCTTGAAGAGATGGTACACGTGGCTAAGGAGATGCAGCAGGCAGGATTGCGCGTACCTATAATGGTAGGCGGTGCAACAACCAGTGAGATGCATGTGGCACTCAAGATTGCTCCTGAATATGACGGCTTGGTACTTTGGGTCAAAGATGCTTCGCAAAATCCTCTTCTTGCAGCCCGTCTTCTCAATCCGCTGACTCATGATGAGCTGGTGCGCGAGACTAACGAACGCTATGCTCGCTTGCGTGAGGAATACAGAGCCAAGCAACAGCAGTTGGCCTCATTGGCTGAGGCTCGCAACAACAAGTTGAATTTATTTGATTGATTTCAGGAATATATTCAGACACTTATGAAAATAAAGAATCTCGTATTCGATCTGGGAGGAGTCATTATGACTATTGACCAACCGGCAGCGGTGAAGCGTTTCACAGAATTGGGACTTGTCGATGCAGAACAGCGGCTTGACCCTTATACACAGGCAGGTTTCTTTGGCGAACTTGAGGAAGGGCATATAACTGCTGAAGAATTCCGTTCACGGCTGAGTGATGCCGTTGGACATGAGCTCACGCTTGAACAGTGTGAACACGCATGGAGAGGTTATGTGGGTGAAGTGCCAGTGCGCAATCTTCGTACGCTTGAAAATCTTCGTAGCCGTGGTTTCCGTATGATACTTCTCTCCAATACCAATCCCTTTATGATGCATTGGGCGCTGAGCGACCAGTTCAGTGGCGATGGCCACAGTCTTTCCGACTACTTTGACGCTCTTTATCTTAGTTTCCGCGAGAAAGTAATGAAGCCCAATGAGCATATTTATCGAAAGATGCTTGTCGGAGAGAAGATATTTCCCGATGAAACACTCTTCATCGACGATAGTCCGCGTAATGTGGCTGCTGCCAGCGAATTGGGCATTCATACATTCTGTCCTGTGAATGGTTCGGATTGGACTAAGCGCATTTTTGAGGAAATAGAAGCTATAAAATAGCCAAAAAGTATGAGTTGTGGTTAAATAACTTTAAATATCAATATCTATAAGTTGTATAAAAATAGGTAGTTGGATAATTATTAGTAACTTTGCGCCCGATTTAGTCCGTGGAGGCCCAAATAAGTCACGGCACGGTGTCGTGCGCCTTGCGGAAAAACCCGTTTACAATAATAATAAATGTACGCAATTGTAGAAATCAACGGTCAACAGTTCAAAGCTGAAGAAGGCAAGAAGCTCTTCGTGCATCACATGAAGGATGTTGAGGCAGGCAAGTCTGTTGAATTTGACAAAGTGCTGCTCGTAGACAAAGACGGCAATGTCACGGTAGGTGCACCAACCGTAGAAGGTGCTAAGGTAGTATGTGAGGTTGTAAATCCTCTGGTTAAGGGCGACAAGGTTATCGTCTTCAAGATGAAGCGCCGTAAGGACTATCGCGTTCGCAATGGTCATCGTGCACAGTTCACAGAGGTTGAAATCAAACAAGTAATCGCTTAAATTCAGGAGGAAAGAAGAAATGGCACATAAAAAAGGTGTAGGTAGTTCTAAGAACGGCCGTGAATCAGCTTCGAAAAGATTAGGCGTTAAGATTTGGGGTGGTCAGAAGTGTATCGCTGGTAACATCATCGTTCGTCAGCGTGGCACAAAGCACAACCCTGGTGAGAACGTTGCAATCGGCAAGGACGACACTCTCTATGCTCTTTGCGATGGTATTGTGAATTTCCACAAGGGCCGCAAGGACAAGAGCACAGTGTCTGTAATTCCAGAGGCTGAAGCATAAATATTATTCCAACTTATTCCAAACAAACAACAGGATCCCTGTTCTCTAATTAGAGAGCAGGGATTCTTGCGTTAATGGGGGATGGAGGTAAACTTGGTCGGCAGGTTTGTAGATTCTTGCAAACTAGTCAACATCGATTAGTTGGAAATGCTTGTTGAAGGTCAAATCCAATCCGTTTGCCAATTCTACTTCGTATTCATTTTTCTTGAATTCAATCTTTTTCACCGTCTGTCCTGCATAATTATCCTTCAAGAATTTCGCGATCTGTTGTGGAATCAACGCTGTTGGTACAGCACCTTGCTTGCAGTCAATCTCTGTAAGATTCCCCTTTTTGTCGAATTCCAGCTTCGTGCCATTATGCAGCACAACATCATAGCTTCTGCCGATAATGCCGGATTCAACCGTTGCGAGCATCACCTTCTGGTTGCTGAAATGGTTGCTGATCATGGTTTGGGCCTTGGTGGGGAGTGCATCTACACTGATTGGCTTGTCGTTACCGGCATTTGCAGCAATGTTGCAGGATGCCAGGTAGCAAATGGCAATCATCAAAATCATCAAAGTTCTTTTCATAAGTCACACTTTTTAAGTCAATAATACTCAAGTTAGAAGAGGTGTATAAACCTAACTCAAGTTTCGGATTTAGAATTCAAGCCGTTTGAGCATA
>ULUS01024468.1_pt1 | contig 52277 bp, 41 predicted proteins | sample 1958761 | NCBI WGS metagenome assembly ULUS01 (sample SAMEA4835767, study PRJEB28245) | human gut metagenome | biome: gut microbiome; material: fecal sample | place: Denmark | collected 2008
GAATCAACCAGAATACCACAGCGGTAAAGGCAGAAGAGAAGGCATATACCTCACCCTCAACAGCTGAGAACCAGAAGGTATCGCTGAAGGTATAGATGAGTGCGCCCACCATACCGGATGCTTCAATGGCAATCAGTTTGCCGGTGGTCATCTCCTTCCAGTCACCGATGATAAGCTTGCGAGCCAAATGGGTGATGGTCCAGAAGAGGAACATGATGCAGACGGCACTGAGGAGTGCGCTCATCATGTTCACCATCTTAGCCACCTGAGTGGTATCGCTGGCGAAGTGTGTGAAGAAATTGCCCAAGAGCATGAAGAACGGTGCCCCTGGTGGGTGACCGATTTCCTGCTTGTAGGCAGTTGTAATAAACTCAGGACAGTCCCAGAAACTGGCTGTCGGCTCAATCGTGGAACAATAAACAAAAGCCGCAATGATGAATGCGACCCATCCAAAGATATTGTCCACCAATTTGTACTGTTTCATTATTGTTTAAACTTTAATGTATTATATTTCTTTGTTAAAGTGTATAAATCGTTGCAAAGATACTAAAAAGATGAGATAATCTTGAAGTTTATTCTTGTTTTTTAGGCATTATTATATTATCTACCTAAACATTTAGAAAATGTTCTTCCAGTTTTTCTCTAGGCATATCTGCTGTATCGTGGTAATGCAGATGATGGTTCACACAGGCGATGTGCTTCACATTATTAAGCACTTCGGCAATGTCGTGGCTCACGATGATGATGGCGCATTCCTTGTTAATTTGCTCCAGCATCTCGTACATCTGCTTTTGAAATCTGCGGTCGATATAGGTGTTTGGCTCATCGAGGATTACTACATCCGGCTTTGAGACAATAGCCCGGGCGAGGAGGACTCGCTGCAGCTGTCCACCGCTGAGGGCTGCGATGTGGCGGTCCTTGAATTCCATCAATTGCATACGCTCGAGGCAATCGAGTACCTGCTGATGCTGCGCCTGGGTGTATCTCGAAAAGAGACTCTTGGTCTTGCTGAGGCCAGAGAGCACCACTTCGTAGACGGAGATAGGGAACTGTTTGTCGAGGGAGTTGTATTGTGGGAGATAGCCCATTCGGATTTCCTTGACTTCCTGCCCATCTTTATAATATCTGATTCTTCCTTCTGTTGGCTTCATCAGTCCCAGAATGAGGCGCATGAGGGTAGTCTTGCCACCACCGTTTGGTCCGATGATGCCAAGATAATCGTCTTGATAGACGGTGAGATTGATGTCGTGGAGCACCTGTTTGCCGTCGTATCCGGCGGATAGATGCTCAATCTCTATTAACTTTGAACATTGAACTTTGAACATTGAACTTTATGATTAGTTATTGTTCTTTAAATTTAACTGCCAGGCTGGGTAGCACCAGCAGAAGTATAGTTTATTTGCCTACCACAATTTCCTTGCCTTGTACAGCCAATGAAGCTTCCTGCATCGCCCAGTTCCATTCGCCTTGCAATGGGTTGATATTCATTGGCTTGGTGTGGCTCTCGTTGATGAATGTATTGGTGTTGCGGTTGGCAAACTCTGCTTGTATGAGGCAATATTTGATCTTCTCTTTTCTTGCTCTCTTGATGAGGCTCTTCAGCTGGGCGGCACTTGGCTCCCTTCCTTCTTCCTCTATAGCTAGCTGCTCAAGCTGGTAGTCACGGGCAAAGTAGGTAAGGATAGGGTGATAAATCACAAACTTGCGTACCAAATCTGGGTTCTCTTTGAAACTTTCCTTGATGGTGCTGTCTCTCTTGTCGATGATGCTGAGCAGCGATTTGTAGTTCTTCTCGAAGAAAGTCTTGTGTTTTGGCTCCAGTTCGCAGAGTGCCTTGAGTATGTTGCTGGCGATGATGCGGGCGTTTTTGCAACTCATCCATACATGTGGGTCGATATTGCCGCCAGGTGTTTGGGCTGGCTTGATGCCTACAGAGGTATCAATCACCTTCATGTCGGGAGCGTTGTCCTGCAGTTTCTTCATCCAAGTCTGCTCGAAGCCGATGCTGCCCACTTTCAGATAGAGTGCACTATTGGAGAGTTCCATCATCTGCTGGGCGTTTGGCTCGTATGTTTCAGGGTTGTTACCATTCGATACCATTACGTTGACATCTACCTTGTCTCCGGCAATCTTATCTACGAAGTATTGGTAGGGAGGGATGGTAACGGTTACAGTAGGCTTGGCATTACTTTCAGCCATGCCAGCCTTTTGCTGGTTGCTTTTGCAGCCAACCATTAGGGTGCATATTATAATAAGGTATAAAAATCTCTTCATAATTAAACGATAAAACTCAGTCCATAGACCAATAAAACATATCTCAGTACTTTTCCGATGGTGATACTGAGTATCGAAATCGGAATATTGGCTCTTGTCAAGCCTAAAACGATGGTGATGGCACTTCCCAATAGTGGGAGAAAGGCGAAGAATCCCATCCAGGCGCCTCTGCCTGCCATGAAACGTTCAGCCTTATCCAGACTTTTTTCCTTCACATGCAGGTATTTCTCTATCCATTCCATCTTACCCATTCTGCCCACACCGTAGTTGAACATGGAACCAAGCACATTGCCGATGCTACCGTAGATAACGAGGGGGAGAGGCTCTAGTCCAGCTGCCTGCAAGCCTGCCATTACTGCCTCGCTGCTGAATGGGAAGAAAGAACCTGCCAGAAAAGCTGCAGCAAGCATGCCCCAATAGCCCCAGTCGATTAAGAAACTGATAATCCAACTCATTGTCAATTCGTCATTTAATAGGTCTGATGCAGCGTTTCTACACATCAAACTTTATCCGTGGATACTTAATCCTTGAACTGCCTGTAATAATACAGTTTCAGGAATGAATATATTGTATAATAATATCAAGACAGTCATCACGAGCATCGTGATAAACATGATATTGGTTATTTTTCCCTTGGTATAGGTGATGAAGTGAGCGATGAGTGGTGCCGTGTTTACTATCATGATGCTGCCTAACTCCTTGATGTGCTGAGGCTGCAGGATGATGAAGGCGAGGCTCACGAAGTTCACCATGGTGAACGACTCGTATATCATTCTCGTACGAATCTTGTCAGCATATGCTGTGTGCAGAAAGTGGATGGAACCGATAATGCCCAGAATGGTGATGAATATCAGGTTGACGACTTCATGGTCGGTTACCCTTGAATAATCAAACAACTCATGATAGTTGATGAATTCTGATAAATGGCTGACAAGTCCATCGATGTTGTTGGTATAGGCATAGTATCCTGCCGAGAACCAGTAAGGTATGATGATTCCGATGAGTGAGGCAAATAAGTTTCTGATACTGAAGGAATTGGTGAATACCATCATCATCAGCCATAATATCGGTAAGAAATAACCTATCTGTATGAATACCATCGAAGCGAGTCCGATACAGGTAAAGGCATAGAAAGTCCATCCTGCCGACCGTTTATCCTGATAGCTATTCCATATAATGAGATAGAAGGCGATGAAACACATCGACACGATATTGGCTTTATAAGATGGGGTTGGTAGACAAGTCATGGTGACTAGTACCAGAAAACTGCACGAAACCATTCGGCTGTAGGTACGCATCAGAGAGTTGTGGTTGTTGAGTTCTACCATCAGTAATGTAGATATGATGGTAAAAGCAAAATTAAGCCAAATGTTACCCTCTATAAAACCTACTGCAACCCAAACCAAGGTGGCAAGGGTTGCAGTGATTGGTAGTGCGTAGCGACTAGGTGCTACTTTATTTTGAAAAGTTTTTTTTCTTAACATCAATGTCTATTAATAATTTATAATGTATAATTAATAATGTACGTTGTAGCAGGAGGATTGTGTCCTGCAGATTTATACATTATTAATTATTAATTATTCATTATCTTAAAGGTCCTGTCCGATGTCTGAACGGAAGTACTTGTCGGTGAACTGAATCTTCTGGGCCTCGGCAAAGCTCTTCTTCAAGGCTTCTTCCTTGTCCTTGCCGTAGCTGCTTACGCAGATGACACGACCACCGTTGGTTACAACCTGTCCATCCTCCATCGTTGTACCGGAGTGGAATACTACAGAACCTTCAACCTTGTCGATACCTTCGATAGGATAGCCCTTCTTGTAAGCCTCTGGATAACCGCCGCTCACGAGCATGACGCAGACTGCTGCACGCTCATCAAACTCGATGTTGCGCTTGTCAAGGTCGCCAGCAGCAACACCTTCGAAGAGGTCTACGATGTCGCTCTTCAATCGGAGCATGACACTTTCTGTCTCTGGGTCGCCCATACGGCAGTTGTACTCGATGACCATTGGCTCGCCCTCAACGTTGATCAGTCCGAAGAAGATGAAGCCCTTGTAGTCGATGTTCTCTTCTGCAAGTCCCTCTACTGTAGGACGGATGATGCGCTCGTCTACCTTCTGCATCCATTCCTTGGTAGCGAATGGCACAGGGGTAACACTACCCATACCGCCTGTATTCAAACCGGTATCGTGCTCACCGATACGCTTGTAGTCCTTAGCCTCAGGCAAAATCTTATAGTTCTTGCCATCTGTGAGAACAAAGACAGAGCATTCGATGCCGCTCAGGAATTCCTCGATAACCACACGTGCAGAAGCATTGCCGAACATACCACCCAGCATCTCCTTGAATTCCTTCTTTGCCTCTTCCAAAGTAGGGAGGATGAGAACACCCTTACCTGCGCACAAACCGTCAGCCTTCAATACGTATGGAGCCTTCAAGGTCTCCAGGAATTTAAGACCTTCCTCTACATGCTCGCCATCGAAAGTTTCGTATTGAGCTGTAGGAATGTTGTGGCGCTTCATAAACTTCTTGGCGAAATCCTTGCTGCCTTCCAATACAGCACCAGCCTTTGAAGGACCGATTACAGGAATGTTCTTGGTGCGAGGATCGGTTTTGAAGTCGTCATAAACACCCTTTACCAATGGGTCTTCAGGACCAACAACAACCATATCAACACCGTTCTCGACAGCGAAGTTCTTCAGAGCCTCGAAGTCGTCAGCCTTGATATTCACGTTCTCGCCGACATTCTGAGTACCGGCATTACCTGGAGCGATAAAAAGTTTCTCACACTTTTCGCTCTGAGCGATTTTCCAAGCTAAGGCGTGCTCGCGTCCACCGCCTCCTAACAATAATATTTTCATCGTTGTACGTTTAATTGTTCCTCTGATATTTTACCTTAGGATACTTAATTTCTCCATTTTGCTGCAAAGTTACTAAAATCCTATGAATTAGGCAAAATATTTACATAAAATATATTTTTTTGCAAGTTTTACTTCAAATAGTCGAAGAAGTAATTGCTGATGCGCTCATGCAAGTGAGTGCTTTGGTGACCTCTCATGTTATGAGGTTCGCCTGGGTATACGAAGAAATCTGGTTGTGTACCTGCTGCGATACATGCCTTCAGGAAGGTGAGGCAATGCTGTGGTACTACAGTTACATCGTTCAAGCCCTGGATAATCTGCAGCTTACCCTTCAGGTTCTTAGCCTGATAGAGCAGGGATGTCTTCTTGTAACCCTCTGGGTTGGTCTGTGGGGTATCCATATAGCGCTCGCCATACATCACCTCGTACCAGTGCCAGTCGATTACCGGACCGCCTGCTACGCCTACCTTGAATACGTCAGGATAGTTGGTCATCAATGAGATGGTCATGAATCCTCCGAAGCTCCAACCGTGAACACCAATCTTGTCGGCATCTACGTATGGCAGGGTCTTCAGATACTCTACACCCTTCATCTGGTCCTTCATCTCCACCTGACCCAGCTGGTGGAAGGTTGCCTGCTCGAAAGCCTTGCCACGGTTCTCGCTGCCACGGTTGTCGAGGATGAAGAGAAGATAGCCCTTTTCTGCCATGTAGGTTTCCCAGCCACGGCTAGAGTAGTTCCAGCGGGCATCCACGTTGTGGGCGTGAGGACCGCCATATACATATATAATAGTAGGATACTTCTTGTTGGGGTCGAAGTTCACTGGTTTCACCATTCTCCAGTAGAGGTCGGTTACGCCGTCATCAGCCTTGATGGAACCGCAGCTGTACTCCGGCACGTTGTAGCCCTTCCAAGGGTTCTCGGCTGTGAAATAGGCGGTGCGCTTGCCGTTCTCGGTGTTTACGATGGCAATCTTGCGAGGCACGGTAGGAGTAGAGTAGTTGTCATAGATAAACTGACCGTTCTCGCTCAGGGTAGCGTTGTGCCATCCCTTGCCGCAGTCGTCCATCATGGTGCGCTTGCCGGTCTTGGTATCCACCACGAAGATGTTACGCTGGATAGGAGAGCACTCGTTGGATGCGATGATGATGCTCTTGCGCTTGGCGTTGAAGCCGAGCACTTCCATCACTTCCCATTTACCGGAAGTCAACTGTTTGATTTCGAGTGATTCTGTGTTGCTTGCCATGCGGCTGACGTGTTTGCCCAGGGTGCAGAGATAGAGGTGATTGTAGCCATCCTTGCGACTCTGCATGATGAAGCTGCTATTGTCCCAAGGCAGGAACTGGATTGGGTGGCAAGGCTCTACGTATTTCTCATCTGTCTCGCGATAGAGTTCACCTGTCTTCTCACCAGTCTCTGCGCTGTAGGCTGTCAGGCGACAGTCGTTCTGGTCGCGGTTCAGTTCGAACATATAGATGGTCTTGCTGTCCGGGCTCCATGCGATGTTGGTGAAGTAGCGGTCTGTAGGATCGCCAGCCTTCAGATAGATGGTCTTGCCGGTCATGCAGTCGAACACGCCCACAGTTACCTTGTGCGATGTCTCGCCTGTCATCGGATACTTGTCTGGTGCAGGCTTGGCGCAGCAGGTTTCTGTCTCAGGATGATTGAAGTAATCAATCTCGGGGATATCCACCTGCGGATAATCTGTTACCATGCTCTGGTCCATGCGGTAGAAGGCGAGCAGTTCGCCGTTAGGGCTCCAGAAGGTACCCTTGCTGATGCCGAATTCATCGCGGTGAACACTCTGACCATACACGATAGAGCGGCTGCCGTCTGTAGAGATTTGGAAATCGTGAGACTTCTTCTCTCTTGTCATGGCATTGTTGGCTACGTTGAAGGTGCGCACATAGAGGTTGCTGCCCTTCAGATAGGCGAATGCATTCTGCTGCGCGTTAGCCTCGAGGAGGTTCTCGCCATCTTCAAACTCCATCTCGCTCAGCAGCTTATGCTTCTTGAAGTCGATGGTGTAGGTCTTGCTGCCGTTGCTTACCATCACGATGCTCTTGCCTGCGAAAGGGAACTGAGCGTTGTAGAGGGCTCTTACCTTGATGTCCTTGGTAGGAGCAATCCACTGGTTGATATCGTTGATGCCGAAGAGTTTGGTCTCCTTGCCCGTAGCCTTGTTCACGAGATAGCAAGCCTCCACGTCCTGGCGAATGAGTTCATTTCCCCACCAGGTACACCAGCGGTTCTTTGCCACCATGTTGCGATAGTTGTTGCCACCGAAGTTCAAATCCTCCAGGGTGAAGGTTTTCTCGCCCTTCTGCGCAGGAACCACGCCCTGAGCCTGTATCTCGGTTGCATTCATTGCCATCATGGAAATCATTGCTGCAAAAGATAATTTATAAATTGAATTCTTTAGATTCATTGTTATTTTGTTTGTTGATTGAATGAATAAAAACCTTGATGTGGCAGAATGCCACGTCAAGGTCTTGTATGGTTTGATGCGTAGTTTTTAATCCTCATCATCGAAGTCGGTGTTGAAGCTAGGCTTGCCACCACGCTTTCCTCCGAAATCACGACCACTGCGACGGTCTCCCTTGAATCCACCACGCTTGTCGTTACGGTCGTTGCCACGCTTTCCGCCGAAGCTGCGTCCGCCCTTGTGGTCATCATCATCGTGGCTTCGTCCGCCACGTCCGCCACGGCGAATCTCATTGCGGCGCTTTTCAAAGTCTTCCAGGCGATGGCTATGGAACTGGAAGCTGCGGATGTCTGCATCCTCGTTTTCTGTCTCCTCGCTTATGCGTTTCTTAAACTCGCGCTCTTTCTTGAAACGATGCTTCTGAGCCATTTCGCGCTTCTCGGCTTCGGTCTTGACAATACCGCCTTCAGAGCGGAATTCCTTCATCTTACCGTCGAACATCACGTACTTGCGGAATTCGCATTCCAAACTTCCGTTGTATACAGGAATCTTGATAGATGGCTTCAGACCAATCTGCTCAAAGCATTCCTCGCGGTAACTCAATACCCAAGCCTCGTTGCCTGCGAAAGCCTTCTTGAAGCGCTCGCCAATCATCTTGTAGGTATTCAAGAGGTTAGGGGTAGAGATACGCTCACCGTATGGAGGGTTCATCACGATGATGCTCTTCTCTGCTGGCTGAGTGAAGTTTTTGAAGTCCTGCTGTGCGATGGTGATATCCTTGCTCAGTCCGGCTGCACGCACGTTGAGGTTGGCAGTGTTCACAGCCTTCATATCTACATCATAACCGTAGATATGGTGCTCGAACTCGCGTTCCTGAGAGTCATCGTTGTAAATCATATCGAAAAGCTCCTGATCGAAATCGTTCCACTTCTCGAAGGCAAACTCCTTGCGGAATACACCTGGAGAGATGTTGCGGGCAATAAGTGCTGCTTCGATAGCGATGGTGCCAGAACCACACATAGGATCGATGAAGTCGCATTCGCCCTTCCAGCCGGTCATCAGAATCATACCTGCAGCCAAAACCTCGTTCAATGGTGCTTCAACCTGCTCCTGGCGGTAGCCACGGCGGTGTAAGCTTTCGCCACTAGAGTCAAGACTCAAGGTTGCGTTATCTTCTGCGATATGGATATTAAGACGGATATCTGGGTTGGATACGCTGATGTTAGGACGTGTACCCTGCTTCTCGCGGAACCAGTCTACGATAGCATCTTTTACCTTGTAAGTAACAAAGCGTGAGTTGCGGAATTCCTCGGAGTAAACTACTGAATCTACTGAGAATGTCTTCTTCACGTCTAAGATGTCATCCCACTTAATCTTCTGAATCTGATCGTACACTTCTTCGGCAGAACGAGCCTTGAAGTGCTTGATAGGCTTTAAGATACGGATGGCTGTGTGCAACTGGAAGTTGGCACGATACATCATTTCCTTGTCGCCTGTGAAAGATACCATACGGCGACCTATCTGTACATTGTTGGCACCCAGCTGGGTGAGCTCCTCAGCCAAGACGGGCTCCAGACCCATAAAGGTCTTGGCAATGAGTTCAAATTCCTGTTCCATTATTGAATTCTATATCTAATAAACTTTGTTTTTCTTTTCTATATTTCTTTGTTTTGGGTTGCATATCCTTGGTTACCCATACGTTTGCTCCTACTACGCAGCCCTTTCCGATGGTGATTCGACCGAGGATTGTAGCATTGGCATAGACGATGACATCGTCTTCCAGGATAGGGTGACGAGGGATTCCCTTGATAGGGTTGCCGTCCTTATCGAGTGGAAAACTCTTGGCTCCGAGGGTTACACCCTGGTAGAGTTTCACGTTGTTGCCGATGATGCAGGTGGCTCCGATTACCACACCCGTTCCATGGTCGATGGTGAAGTGGTGACCGATGGTAGCCTCTGGATTGATATCGATACCGGTCTCTGAATGTGCCAGCTCGGTCATCATACGGGGGATGAGTGGCACACCGAGCAGGTGAAGAACATGAGCGATACGATAGTTGGTTATCGCCTTGATGACAGGATAGCAGGAGATGATTTCTCCGTGGCTCATTGCCGCAGGGTCTCCATTATAGGCAGCCTCCACGTCAGTGGCGAGAATTTTACGAAGTTTTGGAAACTCCATGATGGCTTTTGCTGCGATAACGCCAGCCTTGGCACGTTGATGCTGTAGATCAGCCTGTGTCTCAGTTTCGCAATCATTGGCGAAGCAGAGTCCGGCGAGAATCTGTTCTGCAAGCATCTCGTAGAGTTTCTCTACTCTTACTCCAATATGATATTTGATAGTGGAGATATTAACGGAAGAATTGCCGAAATATCCCGGAAAGAGGATGGAGCGAGACAGATTGATGATATCTTCGAGCGCCTTGCCCGAAGGAAGTGGATTTCCGTCTCTGTGCTGATGGAATAGACCTTTTAATGAATCGGCGCAAGAAAGCTCGTCGATGGTCTCTGTCAGCTGATGAGTTAATGTATCTTTACTCATTTTCTTCATGTATCAATAAAATTCGTGTGCAAAGATACGATTTATTTCTTGAATTGCAAAAAAATGACGGCTGTTTTTTTGCTTTTTTGTAGAATAATCGAAACAGAAAAAGCAGATTCACTAAAATACGGAATCTGCTTTTTCGGCTTCTATTCTGTGATACTGTCTAAAAAGAGCAGCAATCGGTTGGTGACATTTACTTCTGAAACTCCCGAATCGAAATCGAGGGATACCAGGTTCAGTTGAGGGAAACGCTCATGTAGCCGTTTTTCGATTCCCTTGGAAATCACGTGGTTAGCGATGCAGCCGAATGGCTGGAGCGAGATGATATTATTCACTCCGTCTCGGATATAACCCACGATGTCGGCAGGCAGGAGCCAGCCTTCTCCAAACTGTGCTGCCAGCGAAACCAATCCCTGCACATCCTTCGCATCATCATAAATATTGGTGAATGGACGGAAGTAGCGGAACTTGCTGGCTGCCTTGTTCACCTGGCGCAATCTTCTGCCTATCAATGCCTGATAAGCACCCTTGATGATGAAGTCTGGTACCTTGGTACAATTCAGTCGCATGTGCTTCTGTATCTCTACATTCACGAATTCCTGTAGGAAGAATGGAGCGAGTAGTGGTGGTACAACCTCGATGCCCTTAGAGATGATGTATCGCTCCAGGTACTGATGGGCAAAAGGATTGAACTTCAGGAAGATTTCTCCTACGATGCCCACTTTAGGTACATCCTTGTCTAGGGTCATCTGGTTGAATTCCTCTGCAGCCTGTTCCAGGAGCTTGATGAGACCTTTTGCTGAGTTTCGGGCGATAGGCTCGTCGATGAGGCGTATGTACTTATCCCGTAATTCTTTGGCTATTCCCTGTTTCCGTTCTCTTGCGATGCAGGCGTTGTACATCTCGTTAATCGCATCGCCATAGAAAATAGCGGTAACGATAATCTGGCTGTATTTTAGCCAAGGCACGTTGAAGCCATCCTGCTCATTATAGTCTTGCTTATCATCCGTAGAACCGGAAGCTTCGCCTGTCGAGGCTGTCACGCCTAGTGTGAGTAATGGTACATCCTGGAAACCGTTGGAAATCATCGCCCGTTTGATGAGGCCTGCATAGTTGGTTGCACGACATTGTCCACCCGTCTGACTCATTACTACTGCTGTGTTCTTGAGGTCGTATTTGCCAGATTTCAAGGCTCTGATGATGTCGCCCACGATGAGTGTTGCAGGATAGCAAACCTCATTGTTGGCGAATCTCAAGCCAATTTCAGCACTAGCTTCATCACTCATAGGCAAAACTTCTACATCATAACCTATCAGCTTCAGGATAGGAGGAATGATAGGAGTGAGATACTCAGTCATGAACGGAGCGAGAATCTTGCGATGCACATCCTGCTTGGTGAAAACCTTGGTCTGTTTGAGACTTTGAACTTTGAACTTTGAGCTTTGAACCTTATGATTACTTTTAACTTTAAGACTTTCTATCAGCGAGCGGACACGAAGCTTCAGCGAACCAATATTGCTGACATCATCTATCTTCAAGAGCGTGAAAGGCTTGTTGTGGCGCTTCATGATGTCACGAATCTCGTCCTGGATAAAGCTGTCCGGTCCGCAACCGAAGCTGGTCATCTGTACGAAATGTACATTGTCACCCTGTTCGGCTGCCCATTGCGCAGCCTTCATGATGCGGTTCATGTAAGCCCATTGCTTGACAAGATAAGTCTCTGGCTGGCTGTTGTATGCATCGTTGTTGTCTGATGAGCCTCTGGCGATGTCTTCGCTGATTACGTTGACTCCCAGGTTTGCAATCATCTCGCTCAACTTGTGCTGAACCAACGGGTCTGTATGATAAGGACGGCCAGCCAGGAGGATGGTAAGACGAGGCTTTTCCTCGTTCTGATTGAGAATCTCCCAAGCTTTCGTCTTGATTTCTGCTGAATAGGCAGTTTGCGCATAGAGCGCTTCTCTCAAGGCCTTTCGGGCAGTCTTTCTGTCTACTCCCAACTTCTTGAGATAATCCACGATTTGCTTTTCCAAAGCCTTGGATTGTGCAAAGTTGATGACTGGAGAATCTATCGGTTTCTTCAGATCAATTACCGATTTGATGACATCGCTATAGCCCGAAACCACAGGACAGTTGAAGCTGTTCAGCGTATTCCTCGGGTCGTCATTGTGTTCATATACTACGTATGGCATCAGGATGCGGTCTACCTCCGGGTTCTCATTAAGCTCTTTGAGATGACTGTGAGCCAACTTGGCAGGGAAGCAGATGTTGTCGCTCATAACTGTATTCAAGGCTCCTTCATACTGGCTGAAGGTTGAATCAGAAGAGAGAATGACATCGAAACCTGCTGCATGAAGCAGGGCATTCCAGAACGGAAAATCCTCATACATGTTGAGAATGCGGGGGATACCAACCTTGATGTGGCGTTTTGTGACATCAAAGTGCTTAATTTCCTTACCGTCAAAGAGCAAGTGATATTTATATTCGTAAATATTCTTACCTTTTATCTCATTTGCACCCTTGTTGTTGAAAACCCGTTCACACTTGTTTCCCGAGTAAAACTTATTGCCACCAGCGAAGGTGTAGCGAGAAACATAGCAATGGTTCTCACAGCCTTTACATTGCAACTGCCTGGTTTCGTAATGAGCTAGATTCAGAAGGTCGTCAATGCTCCGGGCATTCGTTTCTGTTGGGTAATCAGCTGCCGCATGGAGTGCACAGCCGTAGGCACCCATCAATTCCGGCATGTTGCTACGGGCCACTTCGGTATGAGTCAGCAATTCGAAAGCTCTTACCACAGCATCGTTTCTCATGGTACCACCCTGTACGACGATTTTTCCTCCAAGGTTCTCGTTACCATGGAGTTTCAGTACTTTATAAAGACAGTTCTTGATAACCGAATAAGAGATTCCGGCAGAAATATCAGCCACCGAAGCCCCCTCTCTGAGAACCTGCTTTACCTTGGAGTTCATGAAGACCGTACAGCGGGTACCCAGGTCGCAAGGAGCTTTAGACTGGCAGGCAAGTTTGGCGAAATCACCTACAGAATATCCCATGTTATTGGCAAAAGTCTGTATGAAGGTTCCGCAACCGGAAGAGCATGCCTCGTTGAGTTCCATTCTCACAACAGCTCCTTTCTCAACAAAGATAGCCTTCATGTCCTGTCCGCCAATATCAAGGATGAAACTGACGTCGGGCATGAGTGATGCAGCTGCCCGTTCGTGTGCCATGGTTTCGATAATGCCGCTGTCAAGTCCGAATGCAGCCTTAATCAGTTCCTCGCCATAGCCGGTAGAACAAGAGCCTACGATTTCCAGTTCAGCCCCTCTATGTTCTGCTTCCTGCTTCAGGGCGTTCAGACCATCGGCTACCGCCTTAATAGGGTTGCCTAGGTTCAGACGATAGTTTGTAAAGACAATATCGCCCTTGTCCTTTTGGGCAGATTTCGCATCTGTATCCGTATTGCTTCCCATTCTAACTGCCACAATCTTGGTCGTAGTGGAGCCGGAATCAATACCGATAACCACCTGCTGCTTACCTTTTGCCAGAGGATGGATTTCGGTAGCGAATCTTGCTTTTGACTGAAGCCATTTATCGTGCTCCATTTCGTTTTTAAACAAAGGTTCCAAGCTACTGTTCCACTCAACCTTTATTTCCTGATGTAAGCGCTTTCTGAGTATGGAAAGCTGGATTCCGTCAGAATCAGAAGCATCTGTAGAATCTGCGGAATCCGTGGGAGAATTACGGTAGGCGCATCCCAGCGCAGGAATCAGATTGCTATTTTCTGATACGATGAAATCATTTTCTGACAGCTGCATATAGTCGCAGAATGCTTTGCGGAGTGCAGGGAGAAAGGTCAGCGGACCACCGCAAAGCAGGATAGGAGCCTCGAAGTCGATGCCGTGAGAAAGCGTCACCACAGTTTGTACTGCGATGCTATGAAAGATACTGGCTGCAATATCCTCTTCCGGAAGATTGCGTGCCATGAGATTCTGGATATCGGTCTTGGCAAAGACACCACAGCGGGCTGCCATCGGATAAACATGTTGGGCATTCATAGCCAACTGGCTCATCTTCTGATTGTCTACACCCATCAATACGCTCATCTGGTCAATAAATGCACCAGTACCTCCGGCACAGTTTCCGTTCATGCGGAGTTCCATTCCGCCATTAGGCTTGAAGAAAACAACCTTGGCATCCTCTCCACCGATATCGATGAGAGCCTTTGCCTCAGGATGAGCCTTACGGGCATAAACCGATGCTGCCACTACTTCCTGAACAAACTCAGCCTGCAGCTGTTCTGCCGTAGCCATGCCCACGCTTCCCGTAACGCAGATATTTACCTTTGTATCGCCTATCAACTGGTTAATCTCATCGAAATAATGAGACACAAGTTCTTTGACACGAGCGTTGTGGCGTTCGTATTTTGAGTAAATCAAGTTTTTCTTGCCATCGATAACGGCAACTTTGGCTGTTGTAGAGCCAACATCTAGTCCGATACTATATTTTGCTTTCTCCATTTCTCTTCTTTCTTTCAGCCTGCAAAATTACAAAAATCTTTCAAGAAAACCAAAAGACAGCTATGATTTTTGCTAATAATCCCATGACTTTTTCAAAGAACAAAGAATGGGCATTCACACCTTTTTCATATCTCTGAACGCACTCCATGCTATCGGAATAGCTACTGCAAAGGAGCAGAAGTCTGCCCATGCCTGACACATTTCTACCCCCAGCAAACCGAAGAAATGGGGTAGGATAAAGATGAGCGGAATGAAGAACAAACCGCTTCTTGCTCCAGCTACGATATTGGCACGGATAGGCTTGCGGATAGTCTGCATCAGCATATTGGTAAGTACGATGGTGGCAACCAGAGGAAAACTGATAACCTGCCATTTCAAAGCCATGGAACCAACCTCTATTACCTTGGCATCATCACGGAAGAGTTCGATGATAGGCTCTGAGAAAATGAAGCCAATTACGGCACAGATAGCCAGGAATATGGTGCCACACTTGATGCAGTAATAAAAAGCTTCCTTGACGCGGGCATATAGTCTGGCTCCATAGCAGAAACCACAGAGAGGCTGGAATCCTTGACCCAATCCGATTACCACCGCATAGGTAAAGAAAGAGATGCGGGTGACGATGCTCATGCCGGCAATGGCAGCATCTCCGTAAGCTCCCGCTGCCACATTCAATACCAAGGTGGCGATACTTCCCAAGCCTTGTCTTGACAGGGAAGGGGTTCCGCCAAAGATGATTTCCTTGGCATAAGCCTTGCTAGGTGTGAAGTAGCAAAGGTGGATTCGGATGTTCTGCCCCTTGTGCGTCATCCAGAAGAGGATGGTGCAACCGAAACATTGGCTGATGAGAGTGGCGATGGCTGCACCCGTAATGCCCAGCTCGAAGTAGAGAATGAGCAATGGGGCGAGAATCAGATTCAGCAATACGCCTGACATGATGCCTTTCATCGCATACATCGTGTTACCCTGGAAACGCATCATGTTGTTGAGAGTGAGCGAAGTGGTCATGAAAGGAGCCCCTAACAGGATAATGCCCAGATAACGCTCTGTATAGGGAAGAATGGTGGGAGTAGAGCCCAAGGTAAGGCAGAGTGGGGTAAGAAACAGCTGTCCCAGTATTGCGATGACCAAACCTGTGAGAAAGCTCAATACAAAGCCTGTTGTCGCCATCTTTCTGGCGTTCTCCTCCTCTTTGGCGCCCAACTTACGAGAGATATAATTGCCAGCTCCATGACCATAGAAGAAGCCAACAGCCTGTATTACCGCCATCATGGCAAACGATATTCCCACAGCCGCTACGCTCTGGGTATTGATGCTTCCCACGAAATAGGTGTCGGCGAGATTGTACATACTTGTAGACAGCATGCTGATGATGGTAGGAATCGCCATCGTGAAAACAACCTTGTGCACAGGAGCTTCGGTCAGGAATGTATAATTATCTCTTGTTTTCTTCATTGTGAAAAATCTGTTTTCTTCTTTTTTTGACCATGCAAAGGTACTATTTTATTTTCGATTATCGCCCAATAATGGGATTTATGTGAACTTTTTTAATAAAAATGCACTAAAAACTTGCCTCTGTCAAAAATATGTAGTACTTTTGCAGAAGTTTTGTAGTTCTCTATCTTCTTGTGATACAAGATGTACGGACTGAATAGCTATATAAAACGGACTAATTATACTGATCAGAATTTGATTATAATCGAGTAAAAACTGTAATGAGCAATATAAGAATAATACCAGTAACAACCCGAAAGGGATTGCGTGCCTTCGTAAACTTCTATTATGAACTGTATAAGGGCAATAAATTTGCTGTTCCCTTCTTGCGTTTTGATGAAATGAATACGTTGAGTAAGCGCAAGAATCCTGCCTTCGAATTCTGCGAGGCGCAGTATTTTCTGGCTGTAGATGGTGAGGCGCGTATCGTGGGTCGTGTTGCTGCCATCATCAATCGCCGTGCCAATGAACAATGGAATAAGAAGCAGGTAAGATTCGGATGGTTTGATTTTGTGGATGATTTAGAGGTGTCGCAGGCTTTATTAAATGCTGTTGAGGCTTGGGGACGCACAAAGGGAATGACGGAGTGCGTAGGACCGCTTGGCTTTACGGATATGGACCGTGAAGGATTGCTCATCGAGGGATTCCATCATAAATCTACCATGTATATCAATTATAATTATCCTTATTATAAGAACCACATGGAAGCCATGTCGTTCTATGAGAAGGATAATGACTGGCTGGAATATCGCATCAAGGTGCCTGAGGAAACCCCGGCCAAGTTTGCCAGAACTGCAGAGATGATAGAGAAAAGATACAATCTGCATGTGCATAAGTTTACTTCCCGAGAGTTGGTTAAGGGTGGTATGGGACAAGCGGTGTTTCATATCGTAAACGAAACCTATAAAGACCTTTATGATTTCCAGCAACTCACGGACAGGCAGATAGATAAGTATGTAAATGATTATATCAAGAAGGCTGATTTGAATCTGGTTACGGGTGTTGTTGATGGTAATGATGGCAATAGATTAATAGGTTTTGGCGTATCTTTCCCTTCTTTTACCGATGCTTTGCAGAAGATAGGGAATGGCAAACTGTTGCCTTGGGGATGGTTGAAAATTCTGAAAGTACTGAAGTTTCATGCCACAGATACGGTAGATTTACTCCTGATAGGTGTATTGCCTGAGTATCGTGCCAAGGGAGCCAATGCCTTGATCTTTGCCGATCTTATCGAGCAATATCACCGTTATGGATTTAAATGGGCTGAGGCTATGCCGCAGATGGAAAGCAACAAAGGTGTACAGAGCCAATGGCAATATCTGGAAAGCGAACAGCATCGTCGTCGCAGATGTTACCGTAAGGTGATGGTTAGATAAGATAAAACAATATGGAAAATGCAATTTTAAGATAAAAAAGCGCCTGGCTTAGATAATTGAGTCTGAGTCAGGCGCTTTGTTTTATTTCCTAATACCGTATGTTCTTTCTTTCTCCCAGAAAGCCCTTCAAGCCTCCCAGTTCCATCAGAATTACACCAATAAGGGTGGTGAGGATGCCCAAGATGACATCGATGATGTAATGATGGCCGGAATAAACGGCTGTCCACCAGATTCCTATGCAGATGAAAGCGAATAGGGCTATCGTGTACCAACGCTTATGGCTCATTACGGCATAGATGGTAGTGAGGAACATGTAGGCTGCGTGCAAGCTGGGAACGGCAGCAAATACATTGGCATTCTTGCCGTACAGTCCATGAAAGATGGAAAGTCCCGTCATTTCATCAAATCTGCCTAAACCTGCCACATTACCCGGGGTGTGGAGAACCGGCTCGAAACCGTAGTTCATCGCATACCAAGGTGGAGCTGCAGGGTAGATATAATAGCCGATAAAGCCAATGATGTTGACCAGAAGAAAAGCCCATGAGAATCGTCTGAACCAGGAATACTGCTTCTTGATGTAGAGATAAATGGCGAAGGCGATAGGTACCGGTACCCAGCACAGGTAGAAGATACCAGCCATGAAATCGGCTGCTCCGCAGTTGTGAACCTTGAAGTATTCGCCTGGTATCATGAGTTGTGTATGGTCGGCTACAGCCTGCAGTTCAGCAGCTGTAGTGGCTGCTATTCCAAAGAGATATTTCTCTGCTTCATACAGATGAACTACATCGATGGAGTTTACCTTATAGTTCGGGTAAAGGCGCATCGAATCGTAGATGATTCCGAAGAGGAACCAAGGCAGGAAGTAGATGGCAAAGTTGCGGGTCTTCTTCCAAGCCATCAGCACGACCAATAGAATGATTAAATATATGCTAAACACTTTCTCTTATTTTTTTTTCATTACTCGATAGCAATGTGCGATACGCCAGAATGCTGTGATGTTGGCAAGAATGGCGATGAGAATCATGCCGCTCGCCAACCACCATAAATCTCCGGTAATGCCAGTAACGATTGCAGATACGGCAGTAACGACTACTCGCTCCGGGCGTTGCATGAATCCTACCTTGCACTCGATGTCAAGACCTTCAGCACGGGCACGAACGTAGCTTACCATCACGGAACCCGTCATGGCAGCAAAAGTCATTACGCCCATCCAGAACCATTCGCCCTTGTCGGTAAGGAGGAAGACCAGGCAGATGCCGAAGAGACTGACCAGCTCGCTGTAACGGTCGAGCGTAGAATCCCAAAGTGCACCAAAGAGGCTGCTCTTGCCGCTCATACGGGCCAGTCTTCCATCCATCATATCGAAGAGACCAGAGGCAAGAATGATAAATCCACCCCATCCGATGAGAGTCATACAGTCGGCATAAGTATAGTCGCTAGTGCCGGCAGTCATCAGGGTAGGGTCGCTGTTGACTCCGCCCATTCCCTGAATCCACGCTGCGTCAATAAAGAAGCAGGTAGCAAAAATATTGCCGATAAAACCTACCAGCGTCACGATGTTTGGCGTGATTCCAATCTTTATCATCGCCTTGATGAGCGGATTGATCATCACGTAGATTACTTTTTGTAAGAAATCTCTGTAATTCATTTGTTTATTGTCATTTGTAATTTCCTAATATTCTTTTTCCCTTCTTATTGGAGGTCTTCAGGATTCCTTCCTTCAGGAACCTCTTCTTCGTCCTTTTTCTTAAACACGAATTTCCTCTGTCCGGGATAATTCACCAGCACAGCTACAAGAAATGAAACCACACATTTTGGAATCATGTAGTGGATATTGACGTGTTCATGCAGGTTGATGGCTTCTGTCAAGGCGATGGTACCGCCCGAATTGAGTGTCCAGCTCAAGGCCCAGATGATGAAATATCGCCATGCCACGCTCTTCTTCTTGCGCTTGGAGTAGCCGAATACGTAGCGGTAGTTGAGGGTGCAGTTGGTGATTCCGCCACTCATGACGCCCAGGGCATTGGCTAGTCCGTAGTATATTCCGATGATGTCGGAGAGGAAGAAAGCCAGTCCGAAGTCTACTATCGAGGCTATTGATGCTGTGAGCTCAGCCTTTCCGAAGGTTACCAGTTCCTGCTTTATCTTACCCATAAAAATATGATTTTTGCAATCAGCATGACGACGGCTGCATAGAATCCACCCAGCAGGTCGTCTGCCATAACATAGAAGGCTCCCTCTTTGCGGTCTAGCCACTTGATGCCAAGCGGCTTCACCATGTCGAAGAAGCGGAAGAGAACCAAGGCAACCAAAGCCCACCACCAGGCATCCTTGGGTGCTCCTGTGGTAGTAAATGGCGTAATTAGGGACAGCGGAATCCATACGCCAGCCATCTCGTCGATTACAACTCGGCTTGGGTCTTCTCCCCAATAAGGCTGTAGTCGGGCTGTAGCCCAGGTTCCTAACAGGGTAGAGAGGATGACCAGGAAGAAGGTGATGCTTTGCAGCGTTTCTCCGTTGAAGCCACCGAGGTAAGCCATCAATGCCCAAATAAGGGTGGCCAAGACTGAGCCTGCCGTGCCTGGTCCCCAAGGCCAGAAGCCGCTTCCGAAGCCTGTTCCGATGATGACGGGCAGCAGCGGAGGGGGGTCATTGATTAGATTTCCTTTATTGTTCATTTTTGCCTAATTTCTATTCGTTTTGCTTGATTGTTTGTAATTCGGTTGCAAAATTACGCTAAAAAACTAAAATATCCAAATAGTTTTCGATTATTTTCAGAATAATATGTATATCTTTGCATCCGAATTCGGAAAAAAGCCAAAAATGAAGCCCAAAAGAGCTTAAATATGGCTTATTATATAAAAAGGTATTATTAGAAAGAGGTTAATGAAGGATATGAATTTTAAAAGATCATTCTTGTTGTTTTTTACATTGATGGTCTGTGCGCTTGAGATGGCTGCACAGCAAAAAATCAGCGGTCGCGTCATCGACGAGGATGGCTTTTCCGTGCCTTATGCTAGCGTGCAATATAAGGGACACAAGATTGCCGTTTCAAGTGATGGAGAGGGTAAGTTTACCATCGAGAAGCATCCCGAATGGGTGCTTACCGTGAGTGCCCTCAGCTATAAGTCACAGACTGTGAAGATTAGCGAAAAGCTCAATTTTCTGGAAGTGAAATTGAAAGATGATAGCCGCCGGCTCAACGAGGTGGTGGTGAAATCGAAGAAAGGTAAGTACAAAAGAAAGGAAAATCCTGCCGTAGAGCTGATGCGACGTGTGATTGCTGCCAAGAAGAAGAGCAATCTGTCCAATCATGATTATTATCAGTTTGATAAATATCAGAAGTTAACCTTGGCGCTCAACGATTTGACCAAGGAACAGTTGGAGGGCAAGTTCTTCAGCAAGCGTCAGTATCTGCTGGACCAGGTGGAGAAATCGCCTTATAATGATAAGCTGACCTTGCCTGTGCAGATCAACGAGACGGTTTCGCAGCATATCTACCGCAAGGATCCAAAGAGCGAGAAAGATATTATCAAGGGTCAGCAGAGTAATGGTATCGGTCAGGTGATTCAGACGGGTGAAATCATCAATACCGTTCTCAAGGATGTATTTACCGATGTCGATATCTACGATGATTATGTGCGCCTCCTGCAATATCCGTTCCCTTCTCCTATCGGTAGAACAGCTATTTCCTTCTACCATTATTATATAGAGGATACGGTTTATGTAGATCGCGATCTCTGCTATCATCTGCAGTTTATTCCTGCCAACAGTCAGGACTTCGGATTCCGTGGAGAGCTTTATGTGCTTGCTGACAGCACCCTGCATGTAAAGAAATGTAATCTTTATATGCCTCACAATAGTGATGTAAACTGGGTGAAGGATATGAAGATAGAGCAGGAATTTACGAAGCTCGATAATGGCGAGTGGGTTTTGACCAAGGACGATATGGTGGCAGAAATGCACATCAATAATCTGTTGCAGGACCTGCTGGTGGTAAGAAATACGCGACTCTCCGACTATGCCTTTGATGAACTGCCGAAGCAGCTGTTCAAGGGCAAGGCGAAGATAAGGCACGATATGGACGCCATGAACCGTGATGAGGCTTACTGGAATAAATACCGACAGGTAGGCCTTACGAAGAGCGAATCATCGATGGATAGTTTCATTCATCGTATGGAGAATTCCAAGGGCTTCAAATACATTATCCTGGGTGTGCGAGCCCTGATGGAGAACTATGTTGAGGTGGCTCATGCCAAGAAGACCGAGGAGAATAAGGAAAACAGAAGTTATTTCGACTTGGGACCTATCAATACGTTCCTTTCCAACAACTTCGTGGATGGAATCCGATTGCGTCTGGCTGGTCGTACGATGGCTGCGCTCAATCCTCATTTCTTCTGGAATGGTTACGGAGCCTATGGTCTGAAGAGTCATGAATGGTATTATGGTCATGTGCTGACCTATTCTTTCAACAAGAAGAAAAACAGTCCGTTCGAGTTCCCTATGCGCAACCTGACCTTCGAGATGGGACATGATATTACTTCTCCATCTGATGACAACCTGTTGCACAACAAGGACAACTTCTTCATGACCCTTCGTGCCACGACTCAGGATCAGATGTATCTCTACCAGCGCCAGAAGCTGGGCTTTGTCTACGAGACCGATTGGGGCTTCCGCTTCGATACGAATATACGTTGGCAGAGCAACCGTACCGTGGGCAACCTGCGTTATTATAAGGTGAACACGGGCGAAGAAGTAAAGAAAATCCGTACCACGGAGGTTTCGGCAGGACTCAATTACAATCCTGGTGTTACCTATGTGAATACCAAGCAGCAGCGCTTGCCTATCAATCTGGATAGTCCTGAGCTCAGCTTGCGCCATACGACGGGTCTCGATGGCTTTATGGGTGGACAGTATAAGAGCAACATCACCAGCCTGGGTATTTACAAGCGCCAATGGTTGGGAAGCTTCGGATACATCGATTTCAATATTGTGGGTAAGATGCAATGGAACAAGGTGCCATTCAGCATGCTTATCCAGCCACCTGTCAACCTCTCTATCTTTGAACAGGAGGCCACTATCAGTATGATGAAAGACTGGGAATTCCTGAGCGACCGTCAGGTGTTCTGGTCTGTAGCCTGGGATATGAACGGCAAGCTGCTCAATCGTATTCCGCTCATCAAGAAACTCAAGTGGCGTGAATATATTGCAGCCAAGGGAGTCTGGGGACAACTTACGGATAAGAACAATCCGCTGAAGAATCCGAACGATGATGTTCTCTTCAAGTTCCCAAACAACTCTTACACCTTTGGTGATACTCCATATTGGGAATTGGTGGCTGGCGTGCACAACATCTTCAAGTTCTTCGGAATTGACTATGTGCGCCGTATCAATTACCTGAATCATCCTAATGTAGACAAGTGGGGCATCCGCATGGGATTCCTCATGACGTTCTAATCAATTTCTGATGGTCTGGAAGCGGACCATCAGAAATCATATTTGTCATCAACAACATAAAATAAGATAGGAGATAGAATCATGAAACTTTTGCTAGCAGACAGACAGGACATCACGCGAGCAGGACTCAGCTACGTGATAGAGAAAATGGAAGGGCTGGAAAGCAAGTATGTGGAAGACAAGGCTGAGCTGATGCATGCGCTCAAAGATAACGAAGATACGGTCGTGATACTCGACTATACGAACTTCGACATCAACGATGCAGCAGAGCTGCTCATCCTGAACCAACGTTTTCCTTATACCCGATGGCTCTTGTTTAGTGAAGACTTGAGTACCGACTTCGTGAAGGTACTCGTGGCTAGCAGTAGTATGTTCAGTATTCTCCTGAAGGAGAGCCCGCTGATGGAAATCAAGGAGGCTATCCGCTTCTGTGTAGCCAGCAACCGTTTTATCTGCCAGCGCATGATGGAAGTATTGCTCGCTCCTAAGAAAGAAACAGAAGAAAAGGTAAATCTTACCAAGACTGAGACTGAGATTCTGAAAGATATTGCATTAGGAATGACTACGAAGGAAATAGCCGAAAAGCGTTTCTCCAGTTTCCATACCGTGAACACCCATCGTAAGAATATCTTCAGAAAGCTGGGCGTCAATAATGTTCATGAGGCTACAAAATATGCTTTAAGAGCGGGCTTGGTAGATTCTGCAGAATATTATATTTAACTTCTGAACTTGCGAAACTTGAATACGATATTTGAGGATATGGTAAAAAAATAAGGTTTCAGATTGTCTCCCGACAGTCTGAAACCTTTTGTTTCTAACTAACTTATTATCAACTATTCATTACTTACTGGCTGCAAAATTACAAGTTTTTATAGAAAAAAAAAGTATTTACTCTAGAAAAAACACACGTAAACGTTTGCAAATTCGAATAAAAACTGTATCTTTGCACGTAAAAGTGCAATAATGCATCTTCTAATCTAACTTATTAGTAAATGAAGCAACGTAGAACATCACTAAAAGATCTCGCAGACAAGTTGGGAGTGAGCATCGCTACCGTGTCTCGAGCTTTACGAAATAGCCATGAGGTGGGAGAGGAAATGACTCAGAAAGTCAAGACCTTGGCAAAGGAACTCAACTATCGGCCTAACCCATTTGCTCAGAGTCTTCGGAAGGAAGCTCCAAGGGTGATAGGCGTCATCGTTCCTAATCTGGTTACCCACTATTATGCTGCCGTGCTGGATGGCATAGAAGATTATGCCTCAAAGTGTGGCTATTCGGTTATTAGTGCCAATAGTCATGAGAACCATGAGCGCGAAGCGAAGGCTCTTGACAATTTTCTCGATATGCATGTGGAAGGTATTATTGCTTGCCTTGCACAAGATACTACCGACTATTCTCATTTCGAGCAGCTCCACAAGATGGGAGTTCCTTTGGTGTTTTTTGCCCGTTGCTGCCTGGAAGAAAAGTTCTCTCAGGTTGTGGGTAATGGTGATGTGGCGGCTCAGAAGGCTACTCAGCACATGATTGAGACAGGCTCCCGCCGTATTGCCTTCATTGGCGGTCCTAATCATCTCGATATGGTTCGCCGTCGCAAGCATGGCTATCTGGAAGCGCTCAGGGAGAACCGTATTCCTATCGACCGCGATCTGGTAGTCTGTGACAAGATAGATTTCGATGTTGCTCGTAATGCTACACTTCGACTTCTGGAGAGTGAGAATCGCCCGGATGCTATTCTTGCTTTCAACGATATCATTACCTATGCTGCCTTTGATGCCATCAAGGCTAAGGGCTTGCGCATTCCTGAAGATGTTGCCATTATCGGCTTCACGGATGGAGATACGGCAGCCTTCGTTACTCCCCGCCTTTCTGCCATCATGGATAAGGCGCACGAACAGGGTACCAAGGCTTGCGAATTGCTCATGCGCAGCATCAATGGGGATGAGCAAATCTACAAGGAAGTTGTGCCGATGATTCTGAAAATCAGAGAAAGCTCTGAGAAGCAGGGTTAAAGGAACTTTTCCCTAGAACTGAAAGACCACTTTGAAGACTGATGAACCTCGATGGAAAGCGATGATAAAGATAAAAACGACAAACTATAAATATAAACCTTGAATGAGCATGTTTAAAAACTTGAATTTGCTAAGGCAGGCCCTCATGATTCTCGGATTTGTGCTGCTTCTGCAGCCTCTCCAGATGAGAGCGGCTTTGCAAAACATCGAGTTCTCCAGTTTGAATAACCGTGACGGACTCAGTAATAGCCAGGTGAATGCTATCTTGAAAGATAAGACAGGTTACGTCTGGTTTGGTACTCAGTCGGGACTCAATCGATTTGATGGATTCCGAATGAAGACCTTCTTGTATAGTGCCACAAACCAGACTTCATTGGCCAACAATTACGTAGATGATTTACAGGAGGACAATGAAGGAAAAATCTGGGTGCATACTTCTGTGGGTTATTGTGTCTATGACCCTACTACCGAGCAGTTCGACCGCAAGCCGGAAGTATGGTTGAAGACCATCAACGTAGAGGGTGCACCACAGAGAGTATTGGTGGATTCACAGAAGAATATGTGGATTCAGGTGTGGGGAAAGGGTCTTTATTATTATAATGTAAAGAACGAAACCACATACCTGTTCAAATATGCGAAGAAGCCTAAGAGCGGTTGTATCCTGGATGGCGACTTTAGCAACCTGAAGGATGTAGACGGCAAGCTGCTGGTTACTTATGGCGACGGAAAGCTGTGCCTGCTGGATGGCGACAAACAGAGCGTGCTCTGGTATAATACCTTCCTGAAAGACCATCGTCTTTGTGGAGATAATGGCGCTTACAGTTATGTAGAGAACAATCATACTTTCTGGGTTTCTACAGCAACAGAATCTTATGTCTTCAATTCTCTTAACAGACAATGGCTTACTGCCCGTTCTTATCTTGCACAGAAAGGAATTCTTGTCCCGGTAAAAGACCGCATCGTCATGCGCGACCTTCAGGTAGACCCAAATGGTGCCTTGTGGGTTGCTACCGATCATCATGGACTTTTCTATATTGATTTCAAGTCAAAGACTTTTCACCAGTATGTGCATAGTAATGCCCGGGGAAGTATTGTAGACAATTCTTTACAGAAGGTTTATATTGACAATTTCGGAGCCGTATGGGTGGGCAGCTATAAGAATGGTGTGGCTTATTATTCACCATCTTCCAGCAAGTTCAATACCATTCCGCTCGGCGATGTCTGTACCATTACGCAGGATTTGGCAGGAAATCTGTGGTGTGGAACCAACGATATGGGAATCGTGGGTTATAATCCTGTAACCGGACAGACCTGGCATTTCGGTAAGGCTCAGACGGGGCTTGGCTCGGATGTCGTGGTGAGTAGCGTGACCATGAAGGATGGAACCATGTATTTCGGAACCTTCAACGGCGGCTTTACCCAGTTTAAGAATGGCAGGTGGAAGACTTTCAATATTTCCAATAGCGGATTGGCTAATAATAGCGTCTGGTGCTTCCAGGAAGACCCTCAGCATCGTCTGCTTATCGGTACTTTGGGAAGTGGTGTGCAGATTTTTGATCCTGTCACAGAGAAATTCTCTACCTTCAATATTGCCAATTCGGGAATAACGAGCAATTTCATCAATTCCATTTTCCTGCTCAATAATCATGAGGCTCTGATAGGTCATTCCCAGTATATTTCTGTCTTTGATCTTCATAGTAGGAAGATGACTAACATCAATAGTACCAAGGACGGAACTCCTTTCGGGAGTCCTTCTATCAATTATGCGATGAAGGATAGCCGTGGCATCTTGTGGATGGCTTCGCCTGGAGGTATTTCGATGTATGACAGCAGCAACGGACAGTATGAATCCATCAACGAACTGAATGGAACCACAGGAGCTGTGGGCTGTGCGGTTGTTGAGGACAAGCAGCATAATATCTGGCTGGTTTCCGAGTTTATCGTCACCCGTGTAACCTTGACCAAGGATGCTCAGGGCAAGTGGAATCTTACCATGATCAGTTTCAATTCGCTGGATGGATTGCAGAGCCGTCAGTTTAATATCCGTTCTGCCTATCTGATGCGAAACGGAGCGATTGCTGTGGGCGGTCAGGACGGTATCAACATCATCCGGCCTAGAACCATCCGCACAAGCAGGCAGCAGGCTCATGTGCTCTTCAGCGGATTTGTTCTCTTTGACCATCCTCTTACTGCGGGCGAAAAGTTCGAGGGCAGAGTGCCACTCAAATTATCGCTCGACAGCAATCCGGAACTTGACTTGAGTTATAAGGACAAGGCGTTTACCATCCAGCTGGCTTCCAATCAGGTGTCGCTTCCGGCACGATGCCGTTTCCTTTATCGCATGAAGGGATTGAATGATAAGTGGATGATGACTCCTGACGGAAGATCGGAAGTTACATTTACCAATCTCCTTTCAGGCAACTATGTGCTCGAAGTGAAGGTGGTGAATGGAGACGGAACCGTGAGCGAAGAGGTGAGCCGGCTGAAGGTTCACATCCATCCGCCGTTCTATCTCTCTACCTGGGCCATCATTATTTATCTGCTCCTCGTTGTGGCTGCGTTCTTGTACTATCGCCGCCGCATGATAGAGAAGCAGAGAGTGAAGTATGAAATCCAGATCAGGGAAGACAGCATCAAGAAGACCCGTGAGATGAACGAGTTGAAGCTCAACTTCTTTACCAATGTGAGCCACGAGCTTCGAACTCCGCTCACCCTGATTATCTCGCCTCTTGTTACCATGATTCGGGAAGAGGGTGACCCAGAGAAGCGCAGAAAACTCGAGCTGATTCATCGTAATGCAACCCGACTGCTGAATCTGGTCAACCAGATTCTGGATTTCCGCAAGTTCGACCAGAACAAGGAGAAGCTGTCTCTTGCCCGTATGGACATCGTGAGCTTCGTGGACAATATCTGCAATTCGTTCAGAATCCTGGCTAATAATAAGGTGAATCTGTCTTTCGAGTCGTTTACTTCCAAGCTGATCATGACCTTTGATGCAGACAAGGTGGGCAAGATTGTCAATAATCTCCTCAGTAACGCCTACAAGTTCACTCCAGACGGAGGATCTATTACGGTTAGACTTTCCGTAGCCTTGGGCGTAGAGGTAAAAGACCATACCCACGACATGTTGCGCATCAGCGTAGCCGATAACGGCAAGGGAATCAGCGATGAGGAGAAGAAGCACGTCTTCGAGCGTTTCTATCAGGTGAACGGCACGGAAATGCAGCCTGCCGGTGGAAGCGGAATCGGCCTCAACCTGGTGAAGAAGTTTACAGAACTTCACGGAGGTCAGGTAGAAGTAAGAGACAACGATGGCGGCGGTTCAGTCTTTATCGTAGACTTGCCGATGGATGATGGCGGAGCTGCCAAGACCAACGCCCATCTGGAATCCATGCGTGTGGCTCCAGTCATCGCTACCGTTCATAAGGCAGAAGATACGATGGAAGAAACGGTAGAGGAGGGAGGCTCTTCTGATGCGCTCTATGGCGTTCATCGTTCATCGCTAACCGCCAAGCCTGCCCGCAAGAACTATGTGGCTAAGGTGCTTCTGGTAGATGATAGCGATGACTTCCGCGAGTTTATGCGTGATGTGCTTACCGACTATCAGGTCATCGAGGCCGTGAACGGTCAGGATGCCTGGCAGAAGATTATCGAGGTTCGCCCGGACGTCATCCTCTCCGACGTGATGATGCCTGTGATGGACGGAATCGAGCTCTGCCGCATGGTGAAGAGCAACGAGGAGACGGCTTCCATTCCGTTTGTGATGCTGACTGCGCGTCTGGCTACCGACCATCAGGTAGAGGGATTGGAGAGTGGAGCAGACGATTACATCATCAAGCCGTTCAATATCGATATGCTCAATCTGCGCATCCGCAATCTCTTGGGTTGGGCACGTCGTTCTGCCCGTCGTTCTTTCCTTGATAAGAATAAGGAAGAGAAGAAGGATTCAAGCCAGCCTAAGGAGAGAGTGATTCCTAAGGGAGAACTGGGCGACTTTGAAATGACAGCCAGCGACCGCAAGTTCCTGGCAGATGTGGATAAATACATCAAGGACATGATGGGCGATCCGGATACTTCGGTAGAGTCGATGAGTGCTCATCTTTGCATGTCGCGCGTCCAGCTCTACAAGCGTATGGTTTCGCTCACGGGTACCACTCCTTCAGAGTATCTGCGTGCCAAGCGCATCAAGCGGGCTGAAGAGCTGATTCATAGCGACGAGCTGAACATCAGCGAAATCGCTTATACGGTAGGTTTCAACAATCCTCGCTATTTCACCAAATACTTTCAGGAGGCTTATGGACTGACGCCTTCCCTGTATAAGAAGAAATTGAATGGCGAGAGTATCTAATCATAGGAATCCATAGGAATCTCTTGATTTCTTGTTAACGAAAAGGGTATAAAATGTGGTAATTAACATTTTATACCCTATTTTGTTACATTTCCACGTATTATTATCACTAAAAAGAAGTAATTTTGCAGGCAGATATTCAATCTAATAATCATAAGTTTAAAAAACTTGTATAAACAATATAGTATGAAGCTAACTAAGACGTTATTGATTTCAGCCGTTTTGCTGATGAGCGCTTCTGGGCTCCAGGCAGCAGGCTTTATTCAGAAAGGTAACTATCTTACCGTTCAGTTGAAACAGCACCAGAATTTTGGTCCTAGTCAGATTCGCCTCCAGGTGGTGAGCGATAAGATTATCCGTGTGCAGGCTACTGCCGAGCAGGGATTCCGCGACAAGCAGAGTCTCATCATCGTGCCTCAGAAAGGCAAGGCTAATTATAAGGTAGAGGAACAGGGCGAACAGCTCATCATTACCACAGCCGCCATGCGCGCCGTGTTGAATGAGGCTACCGGTCAGATTACATTCTATGATTTGAAGGATCATGTGCTCCTCAACGAGGTGGCTCAGGGTGGTAAGACTTTCAAGCCTTTTACCGTTCCTGACCGTGAGATTGGCGTAGACATCGCCAAGGTTCCTGAATCTCAGAAGCACGGATGGTCATGGAGAGCCCTCTTCGATTCTCCAGACAACGAGGCTTTCTATGGTCTCGGTCAGCATCAGAGCGAGGAACTCAACATGAAGGGCAAGAACGAAGACCTCTTCCAGTATAATACGAAGGTGAGTGTGCCTTTCGTCATTTCCAACAAGAACTACGGTATTCTCTGGGATTCCTATTCTTATTGCCGTTGGGGTAATCCGGAAGATTATCTCCAGCTCAACCGTGCCTTCAAGCTTTACGACAAGGACGGAAAGGAAGGTCAGCTTACCGGTACTTACGTGGATAAGAACGGACAGAAGATTGTTCGTGGCGAAGACAGCATCTACTTTGAATATGCGATGCCTGAGACTTCTGAAATCTGCAACAAGACCGACAAGGGCGGTATCCAGAACCTGCCTAAGGGCTTTGCCCTGAATGGTTCCAAGGTGGTTTACGAGGGTTATGTGGAGGCTCCAACCAACAGTTTCTACCAGTTTATCCTCTACTATGCCGGCTACATGAAGATTTATATCGACGGCAAGCTGGTTGTGCCTGAGCGCTGGCGTACAGCCTGGAATCCTAATTCCTTCAAGTTTGAAACTCCAATCAGGAAGGGTGTAAAGACTCCTATCCGCATCGAGTGGCAGCCAGATGGCGATGTCTCCTACTGCGGTCTTCGCGTAGCTGCTCCTCGTTCTGAGGCTGAGAAGAACCAGCTGAGCATCTGGAGCGAAATGTCTCCTGACATGGATTACTACTTCATTGCCGGTCAGAACCTCGACGAGGTGATTTCGGGCTACCGTACGCTTACCGGTAAGGCTTCGCTCTATCCTAAGTGGACCCTCGGTTTCTGGCAGAGCCGTGAGCGCTATAAGAGCAGCAAGGACATCGAGGAGAACCTCAAGAAGTTCCGCGACCTGAAAATTCCTGTAGACAATATCGTTCAGGACTGGAATTACTGGAAGCTCGATTCATGGGGAAGCCATGAGTTTGAGGCGGCACGTTATCCTAATCCGCAGGCGATGCTCGATAGCGTGCATGCCATGAACGGAAGATTCATGATTTCCGTATGGCCTAAGTTCTACGATACCGTCAAGAACTATAAGGAGATTGATGCGAAGGGCTGGATGTATCATCAGGCTATCAAGGACGATATTCATGACTGGCTCGGCTTCCGCGGCTCTTTCTATGATGCTTATGATGCTGGTGCACGAAAGATGTTCTGGCGCCAGATGGACGAGAATCTCTATACCAAGTATAAGTTCGGAATTGACGCATGGTGGATGGATGCTTCTGAGCCTAATGTTCGCGACTGTACTCCGATGTGGTACCGCAAGGCCCTTTCCGGTCCTACTGCCCTCGGAACATCAACCGAATATTTCAACGCTTACAGCATCGTGAATGCTGACGCCATCTATCATGGCCAGCGTAGCGTGAATCCTAACCAGCGTGTCTTCCTCCTTACCCGTTCGGGCTTTGCAGGCGAGCAGCGCTACAGCACGGCTACCTGGTCGGGCGATATTGCTACCCGTTGGGAGGACATGCGCGCTCAGATGACTGCCGGCTTGAACTATTCTATGGCGGGTCTGCCTTTCTGGGGAATGGACCAGGGTGGTTTCTGCGTAGAGAACCGCTACGTGGCTGCCCAGCAGGAGTTCGACAAGACCGGTAAGGAGAATGCCGACTTGAAGGAGTGGCGTGAGTTGCAGGCTCGCTGGAACCAGTTCGGCTGCTTCGTTCCGCTCTATCGTGCTCATGGCCAGTGGCCATTGCGTGAGGTCTGGAATATTGCGCCAGCCGATCATCCGGCTTACAAGACCATCGTGGCTTACGACAAGCTCCGTTACCGTCTGATGCCTTACCTCTACAGTATGGCGGGTATGGTTCATTTCAAGGATTACACCATGATGCGTGGATTGGTGATGGACTTCAACGGCGATGATAATGTTTACGACATCAAGGACCAGTGGATGTTCGGTCCTGCCCTGATGGCTTGTCCTGTAGGCGAGTATCAGAAGTACAGCCGTAACGTTTATCTTCCTAAGCAGAAGGGCTGGTACGATTTCTATACCGGCAAGCATTATGCAGGTGGTCAGACCATCGTAGCCGATGCGCCATTCGATAAGATTCCTGTCTTCGTACCAGAGGGTTCTATCCTTCCTGTAGGTCCGGAGATGGAGTGGAGCGACCAGAAGAAGGCTGAGCTCATCGACCTCTATGTCTATGCAGGCAAGGACGGTTCTTATACGCTCTATGAGGACGAGGGAACCAACTATAACTACGAGAAGGGCAAGTATGCTATGATAGACTTCAAGTATAATGATGCCCAGAAGACCCTGACCATTGGTGCTCGCAAGGGTTCATTCGACGGAATGCTGCAGAAGCGTCGCTTCAACGTGATTCTGGTGAATGCCCAGAACAACCAGGGCGTTAACCTCGCCAAGGCTCCTAAGGGCAAGATGGTGAAGTATGCCGGTCAGGCAGTAACTGTAAAATTGAAGTAATCTAATCTCCCGCAGATTTCACAGATTACACAGATATCTGTAACTCTCTTTCTGGAAAGATGAATCTGTGAAAATCCGTGCAGTCTGTGGGATTTTTTATATTGATAGGAAAGAATGAATAAGAAAACAATATTTAGCGTTGCCTTGATGAGCGGTCTTTTCGCTCTTCCGATGAGTGCCCGTGAACATCTGTCTTTTGATAAGGGCTGGCTTTTCACTCTGGCTGATTCTGCCGGAATGTGGAAAGCGGATTATGCTGACGCCCATTGGCGCAGCCTGAATCTGCCTCATGACTGGGCGATAGAGGGCGATTTCTCGCCAGGCAATCCTTCGGGAGCCAGCGGAGGCGCTCTGCCAGGCGGAATAGGATGGTACAGAAAGCATTTCTCCCTGAATCCTCATGAGAAGTACGACCGCTTTACCATTACCTTTGATGGAGTTTACATGAACTCTACCGTCTACATCAACGGTCATCAGCTCGGAACCCGTCCTTACGGCTACAGTACTTTCGAGTACGACCTTACACCTTATATTAATAGGAAGGGTGATAATGTGATTGCCGTGAAGGTGGATAATAGCGACCAGCCTAACAGCCGATGGTATTCGGGCTGCGGAATCTATCGCCACGTCTGGCTCACCAAGACCATGAAGAAGGCTTACATTCCTCAATGGGGGCAGTATGTTTCTACCACTCCTCAGGGTGATGTCAGGGTGAAGACGGATTTTGCAGCTTCCGGCAACAGGATGAAACTCTCTGTCCGTAACACCATCTATGATGCTGCAGGAAAGATTGTAGCAAAGAGTAAAGGTGATCAGGAACAGAAACTGCAGGTGAAGAATCCGCATCTCTGGGACATCGGAAAGGGATATCTCTATACCGTCAAGAGTGAGCTGATTCTAAACGGAAAGGTAGTGGATGTAGCCACAACCACTACAGGCTTCCGCGATGTGAAGTTTGATGCCAGGAAGGGATTTTTCCTCAATGGCAGGAATATCAAGCTGAATGGAGTCTGCGAGCATCATGATTTCGGCTGTCTGGGTGCTGCCGTAAACGAGGATGCGATGCATCGCAAGCTCACCATCCTGCGCAACATGGGCGTGAACGCCATCCGGAGCAGCCATAATCCTCCGGCTCCTGAACTCCTCAACATGTGCGATTCGATGGGAATCCTCGTCATGGACGAGAGTTTCGACATGTGGCGACGCAAGAAATCGAATGGCGACTACGCCCGATTCTTTGATGAATGGCACAAGCGCGACCTCTCTGACCTGGTGAAGCGCGACCGCAATCATCCTAGCATCATCATGTGGAGCATCGGCAACGAGGTGCTGGAGCAATGGTCGGATGCTGCGGCAGATACGCTTTCGCTGGAGCAGGCGAATCTGATTCTGAATGCTGGGCATGATGCTTCTACGCTGGCGCATAGCGATGAGCTGAGCGTGAATTCGCTCCTTACCCGGCATCTTGCCCGGATAGTCAAGGAGTATGATCCGTGGGGAATGCGTCCGGTTACGGCTGGCTGTAATGAGCCCGACCCGAAGAACCATCTCTTCAAGAGTGGAGCCATCGACGTGATTGGGTTCAATTACCATCATCAATGGGTGAAGGATGTTCCGAAGAACTTCCCTGGCAAGCCTTTCATCATGTCGGAGAGTGTCTCTGCCCTGCAGACGCGCGGCTTTTACATGATGCCTAGCGACAGTATCTATTCGGCTCCTAAGGAGTGGTGGCTGCCGTACTACGATCCTTCCTTCAAGTGCTCGGCTTATGATAATATGCATGCTTCATGGAGCAGCACGCACGAGGAGACATGGGATGTGGTGAAACATAATGATTTCGTGGGCGGACAGTTTATCTGGACCGGTTTCGATTATATAGGCGAACCTACTCCTTATGCTTATCCGGCGCGAAGCAGCTACTTCGGAATCATCGACCTGGCAGGTCTCCCGAAGGACACTTATTTTATGTATCAGAGTGAGTGGACGCAGAAGAACGTGCTTCATCTCTTCCCTCATTGGAACTGGATTCCGGGACAGACCATCGACATGTGGTGCTACTACAACAACGCAGACGAGGTGGAACTCTTCGTGAACGGCAAGAGCCAGGGTGTTCGCAAAAAGACCGTCTATGGTGAGAAGAACGAGGGTGAAGCCTTCCGGAAGAGTACGGAATATCACGTGATGTGGCGAGTTGAATTCCAGCCGGGCGAAGTAAAGGTGGTGGCTAGAAAGGGCGGCAAGCTGGTGGGCGAGCAGACCATCAGGACTGCGGGTGCTCCTCATCACATCGTCTTGAAGAAGACCTATCAGGGCAATCTGGCTTATGGCTCAGCAGAACCTACAACCTTCGTAGAAGTGAATGTGGTGGATAAGGACGGAAATCTCTGTCCGAATGCAGAGAACCAGATTTTCTTCTCTTCCGATGCTCAGATTCTGGGTACGGATAATGGTTGCCAGACCTCTCTGGAGCGTTTTACCGACCCTCATCGCAAGGCGTTCTTCGGCAAGTGCGTGGTGGTATTGAAGGGCAAGGGTAAGCTCCAGGCAAAGGCTGTTGACCTGAAGGAAGCAGCTTTGGAATTATAGAATAACTTAACTTCCCCATATGCGAAAGTTCAGTTTTTTAGAAATGCTATCATAAAAAAATCCTTCGGAAGTAATGCGATGTTTACTTCCGGAGGACTTTTTTTTTGTAGATGATAGTATGATTAATATGTTGTATTTTTTTATCCGATGATGCTTTGCAGCAACCCCTGGCAGGCATCTTCCAATAGGGTGATGACCAGTTCAAAATCGCCCATGTCGCCATAATATGGGTCGGGAACGGTGGTGTATTCACGATGGTGGGTCAGGAAATCGGCCATCCGGACCACCTTGTCCTTATCTGCCTGGCAGGAAGCCATGGAGGTAATGGCACGGTAATTCTCATTATCCATCACCACGATGGTTTCGAATCTTCCGAAATCTGACTTCTGGAACTGGCGGGCGTGGCTGTTGAAATTGTAGCCATGTTCGGCGCCACATTTCCGCATGCGACTGTCCGGCAACTGCCCCACGTGCCAGTTGCCTATTCCTGCAGAATCAATTTCAAACTCATCCTGCAGCCCTGCCTTTTCTACCAGGCTCTTCATGATGCCCTCGCCGGCTGGCGAACGGCAAATGTTGCCGAGGCAAATAAATAAAACGGTATGTTTACCTTTCTTTGTCATAAATATTATATTTAAATGTCTGTCAAGTTTAGCGAGTTCGCCCCGCACGCCCTGAAAGGGCAGAAGCTCCTAGCCCAGGGCAACGCCCTGGGTATAAACAGCAGTCAGCAAGGCGCCCTGTAAGGGCAAAAGCTTTAGAATATGGGTAATAAAGCTTTTGCCCTTACAGGGCGTATATTTATAACTCCCTACAACCCAGTGCGTTGCCCTGGGCTGGGAGCTTCTGCCCTTTCTGGGCGTATTGCTGAAATCAACCTTCTTCTGTTTGAAATCAACCATTACCGTCCTTTATCGGGAGATAATATTTTTAGTCGATTTCCTCGTCAGCCTCATAACCGCCCATCTCGCGGATGGCGTTCTTCAGCATGGTGTACTGCTGGTAGAGGTTGTTCACAGCCTCTTCACCCTGGGTATAATCGTGCATTGGCGCCTTGAGGAAGAAACTCAGGAAGCGCTGGATGCCGTAACGGCCGGCACGGGCTGCAAGGTCGCTCAACAGACAGAGGTCGAGCAGCAATGGAGCGGCAAGGATGGAGTCGCGGCAGAGGAAGTTGATTTTGATCTGCATTGGATAACCCATCCAGCCGAAGATGTCGATGTTGTCCCAGCCCTCCTTGTTGTCGTTGCGAGGAGGATAATAGTTGATGCGAACCTTGTGATAATACTGAGTGTCCTCATCGTTGCCATGGCCGTAGAGGTCTGGCTGGACTTCTGGCTTCAGGATAGTCTCAAGGGTAGAGAGCTTGCTCACTTCCTTGGTATGGAAGTTGGCTGGCTCATCGAGAACGAGACCGTCGCGGTTGCCCAGAATGTTGGTAGAGAACCAACCGTTCAAGCCGAGGCAGCGGGTGCCGATGATAGGAGCAAAACCACTCTTCACGAGAGTCTGACCAGTCTTGAAGTCCTTGCCTGCGATAGGCATGTGGGTCTTCTCGGCGAGTTCCCACATGGCAGGAATGTCAACTGTTGTGTTAGGAGCACCCATGATGAAAGGAGCACCCTCGGTAAGGGCAGCGTAGGCGTAGCACATGGATGGAGCGATGTGCTGGCGGTCGTCAGCCTTCATCGCAGCCTCGAGAGCTGCCAATGAGCCGTGGATTTCCATATCTACCGGTACGTAGATTTCGGTAGATGCTGCCCAGGCTACGACGATGCGGGAGCAGCCGTTCTTCTCCTTGAAGTCGCGGATGTCCTGACGCAGAGCCTCCACCATTTCCCAGCGGGTCTTGCAGTCCTTCACGTTGTCGCCATCCAGACGCTTGGCGTAGTTCTTGTCGAAGGCAGCCTTCATTGGAACCACCTTCTCCAGCTCCTCGCGCACAGGGTTGATATCCTTCTCCTTCAGAACCTCGGCATACATAGCAGCCTGGTAAGCATTCTGCGGATAAACATCCCAAGTGCCGAATACGATGTCGTTGAGATCTGCCATAGGCACGATGTCCTTGTAGTGAAGATACTTCTTGTCTGCACCCTTGCCTACGCGAATCTTATCGTATTGAGTCATTGAACCTACTGGCTTTGCAAGTCCCTTGCGAGCCATAAACACACCAGTCATGAATGTAGTAGAAACTGCACCACAACCTACAACCATGATACCCAGCTTGCCATCAGCTGGTTTAACCTTGTTTTGTTCCATTATCTAAAAAAATTAATGTATTATAAAGTCTTCTAATTCTATTGTTCAGTATGTCTATCTGGATTGCAAAGATAAGGAAAACTGATGGAATAAGTGTAGTTTTTTGGAAATATCTGCAATAAATTTAGAAATATTAGCATTAGAATGATAAAAAAAACGATAAAAAGTAAGTATCTTTGCAAAAGAGTTTATAATCAGAAGAAACAATTATCTAAATTTTTTTTTATAGCATGACAATAACGCTTATTATATTAATCATTACGGTTGCCATGTTTATATGGGGCAGGGTGAGGGCTGATATTGTGGCTCTTACTGCCTTGGCAGCACTCTTGGTTCTCGGAATCCTGACGCCGGCAGAGGCTCTTGCCGGCTTCTCTTCGCCCATCGTCATCATGATGATAGGCCTCTTCGTGGTGGGTGGAGCTATCATGCAGACCGGCCTTGCCAAGCTGACGGGCAATAAGCTGATGGCGCTCTCCCGTGGCAACGAAACCGTTACCTTCCTCCTCGTGATGCTCGTAACATCCTTTATCGGAGCCTTCGTGAGCAATACCGGAACCGTGGCGCTGATGATGCCTATCATCATGAGTCTGGCTGCAGGTTCGGGCATGCAGTCATCGCGATTCCTCATGCCGCTCGCCTTTGCCGGAAGTCTGGGCGGAATGCTCACCCTCATCGGTACGCCGCCCAACCTGGTCATCGACGAGGTGCTTACCGAGGCGGGATTCAAGCCCCTGGCATTCTTCTCCTTCTTCCCGGTGGGAATCATCGTCATCGCCATCGGAATCATCGTCCTCATGCCCCTGAGCAAAATCTTCCTCAGCCAGAAGCAGAACGGCAAGAAAAAGAAGAACGGAAAGTCGCTCGACGACCTGGTAGACGAATACCAGCTGCTAGACAACCTGCATCGCTACATCGTGCCCAGCAAGCGCACGGCTGCAGCCATCGATGAGAATGGGCAGATGATGGACATAGTGGGCAAGACCCTGAAAGACCTCAGCATCCAGAAGAAATATGGCGTGAGCATCATCGAGATAAGAAACGAGAAGAAATCGCGACTGGGACTCGTGAAGGACGTCAACCAGAACATGGCGAAGAGCAGCAGCACCATCGCCGTGCACGACACCTTATATATAATAGGTGACGAGGAGAAGATTGAACGGTTTGCGCAGGATTACGACCTGAGGAAGATGAAGGACGTGAAGATTGATTTCTACGACCTGGGACTGACCGAGATTGTTGTGATGCCTACTTCCAATTTTGCCGGATTGCGAATTGGAGATGCTAACCTGCGCAAGCGCTTCGGCATCAACGTGCTGGGCGTGAAGCGTGGCGGAAGCTCTTCTGACGGCAAGGTGGGAAAGGAATATATTACCGACAATCTGATAGCTACCAAGCTGCATGTGGGCGATATGCTCCTGGTGCAGGGAGAGTGGACCAACCTGGCCCATCTTACGGCAGATACCACCAACTGGGTGGTGCTGGATCAGCCGGAGAAGACGGCAGACAAGGTGCTCCTGGACTACAAGGCGCCTGTGGCTGCAGCCATCATGCTCTTGATGATAGCGATGATGGTGTTCGACTTCATCCCCGTGGCTCCGGTCACGGCGGTCATCATCGCCGGACTGCTTACCGTCTTTGCCGGATGCTTCCGCAACGTGGAGGCTGCCTACAAGACCATCAACTGGGAGAGCATCGTGCTGATAGCCGCCATGATGCCGATGTCTACGGCGCTGGAGAAGACGGGAGCTTCGGCCCTGGTTTCGCAGGGACTGGTAGACAGTCTCGGCTCGATGGGACCGACGGCTCTGCTGGCAGGTATCTACTTCACCACTTCGCTCATGACGATGTTCATCAGCAATACCGCTACGGCTGTGTTGATGGCTCCTATCGCCCTGGTGGCAGCCCAGCAGGTGGGCGTGAGTCCTTATTCCTTCCTCTTTGCGGTAACGTTGGGTGCCAGCATGTGCTTTGCCTCTCCGTTCTCCACTCCGCCTAATGCGCTGGTGATGAAGGCGGGTGGCTATACGTTCATGGACTACGTGAAGGTAGGCTTGCCGTTGCAGATCATCATTGGCGTGGTGATGACCTTCGTGCTTCCGCTCCTGTTCCCGTATTGATTTTACTTCAATCAATTCCCTCATTTGCGAAATTACTGAACTTTAGAAGTGTTAAGGGGAAGTTAAGGGACAAATGTCCTACGTTATACGACAAAAGACTATTGTCTCTTAACTTTCTGAACGACCGAAGGGAGTGATAACTTCTTTAACTTCAATCAATTCCCTCTTTTGCGAAATGCTGGAAAAAGATAATCCCCAAACTCTTGGTGCTCCCGATGAGTCCGAGGATTGGGGATTTTCTATCTTGGTAGTAGGACTACAGGCCTACGTCTCCTTCAGCGTCTCCACCGCTGGTGCCACCGCCTTCGGTATTGCCTGAGCCACCACCTTCGGTATTGCCTGAACCGCCACCTTCGGTATTGCCTGAGCCGCCACCTTCGGTTCCACCTCCGTTTGGATCCTTGTCTGGGTCCTCCACGTTGCCGCCATCGCCCGAAGTAACGTTCTTTACTACCTTGCCGTTGCGGTCGATACAGGTAATCTGGATAGGAGTTCTCTGCAGCTCATCCTTGATATCCACGTTTGGAGTGAAGATAACTCTGCGGGTGGTGATGAGGCTACCTGCCACCTCACCCACGGTAGCCACGCTCTTGGCTCGCACGCCGAATCTCATGGTTCCCAACCCCGGGATGGCAACGGAGTGTCCTTCGGTAGACCATGTCTTGATAACTTCGCCGGCAGCATCCCAGCATGCCTGCATCACGCCGCGGCTCACGCCACTTCTCAGAGCCGCCTCCTTGATAACCTTGCTCTCCGGGAGCTTGTTGTAAAGCTCGGTACTGAGAACGTAACGATACTTACCTTTCAACTCACCCACCTGGATGAGGGTTTCCTTTGCTTTCAAATTAATAGCCATAATCTTCTTGAATTTTAAATTGTTAATAAATTGATAAAAAAATAATTATAAAGCTTTCCCCCCTTTTAGGGCGTGCCCATCTAGCCCCCTTCTAGCCCGCCTTCCAGCCTCCGTTCTTGCCGAGCCAGAAAAGGAGCGCAAGGCTCGTAGCCCCCTTCCAGCCTCCGTTCCCAGCGATTCCATCGCTGGTCCCCCCTAGGCGTTCCGGCGTTTTTGCAAACCATCTTCACCTGATGGTGATGGTTGGCACGAAGTGCGAAGAGTCGGCTCGCGTGGTGATGTTGTTCTCCTGCTGCTGCCTCTGGTTCTTCCCGATCACGAGACCCGCGGTACACGAGCTGGTGAGGAAGGTGACGATGGCAGAGCATACGGCCACGATGAGATACTTGATGAATGCCTTCATATTTGGGTTCATACGCTTCTCTTGCCCCCTATTAACTTTCCGTCTTCTTTTTTAAAAAGAAGAAAGAGAAGGACTCGTATCAGGGCTTGGAGTCGAGGTTGATAACTTGATGCATTCGGGATTATCTTATCCGGAATATCTCCCAGATGCCTTTTTTCATTTTTCCAACTGGAGAAATATTTTTCTCCAACTAGGAAAGTGATTTTCCAGCGCTTTCTGAATCACGATGCAAAGATACGAAATCCCCCACAGTCAGTTGGGCGATGGCATGTGAAGCCGTGCGATAGCGGAACATTTTTTAAAAAAACATAAAATCAGCCTAATTAATGGCCTTGTATCGAGATAATTGATTATATTTGCTAAAAAATAGGAGGCATAAGCCTTGGTATAAAATTAAAGCGTATGGAACAAGTAGGTTATAACAATATACATCTGGCTATCATGGCAATAGAGAAGGGAGCAAAAATAATGAATGTTCCTTCTAAAAACATGTATATGCGTTTGAAGAAACAAGGTCTCATCCATAATTTCCTTTTGCCATATTATGAAGAATTACATACCCAGAGTTCTGATTGGGTTGCAAGAACTACGGTTGAAACACTCAAAAACTGGGAGATGGCACAATGAAATTATTCCATGGATCATACATGAAAATAGAATATCCAGAAATCAGTAAAGGGCGTACTAAAGTTGATTTCGGGCAAGGGTTCTATTTAACTGGCATTAAGTCGCAAGCTGAAAAATGGTCTAAGGTTATTGCTATCAGAAAAGGACCTGCCTTTCGGCCAATCGTCAATATGTTTGAATTGAACGAAGATTTGTTTAACTTGTCGGATTTCCGTATCAAAAGGTTCAAAGAATACAATATAGAGTGGCTTCAATATGTTGTGGATTGTAGAAGAGGAGGTAATTTGCAAAAACAATATGACCTGGTAGAGGGTGGTGTAGCCAATGATAATGTAATCGACACAGTAGAAGATTTCGAAAATGGCAGAATTACTGCGGAACAGGCATTGGGACAGTTGGTGTATAAGCAAGTGAACCATCAAATTTGTATTCGTAATCAGCAAATTATCGACAAATACCTTCAATTCGTTTCATCCTATCAAATTTAGAAATTATGAGAGACTCTGTACTTTGGCGTAAACAAAGCCGTATCGTGATGTTGCTGGCAAAGGAGAAGAATATTACTCCAGAACAAGCTCTTGATATCTATTATTCTTCAAGAACCGCTCAGCTGTTGTCTGATCCTAATACAGGATTGCAACTCATGAGCGATCAATATGTGCTTGAAGACCTTCTAAAAGAGCTGGAGGAAAGAGAAGTATCTGCAGCTTCCGGAATATCATAAATGAGCTCCAAACGCCAGTAACCAATTGGCTGGCGCTTGGGGCTTACTTATACTAAACTATCAACTCTAAACCTTATCCCGGTTCCCCCAGGTAATCTATGATAGCCTTCACCTGCTTGGGCGTAAAAGCCTTGCTCAGTTTGTGATAGCCCATTGCCAGGAGCTCCTCCCATAGCGGGTCGCATTGGTGAATCCAAGCCATCAGATGGTTGACGGCTGTGCGTGGATTACTCTCGGGAAAGTACATCAGGGCAAGTTCCTTCTTGGTGTACGTACGAATGATAAATTCTTCCATATTCATTTTGATTTTAAAGGGTGAGTTTCGCATATGGGGAAGTTAAGGGAAGTTAGAGAAGTTAGAGGAAAGTTAAGGGACAAATGTCCTGCATCTTACGAAAAAGACTATTGTCTCTTAACTTCCCGAACAATCGCAGGGAGTGATAACTTCTTTAACTTCAATTAATTCCCTCACTTGCAAAACTTGAATAAATAATACTCGCTGAAATCCTTGCAGCCTGGGGGCAACTGATGATGAACCAGATGGGGGAGAATCTCCCTGAGTTGCAGGAAGAGCTGTTCGCCGGGCGCATCCTGATCAGGAAACATGTGGAATTCCACCTGATATTGACGCTCGATATCAGCCAGCAGCTGCTTATCCTCGGGTTTGAGAAGTGTGGCAGAAGGAATGGCTATCGCCTTATGTCCGGCAGAAAGCATCGCCCAGCAGTCGCTGCATCCCTCCGTGATGAAAAGCTTCTCGCCAGGTTTCAGTCTCCCTACCACCGGCAGGTTGTAGATGGAGCATCTGGCGCCATAGGGAAACCGGAAGCGGGGAGCCATCGGTTCCGTCTGATGTGAACCCTCCGTCTGATGTGAACCCTCCGTCTGAAGCGAACCCTCCGTCTGATGTGAACCCTCCGTCTGATGTGAACCCTCCGTCTGAAGCGAACCCTCCGTCTGATGTGAACCCTCCGTCTGATGTGAACCCACCGTCTGAAGCGAACCCTCCGTCTGATGTGAACCCACCGTCTGATGTGAACCCTCCGTCCGAAGCGAACCCTCCGTCTGAAGCGAACCCTCTGTCTGATGTGAACCCTCCGTCTGATGTGAACCCTCCGTCTGATGTGAAGGAGAATCTGTGTCATCTGTGAAATCTGTGGGCGTCTTCCGGTAATCGAGGTTTCTGTTCTGGATTCCGATGAGTCGTCCGTCCATGTCGAAGTAGGGAATCTGCAGCCAGTTGATGCCCTTCTTATCCGTCCATGAAGTCAGTCTGCACCAGTTCACCACTCTCCAGTCAATCTTCCTCTCTTCGAACAGGAACCTCCTTGCCGCCTCGTTCAGCCACGGATGCTCAAAGAATCTCGCATACCTGCTGGCATCGAAGGAGGAGGATTTTCCCGAATGAGAGCCACCGGAATCCTTTCCCGAATGAGAGCCACCGGAATCATCTCCCGAATGAGAACCACCGGAATCATCTCCCGAATGAGAGCCACCGCCAGAAGAGGCTTCGGAGGAAAGAGAAGAGAAAGCCCCCTCTCTTTTCCTGCCATCTTCCAGATAAACCCCATTTACCTCCGCGAGCCATCGGCAAGCCGACAGAAAATCCTTCCCCAGGTATTTCATCACCAGGTCGATGGTGCCCACGGAATTACCCATGCAGACATAGCAGCGGCAGCTGTTCTTCCTCATGTTGAACGAGAGGCTGGCGTGGTGGTCGTCATGAAAGGGGCAGAGTGCCTTGTGCCGCTCCACCTTTATCCCCATCTGCTCCGCAACTCCCTCAATAGGCAGGTCGCGCAGCTTCTGAATCTCATATTTCTCCATAAAAACTATTTTTTACTTTATTTCTTATCCTTTCCCGCCGGCATTCCCATCAGATATTCCCTTGTCTTCGTATAAAGCCCCGTCTGGGCAGAATAGGTGATGAATTTGCGGTTCTTCCATACGTTAAGCTGATGCTTGGTACCCTCCTTGCTCTTGCCAAGGCTCAAGCGGAGAGCTTCCAGCTGCAGTTCGTTGAATGATACTTCCAGATGGTCAAGCATATTCTTGGGACCGGTTCGCTGCACCTCCTCCTGCACATCGCCACACTTGAACATGTCGCCAAATACCTTCACTTTCGACCACAAGTCATAATAGCAGAACCATACCACGAAGTCCCCGATGGAGCGTGTCCACGTCTGGTCGTTCAGAATCCACAGCACGGCTCCCTTCTTCCATGCCGAAAAGATGCTGCGGTGGGAAAGCTCCCAGAGCATGTCATCATCGGCAAGATCGGCAAGCCTTGCCATTTCTTCTGCCAGCTGGTCGGCCACCTTGTTGAGCTTCTTCACCACAAAACTGCCCTTACAGTTGTCCAGGCGCAGCAGATAGCTGTCCATCTTCTTCAGGAATTCCTCATCATACGTTCCCTGTCGTGGAATCTTGCCACTACGCTCGCCACGAGCCTTGTAGGCGAAAGGGATGCGGCCGAAGAAACCATTGGTGAGGTCTTTCTTGTAGAACTGTCGGGCAGCCTCGGGGGTAGAAGTGAAGGTGAGGTTCACCCTGAGCACGGGATTGCCCGTTACGCCATCTGCCGTGGCGCGCAGGGCTCCGGCACGCTGGCGGTCGTAGATGTTTCTTACCATCTGGCTCACCTGCTTATGTCCGCCACACATCCTGTCCGCCATTTCTACTTCGGGCAGATTGATGTATTGCGTGCGCTCGCCCAGTTTTTCGCATGCCATGGCATTCTGGATAAAGGCAGGATTGGTGACATCGGCTGGTGGAAACCAGAAACTCACGTCCGGACGTTCGGGTTTTTCCTTGTTGGCGCCCTTGGTCTTCATCTGTCGCTGCCAGTCCACGAGTTTCTTGAACTCAGTCTCATCATGCTTGCGAAAAGGGCGCATGATAGCCTCTACCAAATGCCCCAATTGTGCCTTTCCGATACCCGAAGGACCTATCAGATGCCCCATCTGCCCGCACATTTCATAATATTTGTTGTCGCAATACATGAACCTTACGTCCGTGAGATGAGCGGCAAGAGCCGGAATTGCCATCGGAATGAGCACTTCACGCATGTCTTTTGATGCCTGCGAGAGGGCAAATTTTACAAATTCTGTGCCCTTGCTGGGCTTGGGCATCGCCGGAGCGGCATTGCTGAAAATGTTGTAAATCATTGCTTTTTAGAGAATTAAATTAAAATCGATGTTCTTTTTTTATTGCCTACAGTCTCAGTCTCAGAGTCTCAGTTTTTTTTCATGTGGTCTCGCTTCCTATATATATTATATATAACTAATTAATAATCAATAAGTTATAAGTGCTTAAGAAGCGGGTTTGAAGTTGAATTGTGACATTTATCCTAACTGAGACTGAGACGTGAGACTCCGTGTTATCTGTCATCACTCTTGCCGCTAATGATGCGCAGCTCGTCGGCGGCACCCTGGCAGAAATCCTGGAAAGTGAAGCGCTCTGAGAACTGCGGGCGGTTGAAGGTAGGGTAGAGCGTACCGTCTTTCTTCCGGTTCACGTTGATGTACGTTCCTTCATACACGTGTGGATTTCTCTGCACCACCTTCTTCTTCTCGGAGTCGTTCTGCACGAATGTGAAGTGGTCTTCTCCGTCGTGCGTAATGGCTCCGTCCAGATACTCGCCCACGGCCATGCGTCCAGGCTTGCGTGTTATCAACTTGAGGTCGATACCCAACTCTGTGTTGGGGTAGAAATTATGATTAGACATAATTGTAGTCTTTCCGGTTATTCCCTCCGTTTCGATGAGAGGGGACCTCCATTCCGCATCAGCCAAAATCGAAACAGGCTTCGGTCTTCGCTTGCCCATGCCTGATGTGGTTTGGTGCTGCAAAGGTCGGTATTTTTTGAGAGATAGACAAGGAAAAAAGTAGATAGTAGATGAGTGAAAAATATTTACGTTTTTAGAATTCTTGATGTTATGCTAAGTTAAAAAGTAGATTGAATGGTAGCAAAGTAGATTATTAAAAGCAAAAACGTAGATTGATAGGCTACTGATAATCTACTTTTTATAAAAAGTTAATCTGGTTTTCATAAAAAGTAGATTTTCAAAGCAAGAATTCAATAAAAAAAGTGTATCAGCTATGCGAGCTAATACACTTTTTGGGTATTTTGAACCATTTCACTCCCAATCAAATCTACTTTTTAAGCACTAAAATCCATCAGGTCTTCATTATTGCTATTTGCAAAAAGTACATTGATGCGGGATATGAAACTTTTTACCATCTCGGAGGTCTTGTTATATTCCAGACTATGTTTGTTTACTGCGGCATATTTTACAGGAGCGTAGTTCCCATTGTAGTGCTCGATGAAGTATTCTACTGCCTGCTTCACATTATCAGGCAAAGCCCATTGGCAGAAAATATATTCATACATTCCCATCAGTTTGTGCTTGAAATCAGCTGGCAGCAGTTCGTCGAAATGGCTTATTACGTATCTTATTTTCTTGATGGTTTTTGGATTGTTGCCCCAAAGCATCTTCTCTTTAATAGTTATATCCTCATTTTCGGTTTATGCTTCGATAAGGCATAGATGATCCATCGAGGCACAGTTCTGCTTGTGGAATTCTCCTTGCGCAAATCCTTCCTCCGAAGCATAGTGTAGGTACGCCTGGTAAGCAGGTGTTGTAGCCTTGAGATACTCTATCGTATCTTCGGAGATGAGCATAATCGTATTTTCCATACGTTTGTATGCTTTTTGTCTGTATTTATCCAATATGCATTTACTTTTGATAGGATCCTTGCGTATAGCCAGTTCTTCTTGTAGAATTTCTGCACAGATATCCATACATTCCTTTTCTGCCTTGAAGAATTTAATCATCTCGTTATACAGCCCCTGTACTGCTGGCGGAAAGCTTTCCAGTTCAAACAAATCAGGCTGGTATATTTCATCTCCAAGTAATGAAGCATCGATTACCGATTTGGGCGGAATATTATACATTTCGCATTCTGCAGCCGAAGGATGCTTTCGCGGGCAGAATTTCTTGAGGATGATTTTCAGAGGGGACAAGTGGCTTCTGATATGTCTTAGAACTTCGCTTACTGAATTGTAGTAGTTGTTGTGGTCTGTGGCAAATTGATTATTGAAAGAGGGTTCAAACTTTTTCAGTCGTTCCAGTTCTTTTTCCATTTTGTCGCAGGCTTGGGCTATGAATCCTGAAAGTTGTTCTATTTCGTCCAGATCCTTGTGCTTCATTTCCAGGGCACAGGTAAGGCGATTTGCTCCATTCTCTTCAAATTTGGAGACTATTTCTTTTATCTGATTTAGTCGGTCTAGTGTAGGCTCGATATCAGAATGGTAATATGCCTTGCGGCATTTTTCTTTTTGGTCTGTTGTCATTTTTTAGGTTGTGTCTTTAATTTATATAATTTATCTTTATAATTTCCCTCCACATCAATCAGACCTTTATCAACGAGCGTTTTGAGATAATCTCGTGTTCTTGAAACTTTCAGGCCTGTAGCTTTTGAAATGGATTTCAAATCAGATTTTCCGTTATTGACGATGAAATTGATGATTTCCTGCTGGTTGTCTCCAATTGGGATTTGTTCATTCGGTAGGATGATTTCCTTGCAGGTTTTATCATGATTCATCGATGCTATCAGCTCGAATACCCGGTGCATCTGGCTATAGGCAATCTTATCTTCTGGCGTAGTCTCGCTTAGCCGGGAGAGTTCCTTGGCATAACCTAGAGCTCGCTGAAGATCGCCGTTTTCCGTAAGATAGTTGTAAAGCTTGTTCTTGCGGAAATATCTTACGGTCTTTTCGTAGCCAGGCATATAGCGCTGAAGCTCAGGAATGAGCTGCTCATAGCAGTCGTAACGCTTCACGGAAAGTTGAGGCAGGAAATGCAGCAGAAACCAGAATTCCGTGCATGGATTGGTTTCCACCCAAAGAATCTTATGGCTGCTCTTCTTGCGTATCTTGGAGTAAGTTTCCATTTCTTTGGGATTCTGCAACAGACGGTCCATATCAACAAGGCAGATTACATAGTCGGTTTCGCATTTTACATACGACTCTGCCAATTTTGCCATGTGAGGAATGTCGGAATGTTGGGGAAAATCGGGCGCCACCTTGAAGGGATAGCGGCAGGCGACGCGGAGCGAGTCGAAGTAGAACCACTCCGTCTCGCCTTCACCTATGATTGCTATACTTTTCTTTACTGCCATATTCTAATCCTCCTTATCTAGATAAATACTTCCAAGGAATGGTAAATCCACCAGCTTGCCTTGCTTGTAGGCATGATATGGATTCATCGTCTTGTGCAGACCCAGCGAACTGAGACGCTTCAGCTGGGTGGCACCTTCACGGCTCTTGTCTGTAAACCATACCACATCCCGACGGATGTAGCCTTCGTTCAGCAGATTGATGTCGTGAGTAGTCATGAGCAGCTGGCTAGAACCCTCGCTGTTGGCAAGAAACAACTTGATGAAGTAGGAGAGAAGCTCATAATGGATGCTCGTTTCCACCTCGTCGATAGGGATGAAGTTGTTGTGGTGAAGCACATAATAAAGCACAACCGACATGCCCAGAAACCTGTGGGTGCCTGCCGATTCCATTTGTTCGTGTAAAGTATATTCGCCGCCGTCGCCCGTATGCTGGAAGAGGATTTCATCATGCTTAAGCGTACCACGGCGGAGCATCTCTACCTTAGCCTCCTCTGGGATGGGAGCACTCTTGATGGTCTTCTCCATTTCCGGAGTGATACTTTCTTCGCGGTCATCTAGAGAAAGGTCGGTGATGTTGAAGTCGCTCGCTTTCAGCATCTGTAATAGAAAGCGTTTCTTCCTGCCATCCTTGTCATGGCGCAATTCGTCTTTCACATTGAAGGTCAGGGAGGCGCGCGGGCTCAGCGTATCCCGCATTCCCGAATAGAAGAATTCTGCCACGATATTCAGCCGTGATGTGGTTGCATTTGATTGTCCAAAGGCTGCCATAACCGTACAGTTGTTGGTTGTATTACCGGCGATGGCACGCTGGGTGGCTTTGTTGATGCCCGATTTGCTGCCAAAGGTAACTTCCGAGTGGTCAGTTTCCTGCTGGTAGCTGCGGCTGTATAGCTTGGTAGGGCGTGAGCTTGTATAAACCATCAGCATCTCCTCGTAGATTCGCTTTTCGTCGAATTCCAGGCTTAGGACGTATTTTTCCCGGTTGAGCCAGAAGGTCATCTGCATCGAGGAGTGTTCCTTGCGGCTGTGATTATCCAGAAGAAAAGGAACGTACCCCATTCCCGTATTCTTGTTTTCCGGCTTGTCGAGCATGGTGCGGCGGAAGAATGCGAGGGCATCGAGCAGCGTGGTTTTGCCGCTGGCGTTGCTACCATACACGATACCAATCTTGAGGAGTTCAACACCTTCTGCCACTTCGTATAGGTATTGGTTTCTCATCTTGTCATCATTCGTAGGAAGGAAGCTGAGCGTTTGCTTTTCTCTGATGCTGAAGAAGTTTTGTATTTGAAATTCCTGTATCATAGCTGTTTTTTTGCTGCAAATATACGATAAAAAAGCAGAATTGCAAAATGAAAATTTGTGTTTCGTAAAAAATTCACGTTATTTAATATTAAAAGCAGCGTTTTCCGTATTTTTTCCTATTTTAAAGAGGCTTTTTGTTGGCGAAATGCTGTTTAAAAGTAGCATAAAGGCTGTAGATGGTAAAAAATAACATTGATATGAACGCTATACAAAACGAACCTCTCATTAACGAGAAACTCATATGAATCATAAAGAGAAATAGTGAAATGATGGATAAGATTATGAATAAAAATATGGATAAGCTAACGAATAGGGTTACGAATTCTTTATCATACGGAGAAGAAGACGCTGTCTAATCTGCATGTTAATGTTTATCAAAGATACCCGTGACGATGGACCAAGTTGGCTTGATGGCACTTTAAGAAACTATGAGGCCTTCTATGGAAAACAACTTCGTGTGCCACGGTGGTATGAAATAGAAAGTAAGTACTACTTGAAAAAAAGAAAAAGTAATCGTTTGTGAACATTCAATGCTGTTTTCGTTTCGAGAAAACAGCATTGAATGTTTGTCTAAAAATTAGTCCATGTTATATTGGCGATAATACAATCTGTAGATTGGTCTGCATCTGCTTGCGCACCGCCTCATTAGTAATCACAAATCGGGTGTAGCTCTGGTAGGTTCCGTCTATCGTAACCATACCTAAATTGAAGAGTAAACTGAGAATACCATCGGGGGTGTTGATACTGGTGGCTGGGAAAATATCCAATAGATACCCTAAGGCGAATCCCTTGGTCATTATATCTTCTATGATGCTGGAATCGTGGGCAAACTCCTTGGCGTAGCGGATGAGCTGGCGAACAATCTCATGGTCTGTACTTGAGATTACTTCACATGGTTTCTTTGGAATCTCGTAATTGCTTTGAATGTAATTGTCCACAAAGTTGAGTGCCATTGCGGGGTTGTAGATGGTAGTTTTTCCGCATTCAGAGGTGGCGAAGCAATAATTGTCGTACCATGGCTTCATCACTTCTATCAGCTCATCCACGCTGTGGCGGAATGGCAGCACGCTGGCGTAATAGGCCAGCATCTGGCGCACTTCCTCCTCGGTGAATCCCACCATTTCGTTGAACTCCGGGGATAGGGAATAGTTGGTACCGATGTTGAAACCGCTGGTCAGATCGTCCATTGTTACTGGACTTACTCCTGTAACGAAAACTCTGCCCAGTGAATCTCCGGCGGCTCCCTTGATTGTGTCGAAGAAATGTCGCAGATATCCCTCGCCGTGAGTCTGTTCGCGATATCGGGTTTCATGCTCCTTGTGGGCAAGAATCTGATTGGTAAAGTGGTCGTATTCATCGATGAAGAGATAGATTTTCTGTCCCGTCTTGCTGCATTGGGCGCAGAGGTAGTTCAATTGATTGATGGCATCTTCCTGTTCATTAAGCCCTTGCTTGGTGTCTGACGGAAGGAGGTGGGAATAAATATCTGCGAAATAATTGAATTGTGTATCGCAATAATCGTTGAGGCCTTTCTTGTAATCATCAAGTCCACCCACAACTATGGCAAAATTCAGGTGCAGGATGAGGTAGCTGTTGCGTTCAGGGGTAGGATTCTCTCCGATGTAAAGCTTGCCGAAGAGGCTTTCAAACTTATCTTTCTTGTTGATGTCGTAATAGTTTTCGAGCATGGAGAGGGTAAGGCTCTTGCCGAAACGGCGAGGGCGAATGAAGAAGAAATACATGTTGGATTCTTCTATTTTCTCTATGAATGGGGTCTTGTCAACATAGTAACAATCTCTTTCCATTACATCCTCAAAGTTCTGCATTCCGTAAGGGATACGCTTGCGATAGATTCGCTTTTGTCTTTCTATTTTTGCCATAATCGAAACCAACTTTTTGTTTTTATGCCGCAAAGTTAAGATTATTATTTGGAATAAGCAAAGTTTTAGGGGCTTTTTCTTGGTTGTTAATCAGAAAATGAGTAGTTTTGTGGGCGTGAATCTTCTCTGTAATAAGGGAATAAAATCTTCCTGATGATGAGGAAATCTATTCCTGATGGGGGAGATTGAGATAAAACAAAATATGAATCATAACGAAAATAGCGAAAAGATGAATCAAATTACGATGCTCGGAACGGGAAATGCTACGGTTTCCCAGATTTATAATACCTGTTTTCTGCTCAAGACTTCCAGTACTCTGATGCTGGTGGATGCGGGCGGAGGAAACGGAATCCTCTCGCAGCTGAAGTAGGTAATCAAGACCATCATCGACATGATTCTTGCCAAGAAGCAACTGGCTAAGGTGGCTGAAAGGGTGGTTTCTGTTCTCTTTTGGGTACACGAACTCCGGTGGTCTTAAATCAACCACACCAAGAGTCTTGCCCTTTGCTCCTTCAAGTAGAGTATAGACTTGTTCTTTCGTAAATTTTCTATCTTCTGATACAGCCATCAGCTAAGTTTTTTAATTGTTTCCATGCGTTTCTTGCACATGTTGACCGAAGTCAATATGCAAAGGTACTAAAACTTTCATAAACTTGGCGTCTGATCACGATCTTTAACTCTAATCTTTAGAAAAAAACTGATCTTTTGGCAGGCTGTTTTTATCTCCTTAATGAAATAAGGTATACATCTGGCTGCGCACAGCCTCATTGGTAATTTCAAATCGGTACCATAAATTCATCTGCCAAGGTCGGGGTTCAGAAAGAAAATCCTATAATTTCTTGGCAGTTTCAATAAAAATGCGTATCTTCGCAGCAGATTTATAGAATCTA
>ULUS01003264.1_pt1 | contig 52140 bp, 48 predicted proteins | sample 1958761 | NCBI WGS metagenome assembly ULUS01 (sample SAMEA4835767, study PRJEB28245) | human gut metagenome | biome: gut microbiome; material: fecal sample | place: Denmark | collected 2008
AGTTCTGCATCCCGGACTCTACGACCACCGCATAGAACTCGTGCCCAATTGTGGGCATGCCATCGACTATCGCCCTACCACACCTTGGTTAAGGCAACATGTTCGCAACCCTTATCCCAAGCAAGTGTTTTGGGAAGATTTTGAAATGGACGGGCGTCACCGCAATGGATTCTACAATATCCATGTCAATGAGCGCTCCGACAAAGCTGACAACACACGAACCTATTACGAAATGTCTATCCAAGGCAACACCATCAACGTAAAGGTAAGCACTGTCACCTACGACATTTTGCAGCGCGACCCCAACTGGGGCATTGAAATGAAATTCAAGAAAAGCCATAAACCTGCCACCTCTGGCAAATTCACCATCTATCTTAACGAGCAACTGGTAGACCTCAAGGTTCCAGTCACCATCATTGTGAACGGCAAGCAAGTGTTCCAAGGAAAGGTGAAAGCCAACGTCAAGAACATGGTGAACAGTTGTGCCACGTTCTTTGACCCTTACCGAATTTATCCAGCAGCAGTAGAAATCAAACTATAAAGACTGTTATTATGAACACTGTCCTATCCGACCACGAGATTCTTGACGGGCTCAAGAAGCGAGACGAAAGAATCACCCGAACATATTTCTATAACTATTGCAAGATAGCCTATTGCATCTACGACAAGCGATATGGTTTGAGGAATATGCCCGGCATGGACTTTTTCTCTTTGGCCCACGAGTATTACCTGTCACTCAGCATGCGCGATTTCAAGCAACTGGAAGACAAGAAGCCAAGCATGTCGCTCAAGACATGGATGGTCAATGGTTTCCGTTTTGTCCAGCTGGACAAGATGAAAGCTGTAAGCAAGGAGCACCTAACGGAAAGTTTCGAGGAACGCGTGAACAAGTCGTCCGTACGCTTCGATGTAGTAGACAATAACTATAAAGAAGAATGTCACAAACTTATCCGTGACCTATGCTCCGTTTTCGGCCGTGACGACACTAACTCCATTATTCTGGAAATGCTCTTCGTGGAAGGATTCAAGAGCAAGGAAATTGCCGCGCAACTCGGCATGACACCATCTGCAATAAGCCAGCGTTACCAAAAGTTGATGCACAACTATGTGATACCCTACTTCACCCACTATTACGAATCAGGAGAAGGACAAATGGCAGAGCCAGGAGATATGGCGTTGGAAAAGACCTGCTCCGTTTCACCCCACTCAGATTATTCAATCCCCAATACACCTATGGAACAAAACAGAATTACCCCTTCAAGGATAGATTCCCTGAAGGAAAACGAAGTGTTTGTCTTTGGCAGCAATCTGCAAGGCATGCACGGAGGTGGTGCTGCACGTACGGCACGCCTTTATTTCGGAGCTGTGATGGGCAAAGGCGTCGGACTGCAGGGACAAAGTTACGCCATACCGACCATGCAGGGAGGTGTGGGAACCATCCGGCCCTACGTCAATGACTTCATTGCTTTCGCCCAGGCGCACCCGCAACTCCACTTCCTTGTCACTCGCATCGGTTGTGGCATAGCCGGATTTACCCCGGAAAACATTGCTCCGCTCTTTGCAGCCGCCCAAGAATTACCCAATGTTAGCTTGCCTCTTGACTTTTGGGAAATCATACGATAGCTCGTATGCACCGCTTAACGACAAGGCGTCTCTTCTACCCCAAGCAAGAAGAGACGCCTTGTTACATACCCAAGAGCAGGCAATAGTATCTGTATCGGTGAGCAGGCAACAGTATCAGTATCGGCGAAGTTGCCGATAGGTAACAGGGAAAATCCTATCGAAATAGGGAGTCCACTCCGTATCGTGCGCACCCTCCGCCATGATACGCATACCATAAAAGCGAGTACCTGTCTGTCGGTAGGTTTTTATTTTTGAGAGATAACTGGTGTCGGGAAACGGAATGAGGAAATCCGACACCCACAGCACATCAGCATTCATGTATTTTCCGTTTCCGTCATCAAGCAGTGCAAACATCTGGTCCATCATGTGACGGGCACTCGTCCCTCCCCCGATAAAAGGGAGTTCTCCCCGTTTGAATTCATATTCTTCTTTCTTCAGGCCGATAGACGTATAGAACTGCTCCTTACGTCTTTGCATCAAGTCCATGGGGCGTACACTCACGGAAAAGTCTATTAGAAAGCAATCACGGTGTAGTCGTTCTGCAGTTTCTTCAAGTGCCGTGAGCATAGACTTGGCTATACGTTGAGGCACACCATACATACTGGCAGAAGTATCCACGCAAACAATCATGGGACCCTGCCGCCTTGAAGCAACAGAACTCAACCGCCTGGCAGGTTTAGAGAGATTGGATTTGTAGCGAAACACCTGCAGCCTTCGTCTGACGAACTTGTAAAGGAAGGCATCTTCCAGTTCATCATCCATATAGAGGGCAGCCTCGGAAGGAAGCATGGCATTCAGGTCGTTGCCGATAGTAACGCCCTCTATGTCGGAGCCAGAGGCATGTTCCATTTTATGTGCGGTTCCCGCGACTGTAGCCATGCGTGAACTGCCGTCGGCATTAGGCACACGCCCCATTTGTCTGACCACCTTTTCTATTTGCGGATAACGGTCTTGAAGTTTCACTAATTGCAAGCGCCGTTCAAATTCAGTTTCCGCCCAACGTCCGTCCATCAGCCGCCAAGCCTGCAATGCCTGGTCGCTGCTGATTTGGTTCTTGGCTACACAAGTCTTGGCATTGTCCAACAATTTGGATAGTTGAGCGCTCATACTGTTTCCTGCTTTCTCCATATGTTGCACAGAAGCCCTGCGCAGTTGTCCGTTGGCAGCCTCTGCCCAGTCTGCCACCATTTTCTCCCACACTTCGTAGTTCTCTGCTTCACCCTTTCCAAACCGGCGTTCAAAGAAATCTGCATCAAAGCCGTCGTCTTCATACTTGCGTCCCAATTCGGCCAAGAGCGATTGCCAAGCCTGGTGTTCACTTCTTCGTTCATCACTCCAGCCCAACGTCTCCTCCATCCGCTTGCGTTCTGTCCATTGGCGTTGTGAGAGGAACTGGCAGTGGTGGACGCAATCCACAACGAACCGTCCCACCGTGGTATAGAATATCTTGCCACAAAGACGGTCACCGAGTACGCGCACTTTGATTTCATCATTACTCATCAACCTGACCAGATAAGCTACCATAGGATCCGGATAATCCTGCCAGGGCCTGTCAGCGGCCAAAGGCTCTCCATATCCGACCAAATCTCCGCTGTCCACGAAAATCTCCAGCATTTTCAGGTACAAAGGCAACTTCATGTTGCCTGCTCCCTTGAGATGAAAACGCCAAAAGCTATCGGCGTGAGGATAATCAATCATAGAGCTTTTGTGTGTCTTGACGAGTAAAGGCTATTGTCTTGCGGAGAGCGGCCAAGCAGGTGTCTATCTCTTGACAATCGTCTGCATGGACAAACATGTTTCCCTTCAGGCTTTTTTCAATAGAAGCCAGTTCATCCGATAGCGTTTCTATCTCCTCCACATAATCACGTTCCGCGGGTTGCGAATCTTCTGCGAACGGCAGCGCTTGCCTATCCTTGCCACTGAGAGTTTCCACTTCGATGCGCACGCCATCCACATAGACACAGTGGTCGTCACGCTGAAGGGACACTGGCCTACTTCCCAATGGAGCCGCCATATTGCCATCATAACTCCGAATCACGACAACCTGCGGATTACGTTTGTCGTGATAAAGCACGCCGTCCTGTGCCCCGCTGCCAAACGAAGGCAACTGGCGATAGTCTTGCGCAAAGATGTAGGTATGTTCGGCACTGCAACCGAGCAGCCGGAAGTAGAAGTTGTTATAGAGTTTCTTGTCACTGTCTCTTTGTATGTCTTTAGCCGACAAGCGTTGCGATGCTGACCGGGCGCGGTTCTTTCTGATGTCAACCTTCAGAGCCTCCTTCAGTTCCTCCAGTTTATTGGTCGGTTCCGAGAAAATTATGTCTATGATAATGTGGCGTAAATCCTCACATTCGTCAGGTTCCTGCCACAAACAGTGGTAGACGGCAAGCAAGTCGGTCACCGCTACCGCCTCTCGGTCTTGCATGAACGCGGATGTCCGGAGCAGCCTGATGATTTTCTTCCACCTTCTGTCACTCACGTAGACATCATGGCGCTCCTCGGATCCTGCCACAGCTACAGCCCTCAAGGCACGGCGTATCTTGTGGATGGCAGATAGCACTTCCTGCGGAACTGCTATTCTGTCAATCTCTTGAGACCATGCTGCATACTCTTCGGCCGTAATCTGAAGTGTCTCGTCTACCGGATGCTCTACCTGGCCAGAGGAAAGAAGCATCTTGTCGAAGTCGGACTCACGACTTATATTTCCACACTCCACACGTATCAGAAAGCGGTCCCACAGAGCCTCCAGTCCCTCACCTTGCGCCGGCAACTCATTGCTTGCAGCCACAAGGAGTTTCAGCGGCAAGTGCATTTCTTTATTGCCGTTTCTGAACACTTTCTCGTTGAGAGCCGTCAGCAGCGTGTTCTGAATGGCAGGACCAGCCTTCCATATCTCGTCGAGAAATGCCACGTCGGCTGTAGGAAGATAGCCGTCAACTGCCCTGACATAGGCATCGGAACTTTTCAATTGGCTGATGCTCACAGGACCGAATATCTCATCGGGCGTGGAAAACCGTGACATGAGATATTCAAACGAGCGAGCCCCTCGGAAAGCATCTTTCAGCCGTCGTGCCACCATCGACTTGGCCACACCCGGAGGGCCGAGCAGAATAATGCTCTCGCCAGCCAATGCAGCCAACAGCGAGAGCGACAATTCGCGTTCTTTCTCGTATATACCCTGCTGCATCTGTGCCAACAGGCGTTCGATTCTTTCCTTCATTCAAGTCATGTATATTGTTTCTGCAAAGTTAGTGGAAAGGAGCGACATAACAACAAGTCTCCTTGTTTTTTATTGTCACCAAACAGCTCTATCATTGACATTGCCCCATGCGCTATCGGCACACAGGGCAATGGGAAGAAGCACATCCATCACTTTTCGTCCGCAAAATAACGCCCATTAGGCATCTTGAGATCCATGGAGAGATTCATAGAAAACCTTTCACGGCACTTACGCTCACGGGCAAACATCTCCTGCGTGCCTTCATCATCCTGGCGAAACTGCAGACTGTTGTCAATGCCCATGGCTTCTGCCATGCTCTCCACGTCAAGGTCTTCAGTGCCAATGAAGGTAAACGTCCAGTGTTGGGCCTTCAACTTGTCAATCAGATTCTTCACCATTCGCAGACTATACTCCGAGCTGCAGTTTTCTTCGCCGTCGGTAATGATTGTCACCAAAACCGAGTCTTCTGCCGAAGCCTGTGAGTTGATTCTTGAAATGCCTCTTCCAATGGCATCGTAGAGGGGCGTTCCTCCTCCTGGCACATAGTCCCGCCATCCCATGCGGTGAATGTTTCGGGCCGCTACATTGTCATAACGCAGTTTCGTTTCGGAGCTATCAAAAGTTATCAGTGTGACCCGTTGTTCCAGGTTCTTGTGCTTTTCCTGCATCTTGCGGATGGTCTGCAGGGTTTCGTTCATTCCAGAAAGTGCCTGTTTGCGGATAATTTCCATACTGCCACTCTCGTCAACTACCAAAAGATTAAATACTCGTTTCATAATCGTTGTTTTAAATTCGTTATTATGTTCTCGTTGTTTTATATCTTTAAAGAAACAAACTAAAGAAAAATGAAGTGACCCTCGAAAAAAATGTGAGAGGTAACATTTGTTACCAAACAAACGCCGCCACACGACCTAACTTTGCAACGACAAACCAAGTATCACCTCTAAAAAGAAAGGAGCACTTATGACTAAGACAAGAGAAATATACCGATGTGCGGTATGCGGAAATGTGGTAGAAGTGTTGAACCCTGGTGCCACCCTGTCGTGCTGCGGACAGCCGATGACTCTGCTCGACGGCAAGACTACCGATGGAGCCGCGGAAAAGCATGTGCCCGTAGTGGAGCGGATGACGGGTGGTTATCGAGTAACCGTGGGTAGTGTGGAGCATCCAATGGTGGAGGGCCACTACATTCAATGGATAGAATTGCTTACCCCGACCGAGGTACTGCGCAAGGAACTGAAACCGGGAGACAAGCCGGAAGCCATTTTCAAGACTGACGCCACCGAAGTAGCAGCCCGGGAATACTGCAATCTTCACGGGTTATGGAAACAGTAACCTATACTGGAGTTTGATACGCATCCACGACACCAAGTTTGCCCCGCACCAACAGAGTGTGGGGCTTTTCCCGTTACGACCATCACTATAGCCCGTTAAAAAAGAATTCTACCGGGATTTGAAATGATGATTGTATGCCTGAGTCAATGCCAAACAAAGAAGTAGATTGAAAGCCCATTCCGTTCTCCGTTCTGTATCTGAATGGATACAATTTTCTTCCTAACCGGATACGGTCACGAAACAGCCCTATTACAATTTTGTTAGTGGCAGACTTATGGGGCGTTAGTGGCAGACTTACGGAGTGTTAGTGGCAGACTTGCGAGGTGCTAATGGCAGACTTGCACTTAGTCTCACAGCCCAGGCAATCATTAAAAAAGGTAGACTTATCCCTACCAAGGGGCATTTCGTATGAATATGCCAGCTACATACGATTGTTATCCACTCACCGCTCTCTCTTCTTCATCCACAACGCTCCCACTACCGAAAGGCATGGTTGCGTGTTCTTTGTAGCCTCATCATCACAGGTCTGTCATACACTCTTCAATGCGTCGTAACCCGAGCGTAACATGGAAGCCATAATTTTGCACCCGAAAAAGAACACATCCTTTTATATATTAGTTATGAGAAAAAGAATATTAGTTATGAGAAAAAGACTTATCGGGTCGTTTTTGGCACTTACACTGGCAGCCCTCACGACCACCGCAGAGGTAAACGAGATTGTATCGACAGGAAGCATCCGAGGAAAAATCACCGACTCCGAGCACCAGTCGCTGCCTGGTGCATCTATCCAAATTGAGGATTTGCACACAGGAGTGACAAGCGACATCAATGGTGTCTACACACTTTCCAACCTCAAGCCCGGCACCTATAGGGTCAAAATATCCTATGTAGGATACGAGCCTAAGGTCATCACCGTGAAATTCGACGGCAAGACACTGGAACAGAACGTGGAGCTTAACGCAGGCGCAGCCCTGAAGGAAGTGGTAGTGACCGGAGCTTTCTATGGTCAGCGCAAAGCCATGCAGATGCAGAAGGAGGCTATGGGCGTAACCAACATCGTGTCGGCAGACCAGGTGGGAAAGTTCCCTGACTCCAATATCGGCGATGCACTGAAGCGAATCAACGGCGTCAACGTGCAATACGACCAGGGCGAAGCCCGCTTCGGACAAGTAAGAGGCACCTCGGCAGACTTGACCTCGGTCACCGTAAACGGCAACCGCATGCCTTCAGCCGAGGGCGATACACGCAACGTACAGCTCGACCTCATACCAGCCGACATGATAGAAACCATCGAATTGAACAAGGTGGTCACCAGCGATATGGACGGTGATGCCATCGGCGGAGAGATAAACCTGGTGACCAAGAACACTCCTAACCACCGCGTGCTGAACTTCAATGTGGGTTCGGGCTACACATGGATTAGCCAGAAACCGCAATGGGATTTGGGCGCCACCTGGGGCGACAGATTCTTCAACAAGAAGTTGGGCGTCATGGCATCGGCATCCTATCAGTACGCACCGGGCGGTTCCGACAACACAGAGTTTGAGTACGTGGAAAACGACGACAAGTCGCTCTCGCTGAAAGAGGCTCAGGTAAGACAGTATTATGTAACCCGAGAAAGACAGAGCTATTCGCTGGCATTGGATTACAAGTTCAGTCCTCTGCACAAGATATCGTTTAAAGGCATCTACAACCGCCGATCCGATTGGGAGAACCGTTACCGCATCAGCTACAAGAAGCTGGACAGCAAAGCATCAAAGCAAAGTGTTGTGTTCCAAACCAAGGCTGGTTCTGCCGACAACAGGAACGCCCGACTGGAACTGCAACAGACCATGGACTATACGCTCGACGGCGAACACCTGTTCGGCGACCTCAAGATAGACTGGGCTGCCAGCTATTCGCGTGCCACAGAAGAGCGCCCCAACGAGAGATACGCCTCATATAAATACAAATACGGCAAGAAAGAAACCGATTTCATCAACTTCGGCGACGACTTTGCAGAAGCCGGCGGGAAACAACCTTACTACAGCAAGACATTGCCAAACTTGTTCGACGGCCACTGGACACTCGACGAACTGAACAACTCGAACCAGGACATAACCGAGAACGAATGGAAGGGACGCATCAACTTCACGCTCCCCATCACCAACGGACTGTGGGGCAACACACTCAAGTTCGGAGCCAAATACACCTCGAAAGAGAAGACCCGCAACACTTCCTACTACGACTACGATGCCGAAGAAGTGCTGGGTGACAACTGGCGCGACCTTACCGTCAACAAGATACGCAATGGTTTCATGCCCGGCAGCCAGTATCCCGCAGGTTCTCCATTCATTTCCATCGATGCATTGGGAGCCATTGACTTCAGCAAATACAAGGGCGAAGAAAACTACGAAGAAGAGGCCGGCAACTATAAAATCAGAGAACAAATCACGGCCGGCTACCTCCGTTTCGACCAGAAACTCGGCAAGAAACTATCGGCTACCTTAGGCTTGCGCGTGGAACGCACCGACCTCAAGACAAGCGGATTCAACGTGGACATACCTGAAGACGGCGATGCCACCATGAAGCCGACAGGCGAATACAAGCACCACTACACCGACTTGTTGCCCAGCCTGCTGCTGAAATACAATTACAACAAGCAAGGTAGCCTGCGCGCTTCGGCAACCAAGACCATCTCCCGACCCAAATATTCTGCCCTCATAGCCAACAAAACGTTCAACCTGGCCGACGAGGAAGCCATCATCGGTGACCCCGACACTCAACCCGCCACGGCTCTCAACCTGGACTTGTCTGTAGACCACTTCTTCAAGAGCGTGGGACTGGTCAGCGCCGGTCTTTTCTTTAAAGACATCAAGAACGTGAACGTGAGCTGGTCGTCCAACAAATATATGGGCAGCGACCTGGGCTTGACCGGTGAGAATGCCGGCACGCAATTCACCGTAGAGCAGAACATCAATGCCTACGACGCGCGGGTTCTGGGTGCCGAAGTGGCATACCAGCGTGACTTCGGATTTATCTCTCCTGCCTTGAAGTGCATCGGTTTCTACGGCAACTACACCTATACACACAGTACAACCCGCAACTTCAATGAGCGCTTAAACATAGCCGAAGGTGAAGATGTGAAGGTGGCTGGTTCACCCGAACACACAGCCAACGCATCTCTCTTCTTCGAGAAGAAGGGTCTCAGCCTCCGACTCTCCTACAACTACGCTTCTGCTTTCATCGACCAAATGAGCACCAGCCGCCAATTGGACAGATACTATGACAAGGTGAACTACCTCGATCTGAATGCCAGCTACACTTGGGGCAAACAAGCCAAGTTCACTGTCTATGCCAACGCCAACAACCTGCTCAACCAGCCTCTGCGCTACTACCAGGGCGAAAAGAACCGCACCATGCAGGTGGAATACTACGGCGTGAAGGTGAATGCCGGTGTGAAAATCAACTTGTAAAACATAAAAAGAAAGACTATGAATACTATTTTCAGAAACAGACTCATCGTGGCCTTCGTGGCGGCAATGGCAGCCTTGCTGTCGGTCGCATCCGCCAAAGGCCAGACACCCGGACAGTGGGAACTGCTCAAAGGCAATGTCAACCTCTATCTTGTCAACGATATGGGACGCAACGGCTACTATGACCAGAAACCCATTGCCGAACTGATGGGCACCATGACAGAGACTATCGGCCCGGAAGCCATCATTGCAGCAGGCGACATTCACCACTTCAATGGTGTGGCATCGGTCAACGACCCTCTGTGGACCACCAACTACGAGCATATATATTCGCATCCCGAACTGATGCTCGACTGGTTTCCCATCCTCGGCAACCACGAGTATCGCGGCAACACCCAGGCGGTGCTCGACTATGCCAAGGTGAGTCGCCGGTGGATGATGCCTGCGCGCTATTACACCAAGGTGTTCAACAAGAAGAACGTGTGTGTCCGCATCGTGTTTCTCGACACCACTCCCCTCATCGACCGCTACCGCGAGGAGACAGACAAGTATCCCGATGCCGTGAAACAGGACGTGCAGAAAGAACTCGACTGGCTCGACCAGACACTGCGTCAAGCCAAGGAAGACTGGGTCATTGTGGTGGGCCACCACCCTATCTACGCCGAGACTTCAAAGGCAGAATATGAGCGTACGGACATGCAAAAGCGGGTGATGCCCATTTTGCACCGCTACAAAAACGTGAGCATCTATGCCTGCGGCCACATCCACAACTTCCAGCACATCCGGATGAAAGGCGACCCCATTGACTATGTGGTCAACTCTGCCGGTGCCCTTTCGCGCAAGGTGAAACCCATTGAAGGCACGGTATTCTGCTCGGGCGAACCGGGATTCTCCGTAATAGCAGCCACCCAAAAGCAACTCAAACTCCACATGATTGACAAGCAGGGCCGGGTGCTCCACACGGTAACCAAGCAAAAATAACAATTGACTCTCTCTTAAAATCCACGACCTGGTGTCGTTTCGCGGTTTTCATCAATCTCTTGGAAACCACGAAAGACATCAGGTCGCATTGCATAGGATAACCTTGCCGAAGGTTATCCGGATTGTTTTTATAAAAGCCGGAACACGGTCACCGGTTTCAAGGCTTGCTTTCTCCCTCCACATATTCCTCGAGGAACATGTGCTCGCCGTCGAACACTGCATAGGTGAACTGCCATATCCAGTCGCCGAGAATCATCATCCGCGACTTGCGCGAGAGCACAAGGTCGAGTTCAATGTGGCGATGGCCATAGAGAAAATAGTCTATGTCGGGATGCGACTTCATGTAGCGCTTGGTGTAGAGCACCAGTGCCTCGCGGTCTTCACCCATATAAGGAGGTTCCTTGCCGTCGGCTCGTTTCAGCCGGCTGTGCTTGGCCCAGGTGAGTCCGAACGCCATGCCCCAACGCGGATGGATGGCACTGAACAAGCGTTGGCACAGAGGGTTGTGGAACACGGAACGGATAAACTTGAAGTTCCGGTCTGTATCGCCCAGTCCGTCGCCGTGAGCCAGATAGAACACCTTGCCATAGATTTCGGTGGTCTCGGGTTTGGTGTGGAGCGTAACGCCACATTCGGTGGCAAGATAGTTGTAGGCCCAAATGTCATGGTTGCCCGTAAAATAATGAACCTCCACCCCCATGTCCGTAAGCTCCGAGAGCTTGCCGAGAAAGCGGGTGTAGCCTTTGGGCACCACAGTCTTGTATTCATACCAGAAGTCGAACATGTCGCCAAGCAGATAGATGGCGGCAGCCTTGTGCTTGATGCTGTCGAGGAACCGCACGAGTCGGCGTTCCTGTGTACGGCCGTGCTCGATGGCAAGCGAGCCGAGATGGGCATCAGAGAGGAAATAGACATTCTTGTAAACCATAGGCAAAATGTTTAAGGATTAGTCAAGCCCCAGTTCCACACGAGCATCCTCGGTCATCATGCTCTGGTCCCATACCGGTTCAAAGACAAGATTGACGTTGGAACTCTTGACACCCTCCAGGGCATCCACCTTCTGGCGCACGTCTTCGAGGATGAAATCGGCTGCGGGACAACTGGGAGCCGTGAAGGTCATGTCGATGTCCACATGGCCGTCTTCGTTCACGTCGACCTTGTAGATGAGACCGAGGTCGTAGATATTGACGGGGATTTCAGGGTCGTAGACAGTTTTGAGCACATCGACAATGCGTTCTTCTATCTTGGTTTTTTCTTCTTGTGTCATAGCTTTATGTTGTTTTGTCGTTTGTTTCTTAGAGTCTTCCACTCTCCTGATAGGAATAGTATAGTCCGTCGGTGATGACGAGATGGTCGAGAAAATGGATGCGCATCAGTTCGCAGGCTTGCTGCACCCTACGGGTGATGCGGTCGTCGTCAGTGCTGGGCTTCACGTTGCCCGAAGGATGGTTGTGGCAGAGGGCCAGCACGGTGGCTCCGGAGAGCAGTGCTTCCTTCATCACCACGCGCACGTCGACACTGGTTTCCGTAATACCTCCACGCGAGAGACGCATGCAGCGCAGGAGCTTGAAGTTCTGGTTCATGAAGAGCACCCAGGCTTCCTCCACGTCGAGGTCTTGCATCTGCGGAAGCATAAAGTCGTAGATGGCTACCGCAGAATTGAGTTGGGTTCGTTCCAGGGCCCGCTCCTTCTGCCGGCGCTTGCCCAGTTCACAGGCGGCAAGTATGGTCACGGCCTTGGCTTCGCCCACCCCATGGTAGGCAGTGAGTTGCCTAACGGTGAGCTTGCCCAGCTGGTTGAGGTTGTTGCCGCAATCGCCCAGCACATGCTTCATCAGGTCTACGGCACTCTCGGTGGTGGAACCAGAGCCGATGAGAATGGCGAGAAGCTCGGCATTGGTGAGTGCTTCGGCACCCAGCCGGAGCAGTTTTTCTCGTGGGCGGTCTTCCACTGCCCACTCGTTGATATTGAGTTTCCCGTTCATGACTACCTTTTATATTATTTATAGAACGTCTTCTCGAAAGCCTGAAATTCGTCCTTGCCCCTGACGCAGCGTTTCCACCATGACTCGATGAAGCCCAGTCCGTAACCCATGAGTTGGGTGAAGGCGGCTCGGATGCTCAGCAGTCCTATCCACGCACTGCGGTTGGCCATGGTACTGTCCGCAAAGATAAGGAGTGAATAGAGCACGAGTGGCAACAGGCCTGCGGCACACAGCGCCCCACCCCAGATATGCGCGGCAGTGCCACAACCGGCACAGAACACGACGATGCCTGCCACCAGGAGAAGCAGCAGACAGATGACTCCCACGGTGAAGACCATAGGTAGGAGATGGACAAGCTTGAGCGACTCGGGATATTTCTTGTAGAGATTGATGCGGGCAATGCCACTGTTGTAGACCTGACGGAAGAACTTACGGAAGTCTGTGCGGCGCTTGTGCCACACCCAAGCCTCGGGAAAGAGGCGGCAATGGAGTCCTGCCTTGAAGATGCGTATGCTGAAGTCAATGTCCTCGCCGAAGCGCATCTTGGAGAATCCGCCGAGTTGCATATAGACATCCCGGCGGATGCCCATGTTGAACGAGCGGGGATAGAACTTGTCGAGCTTCTTCTTGCCGCCGCGTATGCCGCCAGTAGTGAAGAAGCTGGTCATGGAATAGGAGATGGCTTTCTGCGTGTCGGTGAACGAGGAGTGGGCACAATCGGGGCCTCCGAAAGCGTCTGCTGGCTCACAGAGCAGCTCGTCGTTGACAGCCCGCAGGTAGTCGTCGGGCAGCACCACGTCTGAGTCGAGCACGATGAGGTATTCCCCCTTGGCACGCTCGGCTCCGTAGTTTCGGCTCTGTCCGGGTCCGGAATTGGGCTTACTATAATAATGTAGGGTAAGTTTGTCTTCGTATCGGTCGCAGACCTGCTTGCATGGCACCGATGAACCGTCTTCCACAATGATGACCTCGAAATCACGGCATGTCTGGAGCGTGAGGCTATGGAGCAGTTCGTCCACTTCGTCGGGACGGTTAAAGACGGGAATGATAAAAGAAAACTTGTAATTCATAATTCATAACTCATAATATAAGATCAGGTCAAGGCGGCTGTAAAAGCAAATAATTCATAACCCCTGGTGCCCGGCATTGCGCCATAGGCAGTCCACGAGTTATGAATTATGAATTAGCTCTGTATTATTCCTTTACGCGGCTGAGGTAAGAACCGTCGCGTGTGTCAACCTGGATAAGGTCGCCCTCGTCGATGAACAGAGGAACGCGAATCTCGACGCCAGTCTCGAGAGTAGCGGGCTTGGTAGCGTTAGTAGCAGTGTCGCCCTTGATTCCAGGCTCGCTGTGAGTAACGCGGAGGTTTGTCTTGACAGGCATTTCTGCATAGAGGATTGTTCCGTCTGTGGTGTCGGTAACCACCTCAACCACGTCGCCTTCCTTCATGAAGTCCACACCGATAACCAAGTCGTTGGCGATTGGAATCTGCTCGAAAGTTTCCTGGTTCATGAAGATGCGGCCTGTTGGATCCTCATAGAGGTACTGATAAGGACGGTGTTCAACCACCACGTCTTCCAATTTGAAGCCTACCTGGAAGGTGCGGTCAAGCACACGGCCGTCCTTCACGTTCTTCAACTTGGTGTTCATTACGGTGTTACCCTTACCTGGCTTTCTGTGCTGAAAGTCAATACATACCCACACCTGATTGTCAAGGCGGATACATGTTCCCTTTTTGATTTCTTGTGAGTTAATCATTGTTGATATCTTGATAATTATTTATTTTCGGGTGCAAAGTTACTGAATTTATGGAAAAAAGCATAAAACTTTAGCCTAAAAATCGTATAATTCTTGGTTATTTGAAAAAGAATGAGTAATTTTGCAACCCAAAAGCGTGAATAATAACAAAATAAACAAAATAGAAAAATGAAAAGAACATTTCAGCCTCACAACAGAAGAAGAGTGAACAAGCACGGCTTCCGCGAGAGAATGGCAACAAAGAATGGTCGTCGCGTATTGGCTTCTCGCCGCGCACATGGCCGCAAGAAGTTAACTGTATCTGACGAGCATCACGGCAAATAATCCGGAAACGCTCTTCAAGAAAGAACAAAGGCAGAAAGCAGCAATGGAGTAATCCGTTGCTGCTTTCTGCCTTTTATGCCTGTACTTCCTTTCTTGTTAGGGATTTTCTTAGCGCTAACAGCACACTAACGCATCGCTAACAGCACACTGACACATCGCTAACGGCACACTAACGACATCTTTACTGCGTTGATTTTACCTTCCGGCATTTTCCGCAAAGAAGACGGATGCCATCTGCAACAGAAAATAAATGCGTGTTTTTATTTCTTATTTCGCCCTTTTACACTATCTTTGTAACCTAAAACGCAAGAAATGGAATCAAAGGAATTCTTCCATAAACTGATGAGCCGCTACCTGTGGAGCAACATTGCCGCCATGATAGGCGTGGTGATAGTGGTGTGTGCCGGCGTGAAATTTGGCATAGACATCTACACTCACCATGGCGAAGCCATCAGCGTGCCCAATATCAAGCACAAGAAATTTGCCGACGCTGAGCACATCCTCAACGAGCTGGGACTGCAAATCGTGGTCACCGACACGGGCTACGTGAAGACACTGCCGCCAGACTGCATATTGGAACAGAGTCCGGCACCGGGTGAGAAAGTGAAATCAGGACACATCATCTACGTCACCGTCAACTCATCGCACTCGCCCACGCTGGTCATTCCCGACGTGATCGACAACAGTTCCTACCGCGAAGCCAAGGCGAAACTCATAGCCATGGGCTTCAAGATAGGCGAGCCCAAATTCGTTTCGGGCGAGAAAGACTGGGTCTACGGAATCCTTGTCAACGGACAAAGTGTGAGCGCCGGCGACCGAGTGTCTGTAGATGCCCGACTCACCATCCTCGTGGGAGACGGAATGATAGGCAGTTCCGATTCCATCGACATAGTGGGCCCCGACTACGAAACCTATGACGACGGATTCGAGGAAATGCCGGAAAACGAGCAGCCACAGGAAGGCGACAAGGACGAATTTGAAGTGGTGACATCACCCGAATAGTCCACACGAACAACTACACGACAGAAAAATGACAAACGAACTATACGACATCGACGACGAACTCGAACCGCTGGACCCGCAAGACGACGGCATCACTGCCAACGACGGGCAACTCTACGAACACTTCCGGGTGGAGGTGGACAAGGGACAGGTGCCGGTGAGAATAGACAAGTTTCTCTTTGAACGCATGCAGCACTCCAGCCGCAACCGCATACAAAAGGCTGCCGACTCAGGCTACATACACGTCAACGGACAGCCCGTGAAGAGTAACTATAAGGTGAGGCCGCTCGACACCATCACCCTCATGCTCCACCAGCCCAAGCACGACACCACCATAGAGCCTGAGGACATTCCGCTCAACATTGTCTACGAGGACGACCAACTGATGGTCATCAACAAGGAGGCAGGCATGGTGGTGCATCCCGGAGCCGGCAACTTCCACGGCACGCTGGTCAATGCCATAGCCTGGCACTTGAAGGACCTGGCGTCGTACGACCCCAACGACCCCGAAGTGGGACTCGTGCACCGCATCGACAAGGACACCAGCGGACTGCTCGTCATCGCCAAGACGCCGGAAGCCAAGACCTTTCTCGGCAAGCAGTTCTACAACAAGACCACCCACCGCAGCTACAACGCACTGGTGTGGGGTAACATGACAGAGGACGAAGGCCGCATAGAGGGCAACATAGGCCGCGACCCGAAAGACCGCCTGCGCATGGCAGTGTTCAGTCCGGACTCAGGCATCGGCAAGAGTGCCGTCACCCACTGGCGCGTCATCGAGCGCTTCGGCTTCGTGACGCTCATCGAATGTATACTCGAAACAGGACGTACCCACCAGATTCGCGCCCACATGAAGCACATCGGACACCCGCTATTCAGCGACGAACGCTATGGAGGATGCGAGATTCTAAGGGGAACCAGAAGCAGTACCTACAAGGCTTTCATCAACAACTGCTTCAAGATCTGCCCCCGGCAAGCTCTGCACGCCCGCACTCTCGGCTTCGTACACCCCACCTCGCACGAACAGATGGACTTCACCTCGGCTTTGCCCACCGACCTGGAACAGCTCATCGGGAAATGGCGCGCCTTCATAGCCGGCACCACCGCCAAGGCTGAATAGGCCCCATCACAAACAATAAGCAACAACAAATAACATTATACCCTATGAAAGACTTGAAAAGAAACATTGCCATCGTCTGCGGTGGCGATTCATCGGAACACGACGTATCCCTGCGCTCTGCACAAGGGCTCTACTCTTTCTTTGACAAAGAACGCTACAACGTATATATCGTGGACGTGAAAGGACAGGACTGGCACGTGGAACTGGACAACGGCGACACGGCGCCCATCGACAAGAACGACTTCTCATTCGTATACGAAGGCTACGTCACAGAGTTTGACTACGCCTACATCACCATCCACGGCACCCCCGGCGAAAACGGCGTGATGCAGGGCTACTTTGAACTGGTGCACGTGCCCTACTCCACCAGCGGCGTACTTGTCGAGGCAATGACCTTCGACAAATATGTGCTCAACAACTACCTGCGTGGCTTCGGAGTGAACGTGGCCGACTCGCTACTCATCCGCAAGGGCTACGAAGAACTGGTGAGCGATGAGGAGATAGAGAAGCGCATCGGGTTCCCATGCTTCGTGAAGCCTGCCGCCGACGGCAGCAGCTTCGGTGTGTCGAAGGTGAAGAATGCCGACCAGCTGGCTCCCGCCGTGCGCAAGGCCATCATGGAAAGCGACGAAGTGATGGTGGAATCCTACCTCCAGGGCACCGAGATTTCCATCGGCTGCTACAAGACCAAGGACAAGAGCGTGGTGTTCCCCGCAACGGAAGTGGTGACCAAAAACGAATTCTTCGACTACGATGCAAAATACAACGGACAGGTTCAGGAAATAACCCCTGCACGCCTCGCACCCGAAACAGCCAAGGCTGTGGCAGACGAGACCAGCCGCATCTACGACATTCTCCACTGCAACGGCATCATCCGCATTGATTACATCATTTCTAAGGATGCCGACGGCAAGGACAAGGTGAACATGCTCGAAATCAACACCACCCCAGGCATGACCGCCACCAGCTTCATTCCACAGCAGGTGCGCGCCGCCGGACTTGACATCAAGGACGTGCTGAGCGACATCGTGGAAAACCAATTCAAATAAAGAAGCGTATGGCTATACCTGAGAAATACAACCGTATCCGCCCGTTCGAGCCAGAGGAATTGCCCGAGGTCTGCGACAGGCTGCTCGCCAACCCGCAGTTTCAGAGTGTGGTAAAGCACGTGTTCCCGAACGTGCCGCTCGAGGCGGTGGAAACCAAGATGCGCGGCTGCAAGACGCTACTAGACTTCCAAAAGGCTTTCTGCTACCCCTTTCTGAAGGACTTGCTGCAGAAGGCAAGCAAAGGAATCAGTTTCGGCCACGAGGCTATCGACACGCACAAGCGCTACACCTTCGTGAGCAACCACCGCGACATAGTGCTCGACTCTGCCTTACTCGACGTGCTGCTCATCGAAGCCGGATGGGAAACCACCTGCGAGATTGCCATCGGCGACAACCTGCTGAAACTTCCGTGGGTGAAAGACCTGGTGCGGCTGAACAAAGCATTCATCGTGGAGCGTGACCTTCCCATCCGCGAACTGCTCATGGCAAGCAAGCGGCTGTCGGAATACATGCACTATGCCATCAACGAGAAGAACGAAAACCTGTGGATAGCCCAACGCGAAGGCCGTGCCAAGGACTCCAATGACCACACGCAGCCTGCCATTCTCAAGATGATGACCATCGGCGGAGAGGGAAGCATCGTGGACCGGCTGAAAGACTTGCACATCGTTCCGCTCACCATATCCTACGAGTACGACCCTTGCGACTTTCTCAAGGCGCGCGAAATGCAGCTCAAGCGCGACGTGGAGGGATGGAAGAAAGGGCCCATGGACGACGTGGTGAGCATGCAGACCGGCATTATGGGCTACAAGGGACGCATACACTACGAGGCCGCTCCTTGCATGGACGAATGGTTGGAGCAGCTCGGTACCGACATACCGAAAACGGAAATCTACGATGTCATAGCCGAGCACATTGACCACGAAATCTTCGCCCGCTACCAACTATACCCTGGCAACTATGTGGCGCTCGACCTCATCAACGGCGACAGCGCCCTCAGCGAGCACTATACGGAAGAGGAGAAACAGACTTTCCAGAAATACATAGAAAGCAGACTGCAAATGATTGACCTGCCCAACCGGGATGACGCGTTCTGTCGCCACCAGTTGTTGGAAATGTATGCCAATCCTTGCAAAAACTTTCTGCAAGTGAAATAACCAAACCCAAACGCTTATGAAAAATCACCTCCTTGCCGTCCTTGCCGCCGCATTGATGTTCGCCGGCTGCAAGCGCAATGCCTACGATGATGGCGACGGCGACCTCAGCTATATGCGTGCCGACTTCACTGAAGCGCACACGGTGGCACAGAAGCAAATGGACTATGCCGTTACCGACGAGGGCGACAAGGTGGTGTTTTCTCACCGGTACACCTGCGAATGGGCAGAAAAAGCCGATTCGACCTACCGCACATTGGTCTATTACAACAAGGCAGACGAGGCACAGACGGTAGACGTGGTGACCGTAAGCAATGTCCCGGTGCTGAGATTTTCTACCAATCCCAGCGACAACCGGACGGCACTGAAGCGTATGGATCCTGTGGTGTTTGAGAGTGTCTGGATGAGCAGCAACAGGAAATGGCTCAATCTGGGCTTTGCCATCAAAACCGGACAGGCCGACAAACAGGACTCCCGTCAACTTCTCGGATGTTTCTGCGACAAAGTGGAAGACCTTGAATCTGGCGGTAAGGAATATCACCTCAGTCTCTATCATGCGCAAAACAACGTGCCGGAATACTACAGCAGCCGCATGTTTGCCAGTATTCCATTGTCCGGACTAAACACCGGCGACCGCATCGTCATCAGCATCATGAGCTATGATGGACTGGTAACCAAAGAGTTTGAACTGTAAAAGTACGAGAAAAGGATGGTTAAAACGCAAGAACGCCCGTCGACAGATAACGTATCGACGGGCGTTCTTGCGTTTTTTGAAGTTGATTAGCGGGCATTGTCATGCTCATGAATAACTGCCTTTTGGGCATCGTTCAAGCCTCCCCACTGTGTAGAGCCATTGCCTCCGACAGCCCCGAATATGGCGGGAAGACTGTTGCGCAAGAACTTATAACTTCCGTAAGCATTCAGATATTCCAATTCCTCCTTGGTGAAAATCTTTTCCATCAGGAAGTCACTGATGTTGTAGTCCTTGCGCTGTGCAGCAAGCTGTCGTGACTTGAGTTGCTGAAGCATGTTCTTTCCACCCGGATAGAGCTCGGGATGATCAAAGCAATAAGATGTGCCGAGCGTGAAATACTTGCCGAAGACAGGCAATCCGCCAAGATAGTTCTGCAATCGGGCGATGGCATTTTTATAGTCGGTGTCACGAAATATGCACTTGAGGATTTGTTCTCTATCATCTCCTGTCGCACTGACCCTTGCTTTTTTGTCACCCTTGACAATTTCGAAATCCACGCTGCTGTCGTCAACGAACATAAGGCAATGATCGAAATAGGACTTCATGATGGAAGAAATGTCAAGCAGTCCGTAGTCCACGCCATCCAGATGAGTACTCACGTAAGAATCCTTGTACACCACACGAACAGTTGTTGCACCATCCGTCTTAGGTTGAGTGAGCACATAATAGACGGAGCCCAAATTATACTTTCCATCCGAAGAAAGAACCTTTAAACTCAATCTGTGCTCGATGTTCCCATTTTCAAATTCCGTATGAGTAATGCTTTCAACCGAATGGGGATACGCCTTACGCAGGTTCGACATCATGGTTTCACATGGTTTAGACGCTTCCAGATAACTGTCGTAAACATGAAGAGCACTAATTTCACGAATGTCTTTTCCCTTCTCATCATACCATACGCTCACGAAATAGTCCTTCTGACCGGCAATTGAGCCGGTGAAACAATATCTGTTATCATACAAGTCCTTCTTCACCTTCAGGCCTTTGGCGATAAGTTTCCGGGCAAAAGGATCGGCACCGTAAGCCATGGAAACACCTTGAAACGAGAGCCTATGGAACTGGGAAATCACGGGAGAGGGTTTCTCTTCAACATTCCGCTCTCTCACCACCGTGGTCTGCTCGTCAGCCCGAGGGCGCAGTACCACGTTGTCATCGTCATTCTGTGCCCTCAAATTCATACTGGCGGAAAACACGGAAAACGCCACTAAAAGCATTTTACTCTTCTTCATAATAATCTTATTGGGAGTGCAAAGGTAATGATTATTATCCGAACATTGGAAATAGAAGTACAAAACGAACATGCTTATCCATAAAATAAAGCAACAAAAAAAGGAACCACTCGATAAAGAGAAGTTCCTTCGTTTGTGTGGTACCACCAGGAATCGAACCGGGGACACAAGGATTTTCAGTCCTTTGCTCTACCAACTGAGCTATGGCACCAACTTGTTTGTTGCTGAATTGCGGGTGCAAAGGTAGTGCTTTTTTATTTATCCCGCAACTTTTTCGCAACTTTTCTTCAAAAATAATCGTTTCTTTTTTGTTTTGTCTCCGATTTGTTGTACCTTTGCAACCGCAATCGGGATGTAGCGCAGTTGGTAGCGCACTACGTTCGGGACGTAGGGGTCGCCAGTTCGAGTCCGGTCATCCCGACTATTGCAAAGGTCAATTCACACGCAAGTGATGAGTTGGCCTTTTTTCTTTTCCCACATGTCGGTTTGTGGAAATTGCGCTACCTGCAAACGTTCATTGGCTAATATTCAAGATAAGGGGCAAGACGTGAAAGCTGGGATTCGGGAAATTCCGGAAGAAGCGAAAGTTCGCGAATGTCTTTCAAGGGACCGTTTTTGCGCACATGATCAACAATGGCACGCGCCTGATAGAAGTTGATATAGGGGTGCTGACGGAGCTTTGAAACCGTCAATTTGTTGACAGAAAGTTTATTCACGTGTGGACGGACAATCTTGAAATAAGGCAATGACGATTCTGGAAAGCCTTCTATTTCCAGCAACTGCCCCACTCTACAATAGCCGCCAAGACGATGTCCATAGTTGACAACTGCCCTTGCCCAAGCACTGCCAATGCCTGGCACTTTCTTCAGCTGAGTCGTATCGGCATTACAAAGGTCTATTTGCTGCCCTTTTTCAAGCTTGATGGGATAGAGCACCGTGTCACGATGATAGACTGTAGGTACATCGGAAGAAGCATATACTTCGGCTGCAGGGCGATAGTCGTCACTGATATGGATATAAGGTTCAAGTTCGCGATACTGCTTGACTGTAAGTCCGTAAAGGCGTGCAAAGTCTGAAGGCTTGCGATAGACGCCACCCTTGGCCCGATAGCGATAGATATTGCGCACCTGCCAAGGTTGCAAGCCCAACCTCAATAGTTGTGTGCTGTCGGCAGTATTAGGGTCGAAAGCAAATCGCTCCACGTTTCGTTCTGCTACCCGATAATACGTGTCTGAAGTTTCAGAGCGTTTCTTTTTCCATTCATTGTCAAGCATGATAGAGTCGGTACTGTCATTCTCGCCTGTGACCGAAAGCCTGGTTCCGACAAAAAAGAACACGCCACCACCAATGATAACGAATATGAGGACAGCCACCAAAACCCTGCGATCGTCGCGAAGAAAGCCGAAAGAACGTTCATCCATAATCTCCTAAAGTTTTTTAGAACAGGCCTAACTGATGCAGGAAAATCACCGCTATACACACAGGGCACACCACACGGACAAGAAAAAGCCAAAACTTGTAAGTCGTGGCAGGCAGAGTACCCCAGTTTGTGTATTCGTCGCGTACCAGTTTTTGCGGCACATACCATCCGATAAGCAGACAGGTAAGGAAGCCGCCAAGAGGCAAAGAAATCTGCGCAGTTAGATAATCGCAAAACTCCATGAACGACATGCCAAACAGTTGCAAGCCCGGACATGCGCCCGAAGACAGCGAACTGAACACCGTGACCACACTGCAAGACACCGTTACAATCCACGCTGCCGCTGAACGGGAAAGTTTGAACTCTTCCTGAAAAAACGCCGTACCTATCTCATGCATGGATATAGTTGATGTCAGAGCAGCTAATGAAAGTAATGCATAGAAGAGGATGGAGATGACGTAACCCACCAATGGCATGGAACCAAAAGCCTGTTGGAAGACTGCCGGAAGAGTGATGAATATCAATTTAGGACCACTGTCGGGATTAACACCCACAGAGAAAGCTGCCGGGAAAATCATCAGTCCTGCCAAAATGGCTATGACTGAATCAAGCAGAGCTATCTGTATGGAAGATTTCAGCAGGTTGGTCTGACGACTGAAATAGGAAGCATACGTGCAAAGACAGGCCGTGCCCAAGCTGAGCGAGAAGAAGGCCTGTCCCAAAGCCTCCAGGAAAACGTTTCCCGTAACCTTGCTGAAATCGGGCTTGAAAAGAAACTCTATACCTTTCACGGCATTGGGAAGCATGCACGAAGCACACACGATAATGATGAGCAGGACAAAGAGCGTGGGCATCAGAAAGTTGGAGGCTTTCTCAATGCCGCTCCTTACGCCACGTGCCACCACGAAATGGGTGAGCACGACAAAGCCGACGCCCCAAACCAGAGGGCTGAAAAGAGACGAGGAGAAAGCTGTGAAGTAGTCGGCCACCTGCTCGACAGTGCCTTCCACCTGCATGGTTATCGATGCATAAAGATATTGCAGGCACCAACCGGCTACTACGGCATAGAAGCCCAAAATAACCATGGATGTAATCATACCCATATAGCCTATAACCGCCCAAGGCTTGCCGCCCGACAATGCGCGGTAGGCACGGGCTGCATTGGACGAGGAATGACGACCAACAATAAACTCGGCAATCATGCCCGGCACACCAAGCATCAACACACAAACAAGATAGATGAGAATGAAGGCCGCTCCGCCATTCTCACCCGCCATATAGGGAAAGCGCCATATATTGCCCAAGCCTACGGCAGAACCTGCCGTGGCAAGAATGACGCCCAGCTTTCCAAACTTCGCTCTTTCGCTCATATCGTATTGATTAAATGATTCCAAACTGGTGAAGGAAAATGGCAAGGATACATAGAGGGCAGACGTATCGCACACAGAAAAGCCAAGCCGTGAATACGGAACCTTTCAAGGTTCCCCAATTGGTGAACTCGTCGTGCAGGAGTTTCTTGGGCAGATACCAACCGACAAACAGGCAGGTGAAGAAACCGCCCAACGGGAGGAATATCTGGCCGGTGACGAAATCGAACACGTCAAACAGCCTCTTGCCACCGACAGAAAGGAAAGTCCAATCGCCCAAAGACATGGAACAAAAAGTGCCAATTACACAAACAGCCAAAGAGATGAACGTGGCGGCTTTCTTGCGGGAAATTTTCATTTCCTCGCAAAGGAATGCCGTGCTCACTTCATGTAACGATATAAGAGATGTCAACGCTGCCAAGGAAAGCAAAGCATAGAACACCAAGCCAACTACATAGCCCACTAAAGGTATGGTGCCGAAAGCCTGCTGAAAGACGTTGGGCAGCGTGATGAACACCAGCGACGGACCACTATCAGGGTTTACACCCACCGAGAAGGCTGCAGGGAAAATGGCTAAACCGGCAAGGATAGCCACCAACGAATCGAGCACACTGATCTGTAAGGCCGATGTTGTGAGATTGGTCTGACGGCTGAAATAGGAGGCGTAGGTACACACACAGCCCATACCGATGCTCAAGGAGTAAAAAGACTGACCTAAAGCACTGAGGAAAACATTGCTGTCGACCTTATTAAAATCCGGCTTAAAGAGGAAGGCTATGCCTTTGCCCGCATCAGGCAACAGGCAAGAACATACCACTATGACCAACAATAAGACAAACAAGGCAGGCATAAGCATCTTGGAAATGCGTTCGATGCCGTTGCGCACACCATGGATAATCACAAGGTGAGTAATAGTCACTATCACTACCAGCCAGAAAATCGGGCGCAGTGGTGAGGTTTCGAAATCGGTGAAATAGTCTGACAGGTATTGGGGAGAACCGGACAGATGACCACACACGGAGGCAAAGATATACTGCAGACACCAACCCGACACCACGGCATAATAGCCCGTAATAAGGAAGCCTGTGAGCACACTCATATATCCAATGTATTTCCATGCCTTGCCGCCGGCCAGATTGGAATAGGCTCGCGCCGTGTTGGCAGCACCTCGCCTGCCCACAATAAATTCACTAATCATGCATGGGATGCCCAAAAGAAGTACGCAGGCAACATAAACAATGATGAAGGCGGCACCGCCGTTTTGTCCTGTCATGTAGGGGAAACGCCAAACATTGCCCAATCCTACTGCTGAACCGGCAGTTGCAAGTATCATTCCGAGCTTGCTTCCAAAGTTAGCTCTTTCTATCTGTGTCATAGCTATAAATTGTTATCTCTTTTCTAATTTGAGTTACAATGTGCAAAAGTATAAAAAAATATTCTTCCAAAGCGCCCGACTGCAAGAATTTTGTATAATTTTGCATAAGTTTTAAACCCCAACACATAGATTATGACTTATATCAAGCAAAAGATAAGGCAATATCCGCTCACCGTGATATGCATCTGCATCATCTGGGTGCTGTGCTTCTGCAACATGCCCAAGACACCGCTCGACAACGTTCGGTTTATTGACAAGTGGGTACACATTGTCATGTATGCAGGCACTTGCGGCGTGATGTGGACGGAATATCTACGTAGACACAAAAAAGCGAACATCAGGCATTTGCTGGTGTTCGCTTGGTTTCTTCCTGTCGTAATGAGCGGTGTGATAGAACTGCTGCAAGCTTATTGCACAGGAGGTAGACGCAGTGGTGACTGGTTGGACTTCGCCGCCAACTCAACAGGCGCCACTCTGACCTTCATCATCGGTATTCTTGTGGCAAGGTATCTCGCCAAGCACTGAACGGATTGCCGCGCATGTGCTTGTTGTAGAAACGGCGGTCGCCCGTCACCTCCATGCCGATAAAGTCGGGCTTCTCAAAGGTTTCGTCTTCGCTGCCGAGCTCCACCTCTGCCATGACCAGTCCCTGGTTGTCGCCATAGAACTCGTCTACTTCAAAGACATGGTTTCCACACTTCACGAGATAGCGTGTCTTGTCTATCACGCCCGGCTCACAGAGTTCCATCAAGTGATTGGCCTCATCGAGTGTAATCTCCTTTTCAAACTCGTAGCGCGAAAGTCCAGTGCGGGAAGGGCCCTTGATTGTCAAATAGGCCTTGTCGTCGCGAATGCGGACACGCACGGTGTTGACGGCTGCGAAATACCCCTGCCGTATGCGGCTACTGGCATATGCCTCGCGCTTGTAGGAATCGCCCTTTTTCACGAGAAACTTGCGTTCAATCTCCAATCCACTCATCTCACATTATCTTACTGCATGGCAGAGAACATCACGGCGTAGGCTATGGCAAGAACGATGAGCACACCAAATATCCACTTGACAATCTGCTTGCCTTGCTTTTCCTCTCTTGCTTCGCGACGTGCGCGGTTTGCTTTACTTTTTTCACTCATAGTATTCAAGATTTTGTTTATGTTATAAGTTATCAGTTCTCGTCCTGTACGGGAAATTCCATCAGGTATGCCTTGATGAATCCGTCTATCTTGCCGTCCATCACACCGTCTACATCTGCTGTCTGATAGCCCGTCCGATGGTCTTTCACCCGGTGGTCATCGAAGACGTAACTGCGAATCTGACTACCCCATTCTATCTTCTTCTTGCCAGCCTCTATCTTGGCTTGCGCCTCGAGACGCTTTTTCATGGCACGGTCATAGAGCTGCGACTTGAGCAGTCGCATGGCATTGTTTCTGTTTTCAAGCTGCTTGCGGCTCTCTGTATTTTCAATGAGGATTTCCTCTTCCTCACCTGTATCGGGATCTTGATACTGATAGCGCAAGCGCACGCCCGTCTCCACTTTGTTCACGTTCTGCCCGCCGGCACCGCCGCTTCGGAACAAGTCCCATGACACACGCGCCGGATCTACATACACTTCTATGGTGTCGTCAACCAATGGGGAAACGAATACGCTGGCGAAACTCGTCATGCGCTTACCCTGTGCATTGAAGGGTGAAACCCTGACAAGGCGGTGTACGCCGTTCTCGCTCTTGAGATAACCATAGGCATAGTCACCTCCCTCTATCTCCATAGTTACACTTTTTATACCCGCTTCATCACCTTCTTGCAGGTTGCTGATAGTGACCTTGTGACCATGTGCCTCGGCCCAACGCATATACATACGCATGAGCATGGAAGCCCAATCCTGGCTCTCCGTTCCACCGGCACCGCTGTTTATCTTGAGCACGCAGTCCATCGGGTCTTCTTTCTGACGGAGCATGTTGCGAAGTTCCAGTTCTTCAATGGCCTTGATAGCCTTTGCATAGTCATCGTCCACTTCCTCCTCTGTCACCATATCCTCATGGTAGAAGTCGAACGCCAGTTTCAGTTCGTCCGAAAGGGTGCGCACTTCGTTATAGCCATCAATCCACTTCTTGATGCCCTTCACCTTTTTCATCTGCTCTTCGGCAGCCTTGGAGTCGGACCAAAAATCGGGATCCTGGGTGCGGAGATTCTCCTCTTCGTATTCTATTTTCTTCTTGTCTATATCGAGATAGCGGTGCAGCGCATCGGCACGCTCCTGCACGTCTTTCAATTGGTCTGATGTTATCATTCTTCGTACATCTTTTCGATTACGTCTTTATAGTTCTTGTTTATCACAGCACGCTTGAGTTTGAGCGTGTTGGTGAGTTCACCGCTCTCCATGCTGAAATGGTGAGCCAGGAGTGTGAAGCGCTTTATCTTCTCGTAACTTGCCAACTGCTGCTGCAAGGTTTCTATGCGCTCCATGAGCATCTTGTGGATGTCGGCATTGGCACAAAGGTCTTCACGTGTGGCAAATGCAATATGGTGTTCACGGGCATAGTCTTCAAGGAGGCGGAACTCCGGAACTATGAGAGCCGAAACGAATTTGTGCTCGTCGGCAATCACGGCGATTTGGTCTACGAACTTGTCTACCAGGAGTTTCGATTCAAGTGCCTGAGGAGCGATATACTTGCCGTTGGAAGTCTTGAACAGATCTTTGATGCGTTCCTTGAGGAACAATTCCCCGCCTTTCAGCTCGCCGGCATCGCCTGTATGAAAGAATCCGTCGGCATCAAAGGCCTGCTGGTTGAGGGCCTCACGATTGTAGTAGCCTTTGGTTATGGTAGGGCCCTTGAGCAGGACTTCGCCTTCTTCACTGATCTTTATCTGCAGTCCGTTGATGGGACGACCCACCGACCCTACAGTATATCTCTCGTCAAGATGGTCGCACGACACTGTGGCAAGACTCTCCGTCAACCCATAGCCCACAATCATGTTGATGCCTATAGAATGGACGAACTCTTCCACTTCCGGCGACACAGTGGCTCCTGCCGTAGGAAATATATTGGCATTTTCCAAGCCCAACTCCTTGCGAATCAGACTGAAAATGGTCTTGTTGACAAGGACATATTGCAATTGCAAAGAGAGTGGAGGGCGCTTGCCGCGGCTGAGATACTCAATGTTGTGCTTGCGGCCCACCTTGAGAGCATTGAGGAAAATCTTCTTCTTCAACGGTCCGGCATTGTCTATCTGTTCCTGCACACCCACATATACTTTTTCCCAGAAGCGAGGTACAGAACTCATACTCGTGGGATGCGTCTGGCGCATGGACTCTTGGATTTCTTTCGGATAAGTGTTGACAATGAGTTGTGCGCCCTCGCTCAGGGCGAGGAAAGCCCATCCACGTTCAAAGATGTGCGTGAAAGGAAGGAAATCGATGACCCGGTCTTTCTCTGTAAGAGGCACACATTCATCATTGGCCTTAAGGGCTGCAGCAAACTGACCATAGGTTAGCATCACGCCCTTGCTGTCGCCTGTTGTACCACTGGTGTAGAGGATGTTGGCCAAATCGTCATCGTTGGCTTGTGCCCAAAGCGCCTCTACTTCTGTCTGTCGCGGCAAGCCTTCGCCCAACTTCAGGAAATCGCCGAAGTAAAGGGCGTGTGGATCGTGTGTGCTGATGCGCACGCTGCGGTCGTAGATGATGATGCGCTCCAGTGTAGGGCACAGTGCAAAAATACGATGTGCCTTGTCGTACTGTTCCTGTTCACCCACAAAGAGGAAACGGATACCTGCATCATGAATCATGTATTGTATCTGCTGCTCGCTGCTCGTGGCGTAAAAAGGAATGGAAATGCCACGCACGCCGAACGCGCCGAAGTCTGTATAAAGATATTCCACGCAGTTTTGCGAGAATACGCCAATAGTCTCCTGTGGTTTCAGCCCCAGGTTGAGCAAGGCGTTTGACACTTCCTTGACTCTCTTGGAGAAGTGATTCCACGAAATGGTCCTCCATGTTTCACTCCCGAACGACCTGTAGGTGAGTGCTGCACGCTGACCATATTTCTTCGCCTGCTCATGAATGAGCATCGAAAGATGACATTTTGTTTGCATAATTATAGCTATTAGTTCTTGCAAAAGTAGTGAAATACTTTGAAAAGGAGAAATAATTGCCGAATAATTATTAATTTTGCCAAAGATATGCAATATGACAAATTCACTCGCGATGCAGTCGACTTGCTGACCCGGCTCATCGCCACTCCTTCCATCAGTCGAGACGAGGGTAAGGCTGCCGACATACTTTTCGGTTATTTGGCCACCTTGGGATTTCAGCCGAAGCGTGTGGGCAACAACGTGTGGGTGTGCTCACCGTCGTTTGACGAGAATCGGCCCACCCTATTGTTAAACGCTCATATAGACACCGTAAAGCCCGTGAGTTCATGGACGTACGACCCATTCACCCCAGCCATAAAGGGTGATACCCTCTACGGACTGGGCAGCAATGACTGTGGCGGCGGCCTGATGGCGCTGCTGCAGGTGTTCCGTTTGCTCATTCAGAAACCGCAGCCCTACAATTTAGTCTATCTCGCCTCCTGTGAGGAAGAGGTGTCGGGAGCCAACGGCATTGTGTTGGCGTTGCCTCTTCTTCCCCACATAGACGTAGCCATTGTGGGAGAACCCACGGGCATGCAGCCTGCCGTGGCGGAAAAGGGACTGATGGTGCTCGATCTGGAAGCCCATGGAAAGTCGGGACATGCAGCCCGCAATGAGGGCGTAAACGCCATCTACGAGGCTCTTTCCGACCTGGCTTTCATCCGCGACTACAAATTTCCTGATGTAAGCGATTTCCTCGGCCCCACAAAGATGCAAGTGACGGTCATTAATGCCGGCACACAGCATAATGTGGTGCCCGACTCTTGCAAGATGGTTGTAGACGTGAGAACGAACGAGCTCTACCAGAACGAGGATGTCTACGAGTTTCTTTCCGAACGGCTGAAAAGTGATGTGAAAGCACGCTCTTTCCGGCTTCATTCTTCACGAATGCCACTCGACCATCCTTTGGTCAAGCGTTGCGTGGCGTTGGGCAAGTCGCCTTTCGGGTCTCCCACACTGAGTGACCAGGCGCTGATGCCATTTCTTTCGTTCAAGCTCGGACCAGGAGATTCGGCACGTTCACATTCTGCCGACGAGTTTATCCGCATATCGGAGATAGCAGACGCCATTGCTTTCTATATGCAACTGCTTGACGGAACAGACATTCATTATTAAGAGAGAAGCACACGGTCAAGGCTTTTCCGAAAGCGGCGATTGGTTCTTCAGATTGATTCGACTGTCCCACAACATGCTCGGAAACGACAAGAGCACGAACCGGGCTAACCTAAAGTTCATTTGATTACATGTCTAAAATGAAAATCATAAAAGGTGACTTCACCAGTATGTTGCCTTTAGCCATAGCTCCAACCATCAAGGCAGGATTTCCGAGCCCCGCAGACGACTACTTGCACGAAAGTTTGGACTTCAACCGCGACTTGATTAAGAATCCTGAGGCGACATTCTATGGAAGGGTTTCAGGCGACTCCATGATAGAGGCAGGTATCTGCGATGGCGACATAGCTGTGATTGACCGTTCACTTCAACCACAGGACGGCGACATCATCGTGGCATTTGTTGATGGTGAATTCACCATCAAATACCTGGACATGGCGCATCGGGCCGATGGTTACATTGAACTGAAGCCTGCCAACAAGCATTATCCAGCCATCCACATTGACAGTTCCGACAATTTCCAAGTATGGGGCGTGGTAGTGTGGACCATCAAACAGTGGAAAAGATGAAGTGGTATGCCATATGCGACTGCGACAACTGCTATGTCAGTTGCGAACGTGTATTCCGCCCAGATCTGGAGGGTGTGCCTGTCGTTGTCCTGTCCAACAACGATGGATGTGTGGTGGCACGCAGCAAGGAGGCCAAGGCTTTGGGTGTGAAGGCCGGCACACCCTATTATCAATTGGCACAACTGTTTCCACATGACAGGATAGAAGTGTTCTCCTCCAACTACGAATTGTATGGCGAGATTACGGGAAGAGTCATGAGTATCATTCGTGATATGGCTCCCGTATGTTTCCGCTATTCCATTGACGAAGCATTTGCCGTGCTCGACGGATTTGCCACCGAACAGTTGCATCAATGGGGAGAAGAGCTGCACAACCGCATCAAGCAATGTGTAGGGATGCCTGTTAGCATAGGCATCGCACCGACCAAGACATTGGCCAAAATGGCATCGCATTTTGCCAAGGAATATGATGGCTATCATCATTGCTGCGTCATCGACACCAAAGAAAAACAAGTCAAGGCCTCTCAATTGTTTCCTATAGAGGAGGTATGGGGCATCGGACGAAGATATGCCGCACGGCTCAACAGCATGGGAATCACGACTGCATATGACTTTGCCTCACATTCCAGGTCATGGATCACCTCCACCTTCAACAACATTGTCATGGAACGCACTTGGATGGAGACAAACGGCGTAGACTGTATTCCCGACGATCTGCCTGCCAAGAAAAAGAGTATCTGCACGAGCAGAAGTTTTGAAGGAATGATCCACGACTATGAAACACTCCGCACACATGTGGCTAACTTTGCAGCAAGATGTGCTGAAAAGCTGAGAAAACAGCAGTCAGCTACAAGCATCATTGGGGTTTTCATTGATTCCAACCACTTCAGACCAGATCTCATGCAGTATTGCAACATGCGGGAGAAGCAATTGGCCACACCCACATCTTCCACTATAGAAATAGTTAAAGCTGCAACAAACTGCCTCAACAGTATCTATCGGCCTGAAATATACTACAAAAAGGCGGGTGTACTTCTGCTAAATGTCATCCCCGACAGTGCCATTCAGCCAGACCTGTTCACATTCGATGCCAAGCGGCATGGCCAGTTGGCACAACTCGATAAGGCAATGGACAAAATCAATAAGGTGGAAGGAACGGAAACAATCATTCTCAGTTCACAGCAATACCCACAAGGCAAAAAATTTGCAGATGCCATCAAGCATGACTACAAGAGTCCCAATCCCACAACCAGATGGAGTGACATCATCAAACTGAAGTAGTGGCACATGTAATAGATTCATCTGGATTTGATGTGACAGGAAAGCCGACAGACTGTGCAGCCCTTACTTGGCTACCCTCTTGCCATCTTGGAGAATGACCGCCTCTTACGCGCGCACGCGCGCAGGAAGAGTTTTTCGTTTATTCGCCACCATCCATCACTTTTCCTGATATATGACATTTTCCAGCTGACTGCAAGCGAGATAAACGGAGTGATAGATGCGTGATAGATGGCTAAACATCCATCACTTCCATCACCAACTCAACATTTGCCAAGGTCAAGTGAAGTGACCAAAATAAGTCCAACAGTTTGGACAATGTGTGTTCAAACTGTGAGACCAAGTACAAGTCTGCCACTAACACATCGCAAGTCTGCCATTAACGCATCGCAAGTCTGCCACTAACGCATCGCAAGTCTGCCACTAATCAATAAGCTACAACAAGACTGTTTAGTGTCTGTCTCTGATATGGGAGTAAATTACTCCACATTCGGATATTGCAAAATTCCGGAAGAGCCACATCAAAAGAATTGAGGGGAAGACAACAGATGGAAACATCTTGTCGTCTTCCCCTCAACTATGCATGGGTATTACAAGGGTTGTCAAAGGTCGGGATAGTCCATGTATCCCTTCGTAAACATGTCATAACTAAGCGCTTCAAGTTCCTTGAGCGTCATGCGTTCCACCGCATGCTCGATATTGTGCACCAACATGGTGCGACGATACTCGTCATTGCCGCCCAACCTGGAAGAGCCGAAGCCATAGTCACAGGCATTGATTTCCCTTTCTTTCCTGGCCATTACTCTGCTTGCTTAAGCTAGAAGTTTCTTGACAATAGTGGAAATGACCTTGCCGTCTGCTCTTCCAGCCAACTGCTTGCTTGCCATTCCCATGACCTTACCCATGTCCTTCATGCTCGAAGCACCGGTCTGCTCAACAATGGCCTTGACTGCTGCTTCTATTTCCTCTTCACTGAGAGGCTTGGGCAAGTATTGTTCTATCACTGCCACCTGCGCCAACTCTTCGGCAGCCAAATCCTCCCGATTCTGCTGTTTATAGGTTTCAGCAGACTCGTTGCCTTGCTTGGCCAACTTCTGCAATATCTTCAGGGCATCGGCATCTTCCAAGGTATCGTTGGAACCCGGAGCAGTCTTTGCTTCAATAAATACTTTCTTAATGTTGCGCAAAGTCTCCAATCTTACTTTGTCGCGGGCTTTCATAGCCTCTTTAATGTCATTGCTTACTTGATCATAAAGTGCCATAATACTAATGTTTTTTATGTTTTAACCAAACAGGATTGTACCACCCTGTACAGGTTCGTTATCTTTTTTCTCTTCCTCCACCTTCTCTGCACCTTGGCTTTGGCGGCGAATGTCGTCAAGCATCTGGCGGGTACGTTTATAGGTAGGAGTGTTCTCCACGGCAAGAATCACGTCTTCATTATCCAAGTCGTCTTGACGGAACAAGAAGATATGAGGACGGCGCTTATAAGTAACGTTATTGTCTTGTGAGCCATAATAGTGGTTACGACGATCCTGACGCTCAGCCGCCTTCTCTTCTTCCTCCGCCAAACGGGTAGCTTCTTCCTGCGTATGCTTTTTCAAATGGCCGTTCATGCCATCCACATTGTCTATGCCAAAGCCTGTGGCAAGTATGGTAACCTTGACACGCTTGCCCAATTCCGGGTCAAGGGCAAGTCCCCATTTAATTTCAAAGTCATCGCCGAACTTAGCCATAAAGTCGTTCACATCGTTCATCTCCTCCATCATCAAGCCCGCATGCTCCTTCTTTTCACTGCAGAACGAGATGTTAAGCAAGATTTTCTTAGAGTTAAAGACGTCGTTGTCATTAAGCAACGGTGAGTTGAGCGCATCCTCGATGGCCTTTTTCACACGTCCGTCGCCCTCTCCATAGCCTGTACTCATAATGGCAACTCCCCCATCTTTGAGCACCGTCTTCACGTCGTTGAAGTCAAGATTCATAAGGCCATGCACAGTGATAATCTCAGCTATGCTTTTGGCAGCCACGCTAAGCGTGTCGTCAGCCTTGGCAAAGGCATCAAGCACCGTAAGCTCCGGATAAATTTCACGAAGGCGCTCGTTGTTGATGACAAGCAATGCGTCGACATGCTTGGCCATTTCCTCCACACCATCAAGGGCCTGGTCAATCTTCTTGGGACCTTCAAAGCGGAAAGGTATGGTGACAATACCCACGGTCAGAATGCCCAACTCCTTGGAAACACGGGCAATGACCGGCGCAGCACCTGTACCGGTACCGCCGCCCATTCCAGCCGTTATAAATGCCATCTTTGTTCCGTCGTTAAGCATGCGACGCACGTCTTCGATGCTTTCCTCAGCAGCCTGGCGGGCCTTGGCAGGACGGTTGCCGGCACCAAGTCCTTCCTTTCCCAACTGCAAGTGAATGGGAACAGGAGAGTCGTTAAGTGCCTGATTATCTGTATTGCAGAGTACAAAGCTCACGTCATGAATACCTTCGCGATACATGTGGTTAACAGCGTTACCACCTCCGCCGCCGACACCAATCACTTTAATGATGCTGTTGCCTTTGTCGGGTTCACCGAAATCAACAATATTGTTTTCTCTATTTTCGTTTGGCATAATAATCTTCGTTGTTAAATCTGTTTTTACTTCTTTTCAAGTTTAGTCTTCTTCCGATGTATCAGGCGCATACATTTTGTTGAAGAAGTCTTTCACGCCTCGCATAAACTTATGGATAGAACTGTTCTTCTTCTTTTCTTCCTGTCTCAGACGTTCTTCCTCAGCTTCCTTCTCCAGGCGAAGACGTTCTTCTTCAGCCTCGGCCTCGGCCTTGCGTTTTTCTTCCTCCAAGGCGCTTTTCTCGGCCTCTGTGAGCACGACACCCTGTCCGGTTATTTCTCCCGGCTTTCTGGGCTTCTGATGATTTTCCACTGTAGATCCTGTGGTAGTGCCCGTAGGCTGCTCGTCAAAGAGATCCCGATGCGGATCAATCTCTGGTCCGGCGCAGTTCATATTTCCCTTGGCCAGCAATCCGAGCACGGTATTCATGGTTCCATTCTTGGCATTTATGGAAGCATCTGTTGAATCCACTGTTTGTGTAACAAACTTGGCAATGCGGATTTTCTCCACATGTGTATGATTGCGGAAGGCCCTTTCAATGTTCTTCATATTGGAACCACCACCTGTCAATACGATTCCGCTCAACAATTTGTCCGCATACTCTGAAGGTACTTGGAACCAAGCATTCTCTACAATCTCCTCCACTCGGGCCTCAACAATCTCAATGAAACGCCGCGCATCCACTTGACGATCCTTGTCAATGGGCAGGCGAAGAGTTTCATCAATTTCCTTGCCATCGGTAAAAGCGCTGGCATATTTGAGTTTCATCTTTTCTGCCTCGCTCTCTTCCATTTGCAACGATGCAATATCACGTGTTATATTGGCGCTGCCAAGAGGTATAACAGCCAAATGGCGAAGAATATTTTTGTAGTAAACAGAGACAGTCGTCGTGTCAGAGCCAAGGTCGACCAGCACACAACCGCTACGTTTTTCAGCCTCACTCAACACGCTATCAGCCAATGCTAACGGTGCCAAATACATCTCAGCGATGGCTATACCGGCATTGTCGAAGCACTTATTAAGATTACGGTAGAAAGTCTTGCGCCATAGAATATTGAGGAAGTTACCCTCTAATCGAGTGGCCGGTATACCAATCGGGTCAATCTGCAATTGTGCATCAACCTTATATTCCTGAGTTATGGCATCAAGAATTTCTTGGTCTGGATAAGTCATACTACGATTACCATCCATCAGTTCGTCTATCATGACCTTGGTGATAACCGTGTCGGGTGCCAAATCCTTAACTATAACATTCTTGACACTACGTATAGATTGTCCGCCCACACCTACATAGACATGAGCGATGTTGGTTTTGAGTAATGTTTTCAACTTGTTGACAATGTTGGTCAGGCACTGACATGTTCTGTCAATGTTATAGACCACTCCATTGCGGATGCATTGGGTAGAATCCTCCTTGACAACAGCCAAAATCTTGACGCTGCCATCTATATTCTTTCTACCGGCTATTCCAGTAATCTTGGACGATCCCAGTTCAATAGCTACAATAAATTCTGCCATACACGTATTATTATTTCCGATTTCTAAATCTTATGTTGTTTTTCGTCTTTCTTGTTGTCTACCGACTTCTTGTTTGAATTTGATTTTTTGTCGGGAGTCTTTTTAGTCTCTTTCTTTTTGCCGTCTGTAGAATTCTTGTTCTCTACGGACTTGGGAGAATCTGGAGACTTTCTGTTTTCCTCCTTCTTAGTCGTCCTATGACTATCGTCATTACTGTTTTGACGAATACTATTGGAGGTATTAGACGCCTGTGACAATGGCTCTGGAACTTCATTCTCCATTACAGGAGTTTCCGGAACTACAGCCTGTACATGATGTTCCGAACGTTTCTTGCAGATGATCTGATTAGTAAACTCAAGGTCTATATAAGAATACTTGTTCCATCCTGCTTGTGACAATCCATATTTATAAAACTTCTCCAAACGAGTCATTTGCTTATTAACATACGAAGCGATAGAGTCCTGGCGTTCCTGTCTGTTGCGGTAAGCAGGCAAATAACCTATGTTGACCACATGATCACCAACTCTCGGCACCAATTCAACACTCTGATCCGGCAACACATTGATTTGCTCAATCAAGTTGCGCCACAAATCATTATCCATTAAGGCATCCGCCAAAAAGGCAATGTAATTCGTGGCAAAACTTTTTGTGATGTGCCCAGAGGCAATGATCAAATCGGACGTATACTTGGAATTAGGCATGATACCGCCCTTCTCATCCAAGTAATAATCAGCATTGCTATCGCTCTTGATACGCACGATAGGCATACGCTGTGTCACTACTATGTTCACATGTCCATCGGTTGTCTTGAAACATTCTGCCGTTTTCACAAATGGACTCACTTTCAACAAGTCTTCAATCTGACGAGGATTCACGGACGACATTTTTCGAGACAAGGGGTACAGGTCATGTCTCTGAAGAATCTTCTTGATTTCATCGCTGCTCAAGAATCCATTGGTAGTTCCGTCACTGATGTCTATTGCCACCTTGGTGCATACAGAAGAGTTTTCCTCGGTCTTGTTGAACGAGGTCATTGCCACTGCGACGTAGATGCCAAGCACCACATCGAGGGCGACAATGATTGTCTTCTTCCAATTTATATGCATACGAAGTCGTTGAATAATGAATTATTTGTATCCGTACTTCTTCTTCAAGGCATCAGTTATCTGCGGTACATAATTGTCCAAATCACCTGCACCAAGCACCACAAGCACGTCAAAATCGCGGCTCTCCACCAAAGACATTACGTCTTCCTTGTGTATAATCTGCTTGATAACGCCAGGTTTCAAGTTATCATAAATGAGTTGTGACGTCACACCAGGAATGGGCTTTTCACGCGCTGGATAGATGTCACACAGAATCACCTCATCGAGTTGGCTCAATGCTTCAGCAAATTCGTGATAGAAGTCACGGGTACGGGTATATAGGTGCGGTTGGAATATAGCCGTTATTTTACGGTTCTTATAGAGTTCGCGCAAACTCTTTGCACTCTGATAAATTTCCTTGGGATGATGAGCATAGTCACTCAAGAACACGATCTTGTCGGTCTTGATTTTGAAATCGAAACGACGGTCAACACCGCCATAAGTACTCATTCCTTTTTTGATTTCCTCAGCAGTACATCCATTCAACTGAGCCATAGCCATGGCTGCCACGCCGTTATCTATGTTGATCGGTATTGGTTGACCGAGACTAACGTCCTTTATATTTTCCAATGGAGAAACAAAGTCGAAAGTGATTTCACCATTGTCTATGCGTATGTTTTCGGCATGAAAATCACCTTCATCACGACTATATTCATACACCCTCACCCCTTTTTGAACATCTGCCTTCATTTCCAAATTCTTATGAATAATCAATGCTCCACCTGGCTGGATAAGGGTTGTATAATGCCGGAAACTTTCCAAGTAAGCCTCCTTTGTTCCATAGATGTCGAGATGGTCAGGGTCTGTCGCCGTTATGACACTCATCCATGGACGAAGCCAGTGAAAGGAGCGATCAAACTCATCAGCCTCAATAACAACATAATCACTGTGATCTGACAGAATATAGTTGGTGCCGTAGTTCTTGGAAATGCCACCCAGGAACGCATTGCAATCCACATGACTTTGGTGCATAATATGTGCACACATTGTTGACGTTGTGGTTTTGCCATGTGTTCCAGCCACGCAAAGTCCTTTATGGGTGCGTGTCAATGTCCCCAAAACTTGTGCTCGTTTTTGGATTTCGAACCCATGTTCACGAAAGAATGTCAATTCCTTATGTTCTGCAGGTATGGCCGGAGTGTAAACGACAAGGCATGATTCCTTAGAAGTACAAGCAGCAGGAATCTGCCCCACATCTTCTTTGTAATGAATGAGCATGCCCTCTTTTTCCAGTTCATGCGTAAGTTCGGAAGGGGTTTTGTCGTAGCCTGCAACCACAAGGCCTTTTTTCAGAAAATAACGGGCAATGGCACTCATGCCAATGCCACCTGCGCCTACAAAATATACAGCCTTAATATCTTTAAGTTCCATTTTTATTCTTTATTTGTTGCGAGTTTAAACACTTCGTCAGCGATCACGTCGGCAGAGTTGGATAAGCCCAATTTACTTATATTTTCACTCAACTCTTTCAGTTTGTTTTCATCTTTAACGGTTTCAACGGCCTTTTCCAGCAGCACACCTGGCGCTTCGGCATCTTTCACGTAAAGTGCTGCACCTTTATCGACCAATGCCAAGGCATTCTTTGTCTGATGATCTTCAGCCACGTTGGGAGAAGGAACCAATATCACCGGTTTGCCAATGAGACAAAATTCCGAAATGGAACTGGCTCCAGCTCTACTGATAACAAGGTCGGCTGCCTTATAGGCAGCACCCATATCACTGATAAAGTCCATTACTTTGAGCATAGGCAATTGTTTGTGGTTGCCCAACCTTTCCATGATGGACTTATAATAGTATTTGCCGGTTTGCCAAATAAATTGCACGCCAGAGTTTTCCACCAAATCAAGATGTTGCATCACACTCTCATTGACAGTCCGAGCACCTAGGCTACCTCCCACAAGAAGTATTGTTTTTTTGGCTGGATCAAGGCCAAACGATTTGATTGCACTATCTCTGTTTATCGTTGTCTCCAGCAAAGTCTGACGGACAGGGTTACCCGTCTTGATTATCTTGTCGACAGGGAAGAAGCGTTCCATTCCGTCATAAGCCACACATATCTTCGAGGCTTTCTTGGCCAGCAACTTATTGGTCACACCTGCATACGAATTCTGTTCCTGTATCAGGCAAGGAATACCCATCTTGGCACATTCATTCAATGTAGGACCACTGGCATAACCGCCAACACCGACAGCTGCCATCGGTCTGAAATCACGGATGATCTTTTTTGCCATACGCTGGCTCTTCCAAATTCTGAAAAGCACAACAATATTCTTGAGCAAATGCTTACGGTCAAACCCACAGATGGGTAGACCTTTTATTTCATATCCTGCAGAAGGAACACGCTGCATCTCCATGCGGCCAAGCGCTCCAACGAACAATATTTTTGCATCAGGGTGTTTTGCCTTGATGGCATTGGCTATCGACACCGCCGGAAAGATGTGTCCACCTGTTCCGCCTCCACTGATGATGATTCTTAACTCCTTGTCCATATTAGTTGTTTTTAATTTCGCAAAAGTAGCAATTTTTTTGCTCTTTCCACTATTTTACACCACTTTTTTCTCTTTTGTTAAGTTCCTCTTATGCTACAGCAAGTTCTTCTTGTTGGTTGTTGTTAAGTGGAAGTGCCCTTTTCTTAGCCGAACGGCTCACGCTCAAAATGACACCCACATAAATGCAGTTGATAATTGTGGAAGTTCCACCCTTACTGATGAGCGGAAGGGGCTGGCCTGTCACAGGAGCCAGACCTACAGCTACCAGCATGTTGAAGAGTGCCTGTACCACAAGCAATATGGCAAGTCCCATAGCCAGCAATGCGGGGAAAACATTTTCGCAACGGTTTGCGATGATACCAGTGCGGAAAAGAAGAAATATGTAGAGCATAGCTACCACAACAGCTCCCACAATACCCATCTCCTCTATGACGATGGCATAAATGAAATCCGAAAATGCTTGCGAAAGGAAATCACGTTCTACGGAATTACCTGGACCTTTGCCGACCACGTTAGAAGAGGCTATAGCAATATTGGCATGTCCTACCTGGGCATCCTTGTCCAAGTCGAATTTTTCCGGTGGTACTTCTGTATTGTCAAAGAACTTCAGTATACGGGTCTTCCAAGTGGAGGCACGGTGAAGCACCTTGTCTGCCACACCTTTTTTCTCAGGTTGGGACATACTGGACTGTGTACTTTCTACTTTTACACCGTTGGCGTCAGCCAACTGACGGTCATCATTGCCAGCCACCATGACAAATGAAAAGGCAAAAACGCCTATCAGCGTTATCCAGCCAAGAATCTTTCCCAGCTGAGACCAAGGAACTCTACCGATAAACATCATCAGGAAGATGACAGCAAAGATCAGTGCTGCCGTGGAAAGGTTCTCAGTGAAAATGGGTGCCACTATGAAGCCGAACGTTACCAGTATATAGTTGCACGCCTTATGGTCAGCCCCTTTATCCGTCTGCATGGCGCTCAATATTTGGGCTGTAGCCAAGACTAATGCCCCCTTGGCTATCTCGGATGGCTGAAACTGGATGCCTAAAACCGACATCCATCGCGCTCCTCCATTGATGGACTGACCAACGAAATGGACGCATATAAGCATGATAAAGGACAGAAGCAACAGGAATGGGGTTACTATCTTGAAATACTTACATTTGATATTAAGCACTACCACCATGAAAAAAATACCCACAGCAAGAATAGCACCATGCTTGATAATAGGAGCCCAATAGCTACCGCCCTTATAGGTAAGCGAAGACGAGGCACTAAACACCTCAACAATGCTTATCATGCAAAGGAAGAAAAAGATCATCCAAATGACCTTATCCCCCTTGAAAATATTTCCTAACGTTCTGTCTATAGCCATCTTTCGTTTATGTATTAAAGTTCTCTCACTCGCGCTTTGAATTGCTCACCTCGGTCTTCCATGTTCTTGAAGAGATCGAAGCTAGCACAACAAGGACTGAGAAGAACAGTGTCACCAGGCTCTGCCATCTCGTAACAAGCATCCACACAGGCTTTCATATTGTTGGTGTCGCGAACAGGAATTCCCATACCATCGAAGAAATCATGCAACTTGGAATTATCTGCTCCGAGATACACCAATCCCTTACACTTCTGCTTCACTAAATCCTTGATGTGGTTATAGTCATTTCCCTTATCCTTGCCACCAAGTATAAGGACAACAGGTGTCCTCATGCTCTCCAATGCATACCAACATGCATCTACATTAGTGGCTTTCGAGTCGTTGACATACTGCACGCCCCCTACCTTGGCTACCTTTTCAAGTCGATGTTCAACCCCGGGGAAGTCGCTCAAGCTCTTGCGAATCACATCCTTCTTGATTCCCGAAATATTTGAAGCAATGCCCGCGGCAAGTGAATTATAAATGTTGTGCTTACCACTAAGGCTCAACTCTTCCTGTTCCATATTAAATGGAGTGGGCTTTTCTATCTTGTACTGTCCTTCTTCCATATATCCGATGGATCCTTTCTCCTTGAGTTCAGAGAATGGATATTGAATGGCATGGATGTCATATTTTTCCAGTTCCCTGCGAATAATCGGATCATCGTTCCAATAGATAAAGCTGTCTTTATCCGTCTGGTTCTGGATAATCCGCATCTTGGCATCCACATAGTTTTGCATGCAGAAATCATAGCGGTCAAGATGGTCAGGAGTGATGTTAAGCAGAATAGAAATGTTGGCACGGAAGTCATACATATTGTCGAGTTGGAATGAACTCAATTCTATGACATAGTACGCATGTGGGTCCTCTGCCACCTGCAGCGCTAAACTCTTTCCAATGTTACCGGCCAAGCCTACATCATAGCCTGCCGACTTGAAAATATGGTAGATAAGCGAAGTCGTAGTGGTCTTTCCGTTACTGCCTGTGATACATACCATCTTGGAATCGGTATATCTTCCGGCAAATTCGATTTCACTAATAATATGTATTCCCTTTGCCATAACTTTCTGAATCATCGGAGCCTCCTTAGGTATGCCTGGACTCTTGATGATCTCGTCGGCATTCAGTATTTTCTCTTCCGTGTGGTGGCCTTCTTCCCACTCAATATCGTGACTGTCAAGAAGTTTCTTATATTTATCCTTGATGGCAGACATGTCAGACACAAAAACGTCGAACCCTTTAACTTTAGCCAATACAGCTGCTCCAGCACCACTTTCGCCGGCGCCTAATATAACAATTCTTTTCATCTTCATTCCTTTCAATAATCTATAACACTATTACCTAATCTTTAATGTGATGATAGTCAACGCCGCCAAAATAATAGTGACAATCCAAAAGCGTATTGTTATCTTCGACTCGTGGATGGCACCCTTGGGGGTTCTGATGAGATATTTGCATTCAGGATCCAGTTGACTTTCTTGTGTACGGAAATTGTCATGGATAGGTGTACGCTTGAAGACACGCTGCTTCACGCCACGCCGTTTGCCCATCCTATAATACCACACCTGTATGATAACGCTCAAGCTTTCCACGAAAAATATGCCGCACAAAATCGGCAACATCAGTTCTTTGTGGATAATGATTGCGCCAACGCCAATGATACCACCTATAGTCAACGACCCCGTATCACCCATAAACACTTGGGCAGGATAGGCATTATACCACAGGAAACCGATAAGTGCGCCGACAAAAGCACAGAAGAAAACCACAAGTTCTTGTGAGCCTGGGATATACATAATATTCAGATATGCAGCATATTCAATATGCGAACTGACATAAGCAAAGATGCCCAACACCACACCTATTATGGCCGAATTGCCGGCACACATGCCATCCATGCCATCGTTGAGATTAGCACCATTAGACACAGCCGTAACCACAATGATGGTCATGATGACAAACAGAATCCAACCTGCCGCTGTCTTGTATTTGCCCATGAAAGACATCATGCGGGAATAGTCCAAGTTATGTCCCTTGACAAAGGGTATGGTCGTCTTCAGTGATTTGGTTGCTTCAGTACGATGCTTCACTACCATTTCTTGCCCCTGACGCTCTATGGCCAAGTTTTCGTTCATCTTCACGTCTGGGCTTGCCCAAAGCACAATGCCCACTATCAAGCCAATGCCTACTTGTCCCACTATTTTGTAGCGTCCCTTCAGTCCCTCCTTGTCGTGATGGAAGATCTTGATGAAATCGTCCATTCCGCCCAAGAAGCCAAGCCATACCGTAGTGATAATCATCAAGATGAGATAGATGTTGCGCATACGTCCCAGCAGCAATACCGGCACAAGTATGGCAAGAATAATGATGACACCGCCCATGGATGGCACACCAATCTTCTTTACGCCAAACGGATCTATCGAGGCATCTCGCTGGGTTTCAGTAATCTGCTTGCTCTTCAAGTATTTGATGAATTTCTCGCCGAACCAAGCCGAGATGACAAGTGAGAGCACTAATGCCAACAAGGCCCGAAATGAAATATAACCCCACATATGAGAGCCTGGTATTCCAAACTGCTCAAGAAATCTGAATAAATAGTATAACATTTCGTCCTGTGTTTATTTAGTTCCGAATATCTCGTGAATCACTTCCTTATCATCAAAATGGTGTTTCACACCTTTTACATCCTGATAGTTTTCGTGCCCTTTTCCTGCCACCAGAATCACATCGCCCTTCTGTGCCATCATGCACGCTGTGCGTATGGCTTCCTTGCGATCCACAATGCTGATGACCTTTTTCGTCTGCTGCTGATTGAGCCCTGCCAACATATCGTTGATGATATCCTGTGGTTCTTCAAAGCGTGGGTTGTCACTGGTGATGATCACCTTATCGCTCTGTTTCACAGCTTCCTGCGCCATGAGCGGACGCTTGCCCTTGTCGCGGTTGCCGCCAGCACCACAAACAGTGATAACCTGTCCTTTCCCGTTAAGTACTTCATGAATGGCATTGAGCACATTCTCCAAGGCATCCGGCGTGTGAGCATAGTCCACAATAGCCGTTACGCCATCGGGCGACTGTATAGGTTCAAGGCGACCACTGACGCTGTGCAGCGTACTCATCACTACTAGAATATCCTCTGGTTTCTTGCCAAGCATGCGGGCAGCACCATAAACCGCCAACAGGTTGCTCACGTTAAACTTGCCAATAAACTGTACGCCCACCTCATGTCCGTCAATCTCAAGATACATGCCGCCGAAATGACATTCAATGATGCGGGCCTTGAAATCAGCCATGCTGCGCACGGAATAGGTCTTAACCGTAGCCTTGGTGTTCTGCACCATAATCATACCATTCTTGTCGTCGGCATTCGTAATGGCGAAGGCTTTCTTTGGCAGCCCATCGAAAAAGGCCTTCTTCGCATTGCGATAGTTCTCAAAAGTCTTATGATAGTCCAAATGATCACGGGTCAGGTTGGTGAAAATGCCACCCGTAAAGTTCAATCCTCCAATACGCTTTTGGGCAATGGCATGTGAACTGCACTCCATAAAGGCATATTCACAACCGGCTTCCACCATCTTATGAAGCAAGGCGTTGAGTTCAATGGGGTCAGGCGTGGTGTGGTCGGCAGGAATTGCCTCATCCACTACATAGTTGCACACCGTTGAGAGCAGGCCACACTTGTGTCCCATTTTGGTGAACATATTATATAATAAGGTGGCTATGGTTGTCTTGCCGTTGGTACCTGTCACGCCCACCAGCTTAAGTTTTCTGGAAGGGTCACCATAATACAATGTAGCTACCTTGCCCACAACATCTTCCGTTGACTCCACCTGAACGTAACAAACGCCGTCCTTTTTATTCTCCGGAAGGTCTTCGCACAAAACGGCAACAGCTCCCAGCTCTATGGCCTTATCGATAAATTTGTGTCCGTCTACCTGTGTGCCTTTCATTGCGACAAACAGGTGTCCTTCCTCAATGCGACGTGAATCTATGTTCACGCCCTTGATTTCCTTGTCAGCATCACCGACAACAGTCACCGGTTTGATGTTCTTAAGCAATTCTGTTAATTTCATAGTCTATATATGTTTGTATTATTATCCAAGTTCAATTTCGCATACCATGTTCTTTTTCACTCTATAGCCAGGCTGCACGCTCTGTCGGAGTACCTTTCCCCTACCTTTCACACGCACTCTAATACCTCGGCTTTCCATGATGTAAACCGCGTCACGTGCCCCCATGCCTTTCACGTCTGGCACGAATTCCCTTCCATAGGCCGGGCGGCGGTGGAGTTTCATTTCTTTTCTGTCGTGCTCAGCTATACCCCAGATAGGAGTACCAAATGCATAACGTCCGTTCCATCCATTCTCAACACTAAAGCCCAGGCTGGACAACACATAGTCAGAAGCCAGCAAATTTCCATACTTGACTTCCGGGAAAGGAACCGATGAGGAATCACGAGCATCCGACACATCCATCTTCAGATTCTGGGCCATGATGCCTTCGGAAATGTGATGGAACACAACGCCGCTCATGCCGCCACCCGAAGCAGGAAGTCCCGACTTCTGAATGCATACGATGCAACTGTATCTCGGTTTGTCTGCTGGGAAATAGCCAGCAAAGCTGAGCAGATAATTCATCGTACCGCTCTTGTAGCCTGCAGCGCCCTTGGAAATCTGCGCTGTACCGGTCTTGCCTGCTACCAAGAATGAGGTCGAACCGGCTTTCTTGCCCAGTCCCTGGCTCACCACATGCTCAAGAATGGTTTGTATCTCGCCCAATGTCTTGGGCTTGCAGATTCTCTCCTTGATAACCTCTGGAGGAAAATCCATAATTACTTCCCCGTCCTTGACCACTTGTTTGACAAAACGCGGGCGCATCATCTTGCCCCCATTGGCTATGGCATTATAAAAAGTAAGAGTGGAAATGGGTGGTATCTGTGTTTCATATCCAATACTCATCCACGGCAAGGCGGTCTTGCTCCAGTTTACCCATTGTCCATGGCTGTTCTTCCGGGGCTTGCGAATGATCGGTTTGGAAGACCCCACAAGGGGAAGATGCAGATCTGAGGCAAGACCGGTACGGTAAATGCCTTCTACAAACTTCTCTGGATTATTGTGATAATGGTCGTCGATAATGCGGCTCACTCCAATGTTTGAACTTACCATCAACGTCTTGGGCAGATTCATCATTCCATAGCCACCACGACGCCAGTTGTGGTCCTTCATATCACGTCCGTACATATTCCATACGCCGCCCCCCGTTTCCACCATATAGGTCGTGTCAACGACGCCATCGTCAAGCGCCACCATAATCGACGCTGTCTTGAACACAGAACCGGGTTCAAGCAGATCGCTTACAGCATTGTTTTTCACTTCTCTGTACACACCGTCGGCACACTTAGTCATATTGACTATTGCCTTGATGTCTCCCGTTGCCACTTCCATGACTATAGCAACACCGACATTGCCATTGATTTCCTTCAGTTCGTCAAGCACGGATCGCTCTGCCAAATCTTGCATGTTCACGTCTATGGTAGTCACGATGTCGGCGCCATCGACAGGTGGAGTATCCATGATATTAAGGAATTTGTTGAGCACCTTGCGTCGGTGAATAATACCATTGTGTCCGCGCAGGAGTGAATCGTAAGAGAGTTCCAGTCCACAGCGGGCTGTATCCTTGGCACCATACATGTCGCCGATGGTACGTTGAGCCAGCGAGCCATAAGGCCGACGACGGGAGTTGAATTCCTCCCAATGGAAGCCACCTTTGTATTTGGACAGACGGAAAACCGGCAGTTTCTTAATTTCCGAGAAAGTACTGTAGTCCACCCGTTTGTCCCAGATAGGCCAATTTTGGCTCATCTTCCTGTGCCCTTCTTCCAAATCCTTTTTGAATTGAGCAGCCGACTTCTCGGGGAAGATGTGGCTAAGTCCCATACAGATACTGTCCACCTTCACTTTCCACAGTGAATCTTTCTCTTCACCACCAGCCTTAAAGTCCATATACACCTTAAACTCCGGCAACGAACTGGCCATCAACTGACCATCACAACTGAGAATGTTGCCACGCACCGGCTTCACACTCACACTATCCTTCTTCTGACGCGAGGCCACTTTCATCCAGTAGTCTCTATTGATGGTCATGGTATAGACCGTCTTGCCGATGACCGCCAATCCCACAAAGGTCATGACAATGGCTATGAAGGTATAGCGGGGCATTATTTTCTTATTATCGAATTTACTCATAAGTCACTTTTATTTACTGGGGACAGTAATTATATATGGGGGTTGATTGGGGATGTGAAGTGTGCTGTCCTCGTTGTTCTTCAGCATCTCAAGGATATGACTTTCCCTACATCTCTCCGTCACAAGGCTATTGCTCGACAAAGCCCTATACTTCGCATCCTTAAGTTCTTCTGTGAGTTTGTCTATTTGCAACAGGTCCTTCTGGCAACTATATCTGTTGGACACGTAGATAATCATGAAGAATGCAATAAGCACGAACAGCCAAATTTGCCGACGGACGAACTGTGCATTCAAGATATTGCCACCAAGGATTTTCCTCAGTGTAAGGTTGGCAGAAAAAGGCTGTTCGTCTTCACGGACATTCTTTTCTATGGCATGCTTGAGCATACGTGCCGCATCAATATCGTCTACCGCCACATGGTCTTCTTCCGGGTTCAGAATCTTTGATTCTTTCTTTTTCCCCTCGCCACCCGACAATGGGGCAGTATCTGTAGCGGATGACTCTCTCTCCTCGACCTTCATGTCGGGTTGCAGAGAGTTGTTTTCTTGTTGTTGGTTAGTTTTATAATCTTCCATCGTGGTTAACATCCTTTCTTTTCTGCCACACGCAACTTTGCGCTTCTGCTTCGCGGATTCACTTGTTGCTCTTCATCATTGGGGACAATCACCTTGTTGTTCACCAATGCGAGTGGCGTGTTCACTCTTCCGAAGAAGTCTTGCTCACGTTTACCCTCGGCATTGCCTGTCTTCATTACGTTTTTCACAATGCGGTCTTCCAGGCTATGATAGGTAATGACAGACAGCCGTCCACCGGGAACAAGCAGTTCTGTGGCCGCCGCGAGCATTTCTTTGAGGGCATCCATTTCCTGATTAACTTCTATGCGTAGAGCCTGAAACAGCTTAGCCATCTCTTTCTTTTCCCTCTCGCGTTTGAATAGCGGCTCTACCACTTTCATAAAGTCTTGCGTAGTAGCTATCGGGGCTATACTCCGAGCCTTGGCCAAAGCGGCAGCTATGCGTCGGGAATTCTTCAGTTCGCCGTAAAGATAGAAAACGTCGGCCAACCTTTCCTCGTCATAGTTGTTCACCACATCGGCAGCTGTTTTCCCAGCACGCTTGTTCATGCGCATATCCAACGGACTGTCGAAACGGAAGGAGAAGCCGCGGGTCTCATCATCGAAATGATGGCTCGACACTCCCAAGTCAGCAAGTAGTCCGTCGATATGATCCACTTCATAATAGCGCATCCAGTTTTTCAAATAGCGGAAATTGGAGCGCACAAAAGTGAACCTACAGTCGTCTACGAAACGCTTGGCCGTACCCTGTTCACAGGTAAACACATTCTGCTCTGCATCGGCATCCTGGTCAAAGCTGAACAAACGTGCCGTAGGGTCTAACCGGGAAAGTATTTCACGGCTATGTCCACCTCCGCCAAAGGTCACGTCTACATAGATTCCGCCCTTGTGGATGTTGAGTCCATCAATGCTCTCATGCAGGAGCACAGGCACATGGTATGTATTTGCTGTCTTGATTTCCATTTTCGGTTTCTAAATATTCTCTGTTGCGTTGTTTCCCATCACGTCGGCCAAAACCTGACCAAAATGCTCGGCGTCCATGCGAACCTGGTCTGCCTGACGATTGTTCCACACTTCAATCGTGTCGCCCATCCCCACAAAGCGCACATCTTGGTCAAGGGCGAGAGCCCTGACAAAGCGTTTTGGCAACAGGAAACGGCCATTGGAATCGAGCGTTACAACCTCGGCATCCGAAACAAACTGTCTGAACACCTGTTGATGTTGGGGATTCCATCGGTTGAGACGGGAACGCAAGGCATCCATTTGCTCATTCCACACCGATTCAGGATACAGCACCAGACATTCCTGGAAAACGTCTTTTCTAAGCACAAGCTGTTCTTCGCCCGACGACTGTATCATCTTGCGGAACGATGCCGGCAGGAAAACCCTCCCCTTGGCATCAGTCTTAGCTTCTATTGTACCTATAAAACGCATCCGTACATATCTAATAAAAGAATTCGGGGTCAAAGATACATAAAAATCCCCACACCGCCCCACTTTTCCCCACAAAAATGCAAAAACACATGAATTTTGTTGGATTAGGACGTTATCAAGCACATTTCACGTAACTGACCATAGTGATTTGATGGTCCTCTAATCCGGTCTTCTAAATACAAAAATGCCACGTTCACGTTTCAAAAACAATAATAATTTGGATTTTTACTTCATTTTTCGGCAAAAAAATCACGTTTCTTAAAAAGTTGTGCTATTTTTGCATTGCGTTAGAAAACAGCCGTCAAGAATGAGAGACATAGAGAAAACTATCGACATCGAGAATATTTTGAAAAGCAAGATGGGGACAAAGGCGAAGTTTGTTCCTCGTTTTCTCGTGTCATGGCTCAAGCGAATCATCCATGAAGACCAGGTGAACGCATTTCTCTGGGAGCACCGCAACCAACAAGGCGTCGAATGGCTTGAGGAGTGCGTAAGCTACCTGAAGATGAACATCAAGCTGGACGGCGTTGAAAATCTGCCCGACAAAAACGACGGCAAACTCTACACCTTCGTGTCCAACCATCCGCTGGGAGGACAAGACGGCGTAGCACTGGGAGCTATTATCGGGAAACATTACGACGGCAAATTCCGTTATTTGGTGAATGACCTGCTACTCAACCTGCCTGGACTGAAGCCCGTGTGCATAGGCATCAACAAGACCGGCAAGCAAAGCCGCGATTTCCCACGCATGGTCGAAGCCGGATTTCAAAGCGATAACCACATGCTGATGTTCCCCGCAGGCCTCAACAGCCGCAAACGCGACGACGGGTCCATACACGACATTCCGTGGACCAAGACCTTTATCACAAAAAGTGTGGAATACCACCGCGACATAGTTCCCATCCATTTCAGCGGCCACAACTCGGAAAGATTCTACCGCATAGCCAAATTTAGCGACAGGTATCTGCCCTTCAACCTGGCCATGATTTTCCTGGTAGACGAAATGTACCGCAATGTGGGCAAGGACTTCAGAATAGCCTTCGGCAAGCCCATCCCGTGGCAAACATTCGACAAGAGCAAGACCCCAAGAGAATGGGCACAATATGTAGAAGACAGAGTTTACGAACTATAAGAGCACAAAAACAAACAACCCGATATGGAAGAAGAGATTATAGAACCGATCAGCAGAGAATTGCTGAAAAGTGAGCTTACCCCAGACAAGCGTCTCCGTATGACCAACAAAAGTCATAACGAAATTTATATCATCACTGCTCACAACGCACCTAACGTCATGAAAGAAATCGGCCGTTTGAGGGAGATCGCCTTCCGTACGGCAGGCGGGGGCACCGGCAAATCTATGGATATAGACGAGTTCGACACTATGGACAACTGCTACAAGCAACTCATCGTGTGGAATCCGGAAGCTGAAGATATTATCGGCGGCTATCGCTATCTGTTGGGCACAGACTGGGAGCTCGACAAGAATGGGCAGCCTATTCTTGCCACAAGCCACATGTTTCATTTCTCCGACGAGTTCCTTCATGACTACATGCCACAAACCGTGGAATTGGGACGCTCATTCGTGTCGTTGGAGTACCAAAGCATCCGAAAAGGAGCCAAGTCTATCTTCGCGCTCGACAATCTTTGGGACGGCTTAGGAGCGCTGACAGTCATCAACCCCAACGTGAAATATTTCTTCGGCAAGATGACGATGTATCCTTCTTACGTGCGTAAGGGACGAGACATGATTCTCTACTTCCTGAAGAAGCATTTCGACGACAAGGACAACTTGATAATTCCGATGAAACCGTTGAAAATAGAAGCAGAACCCAAGGAACTTGAATCTCTCTTCTGCGAAAACGATTTCAAGGAAGACTACAAGATCTTAAATCGTGAGATACGCAAATTAGGCTACAACATACCCCCTTTGGTGAACGCATACATGAGCCTAAGCCCCACTATGAAGTTCTTCGGAACGGCCATCAACTACGGGTTTGGCGACGTGGAAGAAACGGGCATCCTGATTGCCGTTGACGAAATTCTGGCAGAGAAACGCATCCGCCACATCGACTCGTTCGCAAAGGAACACCCCGAAGCTCTGAAACTCACGTCAGGAGCAAACCCCGTAATCTACAAGGAAAAATAATCTCCAACCATAGCTCAAAGCACTATAACATCGCCTCGTCAAGCACCAACAAAAAGGTCATTGTCGTGGCGATGTTTCGTTTCTACGCGCGCACGCACGCGCGAAAGAAATTTCAAAAATCCCTAAAATCTATCACTTTTACCCACAACCCACGCCTAAGCAACAGAAAATCAGTAATTTACGAAGTGATATTTTCCGAAATATCTATCACTCATCCATCACTTTCTATCACTTATCCATCACGCTTCGTCACCTCAAACGAATTGCCCAATTTGTGTTCAACAGTTTGGGCACTCGATGCCCACGGTGTGGGC